>Ga0179591_1329308_pt1 | contig 21694 bp, 23 predicted proteins | sample CZOMad2_1_08_16f_FD_182891 | JGI IMG/M metagenome (GOLD analysis project Ga0179591, IMG submission 182891) | Vadose zone soil fungal communities from Angelo Coast Range Reserve, California, USA - CZOMad2_1_08_16fungal (PacBio error correction) | ecosystem: Environmental > Terrestrial > Soil >... | reverse complement strand
TACCCGGCGATGTTACCACTGTTTCCCGCGTCATCCCGCTTTCGTTGCCGCAGGCCTCTTACAGCTTTCAGGGAGCAAGAACTCTTCTTGATTTTTGGTCAACCACTCCCGCGGAGGCCGTTCGCCACCACCATTAACCCCTCAACCCCTTTGATCTCCTGTCCCATTTAGCCTTTTTCTTTCACCCTGCTGACCAACTAATGTCTAAGCCATTCGCGACGGCTGTTTGCCCCCACTACAACTCTGAAGTTCCCGTTCCCCCTTGCCCTTCCCCCCTCCTTTGTGTTTTATTTGTCCCAAGTGCGAGCGCGCCCATTACTTTTTAATTAGTGTGGTTCCCTTCTTTTACCGCCTGTCTACCCACATATAGAGTTCGTTGTTCCCCCCCAGTGGATCCCGACTTTTCGGCGACCAATTCCCCCGATGGTCTCAGCCAACCCGTTTTGTCTGGAAAGCTTCCCCCGATAGATTCTTCTTTGTGCGCCAGGTCGCAAATCTTAACGGTGCAGGTGACCCACTTCATAACGCCCCCACTCGTCGCGCACTAATTTTTTCCCCTTGTATCACCCCCCCTGACAGTCTGCGGGATTTTATTGTTCCCTGCGCCCTTACTGGCCCCAAAGTGTTATTCGTGATGCTCTATTCCCGTTAGACACATTGTTATACCGATCCTGTGACACCGGACCCCTCCGGGAGTACATTTTTTCGTCCCATCTCCCCTCACTAATGCTTTTTGTAGTTTTGTTGTTTTCGTACTTCCTCCATTTGTCTCGTTTTCGAGGAATTTTATGACCTCATCCTTTTCCCCGCCCCCCCCCCCCCTCTCGTTTTAGCCAGTCCTGGTTACCAGCGAATGCCTTTCAGTACCCGCGAGCGACTTCGTGTTTCGTGTCCACCCCGGCCTAACTTCGTTGAGACTAGCCTCCTTAAGAGCCGGGGTCGACCCTTTTTTCCCAGCCTCGTGTCCCCCCCTTCACCCATCAACGAATGCCCAGATTTTCGCAGCCGTGAGGATGTACCCCTCACTTCTTGCAATCGGTCCCTCTTTGGTGCGCCCAGCTTGTACACTCCCTAAGTTCAAAAGTCCTCATTTTGTTCACTTCTTTCCTCGGTGTTCCTCACCCTAACTGATGTTGCACCTACAACTCTTTACTCGGCGGCAAGATGTCTATCTGGCCTTGTCATGGTGAGTATGTGTTGATCTTCCCCCTCAAGCAACCTGCGGCCTTTGCCTTCTCTCCCGCCCAGAACCTCGCCGATGCGCCCTGCTTGGACCTTCTTCCTATCTCTTATTCGTTGTGTTGTTTGGCACTGAGATATAACCTCCGTACCTGGGTCTGTCAGTTTTTTTTGGCTGGACGTATAGTCAAGCCATTTTTTCTTTTCGATCTTCCTTCCCCACCATCCGTCGCACCTTTCTAGTTTTTGGCTCTTTTCTCCCTATTGTGGTCTGGCACCTCCCCGATTTCTGACCTTCCCACATCGTGAGGCCCCCCTTAATGTCCGCGGTACGTGCGCTCCGCCCAATGATGTTTCTCTCTCAGAACATTAGTGTGTTCTCCACTGTACTCACCGAGAGTTACTCTTATGGTATTTGCGGCACTCCTTTTCCCTCCCCCGGGCTTCTTTTTGCCATGTCTCCTCCCAAGCTAGGGTTACTCCGGCATCGCTCGCGGGTATATGATGCTTTGAAGTCCGGTGACACCATGAACCCTTTGATTTTACGGGATTTGCGTGGGCTTGAAAACGATTTCATACCACCCTTGCTTCCCTTACCCCTTTCTGATTGAAAGTCCCCGAACATGAACTCCCCCCCCCCCAGCTGATATTTTTGTTTAAGGTAGCTATCTTTCTGCTTGCAGACTTGATACTTTTTATACGGCCTTCTGTCCCCACTTTATAACACCCTAACCCTGTTTTTGTTTGACATGGATATTCCCCCCCACTCCCCCTCCCCGCAGGCCAGTGTCTTTTAGGTGGATAAAGGTCTCGACGATTTTTTTTCCCTTTGGCTCTGCTTTTCTTTGAACCTCCACCCCAAGCAACTCATATTCGTCCCCGCCTTTTTTTTCTTCCCCTTCTGGCTGATGGTGTTCATCCCTCTTTCTTTGCCTACTTTCTTAACAAGGCTGCCTATTTTTTTTTTTTGTCGCGCCCTTTTATTTTGAGTCCTCTGTTTTGCACCACCTAAACGTAAGGTCTGATCGAGCTCCGTTCCAAGGGTCCTATTCAAGAACCACACTTTCGTTTGTATGTTTCTCCATGCGAAGTGTTTGCCCTCAGTCAGTACGGTTTATGTCGTCCTTAAGCATGAAGTCAGAGATCCTTTTTGCTGGATTACGGGTTTTTTCTCACTAGCCTGACTTTTTTTCCCCCAACCTGTTCGGCTCCCGTTCCGCTGCCTCCTTTACGCGCGCTGCTAGGCGCGGCTTTATTTGCCCCGTGTTTATGTTTGGTATATTTAGTTGTTATTATTTCTTGACGGCGATGCCCCGAGTTTGTTTCCCATTTCCCTTGCCCCCTTTCGTTTACCGCTTTCTTTCCAAGGCCTTCCCATGCTTTGGGCGTTGGCGTCTTGTATTAGGTCACCATTTCTTGCGATCCCAATTATGGCTCGGTTAACACGGCCCCCCCTCGGACCCGATTGGAAGACAGTTTGAGTCGTTTTCCCCCTCTTCTTGTCTCGTTTTATCTCCTCACCTCATAGCTTTCGCCTTTCTCGTGTTTTTATTCCCTCCTTACCTGTTTCCCTGATGTTTTTATTTGCCCTCATTTTAGTTTTTCCTGGTCCGGTATATAAATTTTCCGTCAATTTCGTCTTGTTTGACCTTCACTCCTTGGGTCCTGGTGGTGATTCCCTAGGCGGTCTATTCCCTTTTTTTTTCCCCCCACCTCCCGCGGACGAGCGGCTCTCTGTTTTATGGGGTGAACAGTCTCACTTGAGTCTCCCTCTCCGGTGAATATCTTCCGGTTGCAAGGCTCCATTTAAACTATAGTTCCCAATATCCCCGAGTTTGGCCGGGGGTCTGCTCCCCCTGGTTTCATGTTCCTTTTGATGCCAATTTCCCTGCTCTGTGTCCCCCCCCATTTTTCTCCTTTTGTTGCTCCCCCTCCTGGCTCTTCTTAAGCCATGACTCCCCCCTAGCTGCATGCGTTGTGCTTTCTTTTTTCTTCACATACGCCCTCTTCCGTCCTCTCATATTAATCCAGTATTTCCCAGATTGCCTGATTTTCTTTATAGCCTCTGCACCAGTTTTCTCCTCTGTACTTTCCCGTTGTTTGTCCTATTTAGATGGTATCCTGGGCTGCTGACCGGAAGGCCCATTCTCCTCGTTTCTATCTTGTGGGCGGGCGGCTTATTTCTTTTTTTTTTCCCCCAACTTCCTCTCCGTTTTTCGAGGCGTGCTGATGAAATTATGAGTCCTAGTACCGTTTTCGTTCCCACCCTCTTTGACATCCCAGGACTTACACCAGTTCGTCTCCCTCCTTCAGAACGCGATAGCTATTCGTGTTTCATTGCTTTTTCTTTTTGGATGTTTTCAGCCCCTTTTTGAGCTGCCTCGTGCCCTCGGAGAGGAGTAGCCCCTTGCAATTTCTCCCAATGTATTCTTGCTCTCTGCTGCCCCCGTCGCTTTTGGAAGAAAATTTTTCTACCGGTCTTCGGGCTTTGCACTCTTCTACGAGTATTACTGTGATGGGGTCCCCTCCCGTTCCTCCAACGTTTGGGCGCTTCCCCCCTCCTCCGTCCCCCTCTTAGCTGTCCCGCGAACGGTTTCCCGTTCCACTCAATGTTTGGCCTGTCCCTTCCCGTTTCCCCATAATCTGTGATTTCCTGTTCACTTTCTCATATGTGGTCATTTTTCTCCCAAGGGAGAAAAAGCCAGCTTTCTGACTTTTTAGCCAGCGTCCCGTCCGAACCTAGCCCCCTGTCATCCTCCCGATTTACATCCTTTGGCCCATCCCTTTTTCCCCTCGTGAATCTGCCCTTGCCTTCCCCTTTTTCGCACGTGTGCCTTCAAGAACGGCTGATGTTTCCGACGTTTTCAATTTGTTGTCTGTCCCACCTCTCTTTCCCCCCCCCCTCCTCCTCCGTTTTGTGTTTATTTTTTTTCCTGTTGGAGCAATCGTCCCCCCCTTTTCTTCACCCTCCTTCATCATTGACCTTTCTTAAAAGCGCATGGTCTTAATTCATTCCCGTTCAACTTCAGCTTTTTCCGAGACGCTTGGCCGTTGCACAAGAGTCTTCGAGGATGACCTTGCCGTCCTGATTCTCTTCTGCCTTTCCACGGAGAACGTCGTCGGTTTTTTTACTTTTTTTAATTCTCCGTCTTCGTGACAACCCTGGACCAATCATGTATTGTGTTGAATACCCCTTCAGTTGGGCTTCTGTGTTTTGACCGATAATGGGATATGATTTATTACAACTCCCCCCTGTGTTGACTGCTATATGGTGTCCCCATCAGCAGGTCCCATATCCCTTTTCATCTGTTTAGACACAACCACCTTCCACTCCGTCCTCTTCTTGTATCCCAATATTACCGGTATCGAGGATTTTTGACACAGCCCATTACTGAGGTAGCTTCTAGGGCTTTGCGCTGCTTTATCTAAAAGTTTTCCCCCAGTCTCTCCTTCTCATGTTCGTATTTTCCCACGCCAACGTCTTCTTCTCGTAGTCCGGTACCGCAACACTTTTCATGTCGTTGCAACAAATCGTTGTTTCTTCAATCACCCCCGTCTCTCGCTCCACCGTGACCTTCAAGCCAAGACCTCTCGACCCTTATGTACATTTCCTTCCAGGAATAGTGTCCCCGTCACCCGCACCTCAGCTCCCCCACCATCTGACCCCCAGCGCATCCTTCCGAGGTTAATCCCTGACCGACATCCTCGGGCCGTGACGCCCCTGCTTGGTCCCTGGACGCGTCTTTTTTACCTTTGATTTCCCAATCTCCGTGTCCTCATTGGACCCCCTTTTTCGTTAAGACTGATACCCTGATTGAACTATAGAGAGACCTTATCTCTACTTGGATTTTTGACCCTGCCCCAGCAACCAATTTTCCGCCACTTTTTTTTTTCTATTACCCTTGCCTTCCCATTTGGGCCCTTCCCCACGATTGGTCATGAGGGCCGAGTTCATTGGCTACGTCTGTTTCAGTCCATCGATGGGTCCTTCCGGACGAAACGGCCAATCCCCCATTTCTCTCAGGTTTTTCTTATTAAGCCAGCTTTTCTCCTTCATTAGGGCGCTTCCCCTTCTTCGTTTTTTTCCCGCCCCTCCTACCCCCGATAGAGGATCCTTCACGCGATTTTTGGGCTGACACGCCCTTGAAATATACCCAAGAGTTTTTCTTTTCACCCGCCAATTTCCCCTTAGTGCTTAGACTCCCAGTTCGCGAGTGTCCCTTCCTTTGGGATCGTCAAAGCTGAGACCGTCCCGTTTCCTAAAGGGTACCCCCACCCAACGACCCCAGCCACCTGAGCATATCTCAGTGAGAGTGCCACTCGCTCCTTTTTCCTCCTATTTCCTCCCGTCCCCCCCCGATTCTTCCCACTCGGCATGCCCCTTTTACAGGAGTTTTTCCTTCCCTTTCTTTTTATCGCCTCAGTGGGGTGCACTCTACAGATCTCCCCCCCAGCCTGACCCTCCCCTTTCCCCCCCCTCAAACTCTGTAAACGTCTGCTCGGCATTCACATGGTATCAACCCCTTTCCCACGTTCCTCCCCCTATATTCTGTTAATCCAGCAGCAGGCCGAACGTTCTAGCACACACCCCGCGTGCTCCACGCTCTCTTTGTCCTCCTCTGGCAGTATGGTGACCCTTTTCTAGGGAGCTACATCCGAACCGCTGATGTTTTTTGATATACGATTTGGGCGTCTGCTGGAGTTTTCCCACCCTCCTCCATGCCATCCTCCAGCACCCTTTTCTCTCGCTCCTTCCCATGAGCTTCCATTTGACGAGGTCTGTCGCCCCTAATTGACTATCGATAGATCGGCGTGAAGCCCCCCTCCGATGGTCCTAACCTATTACCCAACTCCATTTTGTTGTTCTTCCTTTCGTGCCTTTCCCCCATCCGCTGCCCTGACCTTTTTTCACGATTTATCCTCCTGTGAAGATAATGCTGTCGACATCACCACTACTATCCCTTTGTTCCTTTGCCTCCCTACTGTGTGTCTCTCCTCCCCAGATTTTTCGACCTTAGCAAACCCATCTGCTAGGAGCGAAATTTAATTCCGCCGCGTCTTGCTTTTTTCCCGCGTGTTCGTACCCTAAACGTCCCTTTTTTCTTTACGGCCGAGGCCGAGGAAATTTCCCCTGTTATGCCCTGATCCAAGATAACCCCTTTGTGTCAATTGAGCGGAGAGTGATGGGCTGCCTTAGCTCGCCTGGGCCCCCACCCGGTTGCTTCTTTCTGTCCGTTCCGGCTGATAGCGCCCTTTTTTTACGTGAGTTTGACCCTTCCACCCAGGGGTGACGACCCTGTTCACAATTCTTAAGCTGTTGTCGTTCATTTTTCTGTCTGCTTGCTCTTCCCCGTCTCTTTTCTTTGAAGGTATGATAATTCTTTTTCTTCCCTTTTTTATGACGTCAAAAATCCCCCCTGTTCTTTTTTTGCCCCCAGAGTCATCCTCTGCCCTATACCGTCCTGGATCGAATTGAAGTTTTATTTCCCGCCTCGTTACGCGAGAATCCGCGTTTCCCTTCCAAGAACTGTTGTCCTCGATCCTGCTCCCTTGCGGTCCCCACACGTTTTCGGTCCTCAATCTACTGTAACTATTACTGGACCTTTTTTAGGGTGCCTTGGTTCCCCCCCTCTTCCCGGTATCTCCATCATGCGCCACTTGCTGTCACCCTTTTAAGTTCAAAAGGTCTCTTTACTCCGCTGTTTAATAGTAGTCATGAACGTGCAACTCGGGCCAGGCCCAGCCCTCCTTTGGAGACTATGTCGTGCCTAAATGCATCTGTCGACGGCATTCATTCTTCCTTTTCCTGAACCGGAGACTCCGTTCCTCTTCCCCGCCCCCACACCACGTACTGAGAACACAGTGTTCTATCGTGTCTATCTCTCTTTCCTCCTCATTTTTTGTTTTTTCTGAGAGATTTTACCCCCCATTGTTCGCCCGGTCTTTCTCTGGGTTTTTCTTAGAGATCCTTCCACGCTCCTTTACTGTCGTTTCCCCCTTAGTTTCTCTTCCCTTCTTCCCTTCTTTTAGCCCTTCTTTCGCTATGATTTTCTGTTTCATCTCTTGCTTGATTTCGAAATAAGAGCAGAGGAACTTTCCCTTTGCATTGGTTAAAGTGTTCATGCCAACAATATTTTTCTTGCTACCTGGAGTTTGTCAGCCTCCTCCAGTTTTCCTGCTCTTTGGCTTGGCCACCCGTTTTCCGGATCAGCGCGTCCTCTTCTGTCACACATTTGCTCTTGTCTTCGTACCTTTTTTTACGCCGGCTTTTTTCCCTCCGCCGGCGCAAGTCGCTCTTGCGGTATATGCCTGTAGTGTCGATTGACATTCGCTGGTTTGACCCTGAACCCCCTTTTGCGTGCGTGTCTCTGTGGGTTTCGATATTCAGTCTCCATACAAAACAGGTGCCAAGCTCGTAACGGTTCAGAGAAGTAAGTCCCCCCAATTTCCACCTTGAAGCCCTCCCCCCACCCGCTTCTGCTTCATTCGCTTTTTCGACTTTTCTCGTGCCTCTGTTTACACTTCTCGATGATACAGGTGGTCACTCGGCGTCAATCATACTAGAACCCCCACGGTGTTGGACCCGAGTTTGATTAAGTATCCCACTCCGATCCCCAGACCCTACCTGTATTTTTTCATTTGCATTCTGTCTCCCCATCTTTTCAGGTCGTTGTCTCTCTATTTCTTTTGAGAACCGTCTCACAAACCCCGCATACTCTTTTCACAATATTCCCCGGGATGGGTTGGTCATTCTGACATCGTGGCTTGCCGTGAAGTTTTCCTATTATTTCACTTGTTAACCTCCACCTTCCCTGGTGATTGTCTCCGCGTTTTCTTCTTTAAGGACTGGAAGACCCCCAATTCCTGTTCCTCTTCTAAGGGACTGGAAGAAACCACAAGGCGGTTGGTAATGTGTAGTTTCCTCGGCGTTTCCCAGTGCCCGTTTTTTTTTTTCCTTTTCTTAGTCCATAGTTGTTTCGTCCTGATTTCCGGCAGGTTCCTTCATGTCCTTTTGTAGGTGGATCCATGGTGGTTGCGACCTAGTCCCCTCCTCCCGATTGTGTTCCTATCTTGTCGGCTCCCTTAACTCGTGTCATCTGCAGGCTGGGCCCAAGGCCGCCTTTTTTTTTTTGGGTCCATATTCATGCAGTTCGCCCTCCCCCTTCCGTCTTTGCTGCGCTAGCGCGCGTTTTTGATCCCATTGCGGCATGCCTCTTTACTTTTCTTTTTATTGTCACTTCTGCCAATGTGGGCCGCGTCTGCATTATCTGTACACTATACGTGCTATCCCCCCATCCTTATTCATCCATTGTTTGAAATATAGTGGTCACACCCCCTCTCGATATTGGAAGCCCTTTCGGCCTTTTTGCCGCACCTCTTTCCCCTGTGCGCTTTTTCATCTAACGATAGTTTTCTTCTCGTGTTGACCCGCTATCCTGGTTCCACCCAGGGACACTGCTCCGTGATAGTTTTCGTGTTGCAGTTTCTTTGTACCAAACCTTGTTTCACCCCTCTGAGTGAATTGTGGCGTCCTCCTTCGGCCCGTCCTTTTGTTCATTGGGTGTTCATCGGATGGATCTTTTTTTTCGTTGCGGCGTGGACCAATGCTCTCGGAAGAGTCCGCATTGTTATTGTCTTCCCCCCTTTTTACTGCAGTGTCATCGCCTGTCTATTGCTTCTGTTCCTTCTGTTTACTTCCAAGGAAAGACCCATTATTCGCAACTTGTTAATTGGTGCGGTTTTAGTCTTGGCTCCCCCTTACTGGCATTTCGTATTACACACTGACTGCCTCTGTGCCCAAATTTTTTCCGTGTTAGCCAAAACTGGCTCATTACGTTTTTCCCTTCCTGTGTTTTTCTTTTTGTCTTCTCCTTACTATAAACGCAGTATCACTCTCCCAATGTTCTTATCCATCCTTTGATCAGTTTCTGCAGTTGTTCTTTCATTTCTTGAAACCTTTTCTCAAAGCAACGTCTTTTTTCCCCCGAGTTCAACCTTCGGGCGTCACAGTTGGTTACTTTTCTCTGCCTGGACCGAATTTGTCGGTTACTTCATGGTCCTGCGGCGGCTTCGGCGGTAGCCATCTGGGTCTGTTATTTGGTTCCGAACTTCTCTGGTCCAGGTATACAGATATAGTCCCCACTCTCGTGTCCCAATGGTGACGACCCCCCGGCGGACTCTTTTTTTAAGACATTGATCGACGCATGAGTTTTTCCCTACGTGCTTTCCTTTTTTTCCTATTTATAACTTTACCAGGAAAGCCCTCTCCTTATGCCTAATTCCTCCCTGGGTTGCATCTGTGACTGCTCTCGATGCCCGAACCCCCTTTGTGTCTGGTGTGAAAGAGACACCCCCTTGGATATTCCCTTCGGATTCTGTTTTGCACCCTCAATTTTGAGCTGGGGGCCTGGGGATCGCTATCCTTTTGTGAGAAGCTCCTACCTTATCGGTCACGCGACAACGGTGTCCCCGCACAGCGAGGTTGTCCCTTTCCCCCCAGCAACCTCCTGTCCAGTCATCATTGAGTTTATTAGACGCCGCAGCGTTTTCCCCCATCCCCCTCCCTAGTTTCCTGTAAGACGTCGTCTCAATGAGATTTACTCACCCCGTTTCGACCTTTCTGTGCACCTCTGCGCCTTCTGTGGTACGAGGAATTCGTGCCCATTATCTGTTGAAATGTTTGCTCCTTACACTTAATGTCTATGAAGCCTTTCGATTTTTGTTCGAGCTGCCATCCTCATCTCTTGACTCCTCCCCCTTTCTTTTTTGAGCTTTTTTTTTATGCAATTCGCCAAAGTTATCACATTACTTTCCGTTTCGACCCTTTTTGTCCCCGTTCTAATCGCACCGGTCTTTTTGTGTGCTGGTTTACTCGCCTTTTTCCTCTGCACCTTTTCCTTTTACCTGCCTCTGTTGCCGTTTTTCCCAAAGTTCTGAGATTTCGGTGAGTGCTCAACTTTCTGACTCGTTCGTCGAGTCTGTCTCCCCGAGAGAGTTTCTTTTATTCCGTTCTCGACCGGCTTCCCTTGAACGGTTCCTTCGTGTGGTTTCCTACTTTTCAACCCCCCGCGTTGCGGACCCGGTTCGTTGTTCCCCTGCCCTTAACTTGCTTTTCCTCTCCAAACGTTTGGAGGAACTGTCTCCACCTTTCACAGGCCATCTCGCTACTATTGTCCAACCCTTGACCCGGCTGAAGTTTGTCTTCCATCCCCTTAGCAATCAGAGGCAGCACATGCTCCGCCGGACATTGCAACTGCCCTTCTCCTCACTCTGATTCTTTTATTAATCTCAACCGTCGATTTACAACCATTCCGAACAAGTAGGTCAACCCTCATTGTATGTTGGGCTTTTTCGACCTTGTCTTTACGGTCACTTTTTCTCGGGACCCCCCTACGTTCTCCGACCAGGGGTTATTTTATCTCTTTCTACCAAGTCCCGTTCCCTGCCCGTGCCTTCCCGCAAAAGTCTAGATTACTTGATCCTCCCGAAATCCGCCTACCGCCCCACCCTCAACCGACAATTTCCCCCTTCATTCCCATATTTCTCCCGCTGTCCTCGATTACATTCCTTGAGTTACTCCCTTCTGTCTTTCCATTGCTACCTTTCGTTGAACATCGCCTCCCCCTCTGCATGAAATTTGCAGCCAGCTTGGAATTTTGCTATTGAAAATATACAGAGACCGGTTCCTTTCCGCGGATTTTTTCCGCGAGCAGGCAACCCCCCAAAAAAAATTTCATCTTTTTGTCGTTTTCGTTACCGATAGGCCTTTTTGGAACCAAACTGCCCCCCTTGCCTGGGAGCGCGGCCGTTTTATTTTTCCCCCTCACTGGCCCTGACCCATGCATGGGGCGAATTTTCTTCCTTTCCACTGACACCACCTGGTTGATCGCTATTTTTCCTTGACAGTTCCTTTCCCGTGCCTGCAGTATTCGGGCCGATACCCAACCTTCATGCCCTTTGATTAATGTCCACACCCCGAAAACCGCTAGCGTACTCTCTCGCGTTTGGGCCCCTTCTCGAGTCTAGTACCATTCCGAGCCTGCTTCTGACCCGCACTCCTGCCCTTCTTGAGAATAAGCCAGACCCTCCGAGTGTTGACGCGTCTTTATCTGACCTCTCCAGTCCCATCCTCCCTATTTCTCTTTCCCGTTGCACAGTATCCTTTTTTTCCCGTTATTTCCCACCCTCTCAAAGCTATCTGTATGAGTCCACTTCCCCGGTGCTTTACAGTCCGACCACTCCGAAACTTTCCCCGGCACAGGTGGTGAGCTTTTACCAGGATGACAAGATCTGTTTTATCCCGTGCCTCTAGATTTTTTTCCTGCCCCCAGTTCCTCCCCCTCCCCCGAATGGCCCTCGCCCTTGTCCCACATGTTCAACCGGACAGTTTTTTGCCTTGCCCATTATCAACCCTCGGCTAATAAGCATTATGGTTGACTTCTGCTCCCCTCCACGTCCAAATGCTGCTTTCCCAGCCACCCCAGCCCCCCATCATTTTTTCGATTTGAATTTGGACCGCGTCCTGTAGTCCGTTTCACTTTAGTGGGTGACAAACGGCTTCGGATGGCTATTTTCGCACCCCAACCCGCTTCCAGCACATTGTCCCCTGCATTGGACCCTTCCCCCTCCTTCTCTTGCTGCCCTCCTTCCCTAACTGTGACACCAATGCTCCTTTTCGACCCCCAATGACAACTCGATACATACGCCCTCCCCTGGGTTTCTTCCCTCTTCTATTCCCTCTCCGTTGACCCTTTAAGGCAGTTTTCGCAACGCCTTCCTTTGACCTAACATACATGAGAGTTTTCCTTGCCCGCATGTCGCGCAAGCGACAATTTTTCAGCTGAGCCCCACCCAGTCGCCAGATTCGTTTCCGCCTCCCACCCCTCCTCGTATGCGGTTGTTGTGCGCCTGTCTCTCCAGGTTCTTCGGGATTTACCTGAAAATCTTTCCTACCTGTCCGTCTCCATCCCCAATTGCTTGACTCTTTTTTTTTTGCCCTCTACCCCTTCTGACGGGACAGTACCAACAGGTTATTTGCTTCTGACTTTTTCCTGATCTCACTTATGACTCCCCTATGTATTTACGACTTCCCCAATCTGCCCCTGTTACCTTCTCCCCCATCGGATCGTGTTGTATGTTAATTTCTTTTTCTTCTTCCCCTTCCTTCGTTACCCCTTTACTGAGTTCTCCTGTTGATCATTTTTTCTCATCTTTTGATTCCCGCCCCGCCCTTAATTTTCAGAAGTTCGTGTTCCATTCGAATTTTTCTGCATTATTACTGAGCCCCCGTTTTCCTTAACCCCCCTCGATTGCAAGCTCTCTTCGCCGTTGTCGTACCGACCTCCTCCCCCTTCATTCCTCCTTGGCTCCCCATCCCGACTGCGGCCAAGTGTTCAGAAAGTGTGAGTCCCCCACCCTTCCTATTTTTTGTCCCTAGTGTCCCTCTTATGTCAGATTTGTGTACCTTTTTTTTTCAGTTCACAAAGTTAGGCCATTTGTTTTCCTCCCTTTTTTTTTTCTTTCCCCTTCCCGCCATCGCGTTCCCCTTGAAGCCCCCCATATGGCGCTCATTGCGGCGAATCTCCTATGCCTTTCCTTTCCAGGGTGAGCCTTGCTCTCCCCACGCACCTCTTTTTTTTTTTATTTTAAACTTCCCACTCCGAACTCACTCGTGCAAAACCCCGTGTTAATTAGGTTACCCTTCGTTTAACCCCCCTCCCTTTTTTTTTCACTGAGTCTTCCCAATACTTCAAATGCTATAGTCGTTTTGGCGCTTTTGCTGGAGATCTTTTCGCACTTCCGCTTTTTCTTGCTTGGCGGGCGATATCGCCTCCAACCCTCTGCGTCGCGACCCCAGGAGATGTTCTGCTTGCCCCCTTTCTTTCCTGTTGCACACTCGATTTAATCTTCTTGACGATTCTTCCCCCCTGATCTTCTAAACTCCTTCCCCCTTTTTTTGTCACTTCGCTTGTTACCCCTATTGCTCCACGTCCTCGTCCAGTTATCACAGTGTCAAGTGGTTGTCTCCTTCGTCACCTCAAACGGATTTCCTCCCTTACCCCTTTGTTCGCCCACGTTTTCTGGAACGACAATTGAGGATGTCGACCCCGGACTCTTTTCCCTTCCGTTCTAAGCGCGGAGGGTTCCTGCAACCCCCTGTCCTTTTCCGGCCCTTCGGTATAAGGGGCACAGCTTGAATTTGCTGGAGTTTGACACCAGGTGCAATGATGTTCCGGGCCAGCCGTTGTCTTTGATCCACTCTCTGATACTTCCACAGCTCCACGTATATGTATTGACATTCGAATCAATCCAATCCACAATTGTCCCACCCCACACTTTAGATAATATTTTTATTCGAGGTTTCTTCTGTTCCCTCTCTGATACACGGTGTTCATTACACTTCTCCTCACCCCTTTGTTGGCATACTGTTTCGGCTCCCCGACTCTCGCTTCAGATTCCTTTCTTGGATCCTTATTCCCTCTAAATCTTTTTTTTCTTGGTTCTCGTCTCTGAGGGCTGACAGGTTTCCCCCTGCCATACTCTTTCTTTTTCGTCCCCCCTGTCTCATTGTTTGTTCCCATTCTTTTTGTTTTTCTTGTCTAACACATCTTTTACTTTAGCGCCCCGACCACACCTACCTTCCCTTCGGAACAACGCCTTCGTGTGACTTGTTCGTATCTAGACCTGAGGAAGCCCCTAAAGTCACTTTGTCTCTCCTTTTTTCACCTTGATAGTCCATCAAACACCGAATGTTTAGTTCTCCCGTTGTCTCTCGTCTCTAGATTTTAGTCTCTTTTGAGTTTCATACCTGCATGGGAAAGTCTTTCTGCCTCAGCATCCATTGTGTTTCCCTAAATTGTTTTATTTTTGCCTCCCCCTCGCTTTTTGTCACCACTTGGATCCGCGTACGCTGTCCATCTGCCCCCCGCGCGTTTGCAAAAGCGCTTTTCGCGTGTTGTTGAAGCTTTCATGGCCGTTCCCTGTTCAGAATTCGCTTCGTGTTCGATCCAGAGTTTTGTTCCATTTACTCATGTTTTTCCTTTTACGATGTTCCTTGGTCACGGAGGCAATTCTGTGGTTTTCGTCTGTCTTCTGGTCAAACCCAGTATATCCCCAGTCTTTATGAATCCTGGACCCCGGTCCCTCCCCCCCCCCGCCTCTTTGTGAAGAAATGGTGGGATGCTGTCCCACGTTCTGCCTAGGCGAACTCGCCCCGATAGGCTTATGAGAGTTTTTTCTATTGGTTCCACGCTTAGCCGTGCCCCTCCCCTTTATCCTCTCTTTTTTCCTTGTCCTTTAGGGCTTACGTTCTCCGTCTCGTACCGGCTTCGGCCTGTCTGGAGTCTTAACCCTTGACATTGCGGGTTCCCGAGGCGCTCTTTCATGGGGGTGCCCCCCCCCCCCACTTCGAGACCGGTATATCTTTGTTCTCACAGATCATGAAGCTTAACGCCACGAAGATGCTTGTTTCCTATGCTTCCTCACTGCAACCTGCTCGCCATCCGCCCCAGGTTCTTGACCGGTTCTTTCTTTCCTGCATCGTTCATTCTGCGCAAGACGCCCCTATTGCCCACTTCCGGTTGTTGCTCCACTAATGGCTCTTTTTTACGGTCTTTCCCTGATATCACCCCCTGTGAAATGGTGTGCTTGTATCGCTTCCTCACTGTCATAATATGATAATTTCCTTATTCAATCCCTGAATCCTTTCCAAGCTGTCTGCTGTGGTTCTAGGACTGTCGATCCCATTATTAAATGACAGTCTCTTTAGTAAATTTCCACGTTCTGTGGTAAGTCAGATTGGTCTTTGTGATTCCATTTAAGTGACGGACTGTCTTCTCGTTCTCGCTTTGTTTTTGCAGCTGCCTTCCTTTTCTTTCTTCTCCTTAATTCTCTTACTGACCCTCGGTCCGGATTTCAGTCCCTGCCAAGCGACGATATTCATTAATGTTTCGTATAACCCCTACTTTGTTTCCCCCCCTTAAGTTCCATTCAAACCTTCTTCTGCATCCCCCCCCGCACGCTTTTCCGTGCATGTAGTTGTTTCATACTTTGGGTGGCTCTTTTACTATCGACCTTTTCGTCCTATCCTTTCCCCTCCACTATAGGATTACCTCACTGGTACTCTCCAGCTTTTGCTCCCCCTATACGTTCCTTTTCGTTCCGGGCAGAAAAGGGCTCAAAGGGCTCTTTTGTTTGTTTGCAAAGTTCCTTTCCTGAGATGGCCTTTTTGGTGCTTTTTCTTTCCCGTCCCTCCCCCCACAACCCGTTTTTTTCCACCTCCCTGAGCGTACTCTAATGGCCGAAAACTTATTGTGTGACGTTCGTGTCCCCACTGACCACCTTGATTTCATGCTTAACTTGAGCCGCGTATTACGTTCCACTTCTCCACCTCTCTTCTCGCGGTATTCACATTATTCGAAAGGTTTCAGCTCCCTTTGATAATAATTTGGCAATCACTCTGTGCGGGTAAGCTTCGTTGCGTCATCCCGCTCGCCCCCCCCTTGCCGTGTTATCAATCCCTGACTTTACTACTTTTGTGAAGACTGTCCCACAGACCCTGCTCCCCCGTTTTGTTTTTCTCTCTGATGTGACGTCACCTCCCCATTATTCACACCTTCTTGTCATGTGTGGCCCAGTCTTCCCCCGGCGAAAAGGTCGAAATCCCCTTCGTCGCTTGCGCGTTAACTTCATTTTCCGAGCAGACTCCGTTTGTCCTTTTACATAGTATAGGTGAGTTCAAAGTTTTCCCTTGCGCACTTCCTTTTCAAGATCGGTCGTTCGCCCTTTTTCTCCTTTCCCGGCTTCGTGTTACTTCCCCTCACGTCTGTTTTTCTTCCCTTACGTCCCCAATGTTTGGGTCCTTCGCTTTTTGAGAGTCTTGAATAGTGCTCCCGTACCCCTGGGTAGTTAAACTTGATTTTCTCTTTCCCCACCATCCAGGCCCGCAGTCTGAGATTCTTGCTAACAACACTCCCAGGAAGCTCTAGTTCTTTTTGGGTCTTCCCCTTTCCCCGCCGGGCCATCCGAGCTCCCCTCACCCTATCTGACCCTTGTCCGGGCGTTTTTTTCTTATAGTCGCACCTTAGATGCCCCCCTTCTCATCCACCCTCCCCTGCCCACAGTCCTGTGCGTCGCATGGATTTCCTATTTCCCCTTTCCGCCGTTCATGGGGGCCCCAAAAAGTCGTGGTCGTTTCCATCTTTCCCCGGAGATGACCCTCCGTTATACCAAGTTGTTCTAGTCTTTTCCGCCAGAAAGCCTCTGCCCCCTTCCCCCCATCTCCCCTCCGACGCATGTCGTCCATTTTTCAACTTTACCTTTCCACCCCAGAACTTCTTTTCCGCGCGACGTGCCACCTGTATGGCCGAGTTGCGTGAGCCCCCCAAATTCCCCTTTCCTTCTAGCACCACGATCCCCCCTTGTAAACGAGCTGTCTTTTATCTAGGATTTGCGTTCTCCTGTTTTTGATGCCGTACCAGCAAACCCGCTGTCAGGTTTTTTCTGCTTCTTGTCAGTCAAGTCAGGCAATTTGTATCCATGTATTTCAGCGGTGGGCACAGAGGGCCGTACCCCTTCCCCCCCGAAATTTCCCAGTGTGGCAACTGCATTGCGAGCCTTTCCGTATCTAACCTCTCCACAAAGTTGAGAGTTCTTATCTCCTCAGCTTGCACGTCCCCTACTCTTGAGATTCCCTTCATTTTTCTTTCCAGTCCAGTATCCTCTTCCAATCCGCTGGACGTATTCCGACTAGTTTTGGGCCACCCCCATGAAAATTCCCAGACCCTTCTTGCTACTGGAACCCTCAAATCCTTTTTCTTTTGGTCCGCCAGCCGAGCGTGACTGAGTTCCCACGTCACCGTTGACTGATGCCCGTCTCTTTACCCCCTCTCCAGATGGATTCTTAAGTGGCTGCTCTCGGTAACCCCAGATCCCCCCTCGAAAGCTGACCAGCCGAGGATTGGCAACGCGTGCCCAGCTTTCTTAATCCCCACTACTCCCGCCCCAGTGCTTTGCAATCCGGCAGTTTGTGTTTGACCTTTTTCCCATAGTGCAATCCTTTTTTTTTGTCCCTTTGTTTTTTGACTACATAAATTCCTCTCCCCGCCCCAGACTTGACAATAACATCTCCCCGGCTGCTCATTTCCAACCACACTCGGCCCCAACGTAAGTAGAATCCTACCGTCGGATCCAGCCTGGTCTCCCCTTTCCACGACGTCTTCCATCCTCTTTCCTGCCCTGCAGCTACAGCGTTGTTCGAAAGATCATTTGGAAAACGCTTCGATTCGCGAAGTTTCTCCCCCTCCTCACCCCTGATCGCCCAATGACATTCCCGCTCATGATGATGACCTCCTGTTAACCATACGCCTCATAAAAGCGTCGGTGAGCCAAGTCCCAATCGTTACGTTCACACCGACCCCTACAACGACCATTCGTGGTTCTTTCCCCTTTAATTTTTCCCAAGGACCTTCTCCTCTACATTCCTTTACTGGGTTTCCTCCCCTTTCCTAGGAATTCCCCGTCGACAATCAACGGCAGTTTTTTCCAGTGACCCCTCTCTTGTTCCTGGCAAAGCGCCCAAAGTTTGTGTCAGTCTCCCCCTCCCCCGAGACGAATTGTACGCCCCTTGAAATTGCGAAGCGTATTGACTTGTGCGCACGTCCCTCCCTATTTTCCCCTGAAGTTTGGTCCGAGACATTTGCCACTATTGTTTCTCCGATCTTGATACACTAATTTGAAAGTTGTCTGTATCGTGGAGGGATCGTAGCACCGTCGACTTCCCCCCCCCACCCCACCCCCCGGTTTTAGTATTCAGAGATTGCCCGATTCCCTGATGGACGTAGCCCCGTTTTCCTGCGCTGACCCCCCGAACCTCGAGCTCTTCCCTTGATCAAAATGCCCCGCCTCCTTTGGCGTTGTCCCAGTTTTTCATTTCGTTCTTCTCTTCCCCGGTTACATGACGCTTGGTTGCTGTGAAATTCAGGTTTCTCCTCGTGATTCCCCCAACTGCCACCCTTCTAAAATCCCCATTTCTTGTAATGTTCACCTTAATTAAGCAGATGCTATTACCGCCCTGTCCGTCAGCAGTTTCTCCTTTTTCCTTTTCCCGCCCCTGCCGAGTGTCGTCTCTAAGGTTCCCTAGGTGTCGACCTTCCTCCCTTTGTAGTCAGAAAATCCCGCTCGTAGCCTGGACTTGTTTTGACGTGGATTTTTAAAATCTCCCTGTAGGACACTGCTCACCTATTTATTTCTTGTGTACACGCGAATTTCACCCTTTTCAGTTTTTTGTTTCGTCCGTCCGCTCAATCGAGTTCCAGACCATATGGAGTCCCTAGTTGATCTTTCTGCCTCTTATGTTTTTCCCTGATATCCCGTCTCACGAGAAACCTTTTCTTTCCTACTCTCCCAGCCCCCCCCCGCCCGGACTGATCGTTAACCAGGTCTGGATGTCTTTTCTTCTCTCTCTTGTCCTCGCCTCCTTCACGTTTTTTTGTTTATCTACCCTCGACACACTGGGTTCCTCCCCTGGCTTTTGCGGAGATCTTCAATGACTCTTTTGGGGCCCTCAACACCCCTACGTCTGACGGGTTTTTGTTGTTTATTATGGCAGCGACTTCATTCTCTGCCCCTTTAGCCCCCCCCCTATTTGGGCTTTTCTTGTAACTGAATTACTCCGCTTAAACCCCCCCTCTGAGGTCCCCCCCAAGCTAAACTGATTGAACTTCGTGGTACAAGCGCGCACAACGCACTCTGATGCTCGCTTTTCTTACGAGGGTAAGTGGTTTCCCCACTTCAGCCTCCCACATGTTAATTTGCACGATCTTTTGTCCCGTTTCTTCTTTTTCTACCAATGACGTTAGCGTATACATACTCCCTTCGGGTTTAAAAGTCCTCTTCAGCCGGCGGTCTCTCCGTGATCGTCGAATCCTTGGTGCCTCTTGTTCCTTTCTTGGTTTTGGTGCCTTGGGTTTGGGGCAACTCTTTTTCGTTATTACTTCCCCCAGGATCCCGTTTCCTGAACGTCAGAGAAAGCCTGAAATGTAAAAATGTGCCACCCCCCCCTACCCCCCCTTCTCCTAATTGATTGAGCCGTGTACTAGCCTATTAACTCTCGTTAATGGTGGGCTTGACTAGGAATAGCATACCTTTAGTAACCCGGTGTGGTGCCTACTTAATTTCTGCTTCCCAATCAACGATCCGCCTCCTTGTCCTGTTTATGTGATCAAGGGTCCCTTTTTTCCTCCTCTTTTTACGTGAATTCCTGCCGTTAAGCTGTGTCTTGTGCTGCCCTCGACCGTCACCCCCCCTAACTGATTCGACCTCCTCCCCGCAAATTTCCGCACAATCCTTTCCCTTCCATTCGCGTGCGGTGTTTCATTTTCGAACCCTTTTGAGCTGTTCTCAGCCCATCTTTTTCCCATGGGGAAACCACGCTCCTGTCTTTCTTTCCTCCGCTTCTCTTCGCCGGATTACTTTAAGGTGTCGGTTCTTGTGACTTCCCAGTTAGTAAGCCCACCCCCCTTGAGGTTTTACATGTTGAGTGCCTCTGTCCTTGTTTGGCATTGCTAGCACCTCTATCTTTGTTTCAGTCGGGTGGTCGCGTATCGTCTTTCCCTTTCTAACTTGTTTTTGTAGGGGGGTGCGCGAACTGAGCTCTCTTTTGTTTCACCCCCCCTAGTCGTTAGTTGTGCAGCGGACGCTGTACCCCATTTTTTTACCTTTCTTGCTCGCGTGTTGGTTCAGCAGTTCGTTTCCCATCCTTTGCTCTCCGGAAGTTTATGCGAGTTTGATTTCACCCTTCTTCCCATGCGGTGTAACGTTTAGTCACTATGTGGTCCAAATGATGTGTTGCGTTGTTCCGCTGTCTGTATTTGTTTCCCCCACCCTATTTTTTAGGCCTTTTCTCATGCAATCGTATTTCCCTCCCCCTTTGTCATGTTACCCCCAAAGCTCTTTGTGTGAATACATTTCGTCGAGTTTTTTGTGTGGCACATGCTTCCCCCCTTTTTTTGCTGTGGAACTGTCCCGATAGTTCCCCTTTCTTTTGACTTGTGGTTCCCAGCTGAGCGGCAAACGTTAATTCCCGTCTGACTTCTTCTGTTCCGGCCTACGTCCCAACACTCGCGTCCAATCCTCCGCGATTTGTCCTGTACGGCTTCGAGACACGCCCTGGGCCCTTTTGGTTGTTTTTGTGTTTTAGTGTGAGTTGCCTTTTGTCGCTCTTATTTTCCTTGGTTGGGCCCCCCTTTGGACACAACCTCGATGGAAGCGTCCTGCTATTATGTTTCCTTGTTTTTTTTTTTTTTTTGTTTTGTTTTTTTTTTTTTTTTTTTTTTTTTTTTTTTTTCTTCTGTTCTTTCCACGATAATTTTATTGGTACTCGCCTGTCATATCAGTACCCAGGTAGACTGGGCTGCTTCGACGGAAAGCCATTTCTCCCTCTCCACTGGTGTCATGGTCTGGGGCGTCCTTACTATTTTTACTTTGCCCTTTCTGCTCATTGATGCCGGACATCGGTCCACCCCCCAGCTCTTTGATTTTCATTGTGGCGTCCCCCCAAAATGCTCACTTTACGGAGCACTGACCTCCACTTCCATTTTTTGCTAGCCTTTCCCAATCCACGCAGCCCCCGCTAAAATTCGTAACATTACCCCCATTCATTTTTCCCCCCCCTTCAAGCTTGGGTTGCGTGGTTCTAGCCTGCGGCATCACGAAGTTTTCTTTTTTCAGCCACTCGTCCCATTGTTTTGCCCATTTCGGGTTCTACGCCCCCGATCTTGGTTTTGTGCCTCCCTTGCAGGAATTCCTCCGCCCTATCTCTGTTCGCGTGTGGGCGGCTCCGGCTTTCTTTGCTGGAGCCCAGGAATCTGAATGGTCGGGCTTTCGAACTTGCCATCGGCAGGAAAAGAGATGATGCATTTGGTTTTATCCCCAAGTTTGTGCCCCCTTCAGGACGACCGTTTTCTCGAACTCGCTCGTCCGTGCTCCATTAGTGTTGAATGGTAGGATTTTTAAGCACTGACCAATTTGTAGCTCCTTCTCCTCGGAGGCGAGCTGCCTTGCAATGGTCGCTCTTGATTCCTTCCCTTTGGTGATTGTAAGACACACACGGTTCACTACCTTGATCTTCTTGGTTCCAACTCTTCCCCCTCCTAGAGATGATGGTTTGGACCCCCCTGCCTCCGCTTGGTTCCTTAGACTCCCCTTTTTATCCACCACCCCCACAAACCCCCCAAGCGCTTTACATCTGTAACTGGTCCGCACTTCGAGGTGACGTATTTCCCCTTCCCCCGATACATTGTCTTTTCTTTTCATGCCCTACCACGTCACACCGATCTCTCTCGTTGTAGTCCTTCCTTCGAGAACTTGTCTGTAACGTTCATCTCCGATCCTTGCACCGCACTCTGCGCTCCGGGAGCTGGCGTGCCGCATGTTTTTTCCCCTAACCCTGTCCTCTTTTTTTCCGCACACTTTTTTATTCGACGACCCTGGTCCACCTATGTGTTCGATTGTCCCC
>Ga0179591_1274640_pt1 | contig 21694 bp, 22 predicted proteins | sample CZOMad2_1_08_16f_FD_182891 | JGI IMG/M metagenome (GOLD analysis project Ga0179591, IMG submission 182891) | Vadose zone soil fungal communities from Angelo Coast Range Reserve, California, USA - CZOMad2_1_08_16fungal (PacBio error correction) | ecosystem: Environmental > Terrestrial > Soil >... | reverse complement strand
CCAATTGTGATGAAAGGACTCCCCGTGAGGGTCTTCGCGAATTCCCTCAGTTATCAGAACGCCGGTTCCCTCGTGAATCGCTGCCCAGTATGCCTTTTGTGGAATCGAAGTTGTCCTTTTTCTCGCAACTACTTTAACGTTCCCGTATGAAGCGGGTTCCTTATATCTTTCTTTGCTTGAAGTCTTTAATTTGGTTTTTTTTTTCCGCGGACCGGGGGCATGACCTTTTTGCGCGGCGCCGTGCAACGGGAGGCAAGAGAACCATTTTAATAAGTCACCCCAAAAGCTCTCCCTCCAGCGACTTACGATTCCGGGTTAGTTTTGCTCGTTTTTCCGTCTTCGGATCTTCGATGCCAGCCCTTCTTTGCAGCCCCGCCTACCGGAGCCCCACGAGCTTTCAGTCTTCATGTATATGGTATGTCCCACCACGAATCCCCTCCTCCCCCCCAGGTGTCCCCTCTTGTCACGGCCTTTCCCTAGCACTACATGAATCTTTCAAACTGACCCACGAAAGTAATGCGAGGGATGAAGAGTGTCTAGCAAATCAAAGGCGGCCTCTTGTTCCGAAATGAACTTTTCTCGCCGAGGCCCGTTCCTCGCCGTTTCCCCCTTCCGCCGAGGCTCGATTGCTCTTTTCTGTCTGTCTCGAAACTTTCTTACGACCTAACGCGCCCCGCTTTTGTCCCTGAATTCCGGTTGCCGCTCGTCTCCCTCCCCGGCTCCTTCGCCTACTACTAACTCATACGTTCATTCTCTCCGAGTCAGTCGTCTGACTGCACGATGACGTAACGGGTCGGATGATGCCCCGGCTCGCTATCAGTCTTGCGGGACGGCGTCGCGGATTGTTCAATTTAGGTTTCATGTCAACTCGGGGCCATCCTTTTCGCGTTTGGCTCTCCCTTGTTTGATCTCTGGAAGTCGTGCACGGTTGATGCGGCTGCCGGCATCCTCTTTTGGACCTTTTTTTTTTTCCAGATTCTTGGAATTGGTGAATAGTTCCTCTAAGGGCTGTCCCTTAGTAAGAGGAAAAATATCCCATGCGATATTCGTTGCCTGACTCGCATCCCCCCTGCCCCTATGCTCTTTTTCTTTTTGGCGATTCTTCACGCGTTAGGCGGGTATTCCATTCCGACAGAGAAGTCCGGTTGGTCCGGCGCGCTGGGTCGACTTGGTGCAGTACGTGATTCTTCGTGATTCTTTTCTAGCGGGGAAGCTGAATGAGAGGGGTTTGCGGCTTTTGCTTACCCTCGTTTGTCGGATTTTGTACGAATACGTTTATGAGACCGTTTTCATTGTTTTGTGGGAAGCTCTTGCCTTGTTTGCTCCTTTTTTAACAAGAAGTTTTTAGTTTAGAGCCCGATTCCCCTCCCTCGTCGTTCAAAGAATCTAATTCTCGGCGGTTATTTTTTTCCTGAATTTTCCGTATGGCTCTTCTCCTTTGTTTTTTTCCGCTTCGATGCTGCCACCGTACATCGACCGTTCTCGCTTCAGGTACTGGTATGCCAGCCGAACTCATCCATAAGTTGAAAACTCAAGCCCTTCGGCTCTTATGCTGTTTCTGAGCTTCGGTTTTTTACGTCCCCTTGACGAAAAAGGGTAAGAGAATGCTTTCACTTACAATTATTGGGTCGTCATAGATTTGAGGTGTTTCTACGGTGTATTGTCGGTCGTAGGCTCCTCCTTTGTTGCCGTTTCGCCTTGCCGCCTTATTTATGTCAGTTTTGTTCTTTCAAATATCCCCGAATCGCTAAACCTCTGCATCATTTTTTTACTGCCCTTTTTCGCCCCGGTTCACCTGTTTCCCCCTTGGCGCGATTTTCTTTTGATCAGACACAACTTCGACTTGCACCCCTCGAGAAATTCGTGCCTCCCAGTTTTCCCTGGATTTTATCACCCCCCTCTTTGACAGTTACAGCTACGGTCCCCCCATTCCCCTCTTTCTTTCTTATCTCCGTGCCCGTTCACTGACAGAGTACGATGGATTTGGTTTTCTGGTCTTCTTTATTTTTCCAGCTCATGTCAGGGTAGTTCCTTCCCCGCTTTCTCTGTCCTCCTGAAATTCGAGTTGACCTAGTGGTTACTGGTGTTGATATATAACTTCCGCGGTTTCTGGTGATGACCCTTCCTCCCCCCGTTTTCGCTTCTTTTTTTTTTTCCTTGGTGTGTCAGATTCTCCCCTGCGAAGACCTTGTTTTGGACCATAACTCAGTTAACGCGAATCCTTTCCCTTCCGACCTCGTGGTGGCTGTCGCGGTTGAAATGGTTTAGTAGGTTACTCTTCTAACTAGTGAGGGACTACGAGAGCTTACTTGCTCCCGAGAGTCAGCCACGTGCGTCCACGGATCTGCTTTGGGGTTTGCCACATTCACGGCCATGCGAGGTCCTTTGCGCAGCTTGATTGTTGGTTCCCTGTTCGGATTACGCTGTCCTCCCCTCCTCTTTGAAGTGACCCCTTGTGCCCTCCTCGCCACGACCCTCTGGGATCCTTCGGAGCGACGGCGTTACGTGTTTTAGTCAATCATACGCCCTCTGGTCTTTCACTCATAACCAAGAGTAGAGTTTTTGAGATTACCACCCAAAACAAACGCGGTAAGCCTCTGCCCTTTTTTTTAACCCTCACATTCCCATCAGATCTGCGATTATGCTGAAACCCGTTCATCCACCCTGTCGCCTGACGGACATAGCTGTTATGCAAGCAGGCGTCTTTTTTTCCACCTTATAGTCACGTTTGCCGGCCCTCCGGCCCCCCTCAGGAGAACTCGGAACACCTCTCGGCTTCCTCCCCAGAGCCTCACGAATCTTATGGACTTTGATGGCACCCTTCTTGCCGGATGGTCGGGTTCGTTGAAGACTATGCTTACCGGTAATTTTTTTTTCGTCCTAAGCGGATGTCGAAGCGGCGGTTGTCCCGTTTAAAGATTTAAAGAACGCGAAGTCTTCTTCGACTCTTCGACCTTAAGAATCTTCTGCAGCTCGTGAAGGGAGCTTGGCGGCACTTCACAGTTAGCGGGCGGGGTCGTTTTGATGCCGAAGGTCCCTAGCCGGGCAGATCACTTTACTGAATTGGATTGTCACGGGTATATTGCGACATTGTCTTGCCCCTGTAGGGCTCATGCCTCTTTTTTTTTTCGGGCCGCCTGGACTGGGTCCGACTGTTCGATGAGCCCCAATTCCTGATCGAATCATGTTTCATCTACTCAGTTCATCGCCATTGTTGTGGCCTCTCCTACCCATTGGCCTATGCTATTACTCTCCCACTCGACACCCGTCTTTTGCCCCCCGGAACAGGCCTCCGATGGTTCCCCCCTTAACATCAGACCAATGGGACCCCCTTCCCCGTGTTCCTACTAAAGTCCCCAAGCGAACCCCTTCCTTAGATATGCTTGAGGATATAGTTTTTTTCGTTAGTTAGTGATAACCCAAACAAACCCGGCAACGTCTGTTCGTCCTGAAGAGACCCGTTCGATCAGGCCGACTTAAGTCTTTGACAGAGAAGTATTCAGTGTCCCTTTGCCAGTTCAATCAGTCAACGGCTCTGGCTCTTCCCCTGCGGAAGTCGATGACAAACCTTTTTTTGTCCGCAGTAAGTACAGCCTAGTCCCGGCCGATATGCAATGGCATCGGTTTCTCTCACTTTTTCCAAGAATACGGCTCCTCTTGGGACGTTTCACGCGTCAGTCCCTTGAGTCTTGGGGCCGCCCTGTTCTTCCTAAATTTCCGTGTTGACATTCGTCAACTTTCCTAGGTGGCAATCTCTGCGACGACATGCTATCTCTTTTCTAAGTGACTTTACCGTGGGTGATTTCCCCCCCCCGGTCCCTTCAGAATCGACTGGGACTCCGACCTCTGTTAAGAATCCTCTTAAAAGCTGGCGTTTTGACCTTCCGACAGCCCCCCCCCCCCCCTTCTGTTTTACTCCCTCAGCGGTGGGTCTTAGTGTTCCCCCCTCACGCAAGCGCGTTTGCCTTTGAAACTTTTTGACAACCCGCCGCTTGAGTCCTTTCTTGAGTCCCCACGTGAGACGTGGTCGAGGCCAAAATTTCTTGAACCGGCTTCCATAGTGAGTTCACAGTTGACGCGACGGAACATCTAAAGCTGGGCGTCCCCTTATTTGAATTCGACCGGCCATGTTTCTCCCCCCAAACAAGCCTATCGCCCTTTTCTTCCGTTCTTGGCTCTTCCCCCTATAGAAATGTTCACGTTGTTATCCTTGCAAGGCTCATGGGGTCTACTGTCAGGTCCACATTTCAACCTCTTCCTGGCACTCCCCTTTCGGGATTCCTTCTTAGTTGCCCCTTTCACCCCTTTTTTATTAGCTTCTTTCTCGTAAAACGACCCCTTTTTCCCCATGGGTCTGAGCATTTCAGGATCATCCTCTCAACCCCCTCGACTTTGATACCACCCCTTTATTATACCAGGGTCCATCGCATTTGATTGCCAGATCTTAGACGTCCCCCCCTCCCCCTTGCATTTCTCATAAAGGATCCAAGGAAAACCGCCCAGCCCCCAGGACCATATTCGACATCGTATTTAGTTTTTACCTTGAAGAAAGACGCCCCCCCATCTTTTTTTTTTTCTCTTGTATGCACCGATTGTCGTTCTGAGTAGCTCACCTGTGAGAACGATTGATGTCCCGGCGCTCCCGATTTCGTTGGATGCGATTTTTCCAGGCCGTCAATATCCTTTCCACTTTTTTTTCCACATCTTTTATACACTCGGCGAAACCTCGTCTCAGTACGGTCTTTTTTTTCACCTCTCTACTTTTTGGCGGTTTCTTCTCCCTCCCCTATCCAAACTTTTCAGTCACACCCCCCCCTCCCCGGCGCACCCTAACCCAAAAGAGATCGACGGGGCAAACCACTCCCAAACCCCCTTTTCCCCCCCGCCCGTCCCCGAAAGGAGTCGTTAGCCTTAATTTGAGCTGCTCTCAAGAACGCTCTTTTTACGTATACCGTACAAGACAGCGACTCGCCCCCAGAAACAGCGGAGCCCTCCGCCTTTTTTTTTTTTTCCTGCTGGATTTGGAGCCGCAGAGGCGCGATGAAGAAAAGTCACTCAGAGATAATGGATTACGGCGGCCAGCGATGCCTCCAAAAGGAGTTCCCCACGCCCGACGGCCTTTCAGTTTCCTTTCAGAATCTTTCCCGGAGGTCTGGTCATATATTTTTAGAGTTTTCCTACTTCACCAGTTGGATCCTCCCGCGGCACGCGCTCCCAACCCAATTCAACGATCTCCGGCTCATGAACTCCATGTCTAACCAGAGCCCAAACTCAGATCGTTTGAACCAGCCGTCTTACACTGACTCATTAGCTTCACCCGCCGCTTGACGCCCCATCACGCTCCCGTATTTTGCGTACCTTTTCTGACGAAACTTAGTCTGTAAGGGATTGGAGTGCACGCGTTTCATGCATCCCCCCCCCCTCCGGCGCTCTATGCTCGGCCTATGGTGTGCGCAGGCTTTTCCCCCCCCGGTCCCCGAAGAGCAAGCCAGGGTCCCTGCGCAATTTCTTCCTCTTTAACACCTGGTCCAGCAATGACTTTTTTCCAAATTTTTTTTTAAGCCGAGGCCCCACCTGAACATGCCGATGTTCGCCCATTGTTCCCGTTTTCCGAGTTGAGCATCGTTTCAGTCCCTCTCACCTCAAGATCCGAGGACATAATTGCGATCCGAAACGCCCTAATGGGGAACTCTGGTTCTCACTTTTTGGAACCTCCTCTTATTAGTCGCGCCGCCCTGGAGAAGATGATCTACTCGGTTCGCGTACAACTCCCTCTTGCTCATTCAGGTCGCCTGATTCTTCGGCCCGAGTTGCTTGCGGAGTTTTTCTTTCTGAGGCTCGTTGCTTGTTGCAGGATAGGATAGCCTAGGGGGTGCTCTTTCCTTTCTTCGTAGAACTATTTTCTCGAAGACGCAGCAATCTCCTTCTGATGTTCCCTGCGATTTCGTGTAGAGAGAGTGAATACGGCGCATTAGCTTTCAGAGCCCCCACCCCCATTCGACAATTCTCTCCGTCGTTTTCGGTGTCCTTTTATTCGATGTCGGGTCGCTTTTGTTCCGAGGCTTTCCTTTGGGGTGCGAAATGGTTTTCTTTTGATTAGTGGGAAATGGGGCACCTACATGATCCATACGGACTCGGAACTTTTTTTCATGTATTACTTGCGTCGCAGCCGCCTGTTTCGGTCTATTGCAGCTAATTTTTTCGCACCCTCACTACCAACGTAGCCTCCGATCCTTTCGCTGTTCAGAGATTTTTGATGCTGCTGTTAAAATTCGTTGCCTGTGGACTTCTGTCGACGTCCGGAATGTCTTCCCCACGGTCGCTTCAACCCCTTGACAGAAGTGCTCCCTTGACGTAAGGCCGACCGCGTCCGAGTTTTTCTGTTTTGTTTTGGACGGTTTATTGGAGGGCTTCCTGGATTTCGCCGGCTTGCGTTCTTTTCTCGTCGGTCTTACACGGTTCGCTTCTTGCATGAAGGAGAACTTTGGCTGTCCTGGGTAGTCACAACTAGATCTTTTAATACTCTCCGTGTTGTTGCGTTTTCTTTTTCGACCACTTGTGATGACGTTTTTTTTTTGCTCCTTCCTCTCTGCGATATGCAGGTCTCCCGACCCATCCCCCCCTTCCCCTCGCCGCGGTCTAGATGATGTTGACCTGCAAGAGGCCCCCTTTCCAATGACCGCCTAATGCCGTTTAGGCATTTGCGCGTAGTGTTTTCCCCAGTGCTTTTTCCTCATGGGGTGTTGTTTCGATTTTTTTCCTACTTACTGTTGGCCTCTTCCTCAGTTTTTCAACGGCTGGGCAACCCAGCCTTTCCAACCGCCTCCCCCAAAACAAAAAACGATCGACAGCAGGCTAGACTCGATTCGGCGTTGAGGCCTGAAGTTGCTTGTTGCGTATTCGATTTCTCCCTTCGCCCCTACGGCCGAAAATTGATGATGCTTTAAGCTTTTCCTCCAGGATGTTCTTGACAACCCACGTCTTTCTATTCCCCTTTCTGCTGAGTTGCCCCGACATTCATCCAGACCATGTTCGCCCCCCGATGCGAAGGAACTTTGAAAGCAAAAGTCTTTCCCCACGTTGACCCCGTTTTAGAATGCCTGCCTTGGTCTCCCTCGTCGTCTTCGTTTAAAATCACGGCTCTAATATGACCAGTGACCTGCACTCGCGCTCGTCCTTTTTCTTTTTTAGTAAAACGGCAGCGGCTAGTCTTGCCCCTCTTCCTTTGCGCCACCTCGTTAATCTCGTGCGCGCTCCCATGTGGCCGAATGGTGACGTAAGCCCAAACCTTTAGTCTAAGAACTCCTAAGCACTTCGGCGATATTAAGTCTTGACTTCCTCTCTTCCCCTTTCCGGTGATTTTTAAAAGACTGGAACCGGCCTCGTGATCCTTTTCCAGGGAGGTTAGCTTTTTGAAATTGGATGTACCATGTAGCCTTCTGCCTCATTTCTTCTGCTTGTCTTCCTCTCCCTTTTACACCGTTTCTTCTTTTGAATTGAGGCCTGTATGCTTGGACCCCACTTCCACTGGACGGCACACTTTTTTTCCCCAAACCCCCCCTTGGCATGGTTTTCTGTGCCTTGGTTCTTTTTTCCCATTTTTTTTTCTTTTCTTTTGCCCACCTTTGACTACGGATTTATGGACTATCAGTCCTCCCTTTCAAGCCCGACGAGCAGTCTCTGGTCTGCTTTCTTGTAACCGATGTCGTTTGGGGTCAATAGTTAAGGGCCCTACCAGGTTCGGTACTTTCTTTGTTCGTGCATGGCGGACGTGTATCTTCTTTTGATGGTAGTTTCGCATGATGGCTTAAGCTTCATTCGCAGTTTGAGAGCGGTGTTGCGCTAAAAGGCGTTGTGTTCTTGAATTGTGTGACGAGAGTTCATGGGATGGTTTCGTTTGATGTGGTGGAGGCTTTCGCTTTCGGTCCTGCCCTTGTGGTGGACACACTCAAATTGAGTCGCGCAGCGTTTTGTTCTTCCACGAATCGATTTCTTTTTTTCAAGTCGTCTATTGTCTCGACGTCGTTTGTTTATTCCTGTTTGTCTGCGGAGCCCGATGAGTCCGCGATCGCTTCTCCGCCTGACTGTTCGTACCCGCACTCTTTAAACATTATGACCAACACCCGGACCGGCTTTATTTCGATCGGTTTAGGGATCAGAGAGGGAGGGTACATTTCATTTTTTCCTTCGAACTCGCCTTATTTGTGACCCCTCCCCATCTTTTTTTCGAACCGATTCTTTATTTCGGGGCGAAGATGTGGCTTGTGTTTTTAACTGAGGTTCAAAGGGTTGTCACGGGCCGCCGTCGTTTGCGTGTACATTTTGATTTTTTTCAATAGTACGAACTAGCTCCCGCCAAACATTCTGTCCTTTCACATTTGCCGCTTCTTTTCGCCTCGGTTTCCACCCGCTTCCTTGGTGCGTGTTCCCCCCGGATATTTGCTAATGTATAGAAAAAACGTGTCATCGTTGCCGTCCGACTCTTTTCCTTTTTGATCCAGCCGTTAATCCCCTTCCCCCATTTTTTGACATTTATTGACCTCCATTAATTTTATTTCTTATCGCCTCGAAGCTGAGACCGATCGATGGGAGCTACTCTTTTTTTCATTTGAAGCGTCTCAGGGGAAGATGAATTCTGCCCTTTGGAGTATGTGCTTCGTTTAACCCGAAATCTATTGCGGCCCCCCCCATAGTGCGTTCCTGGGGGTGTGTCATGAGTTGGACTTCCCAAATGCTAGCACCCAATTGTTTGATTCGTTTTCGAGAGTATTACCCATGCTTTTTACCTTTCAACCGAAAAGATCCCTAGATCATTCATATTCCCTTAAGTGGTGGCCTTAGAAAATGTCCCCTGTCGCTTTTTTTTCTTGTATCCCGTGATCCGAACGCGGTACCTTTTCATGTTCCTCTCCTAACGCCTTGCCAAAACTGGCGGATCGGCTTCTGTTGGCGACGGGCAATTATATGTAGCGGTCGGAACTTGCGCTTTTTCACATTTTTTATCTCTTGTACTCCCTATTTGTCCAGGAACATCCTTTTCCCATTCGAAAAGTCCTCCTGGGGTTAAATATTTAATCCGCCTGGAGTGACGTGTTTGGCAGCTTATCCTCGACTCCTCGGGTCACGCCTTCACCACAAGTTTTCGAGTGGCAGGCACCCCCAAACCCAGCGGCGGATTTTTCATTCCCTCAACTCAGAATTCTTGTTTTCATCCCACATCTCTTTTCCGGTCTTTTTTCTTTTCCCTATCTTGACTCCCTCCTCACCCTGAGTAATTCCTGGTTCGCTCGGATCGTTTTATTGCTGGTTCCACCTCGTCACTTTGTTCCCGGCCAGTTGAAAACTGTGTCAGGATCACTGCTCCCCACTTCCGCGGTGACGCCAGCTGCCTAGCCGTTGTTCTTTTTTACACGTTGCCAATGGCTGCATCTTCCGGTTTCTTCCTTTTAGATTTGCCGGTTCAGTTTATTGTCGAGAGATCCCCCTTTATGTCGATTCTACACCTTCCGGGAGGCTGTGATTTTTGTCCTCTTCACGAACGGCGACGTCGCGTGACTTTCTTCCCCCGAAGCCCTTCCGAGAGCCGCGTTCCGCTCTGGCAAAGAACCGATCCTTTCAGTTGGTGTACGAGCGCGATCAGAAGATTGCTTCGCCGTTTAGATCCTTAGGACTGATCCTTTCCTTTGATAGGAGACCTTGTTCCGTGGTCCCCGTTACTGCGTCCGTTCGACGGGAACCTCTTCTTCTTGGACGAAGGTTCATCTTGCGCTCACATCTGTCCGCACTTCTCACTTTATTTTCCCTCATGTTGGTGTCAGTCTAACGCATGCTCGATAGATTATATCTACATTTAGCCCCTCCTTCCATCGGCCTACTTCGCTTTATGTATTCAAAAGGGTGACCCCCTTGGTCACCTAGCTTCAAGAAGCTGTTCCCAGTCCGGCAGACCTTCACGGGACCGGCGAAGTCCCTTTACGGCCTCCTCTCCATCGATCCCAAACGACCCTTCTTCTACGCCTGTACGGACTGACGAGCTTCTTACGCCTTCGACGTCCGAATCCCCGCCGTTGCTTCAATACCGAAATGCCATACCTTCGATTCAAATCGACATCCTGGACTGCGCGACACACACCTTTTTACGACTCCGGTCCAGATCCCCCCCAGGCCCAGAATTCTCACTGTTGCAGCACTTTTCCGCAACGGCAAGTCACTCTCTAACTTTTAAGCTGTTCGTTCCCAGCTGTCTATGGGCCGCACGTTCTGACCTTGAAGCTTTTCTTGACATGGACCTTGCAACGTGAGAGGTTCACGCCTTAACTCCTTTCACACTGACCTACCGTTACTTACCCTCTTTTGGCTTCTTCCCCGTCCTGAAAAGAATCGAGGGTCCGAGTATCGCGTTACGCTGGGATTCCCCCCCTCTTCAGGGATTGGAAGGTCACTTCCCCGCCTCCGTTTTTTGTGTAATCTCCACGCTCACTCTTGGGGTGTATTCTCCAAGAGAGCGGGATTCTTGACCCCCCTGGAACCGTCCGCTCCCGCGTCCGGCTCTAGTCAAAAAGGGTCTTTTGACGCTGCGACCAACTTGAGCCATTTTCCCACAGAGTCCATCATCTCCGACCTGTTACCAACTATAATGATGCCTTTCCCCGCGACCCTTTTCCAGGAAACGGGTCGCACCCCCCCCATCAGATCGCCTTGTTTGTTATTCCCCTTTCCATTGAATGAGTAGTTCCCCAATTCCTTGCGAGTTCATCACCCGTGATCCCCGTTCTTCTTTTACCGTCCTACAAATCGAGCCTGCGCCCCCCCAACGTCATTCGGTCTGAATGTAGTCCCTCTGTTCTAGTGGTTCACAAGGTCTGCCCTTTTCCCCCCCTTTTTCTTTTACACGACCTCTAACCCCTTTGTCTCATTCTGGACCCCCCTCGCACCAAGACAGTGCGACTCCCCACCCCGTACCACTCCTGGTCCCCTCCCTCTTGTATCCTGAAGCTATTCATTCCAATCCCCCCATGAAATGATCATTCCCCTGGAGACCGAACAAGACCCCTCCCCCAAATGAGCCCCCCTCGTCTCCCTCTTCCCTTACTTTCCTCGGCGATGGTAAGACCAGTAACTTCCTAAGTGAGCGGCAGACCTTTCTAAGGAACGATGGGGATTATTAACGGGGTCTCCCAACGGTCTCCCAAGATTGATGTATTGCTGCCCTCCCACAAACATGTCACTTTGGGGATAGCTCACGGCCCCTCCAACTCTCTCTTTCAAATTCTGAACACAGCTTTTCACATCGGCGACTAACACCTGGTCCTGGCACTTTTCTTCATTGAACCTCTCCGTCAGTTTGACTTCCATTTCGAACTTACTTTTTTTTTTTTGACCCCCCCACTTGGCCGCCAACTACCTCTTCGCAAGTGGAAAGCACACACCTCTATCGACCTTGCGGCACCCCCCCTCCCCCCTACATTCGCCCCGAACCGCCTGGTCTTTTTATCCCAATTGATAGCCCTTCCTCCAGGCATTAGTATTTTCCCGGGAATTACCGCCCCGCAGCCCCCCCCCCTACGGCTCCCAAGACCCTCCTTGATCCTCCGCCGATGGTTGGATTTTTTATATGCGGAGAGCGGCGCGTTTATCTCCGACCCATCCGAATCCATCTCCGTCCCTAGTTCGGGCCCTGCATCGCCAACTCCTGGTGAATCGCCCTCCGTTTACTTCCTAGCCTGAATGTTCTCCCTCTCCTGACGGGATTTTGTTTTCATGAGTCATCCGATTTGTGCTCCAGGTCCCAAACGCACTCTTTCTTTTACCCACTTGCATGCCCTTGACTTTCACGGTCTAAACCCAAAACCAATCCTCCTGACCCCAATGAACTTGTAGTCTTTCCCTCTACAGAACCCACCCCGCTTTTCTTCCCCCATCGCTAGACCCTTTAAGTCCCCTCAGAAGATCCCACTCCTATCACCGTCAGCACATTTGCCTTTTCCTCCTGACGTTTTTCCTTCTGCTGACTTCTTTCCCTTCCCTGAAGAGTAAATCCAAACGACGGCGAAGTGTCTCCTACGGTGCTTATTTTGTTTTCTGTTCCTTTGCCTTCTACCTCTCCTTTGAATTTCCCCTTATTAAGATAACCCAGCATTCCAATACACTTTTCTCCCATAGACCATAGTGTCACTTTGGACCTTAGTATGGGCGCACCCGTTTTTCATTTCTTCTATTTCAGCCTTACGTTTCACTCCTTCCCGAAAGGTCCCCGCTTTGAAGCCGACAAGCAGAGACACCAGGCCACCTCTTTCTCTTTCAAACCACATCCTATATCCTTCCTTCTGGTACCTAATGCTGCTTGAACTCCCCCTGCTTGAACCGTGAGTAAAGCTAAGAACAGTACGGTTCTGATTCCCCTCATTTTGCTGTTGTTTTTTTCGGTCGAGCTCTTTTTAAGACAGTCTTGAGATACCGCCAGCTACGTCACCCCCCCCCCCTCGTTGATTGCTTTTTTCTTTTTTTTTCCTTTAGCAGTCCCCCATGATTTTACCCTACAGGGTCCCCCTCGCGCTTCTGCGTTTCTCCCCCTAATCTTTTTGCCTCTGCGTCTTCTTTAGTGACAGTGAGCTGATTTACCCATGAAGTAGCAATTCTCCCCAAGGAGCCAGGGGGTTTTTTGAGTTGTGAACGTACTTCCAGATGTCTGTTCTCCTGTTGCTGCTTCTTGCTTCTACCCAAAATCGGGCGACCTGGTCTTATTTGCCTCTGGCATGGGTCCACTAAAGAGACCTCTCTGACTTCTCGCCGGCACGACTCCCTGGTCTCAGGAGGCTACTCAGAACGCGTCGATAGATTCGAGTCTATTGCAATTCGCCAACGCCCACACCAGTCCGCCTCCCCCCCCTTACTAGTTCCATGTCCTAGATTTTTGAGGCGAGGTGAACTTTTGCTTCTTGACAGGACACCGTCGTGCTCCATGACGTGACTGTATGTCCCCCCCCCTTCGCTACACCACCACATGCCATCATTCCTCCCAGCCTAATACTTTCTCCTTACCTGTAGACGAGGCTGGAGTTTGAGTCTTCCCCGGGCGCTGCGTGCCGCACCTCACTTGCCCGCCGCATTGGAGCGTTCCCTTCGTTCTTCTACCTTCAATTATTCTCGAGGCGCCCTATGTGGATGAATCATGCCAACTCTGTCCTTCCATTCTTTCCTCCATCTGTTTTGAGAGATCTCTCCTCCCCCCAGTTTCATGAAACTTCTCCGATTTCCTCCCCTCCGATAAGCATATGACGTTCAGAAGCCCCCTTTCCCGAGTCCTCCAGTGCGCACCGCGATGCGCGTCCCTTCCTCTGGTCCAATTTTTATCCATGCCGACGCCTCTAGTCCCGGAGCTCTGCTCCCCCCCTTTTTCAACCCCAGTTTTTTTTGTGATCTCTTTAGGTAAGTCTTACTGGTGTTAGCCTACCGGGTCGAATCTTTCTTCCCCTTCGGCTCATCCCGCCCCCTTCGTTGTCCCCCGCCAGAAGAGTTTCCAACTCAGCCAATCAACCACCCCAAGCTCGTGACTCAAGCGACTGACCCTCGTAGGGTTTCCTCCTTTTTTCTTGATTGCCCTTCGCGAGCGCAGCAGTGCTGCCCGCCCCACGTCCTACAGGAATGTGACCCCGCGCGGGCGGTCCCTTCTACTGTTATGTGAGTTGTCCCTTTTTTTTACCTCATAAAAGACTTCCCCTGTCGCCCCCGACTCTTCGCTTTCCCACGCGAACCTCCTCTCCTCCGTTCGAGTCCCCCCTTCTGAGCCTTGGTAGAATTCTTTCGTTACCTCGTAATCACCTTCGCCCTGCCTACTGCGTCGTTTCCACCATTTCCCTCTGCCGATGTCCCCGCCGAGCCGTCCTCCAACCTCCTCCTGACTCCCCTGAGTCCTGGGCTCAAACCCAGGTATAAGTCACTGAGCCTCTAACCCCCCTCGCGCGTACTAGGTTTTCCCCCTTGTCTCTCCAACCGGCGTCCCCTTCCTCTCCCGTCTCCTGAGCAACCTAATGATAAGGACGTTTCCCTGACCTGACTCCTTTCTTAAGCCTTTGAAAGGACTCTCTCTCTTTTCCTCCCGGTGGCGCTTTCTGATAGGTTTTTCCTTAGCTCTCTTTTGCCCCCATTCATTTTCCCCTTCTGCTTTTTTCGGCTATTTGGGTCACCGTGTCTTTTCAGTGAACGTTCTGCAGGGAGCGCCTTTCCCCTTATTCACATTTCCTAAACCATTTCCTCTTTTTTTTCCTTCTGTCTAATTGGATTGCCTTATGGGTCTTTCACCATAGAGCACCCCGATTCTTTTGCGGCCCCCCTACCCTGAAACGCATGACGCCCTCACCAACTCCCCGCGGCCCTCCTTAGTTTGGGAGGAACTGGTTACGGGAGTAAATTCCTTCCTGAATACTACCTTTGTCGTCCCCCCGATTGGTCGATGGAGGCTAGTGTGATGGTATTTTACTGTCCGCCTCGCTCGGCCCTCTGACTCTCTTTTTTTTCCGGAGGATGTGGATAACACTCCTTTTTTGAGTGTTGTGTCTGATATGGACCCGTATTCTTTTCCGGTTCGCCGTTCCTCGTTGTCCTTTTTTTTTCCTGCTCGTTTTCGGTGTCCCCTTTTGAAAACCCAGTTGTATTAGTTCGCCCGCCCCTACGAGGCTTCTTTCCTATTTCCTACTTCTCTTCGAAAAGTCTTCCTTTTCTCAGCCTTTTTCCTTAGGCGCTCTGTCTCCCCGTAGTATTCTGACCAGGACAATAAGATCTTCTGCCTTCTTCTTTTCTCCTTCCCTCCTCTCTTTCTCTCCTTACCAATACACTTATTCTCGATTTTATCGTAGTTTATTTAGGGAAGCGTGAGGGGCGTCCCTTTCCTACTAAACTGCCCTAATAGCCGTATTTTTCGGTCCCTACTATTATGGGCTTCCACCTATGCCCGGGACTTGGCTATTTGTATTTTTCTTGTTTGTCCTGATGTCTTTTTGTGTAGTATTTTTTTAAGGTAAGTTATTTTCCGGCAAGTTTTTTTGTGCCCTCGCCTAACTCGACCGAAGCAACCCCCTTATATCGTCTTTTATATTGACAGTTTTGCTGAAGGTTCGATTTGTTCTGGCAAATGTCAATTGGTCTCGCTATTTTAGGAATGTGATCTCACACCAACCCCTTGCACGAGTTCCTCCCCCCCTAAATGTAAAAGTGCTCCACACTCCGTTAATGATCCCATGTTGAAATTTCCCCTGCTCACGTCCCGACCCCTCCTCTTTTCTTTTCTTTTCCATTCTCCCGACCGCCTTTGGCACTTCGACGTTGTCTCTCTTTCTTTCCTTTCTGTTATCCTGGGAAACCTGCTTCCTTTATTCATTTTTTCGGCTCTTTCTAGCCCCCGATTTCCGGAGGTCAATTGGGTGATGGCGGGTTGCTCTTCTGCTTTTCCTCCAGTCCCACAATGTTTTTCGCTCTCCCTTTTTCGAGCTCTCGATACTTGCGCAATGGTTCCAAAGCCAGCTCCCGCGACTTCCCCTCACACATTTGTGGAATCTCGAGTTTCCCTGGTCATTCCCCCGTTGTAGAAGCCCCCCTATTTCTCGTGTTTTCCCTCATTCCTATAAGTTCCCCGTCCTTAAGTCCCCTTAAAGACGTTTCTATTCGTCTGGGTCGGCGAAACATGGCAATTTTTCTAGGTCGTTCTCCCCTATTGAGCGTGGGGCCCCTTTTCGTTTCTTTTCTTTCCTTTCTACGCTTGAAGCAGGTTTTCAATCTGACACGAGGGGGTACTCCGAGCCCGCCCTCTGATGTCCTTTCTGGCATATTTTACCTTCCTTGCTTGGTAGTTTGAACATCCCACCGAGTTTTTAGTCCCACCCCCCCCACACACCTCGGTCTGGAGTTAAGTATTTCCCATTCTCTCCTTTTACTTCACCTCAACCGGACCCCTTTTTATAAAGGTATGCTGAAAGAAGTGACCTCCCCACACACTCTTCCTTTTTTTTTTTTCCTCTCTGTAATTCGCTATTATCCAGGATTCTGAGTTTTCCCCCCTTTCCCCCCCTTCTTCCAAAGGAACATAAAGTTTCCTTCCAAGAAAATCTTTCCAACATAACGCCCCCTTGGACCCCTCCCCGTTCCTCCTCCTTCTTTTTACTTGGACAGTTGAGCTTCACAGTTTCCTTGCATCGAATGAGTAGGCCAGTGTGAACATGCCTTGTCGTTGTTTCTTCGCGTTCCCTATCTGCTCTTGTACGCAGTTATATGAGGGATGTTCCTTGAACACGTCGACTTTGCGTCCCTCCTCTTCATCCTCTCAGGCCCCCGCTAGCATTTCCCTCGGATTCCCTCCCGCCGATCCTTGAACTTGGTTCTTTTCTTTGGCGTCTGGTAACTTCTCTTTCCAGATCGACTTCTTCCGACTCTTTTTCCTTTGTATTCTTCTCCCTTGGTCAAGTTGGGTCACATTTCTTTTTCAGTTCTTCTTACGCGGCGTCATTCAGGGACGACGTGGTTCTCCTACGTCCGAATGAGTATTCTCGCCGTCTTGTTGTTGGAGAGAGTCCTCACTTCTTTCCTCTCTGATTTCTCATCGTCCCCAGTCAGGCCACCATTCCTGTCCTCTTACGTCTATGAGACGAAACGGTTCCCCTGACCAAGGTCGAAGAAAGAAAAGGAACAAGTAGCCTGTTCACGGCGAAGTATTTTTCCCGGTTCCTTCCTTCTTCTCTGCCTCCGAATTCGAGATTCACCCAATTTCACTGCTTGTTTCAGACCCGGGACTTCGAGGTTCGCTCTTTCATCCCCCCCCCTTTCTCCGCCGCCGTCGCCGTTCCGGGCCAGCTCAGCAAGTCTCCCATTGCCCGGTCATTTTTTGACCCGGACATCGTGTCCCGGCGACGAAAACCAACTGACGCCGGACCCTTTCCATCATGATCCGCCAGCTTCTCAAATGGACTTTGGTTTTTGCCGCCAAAGGCAAAGCTCCGGCTTCTATCTTTGCGTCCCCTCTTCTCTTTTCGTCCGCAGTTTTCATTCCAATTTCAGGGATTGGCGGCCTCTAATTTGGGCGCAAGAAGAATCTATCATTCTCGACATGCAAAGAGGTCTTCCGCGGATTGTTGGATGTCACCTGGATTTTCAGAAGAAGTCTCCGTTCAACTATCCCCTCGCTTGAATAAGGGATGACCACCCAAACAGAGTGAGGGTCAGGGAACTTTGCCTAAGATTTATGTTTGTTTTTTTTTCCTCGCCCCTCTTTCTATTGGGTGTTTGTTCCCGAAGCAATGGAAGCGGGTCCTGTATTCGATGTAACTCCCACCACCCAAAAGTAATTTCCGAGTCGGATTCATCCCCCTCTTAGCTTGGCTGAGTACCCCCCAAAAGTGTCGTTCCCTTTTCATTACGTCCCATTACCGTACCACTCTCAGTCGCCCTTTTCCCTCGACATAGAACTTGAAATTGGCAACCACCGCACCGTGTTGGCCTTTCCTGAATTGCTACGAATTCCCCGTATGCTTGTATCCGTCTCACTCGGGGTCGTTATAAAGGAATGATTCACGAGGTCCACACTCCTTGGTCTGAATTCTTCCTTTCTTGCTTTCACCCAGGATTATGCAATTTTAGAATCCTCCTCATTCCAACGTAGAATTTCAGGATAATAGAGAAACTCGTTTTACCTCATACCCCACCACCTCCCCACTCCGTTTCAATTCGCTTAGGCGCTGTTCCTTGACAGCGGAAAAAAAAAATCCCTTTCCTTCATGTTTAACTGACAATCGGCTTGAAGACGAACAAATAGAACCATCGTCCTTCTCGCCTTCTCCGGCGGAATTTCTCCAAGGGAAAATGATTTGGTTTCCGTAGCTTGCTAGGGGGCTGCCGATTAATTTCAATTTTTTTTGACCCTTTGATTCTGCTCGCAACCCCCCCCTCTTACTGTTGTTTTGCGATGACCTTGGCCCTCCCGATGAGCAAAGTAATGATTTTCCTCGGCCCCGCATCGGGCCCGCATGAGCAACCCCCCGATCCTGTTTCTAGGCGATACTCCTAAATTTTCCTCCCCCTCCCTTTGCACGTGCGAACCGCAACAACCCAGCATCCGGGCGTCAACCATCACTCCAATCTCCAACGACGCCCCCCGTTTTCCCCATCCTTTTGATAGTTCCGCCTCCCTTCGAATTGAACATGTAAGCCCCTCCCCGAGCGTCTCCCTCCCCATCTTAATCCGCGTCAGGTCGTGTCTTTGGGTCCGGTTGAAGAGTCCCTTGGTTGTAGCTTCCTGGCGATGTAGTTTCAGCCGACAAAGGAGACATGAGACTTGACTTAGGAACGCCCCGCGATTGATTTAGGAAGTCGTCTTGGGTATTTGTCAGCTTCTCATCATCCCCTTTTTTTTTCTTTTCCACCCCTTTCCCTACAGCGGTTCCCACGCGCTCCAAAATAAGAGCGCCCTTATCACTTCCCACCCGGTCGTCCCCCATCCCATCACCACCATAGTTTGTAAGTCCCCCCTCCCCCCCTGCGCTTACCCACCTTCCTCATAGACGCAGAAGCGACCCTAATCGAGTGATAACATTTCGAATTCCGTTCCCGTCCAAGGTTCGTGACCTGATTCCTCCCCCGTACCTCCCGTTTCCCCCCTTTCCTCACCCTCCCCTCGATCTCTGTGGCCAGGTTTGGCTAGGGAGGGAGTCACGAATTAGAGGCTCTTATTTTACCCCAGAAGGGTCCCAAGCCCATGACCCTCTTTGACCCTTGACCATGAACATGCGAGTGTTAGAAGTGTTAAGTCCGCGATGAAGACGCCGAGTCCCTCCTACCCTAATGAACGGTTTCCTTCGGCCGACCATCATCCTCCCCTTTTTTCCCCCCTCCTTTTCTCAACCCCCTAACATTATTCTTTACAGCGAAGAAGTCTGCTCATGATCTCCCTCTCACGTTCCAGGTCTTTCCCTCCCGTCCCCGTCTCCTTTAGGTCCGGTATTCTTCTCCCGTCCTTTGCCCCTTCTATTCGAGAGCTTTTAGCGGACGGGTGCTCTTTGACCTATCGCCCACGATATGGCGGCTCTTTTACCCCTTCTTTTTCTCTATTTCCTGAGACCAGACGACAGGCACGAGCCCTTGGTCTCGTTTTTGGAGGGACCTCGAGCGAGTGTCTCCTCCCCAGCTTCTCCCCCAGCTTTGATTTTATCCGTACTAGCCAGGCGCGCCGGAGGAGGGGAAGTTGAGATAGGGTCGCTGTTTCAGATTTCTTACTTCTTTCGGGTTCGACTTTTTTCCCTTTGGGTCCTGGTCCCCTATTCTCTTAACTCTGATCCACATTATTGAAGGAGGGACGAGAACTGGGCAGTCAGCCTCCCTGACCCGACCCACCTACGCACTGCCTTCCTCCCCTTCTCTTTCAGCTATGCTTTCGATTTTTTTGATTTTCGGTGGACTTGCTATTTCAAGAAAGACGGCCTGAGAAGATCAGAACTGAATGTCCCCCGCCTGTCGCCCCCCCCATTCCCTCTTTCCTAAGACTCTCCCCCGGAGCTCTCCCTCTCGCGGATTACGTGAAGATGAAGGTATGAACCATCGTGCGCCGGGAGCTGTAGTCTTTCCGTCCTCTCCTGGCTAAGAGCCTTCTTCTGTCACAAGTGGTCTCCCTCCCTTCACTCCCTACGTGTTGTGTTTTCCTGCGATTCGAGCAGCCGAGCGCGACCTATGAAGGAAGCAGTGCGGGGCACGTCTTGACCGTGCCTCTCCCCCACTTTCCCCTTTCCTTTCCCGCCCCCGTCCGGCGCCCCTGTTTTTTTTTTTTTTTCCTTTCGCTTCTTGCGGAAGTTTTCCTGGTTTGTTGTCGTGTGGGTTTGACATTCCTGTGCCGTTCGGCGTGAGCCCTGTGCCAACCGCAGCAATCACAAAAGCTCGACAAGTTGGAGGTCGACGTTTGTCTTTGGTTCTTGCTTGCGCTTCGGCTTCCTGCGATTCCCTGACTCCGTTTTGCGCCGCCGGTACTTTCCAGTTGGCCAGTCATGCGGAAAATGTAACAAAGTCCCACGCCTCCCGGTTTACGCCGTTCCAGGCCATCGGAGCACTCGAAAATAAATCGAACTTCCCCACTCCCCGCCGTTGCGGATTGGTCTCCTTCGACTTCAATTTAAGTGTCTCTACTGCGTGACGAAAGCGCGGGACCACGGCCGGCTCAACGCAGCAGTGGGATTTCTTCTTTTCGAGCAACTGTTCTACTTCCGACCGCGCACGCGCCTCCCTCGCTTTTCCCAGTTTGATCGTCTCGTTCCACCGGTTCACCGCCAGCCCTCAAGCCCCCAGTCGCGTGTAATGCTAGTAGCGGTGAGTTAACGCCTGTTAACGCTGAGCCGATTTTGCTGGGACCGGCGGCGCCTTGATTCCTCGAGGTTAATGCCTCTTTCTCTGTTGTTTTCCGTGTCTGTCAGTAGAAAGGAATTGGCATCGCCTTCCGTAACCATGAGGTTACACCATCGGCTTTCCTTTGGTTGCCTCTATTCCATCTCCTTTCTTGTCCTTTTTTCTTTTGCAGACACTCTTCTCCCCATGCCCTACTTTATTGGCAAACTTGCTCCCCTTATTTTTTTAACTACGCACGGGTTTGAGGTGTACACTGTTCGGTTGAGACCTTCCTCTCTGCCGAACCCCCCCGGTGTAGGCCCTATCTTTTTTTCTCCTTTTTCAATCTTTTTCTTATGGCAGTGCTGTCCGCAGCTGAGAGTCCTAGTTTTTTCAGGCGGTTTTGCAGCGTCCCAAGAGAGTGGGTTGGATATTTTGCCTGACTCGATATGGATCCTTGCGCTTCTTTTCTTGTTGTTTTCTATTTGACTATTAGATTACCTTGTGTTTGTAACAATAAAGATCTCCTATTCCTTCCCCAATTCAGCAATTTCCTTGCGACCTCCCCCTCTTTTTGCCCCTCCGTCCCCGTAGTTTCTCTTTTTCTCATTTTTGTTTAGAGACGATGCTGACCTCTCCCTTCTCGTCTGATTCTGAGACTGTCTGCCGTTCTATATTTTTCTCCATCGAAGGACACCATAACTTCGGCGTCTATCCCTCTGTTTCTCTCTCTCTGCAGTTCTTTTTCAATTTCGACGAATGGCCGACCTCAAGTTATTGATTCCTTCAATTATTTTCGCGTGCAGGTTAGGGGCGAAGGGTATTTTGGTTGAAGTCAGATATCGTTGTGAGTGCAGTTCCGAATTAGTGTCGTGCACTTTTTTTTTTCTGGGTCCCCTTTTTCCTCACTCGGCTCCCAACAGTCCCTCATCGTGAATACTTTTTCATCATTCCCGTTGACGGGGACCAGCTGTATTGGCCAGCGATTTTTCTTTACTTGGATCGAACCCCCAACACAAAAACCTTCCATCGTTGCCGGTTTTCCCTACATCGGTTTTGCCCAGAAGTTAATCAGGAATCCCCCTCGTTGACCTCACCAGCTACTTAAACGCAATCCGATTTTTTTCTCGCGCGCCCGCTGGTAATGCTAGCGAACTTTTTTAGAGATTTCTTTTTTTTCAGGTAGCAGTTGGTTTTAATTTCAGTTCCCTCTTTTTCCCTCGCTCTCGTCCTTCCTCCTATGCCTTCTGGGTACTGGGTTGTCTACGGGCGGGTTCTGCGTCTGATATATGACGGCCTCCGACACACCTTTGTTCCTCTTTTGTTTTTCTTGAGAGACCTA
>Ga0179591_1375593_pt1 | contig 21698 bp, 17 predicted proteins | sample CZOMad2_1_08_16f_FD_182891 | JGI IMG/M metagenome (GOLD analysis project Ga0179591, IMG submission 182891) | Vadose zone soil fungal communities from Angelo Coast Range Reserve, California, USA - CZOMad2_1_08_16fungal (PacBio error correction) | ecosystem: Environmental > Terrestrial > Soil >... | reverse complement strand
ACATTTTTTGGCATTTTCTTTCCTTGTCACGATCTGTCTTCTTGGTGTTCAGGATTGGAGAAGTATTTTAGGCCTTTCCTCTCACGCTATTTTGCCACTTAATGTTCGACGGCCTTTCAAAGCCATTAAAGGGGGAAGGTATGGGTCCTTGTAATGATTATTCTTATTATGTCGTCTTTGTTACTCGCTGCAGACCCATTAAGGGGGACGCTCGTCAGTTGTATATTCCCCGGCCAGAACTCATTCTGGTCGTTCCGAGATAGTCCTTGCTCTCTGGCAATGTCTTCCTGAACTTTTCCCCCCTAGGTCACGTCTTCGAACCTTTTCCCTTCTCCTCCCCCCTCCTGAATCCTATCCCATATTCGCGTCGATCCCTTTCTTGAGCTCTTAGTTTTCCTAAGTTTGTAAACCCTTTAATCTGTCCCGGATTGTCTGGATCACTACCCTTGTAACGGACCCCATTATTTACTCGGTAGCCTTAGAGCCAGTTCTTACCGAGCCGTAGAGCTCACTCCTCTTGACAAGATACGGTAAAAAATTTCCGCCCCCCCTCACCCTGACGCGCCATGATACAGTTTCACGAAACGTCCTCATCCGCTCTTTTGACTTTCGATTGGACCTCGGTTAAGCCCTACTTCCTTTCCTCTTGGTCCTTCACGCACGATACCGTCCACGCACTTTTCTCCTTCCCCTTGGTCAACGCAGATCACCTTTTTTTACTCTCGTGCTGTCCTCCGAGAAGAAAGGACGACGACCCCGCATGCCCCTTTTTCTTATGTGCCTGAAGAGAGACGCCGTCTCCTCCCTCGGCCGCCCGTGGGGACTTAGTTGCTGATTCACGTCATCCTTTAGAATCTATCCGCCGCCTTCATGAGCTATCCCTCTTGTCTTCCTGACGGGCGGGTGGCGGAGGGGCCTTAGTCTGGACTCGGCCCCCCCCCCCGAAGCGAATCTACCAGATGACTGGATCCGGCCTTAAATGTCGGAGCTAACAATTTTCCAGCGCCCCGGGATGTGAGACACAATTTTTTTTTTTTCAATGTTTTAAGGGGTTCACCAAATATAGTGCACCCTGCCAGTTACTTTGGCCGTACGGTCCTATTTGCAGATTCTGGCTCGGATGGGTCCTTCCCCTCATGCCTCGGAAACTTCCTTCCCCAATACTTATGACAAGATTCCTTTTTAACGCCCCCGTCCCCTTGCTTCCAACCTGAAGTCGTGCTGTTCTTTCGGCGACGTCAGGTCCCGGCGTGTGAACCCTTCCCTGAGACAGGGAAGAAGACTTTCCCCGCCAAGGAATGTCTGAGTAGGGAGGCGATTGTTAGAGTTTCCCATTCTTTTCCTCTCCCCGATAGCGAGGTCCCTCTCCCTCCCGCGGCAGCCCTAGCACGATACTGGTACTCATGAGCTGTCTCGTAACTTTGTTTTTCTTAGACGATACGATGTGTCATGTAATATGTCCGGCATTTTATCATGCCCGGAATAATGTGGATAGGTAGGTCTCCCTTCTCATTTCCCCTGGGCCTGCTGGTACCGCACCGTTTCCATCTCGAAGACGCGCCTCGATGTAGAGCCTGCCTCTTCGGCCGTCCCTTTTGCATACACACAAAAACGCTTTTTTTTCTTACCTTCCAGATTTCCATCCTCGTAACTGAGCAGGCGCCGCAGGTCTTCACGAGTGACGCGCTTTACCTTTCCTCCAGGTACCGTCGTCGGCCTGGAGAATGCGAAGCTTTCGTGGCGAGTGACCTCCGTCATTTCTTCCGGCGTAATGGGTCGGAAGTCGCGCCGATTCCATGATGATCGGCCCCCCCCCGATGTTCCTTCACGACCAGATTTCCGGATACGCGCCGTAGTCCTGACCTCAGGTTGTTCACCGAAGTCGGCTACTTTTAATTTCTCCTTCTTCTGAAGACCTCGCCAAGATGGTCCCGCGAGGCTTGAGAGATTCTAGTTCTTTTCGAATTTCTAATAAGGCCGCGTGCTGTTGGACCTGCTGCTGCCGCCCCCTATAACGCCCGTAGCCGTCTTTCGCTGCTAGGCCGCAGCCAAGGAGACCCCCGACCAGTCCACTAGCCATTGAGTGTTGCCTCGGGGCCGTACAGCAGAAGTTGTGGAGATCGAGGTCCCGCGTCCTATTCGATGTCGTCCGATCTGCCCCTCGTGTTCTCGGAGATTTGAGTCACCTGATCCTCTTTATGCTGCCGGGTTCCTGGCCCCAAGACGACCTTGCCTTTCGGCTTGACGGTGCCCGAGGTGAACAGATGACGCGGTAAGCCTTTGTCCTGGAAATTCCCAGGTCGGACTGAGAGCGTAGCTAAGGAGTTTCTAGTAGGGAAGAGTCTGCTACGGGCTGAGAGGGCGCTCCGGAATCTTTTCTTCGTCCGCGACATCAGTGATAGCCAAAGGACAGGTCAAATCTCCTTCCTTTTTCCTTCACTACCACTGTTAATCCGATTCCCTTGGCGTTCCCTTTTTAAGCCCTCGGACCTGTATTCTTTCATTGTTCCTTCCCTGAGCCAGAAACCATGCCTTCTTATGATGAGTCTTTTTCTTCTCACGGAGAAGATATCTTTGACCGTCCCCATTGGCCCTTCGGATAGTCGCGGTTCATTCATCACGGCCGACGGGCTGAGCAGCATGCGGAGATGGCGGATTTTTCCAGAGCTTTCCCCCCCCTTAGCAACCGTGAGGATCTGCTAGAAGAGTAGTTTCTTCCCTTCAGTTAAGATTTTCACGCCCATACTTCTGCCCGCCACGAGAGAAGAGAAAATGTTGGTACATTCTGAGATCTTTTCTCCCCCCTCCCTAACTAGTCCTTTAGTGATTCACTCCTCTTCTTATCCCCCTCCCCCGTCAGCACGAGTTCGTGAGTCATAATCAAACGACCGCCTGAGCTCCTGAGATTCCCGCGTCACCTCTCTCTTTAAGTCCCCTAAAGATTTTCCCTGTCAAGACCCCGCCGTCGATCCTCGATCGCGTCAGTCCCACGCCCTATTCGGAAGGGTCCCACCCCTCCGCCGGAACATTAATGACCCTCTCCCCCCACCTCGTCCCGCCCCGCTCTGAGAATCCGGGCGGTCGCGTCGCACGCCCCACCCCTGCTCCAGTCTGATTTTCTCTCCTTTCATTGTGACTGCTCACCGCAGATTGTGGAGTCCGTACTTACTTCTGTTTACGGGGGCTCGGGCGGTGACGGGTATTCGACGTGCCCCTCTCCGCGCCCTTCATGCACTCGCGCTCACTACGATTTTGGACCTGACGTGCGCCTTTCCAGCCGTGAAGTTAAGATCCTTTGTTTCCGAATGTCGCGGTGCTTAGACAACCCCAGGATTCCCTTGATGAAAAGAGCACCCGCTTCATCGGCAGCGCTCCCCAGCCGTCTCGGTACACTTCCCGACCTGCCCCGATCGTCTTCCGAAGAGAACGAATTTTTCTTTTGACTTCCTCCCTTAAAGAGCGGGGCGGGAGATACCGGAGGGGAAGCATCCCCCCTCCAGAGGACTCTTCCCTCCTTGGCCTTGGATATGTCTTGTCTTGGAGAATTTGATGCTTGCCAACACGTTAACAGGATGGCCCCTCACGGCTATTAGGATTGCAATGACGCACACGTAGTGAGACGACGAGGGAGTTTCCCCCGACAGGGCAGCCCCTGTTCCAGCCGGTAAAAGAGATCTTTTGGTGTATCACCCGGGCAACTCCCTTTTCCTCCCGGCGGACCGCGCCCCCAAGTGGGTATGCTCTCCTTCTTACTTTTTTTTCCCGCAACCGCCTTGGGGCCTGATTTATGGAGACTTTGTAGACGTAGACTCTTTTTCCGCCGTCGTTCTGTGGACCCTTCCACGCCTGTGTCTCTATCCTTTCCTCTTGTGTTGAGAGTCGATGGCAACGGCTGTGTTCGGAAGCGTGGTCCGGTTTTTTCCAGTCCCCTCCTCTCCTCTAACCAAAAAACGTTTTTGAAATCAGTCGAGATTCTTCATCACGGAAGTCACCTTAAAAGTTCCCTCCCTCCCACTGCAGGGCGAGTTTCTTCGTATTAGCGCGTGCTCTGTGATCCCCTCCCTGTACAAACTCTCACTTAATTCTCGATTTGACTTTTAGAACGGCCCTCCAGCGTTCCCTTCTCCTCACAGAAATATTCTTCATGACGCGAATTCACCCTCCTCTCTGTTCCTTTCCGTGTAATCAGGGGTTTTCCATTGATCCAACGCTGCAGTCTCCACTCAAAACGACATATCAGGCGGTTGTTCCTCCAAGTTTCAGTCGATGTCCCTTGAAGGTACTCTCCCCCCCCTCCGAATTTTTGGAGAAGAAGTAGGTCACCCCCTTCTTCTTGGAGTCTTGTCTCTTCTCGATCTCGAAGGTCCCGCCCGTAAAGAACGGACGAAGACTTTCTCCCTCAGTAGACTCCTTTGCCCTTAGAGGAAGAAGGCTTCTCGCCTTGTTGTAGATCACCGACGCCCCCCACGCCGCTTCATACACACTAATCTCTTCCTGGCCGGACTCCAGGGTTCTTTAGTAGGGGTCGTCCAGATTTCTCCCTGAGCCAGGCCGTCGAGCGCAAGTCGCATTGCAAGCGCAGTTGCTTGTTTCCCTCCCCTCATACGACGACGTAACGGAATCCGCACACATCTTCCGGTGAAGCCGTCTCCCTCCCCTCTCGATCACGTCGCAGAATCCCTGCCCGGGGCCCCCCCCCCCGAGGTGTCGGCCCCTTCCTCCTTTTCTTTCTTTAGGACCTAGACGAGGACCCTGCTTTTTGGCCTTGTCCAGGTGCTGGTTAGACCTTTCTTCAGTGGCAATCGCGTCTTCACGAGACATCTTCTTGCGTGAAGGTCGGCGTTCGTGCAGGGATCTGAAGTTTCTCCTACCCCTTTCGCGGCGCGTTCCGGTTGCGACAGGGCCTAGGTCTGCGGCTTTTTTTCAGCTTCTCCTTCGCTTTCCGCACGAATGTCCCTCTTCTCGGAGAGTTTTTGCTTTACGCTCCCCCCTTTCCAGCATGCCCAAGCGAAAGTGTCGGCTTGAGCAGCGGCTCTCTTCTCCAGTAGGCTTCTTTCTATGAGGAATTGAGACCGCTCGGTCCTCCTCTTTACCAGTAGTCACGCAGGAGCATAGGTGTGCAGCCGGGCGCTATGTTCTCGGTAAGGACCCCCGTCTTTTCCTTCCCCCCCGATGCGTCGGCATCTCGAGAGTTAAGAATTAGCCAAAGGGCCCCTTTTCTCACGCGATCTCTTAGGATCCTTTAGAATCCGTAAGAAATCCCGAAAGAGAGGTTCTTTTAGCCCCCCCTTCTTCTTTTAACTGCACCGAGGGAGCTCGACCCTTTTTTCCCTAGCAGGCTTTTATGCCCTTTGGTCCTTAATTAGAGTTGTCCTTCGTGAATTAGACGGATCGGAGATGTCGCGTGAAGCCCACCTTCCCTACCTGCGAGCCCCCCTGGAGAAAGGAGATATTGTCGATCTAAATTCCGCGAAGATCAACGAGTCTATGGACGACCTGGTCCAGGCCCTCCCTCACGCTTTAATTTAAGCGGTCGAGAGAATAGTAACTTCCCTATGCCTTTTTTTCTCCTTGACTGGACTGACAGGAAAGAATATCTCGTTGACGACAGATCCATAGTAACTGACGTTTCCCCCGTCCCCTAAGGAAGACACCCCTCGATCTAAATTCTTTTTCCTAGAAGGTCGCGAGTAACTTCTCTCACTTTTCCTGAGCCTTAATAGAATAGTCGATGGTCTCGCCGAACGGAGCGTTTTCTCCTTTGGCAGCCACAGCAGTCAGAGGACTTCTCCTACCGAAACTCTTCCCCCTCTAGCGCCGGGATCTCTACTGATGGTTGTCGCGCACAATCTCTTCTCGTCGCGTCCGACGCAAGCCCCCTCTTTCTCACCTGATTCCGACGCGCGAGTTCCTCGCCGGAGCCTTCATATCCTTCCTCTAATTTATAAAGGACTGTCTTTCGTTTGCGATTACTCCGCCCGCCGGCCCCCTAAGATTTCCTACCGGTACCTGCGTGCACGGTGAGCAACTTCGCCTGGCCGCGCCGTACTTGTCATTGACGACGATCTCGAGCGTTTCCCCCCCGCGTAGACCACGGAGCCATTCTTTTTGCCTCATTTTTCTCTGTACCATCGTCATAGTCTTCGGTGTATCTCTCTGCGCGGACCCATCGCCTGCTCGAACCCTTCTCTGCGTTTATAGAGCGTTTGATGTTCTACCATCTCCTTTTCCTACTCGCCGGGTACGCCCGAAACGCCTTGATGACCCCTAGATCACCGTGCGTTCCTCCCTTAAACCATGAAACGCTTTACGGCGTACAGTCCCCTCAGCGAGGCTTTCGGTCCGCCACGGGAGAGCCCATTCCCTCTTTATTCCCGCGGTTTCCTCCTAAGATTTCTAATAACCTTCTAACAGCCCTGGCGTCATGCGGAACATCCAGCCCGCACTTTTTGGTACAGGTTTTCCCCTTGCGCCTTTTTTTAACCGTTCCCCCCCTCCCGTTGACATTTTCGTAGCTCGCCAGCCTTCTTTTCTTCAGGACTGTGTTGCGTGACATATTCCTCTCCATTTTTTTCTTTTCTTAAGAGTGCAAGGCGGAAATCCCCCCTCCTCCAAGCCTGGGCACATACTTCCCACAATTACTGACCATTAAATTGCATCTGGCGTTGGACAATTTTTACCTTTTCTCGCCTCCCCGAATCAACTCGTGTGACCAATCAAAGTGGGCTTGCATTTGCGGCGTCTCCATTAGAGTTCGACATTCCGACGCAGCGTTTTGATATTCCTTCGGCAGGTTCCTTACCCCAAGTCCAGGCCTCCTCCTAAACCGTCCTAAACACGAAATTTTAGGAGTTCCTACTGCGAATAGTAAGTTGCATCTGCGGTCAAACGCCGTTCACCGTCCGTTGTCCGCTCTCGGCTTCTTTCACAATACCTTCCCTTCTGTTCGTTTCAGGGCGAACTCGTCTGCCCATCGGACTCCCACGTTCGAATCTCTACAAGGCGATTTATCCTTTCCTTCCTTTCTCGCTGTCCCTGGATTCGTCAAACAAGGCGCCGTAAGTAGGGGCTTCAACCTTGAGCCACAGTCCTGGACCGATAAGGAGCTTTTTCCCCTTATTTCCTCTAATTGCAAACGCTGCGTGCCCGGTTCTTCTCTTCGCCCTGTTTCCCGAATCCCCTTCCCCCTTCCCGATGCTCCTGGATTAAGGTCTAAGGATACCAGTTTCTTCCTAAGTGTCCACCTTTCCTCTTTATAGCGGTCCCTTACTCTGGTGAACTCACCCTTTACGTCCTTAACGAAGTATAGTTACGTGTTCTATCTACGTACCCGATAGAACTCCCCTAAGTGCCCCCGTTTTAGACGCGAGAGGTCCCTCTTTTTTGAAGGAGTATTTCTCGACTTTACGTATACGGGACGTTCATTTCCCGTTTCGCCTTTTTCACGGAACTCACCTCCGAATGATCTCGGACGCACCAGATTGTTTTGAGTGACCTTTAACCCTCCTTTTTGCCGGTCCGTAAGGAGGAAAATCGACGGTCGCCTCCTCTCAATCCAGTAATCTAATTCCTTATCCAATGCTCAGTCCACGAACCGTGTCTGCACTTCTGAAATTCTTCTCCTTCCTCTGAGTGGGTGATCGGACCTAGCCCAAGTACTCCCCTCTAATGCCCCCATCCAAGGGAAGTTTGCCATGTTCCAGGCCGTCTTCCCCAGCCTCCGTTCCCTGTGTGCATCATATCTCCTTCCCTCCCCCCTTTTTTAGAGCACAATTAGATGGCGGGATGAATCTAAGAGGGAATTCCTTGGTTGTTCCTTCTTCAGTAGGGGGCCTTCTCACCTGTGACACCCTAGGGGTCTAGTATCCCGTCCTTTTAAGGCTGCTATGAGATTTTCTAAAGAGTCTGACCCTATTTACTTTTATTTGATAGTGAAAAGCGAGTTTCTCCCCTGACGAGCGCCGTCGACTCCCTGGAGACCTCGGAACGCAATCTTTGTATCTCGACTTCAGTTGTTCTCGAGGCTTCTGTCCTTCTTAGAACCGGACTCTTTCTGACGTAGCCTTCGACCAACATTCTCTCCTTCACGCTCGCGATCACACTTTCTCGACCTCGCTTCCCATTGATTTTCTTTCTTCGCGGCTAGTATTCTCCAGAGAATATGATTCTCCTTCTTTACGATCTAATTAAGGATCCCCCAGCCTCCCGCGTAACGTGACGATGAATCGGCGCTGGGTCAGTCTTTTCTCCCGGGTAGAATTCCGTCTGGAGAGGACGGCGTTCTGAATTCGATTCGGGAACCAACCCGCCGCCGCCTCCCGCCGAATCCTAGTCCCCACCTTTTTTTTCCTGGTACGGCTTAGATCAAGCTTTGATCCCGTCTCCTTTCCCGAATTTTTTTTTTGCAAGAAACTTTTGTGCCCAGCGTTTTCCTTTCTCTTTGGTGCCTGACCCGTAGAGATCCCTCCTTAGTCGCCTTTTCTTTGAATTTTTGTAGGAAGAGTGCGGGTCTTTCCGGTAGACTCCCGCGACTCTCGCCTGAATATGAGCAGCATTTCTAGCTGCCCCCTGGCTTCCGTTGACGCAGAGGTGGCCTCATGCGCGTTGTCAGGAGGACCTTTAAGTCCTCTCGGAAGGCCTCACAGATTGGAGGGTTTAACCTTTGCGGGTTGCTGTTTGGACGTGTCGAGTGCCGGCCGCCCCTTCTAACCCCTCTAAGTCCCCCCCCCCCTTCTGAGCAGACTGGGAGAACGACTTTCTTCTCCCTCCATAGAACCCCTGTTTCGTGTGTAGCAACCACGCGTTTGTCTTGTCATGGTCGAGTGGCCCTTTGTCCCCCCCCCCAACTTTATCCCCCCCGTAACTTGGAATACCCCTATTTTGCCCGAGTCTTCTTCTTTTTTCCGTCTGCGTAAAACTGCTTCCAGAAAACGATTTGACCCTTTTAACGCAACAACCGTCCGCCGTCCAGCTGGAAAGTCGTGATGCTCTCCTCGCCACTACGTGGTTGAAACACCAGGAGCGCCTCGCCGGGCTCCACGACAATGCGGCTGGCTTTCTTCTCTCCGGCCCCGATGGGTTCGCTTGTTCGCCGGTCTGAGCACTCTCGAGTGTGGGACTCGACCTGAGGGCCTTCTATGATTCCCGCCCTGACGCGCTTTGAGGATAAGCTGTTCCTGCCGATTTGTGTACCTGCTTCCTCTGATCTCCTTACGTGTCATCATGGGGATTTCGTCGGCGGACTTTAGCCCCTTTTTGCTGCAGCTGTCCCCTGAAAAGCATGCTCGAGACGCGCGTCTCCGAATTTGGCAATTGCCGTTGGACCTCTTTTCCTCTCCCAACACGAGTTCCCCCCTTCTCAGAAATCTGCAGATGGACATTTTATCTGTTCTTCCGTAGACGCTTTTTTTACGCATGAGCCCCGATCGCTCTCTCCTCTCACAGTCCGTCGAAGTCTTGAGCGGTAGTTCTCTTTCTCGAACGGTACCCCCGGATAGCGGATGCCGGAGGGGTCCTTCCCTTTAGCTCCTACTGATGACCTTCCCCCTACGGGTTTCGACAAGACCGCCTCTCGCGGTATTTTTTCTCGTCCATTTCCCTCTCCAGTGGACGCGCGAAAGTTCACCAGACTTTACTTCCTTCTCCCTCGAGTCCCTCCCTCCTCGGAGAGAGAAGTCAAGCCCGAGTCTTTTTGTATGCTGGTGGAAGGCGAGCAGGCCGCTACAGGGGGATGGGTTGATTTTTTTCTGCCAAGTTTTCCTTTTTCGGGAGGTCGAACGATGGCGCAGCATTTCCTGCGACCAGGCCCAAGGACCCCCCTCTTTCCCCCCCCCCCAAAGTTTACGCGCGGGCCGTATCCGACATCGTACCTCGCCGACGACCTGTGTCCCCCTTCTCGTCTTTCCGGTTCGGTAGAGGAGATAGTGTTTCCCCCTCTCCTTGAGCGACCGGGCTTACTCTTGTCAAACTGCGCCGGGGCTTTCTACGTCGATCGATATACGAAGAAGAAGCTGCCTAATCTTATATACATGGACTCTTTTGACCGATGCGCAAGTCTCCTCTATTAATATTATTTGACTGACTATTCGCAGTTTCTAGGTCGCAGGGGACTGACGTATTTTTCTGATTAGGGCGTCCCCCTGAAGTATCGAAGGCACGAGCAACTTTTCCCTTCCTGAATGTCCGGAAGAACACATCCTGTTCCCGGCCCGGTTTAACCTTTTCTCGTCCCGGAAATGACCCCCTCTGGAAGGAAGCTTTACTCAGAGTCGATCTCGACCGTTTCTTTTTTCGTAGGATTATACCTTCAGTAGGTTCTGCTTCTCACAAGTACATGGCCTATGCTCGTCTCCTTTAACGTAACTTCCGTTTTGGATTAGAGCGCCAGGCTTCTTTCCTAAGATCGTCCGTACGGACCGAAACCTTTATTCTGAACTTCTTCCCCTTGGTATTCGAAGAAGGTTTTCGTTCCCGTCTTCTGTCTATTTTTTCTTACCCTGTCAGCATATTCGCCTGTCATCGCATTTCGCCAGACATCGACAAGCGCCCCCCCCCTTTCTGTCTCTTCCCGGAACTCTATCTATTCCTGTTCGTGATGGAACGTGCGGGATCGGCAATCCGCTGCATTCAACTCTTCCTTACTCCCGCTTAATTTGAAGAAAGAATCCGCTTCGAGCTCCTATACCGCAAGCGACGTCCGACTAAGTCGATCCTCGATAGTCCTCGATCCGGTCTTCTCCTTTTCCCACTACGCGGACTTCCTCCCCGAGAAAACAGGTCCCGCTTGAGTCCTTCGGACTTTTTTAAGGTCGGCCCCCGGCGTACTCAAAGAAGGAGAACCACTTTCCCCTCCCCGCTATTCTCCTATTTTCGTTCCCTGCTTCCTTTTGGCTCTTTTTTTTTAGCCAGTCCTTCATTACGTCTTCGTCAGTCATTTGCTTGACGAAGAAAAAGGGTTTTTTGCGGTCCCCCCCCCTCCTCTTTTCTCCCGCTGTCGCGTTCCTCCTACGCGAGAACTCCGCTCACCTACTAAGGAGACTCCCTCCGAAGCCTGACGTTCCTTGTTCATTTTATGAACGAAGATCCCTCTTTCGAACCCAGATTTCAGGAACGAGCTTCTTCCTGCGAAGTTTTCACATAGACCCCGATTCTGATCTTCCTCTTTTAGCTACGCGTCAAGAGATAGTCCTCGTCTCCGGCCTCGCCTCTGCTTTCCTGAAATCCCGCCGTCTCGACGATGGTCGACTTGGCGACCCTGCGGTGCTCAATAGAGATGATGGGCTATTTTTTTCCCAGGACTATGTCGTGTTGCGTGTTCTTCTTAAGAGGTGAACCCCTCTGCCCCTTCTGACGCTTCCTGATTCCCTCGCACATGGCGTGCAACAATTTACAATTATCTCTTTTTTCTTTTTCTTTGAGGGCCCAAGCGGACGTCGAAAACGGCATCATTGTTTAATCTATGATTTTCCTCTTTTTCTTAGTTTCACGAATAGATCACAGCGGCTGCTCTACGCGGAGGAATGCTAAGTTTTGGCGTCTTCTTCCTTTTAGACTCCTTGACTTAAGGGTCCCTCCTCTAGAGGCTTGTTGCTTTCTGGTCGCTTTCCTTCTTGGTCTGACCCTACCGGGTCCCCTCGGACAAAAAGACCTTCCTCTTTCTTTTTTTTCCCTTACTTTTTCGAGCTATTCAAAGATTTGTTAGGACGAGTGGTAACGTAGTTAAGCTCGCAGACGATCTTAGACTGCCGTTCCCCCCTTTTTTTCCCTCCTGCGAGATCTCTGACCCGGAAGTCACCGAACACGTCGCGTCAGTCATCTAAACTGGACGGGAGATTAAGCTTTAGCTCCTTCTTTCCCTTTTTTTCTCCTCACCATAATTTTCCCTTAGATGGGACGCTTTGTTAGAAGGTCCCCTGCCCGGCTTCATCCTTTTTCAAATTTTTACTATCAGCCCCCTTGAGAACCCCTTGCATTCGGCCCCCCCCTTCTTAATCAGATTTTCCCGAAGGGTGTACGCGGCGCCCAAAGTTTCCACCCATATCAGCGAATTCTCGGCACAGCGTTCAGGTAGGCTAGTTTTAAATATCCTTACTCAGAATGGCCCGCAGGGGGAAATGTCCTCGGCGTCAGACGGTCTTTTTCCCGAAGGGCGCATGTACCCTTCCCCCGAAGATGACGCCCTCTTCCCTACGTAGATTAGGTGAAGTCTTCTCCTTTCCGGCTGTTCGCTCACCGTCCCTCGACGCCGGCGATCTACAAGGACCCCTCTTCCTTTTTCGGACGTCCCTGGCCTCACTCAGTTTATAATCATCTTAGTTGTGTGTTTTTCTTTTTTGCTCGGCGAGGTTGAAGTCGAATGGGTCTTCCCCTCCTAGTCCGACTCTGACTCAATGAAGCCTGACTCAACTCGGTGAATCAGTCTCCCCCTCCCGCCCCCTTTGTCTTTCTCCTTTTCCCCGTGGCGGTCCTGTGCCGGGCCCGCCGTTGCATTCTTCTCGCGCTCGTAGTGTTTCCTCTGGTCATCGAAATGTGCCTGCGGTGGCTCGCTTTTCCGTTGCCCCTCAGTTATCGACGCGAGTTTCCATCGGAACGGGCAATCCCCTTCGCCGGGATTTCCTTCTCCTCTCGTCACGCGATTCTTCGAAGGAGCGTATGTGATGCTCAAGGCTTTTACTTTTTCAGGTCTTGCTGCTCCCCTCCCCCCAAGAAGAGTGCAGACATCCACTATTTGTCCTTTGGAGAGAGCTGTCAGTGACGATCCCAAGGAATGTAACGCCCTTTTTTTCTTTTTCCTTTAGATCCTTCCTTCCCCTCAGCTAGACGTATTCTCTCTTTTTTCTCCTCTTCCCGAGGGAGGTCATGGAACGGACACGTCTGTCCTCTCCGAGATAATAAACGGTGTTCCCTCACTTCTCCTCTCTATTCTCTCTTTCTCGGTAGAAAGATCAAGCCCGATGAGATCTATCTTTTTTTTGTCCCTGAGCGACGCCTTGACTGACCTGAAGGCCATGTAATTTTTTCCGTTCTCCCCTTCCCGTTGCGACCTCTACCCGCCAAGATCTTAGAGCTCGACTCATGTTTACACTCTCTCTCTAGGTCAGGTACTGAGGGATTCCTACAAGTGGAACTTCTCCCTCTCCCTTACCGTACATGTCCCCTCCTCCCGCTTACCTTGGCCTTCGTCCTTTTTTGATTGCCTTTCGCCGCACTCCAAGGATCAAGTTTCCCACTCTCCCTCTTTAAAGCGACGACAGTTCTGTAGATCTAGTACAACGACTGCTTTTCTTCTTTCATCCCTTATGTCCGACGCCACGTTCAATGTCGATCAGTTTCTTTCCTTCTTCTTGGTCGAGCCCCCTGATCCAGAAGGAGCAATGTATTGCCCATGGACCTCCTGCATGCATCTCTTACAGGCTTGACGCCCCGATCTCATTGACGACCGACACGACTCTCTACTCCTCGACTTCCTTCCTACGACTCTTTGTTCAGATTTCCTTCTTTTCCCTGCTACGGCAACGTAGCGAGGGGAATGGCCCCTTTCCCTCTTTATTGCCCCCTCGCCTTTTGAGGAGTGGGCGGCCGCCCCTCAGGTCCAACAGTCTTAGGATTTCCCTCTTCCCGCACGCTCCTACGTCCCCCCTCTCCGGAGATCTCTGAAGAGGTGACAATCGACCTGTCCAGTCAGACCTCCGAATTAGTGAACTTCGACCGCTTCCACTTTCCTAAAGGAGAATGCGCGTCTAGACTTCCTGTCTCTTTTCTCTTTTCTTCTGACAAAGGTATTTTTATAATTCAGTTTCTGGCGCTCCTCCCCACTACATCTCCCGACCCCTCAGATGACGACGGCTATTGAGGAGGGCACTCCCCTTTTCCTCTTAGTAGGACTTCCCCCCCTTTTAGGACGAACGTCTATCGCGCTCTTCACCTTTTTCCTCGCTATCTTCGGGCCTGCTTAAAGTGGCAATTTTTAAGAGGTCTTTTTTCCAGTTTGTGCATGCAGATTTTACGCAAATGGCCAGACCGCGACGCGTATAGAGATCGTTTTTCCAAATTCTTACTCTTTCGGTACTCACCGAAACTCACTTTTCTCCTTTACTATCAGATAGCCCGGAAAGCAACTTTATTCAAAAGAGGAGACCCGAGCAACCTTCCCCGCAGTCGGCCCTCGTTATTCAGAAGTATCTGGCCTCTCTCCTCTGCCGTTCGATTCCGCGGGTCTCCTCTGCTTGCCCTTATAACAGCGCGACCAAATCGGCCGCCTCTCAGATCTTCAAGGCCTTTGTCGTTTGTACGAGGAGGCATCGCGCCGTGGTTTCAACAACTCGATTCTTCAGATTTCCCCGGGGGGTTCAAGAACTCCTTCTCTTTTCCCTTCAATGGGTTGGCGTGAAACTGTCAATCGCCCCCCTATTGTTTTCCCCCTGGGGCAAGGCGTGGAGGACAAATCCTCCGCCCGATTTTTTACCCCTGGCCCCTTAGGCCCCAAAGGACTTTTAGTAATGGCCCTCTCTTTTGGCTTCCAATTAGGACTTTAACCCCCCCACGCGGTTAACCCTCACCGGTCTGGAATTTGCTTCCCCTTACCCTCTCAGAGGTTTCTTTATTCGTAGGGTGTCATCCTTCCTTCCCCCCCCTCGCCAAAGTCCATGCCGCCCCCCACCCGGGGCAGACACCTCCCTTTTTCTTTTATCTCCCGGCGGGGATAATCATTTTTTGTTTCATACGGCACAGATCAGGAGAGAGTCTTTTTCCCCAGTCCGCCTCTCGTAATTTTCCTTCCTTTTAAGGCCCCCCTAATCTCATTCTTTTGGCCCCTCGTTAGTAGGGTTCATACGCGACGACCCCGGATCTCCGTTTCCACTCCGAGTACGTTAGGGATCGGGATAGTTAGGATTCTTCCCCTTCCCTCTCCTTAACGCGTTCCCCCCCTAACGGGTAAAGAATCAGAACAGATCCGCGCGCCCGTGAGTCCTCCCATCAGTCCCCGGCCCCCCTCTCTTGGCGCTCCTGGAGGGGAGGGTTGTTCTTTTTTCAAGATCGTCGGCGGGCTTCTTCTGAACTAAGGCTATTTACTCCTTCCCCCCCGTTCCGGATAACCAAAGAGGAAGCTTAATTTTCAGTTAAGTGATTCTTTCCGATCCTTCCCCGTCCTTACGTTCGGGTACTCCCAGAACGTGGTCCCCCGGCCTTTTCCACTCAATTTTAAGGACCGCTAGGCGCGACGCTTATGTTCTAGCTTAGCGTGAATTCCGAAGTTCAGACTTTTTCGAAGTTTGGCCCAGGTCTTTTCCCTTCGACGTCCTATTTCACTCAGTTCTCGGGAAGAAAACCGATGGTGTTGCCGAGGCCCGAGGAGTAGAAGTTCCCTTTCCCTTTTTTTGCCCCTCCCCCCGGATTTCAGCTGACGCTCATTTTAAGATTCGTCACATTGACTCTACAGACCTGTGTAGAAGGAATGAAATTTCCGTTTTTCCTTCCCAAGTCTCGATCTCTTCAAGGCCAGTACTTATCCCAGTTTACCAACCATAAAGCTTCAGTACCTGCCCCCCTTCCGACAACTCTTCCTTTTCCAGGTTTCATTTTTTACTCCTACTACTTCGGCGTTGAGGAGTCACAACCCGTGCATTCGCTGGATTTTATGTTCCTAATGTTTGCCAGCCTTTTTTTTGTTCATTCATTCGTTCTCCCATAGTAGGCAGGGGCTATAACATATACCCCATCTTTTTTCCCTGCTGTTTAAGGCGTTTAATTCCCCCACCTTTGCAGTGTGATTACGTCGGACTGTCGAATTTCTTCTCCCGAGCCCAGTCTTTTTTTTCCGTTTCGGAAACGCGTTTTCTCCTCCGTTTTGCCGTCCACGAAACGAATATTTTGCGTACCTGTACTCTCAGGTAGAGAGAGGCAGTTCTTTCGACCTTCAATTATGAGCGTAAGCTAGAAGTGCCCATTTCTCCCTCCCGTAGGCAATCCCCGACGCGATCCCCTTTTCCTCCCCTGCGGCCTCATTGGGGCTCTTCGATTCCCCTTTTCTCTAGTTACCAGTATATGGAGAACGGATTCCGGGTAGCATACGGATCGTACCTCGCCTTCCCCCTTACCCGGTCTCCCTTTAGTAATAGAACGGGTCGTTAGCCTTCACTAATCGAAGCCCTGAGGATCGGGGGGAACCCCAATAAAGCCAGAAATCTCCCCCGCCGGCTCAGCACTATGACGAGAAGGACTTTGCGCTCGCCGTCGGATCTGTGTTCAGCAAGATGTTTTCCCTTTTTTCCCGGTGCCGTTGACCCGTGTAGAAGTTGTGCCGTGATAAGAAAGGCCCCATTGTCCGCTAACGGATCGAGAAGTGGCCCTACCATAACCGGTGGGCTCGAGTGCGGATTTTCCTACTATCTCTAACCCTACGCACTTTATGAATATTTCTGTGCCTGAAGACTCGACCTATTGTCTGCCCTCTGGGATTTGCAAACTGCCTCTTGGTCCGCGGTGACCCCCATCCCGAGATCCTCCTTTTTGATAATTGAAGGAGATTGCCTTTTTGACGGTCGCGTGGGGGTGGCTTTGGGGACGTTTTTTCTGGTTACTTCAACACCTTTCCCCCTCATTTTTCCCCCCCCAATTCGAGCCAACCCCGCTGCGGCTAAGGCATAACTGCAGCTACCCCCAAATGACCCCAAGGTATTGTTTCCTGGTTGTTCGGGTCGTAAGATCTGGAAAGGGGCACACCTCTAGTGCCACCTTCCCCTTCAATGTTTTTTTTGCCCGACGTTTTGCTGCGGATTTGTCTCCCCAATTGCCAAGGAACGGATTAGGCTGCAAAGATGCTAAGTTAAATCCCCCCAAACCGTCTCGTCCACGAGGTTTTTTCCCTAGGGATGAGAGCGACATTCACCTCGGGCCAACATGAACCAACCGAGCACGTTCCCGGGCACCCGACCCAAAGTTTATTTCTGGATTTGCCGGCTCTGTGTTCCGGCGTTTCGGAAGGCAGTAGCTATCTGTCCCAGCGGGACGTAACGCTCCCTCCGTTCCGAATGCGACGGCTTGACCCTAAAGAGAGTTCGCTCCCCCTCAGCTTTTTTTTCTATCTTACGCTAATTGTATCTTCCGCCCACGGGCGCATATCCCTAGCATCTATGGCATAATGGGGATGTTTCTTTCTTCCCTTATTGGTTTTTTTTTCCGTGGCTCTCCAGCACAGCATCTCTCTCCCCTTGCCTTTGTCTAGCATATTGTTTCAGCGGAATATTTTCTACACCACCTCCCTCTTCTATATTAACTTGTTGCGAACTTTATCTGCCAGACGGGAGCCGTAATCCTGACTCTTTTCCTCCGCTCGCTTGAAAGTTCCACAATTTTACCGCCGGCCAGGCGGAAGGCGCGCTCCCCGTGGCCCCCCTCTCTCCTCCCCAGCGAACCGGCGTAAGCGGCCTCCGGAGGAGCTTTGGAAGTTCCCGAATTTTTTTTTCCCGCCCGACCGGTCGGCAAGACCTCCCTTTTTCTGCGCGCCTTTCGCGGCTTCGCTACCGAGCCGTTCTGAACTTGGCCCCCGAAGCCCTTACGGAGACTTTTGACGTCGAGTATGGTGCGCGACCTAGTCGAGATTTCCCTCCCCGTCTTTTTTAGTCCGCTCTTGCTTGCGCTTACGAGGTCTGAGAAGGAGACTTGGACGCGTACTTCTGTTCCTTTCTGTACTGCCCCCCAGACACGCCGTCGTCCGGCTCTCCGAGGCGCAGATGTCACCCGCTTTCCAACCGGCCCATTCCCACCGCGCTACTTTGAGGTAGTACGCGTGCTAGATCTTCCTTGTATCCTGGGTAAAAGATTAGATTTTTTATGTTTCGGTCCGGTCTTCGGAGCTTTAGTCTTCAACCTGAGAGAGATTCGGCCGTGAAGTGACACTCTGCGGCCTGCGGGGGGCCAGTCTTTCTAAGTTCCCTGAGCCGAAGCTGGATACATTTCCTTCTTCCACCATCTCTTTAGAGTAGGACATCCTCTTTTCGGGACTAGAATCGACACAATCTAGAAGGTGCTCGAGGGCCGCCCGGATTTCTCAGGTTGCTCGCGACATCATGCTTAGTTCCCCCCCCTGACCTTCCCCCTTTCACTCTCCTTCCGGTCGGTCGAGGAACACATTCATCGCGGCAGGAGCTAAGTTTCGAAAGCCCGACTTTTCCCCCCCTACTGACTTTTCCCATCAGAGTCTCATCCGAACCGCTCGGGCGAGTGCTGCGGGATTCTCACTTTCTGTAAGAGCGACTTATTACAAACCAGTAAATGGCCCTTCTGTTCGTGACGTTCACGGCTACTGCAGCCTAGAGAGTCCGCGGAGCTGGCGGACGATACGTACGAGGCCCTCTCCCCTTGTTTCCCCAAGTGACTGCTCCTGCCTAGACGACGTGTCCCCCCGTAGTTAGGAATAGGCTAAACGTGTGACCTTACTTTACTAATGGATATCTCCCTATGAGCACCTTACTACTGTAGCGGAACTCGTGAACGACGCCACACCTCCTTGAATCGTAGTTCTTAAGAAGCTGCGTTGCAAGGGAAAAGCTCTTTCCTCCTCAGGCAGTGCCTGTGTAGCACAATCCCCCATCCGAATAGGACTATTAGCGTAATCTTGTACCCGACCCGGCCGATCCCTCCTACACTGAAAGCCTCGTAGATAATGATACGCGTCCCCCTCCTCTTGGACCCCCAGCTTGGCCCCTCCACACGCTTACCTTTCCCCCTTACGAGAAACTACCTGGAACTCTCTATATTTAAGACCGAGAGAGTCGAAAGACGTCCGCCCTCTTAATCACGCCCCTTAAACCCCCGTCACGGACGTTGCGATGTGTCGCGACGTCATCTCTTTAGGGCTCCATAATTAATTTCTTCTTTAGTCCGTCATTCATCTCGTCGTCCGGTATTTAGGAAGGACCATTCTTGCATTCGACGTTTCCAGATAGCCGGACGGCCCCGAGCCCGCTCCGGCTAAATCTCTTCGTGAGCCCCCTTCCCCTGCTAAAGCCTGGGGCAAGCTGGTGTATTTCTCTCTGGCGGGTGATCGACACCCAGCCTCATACCGCCGTCTCTTCTTTCCTCCCCCCCCTCTCTTCGCTCGATTCTTTTTCCGCGATGCTGAGTAAGGTCGGTACCTTCTCCTTGGACCTGCGCTCAGATGCTCAGTAGTTCTGCCGTAAGGACCGTACGACGGGGATGCAGACGGGTCTTTGTTTGGCGACGGGCCCCCTCTCTCAATGGGACCGCGGGGAAGCAGACATTGACGATATGTCGTGGGATAATTTTCCAACCAATTCGCGACGAAGGCCATCCGGATGTGAAACACCCCCCCATCCGGCCGGACGCCCCCCCCCTTCTTTTTTTTCGAGTTTCCTTTGAATGAGAGACAACAGAGGGCGATTCACTTCCCCCTTTCTCTTTAACTCCACTAATCGACCAGAGGCAAGACGCTCGGAGGAACGCAGCCGTTGAGACCTTTAATGTTTTCTTTCTGTTCCGAGAATCGATTTCGGAATGAGTTTTTATGGAGTCCTTCGTGCCGTCGAAGCTTTTCCCTTGAACCCCCCTTAACAGCACAGCAGTTTACTCTATCTTTTCCCATCTTGAGAAGACGGCTTGTGCTGTTAGGCCGGCGTGTCCTTAGTTCAGATTTTCAGAAGTCTCTCCCACCGGCGCCAGAAAGCAGTCGCTATTTCAGACCATTTCTCCGCTCGCAGACGCCCGGCTTCGCTTTCCGCCGGTAGATTGCGCTGTGATGGTACACCTCACACTCTAATCTTTACCCCTTGCTTGTTAGACGGACCCGGTGCTTTGCGCGCATCCTCGGCACTGTGTACCTTTTTTAACTCTGTGCACACGGCATTGCCTTCGTCATAGTTCGAGTTGTTCACCCTTGCGTCCACACACCGAACATTTTACCTAGAGGCCCCCAGCGTCCAGGTCAGCTCGATTGATCGCGGGAATACCCCGTCAAACCTTTTTTTTCCCTTCTTTTTCACGAAGAGTTTCGCTGGCTCGGCGGCTCTCTAGCATCCTCCTTCCGTCCTAATCCGCGTCCTATCGAACGAGACGGGAGAGGGAACGTTAGGACTTTTCAGTTTTTTAGATCCCTTTGCTCACATCTCCTCCTCGTTAATAAAAAAGGTACAGCTGCCAAGGACCTCCTTCCCCTTTAAAGTATTGCCCCCTCATCATAGTTGTGAGAGCGAGTCGCTCCGGGTTCCTTTGAGGCAATTCCCGCATCCGCCCTTTTGAGAGTACCAGTTACCGAAAATACCCCCCCCTCCTCGACTTAATCCGTACGGGACTCAACCCGCACGTTAATACAGTCCGCGATCGATGACGTAGAGACATCGGACAGTTACTGGTTTTCCCCTGTTCGTCCCTCGGCTTCTAGCTTTTTTATTTATACTAGGCCCTTGAGGTGATTTAATCTTTTTCCGGTCCCTTAGTTAAAGCTGTCCCCTGGCCATCGAGTACTATCGAAGAGATACTGCGGCGTCTTCCGTAGGATTTGCAGGTTTTCTTGAAAGCCTCCCGATTACGTTTGATTTCGCCCGTTCGTGACGGTGATGAGCCGGCTTTCCTTTTCACTCTTATTTACTTGCGCCCTCCGCTTTCACCCCTAATAGTTTTTTCTAGGAGTTCGGGTGCAAGAGCGGTAAATTCCGCAGTCTCTCTGCGCTCGAGTCTTCTCTCATGTTGAGTCTTATGCGGACTGCGAGCATCTATGTCCACGGAACTCCCTTAGATTCCTCTTCCCCCCTAATGTGTGCAGCGTCCCCTCCTATGTTCATACCAAGGAGACTGAGCTCAGCGCTCAGAGAAAGTGGGCAGAGGCGACAACTTTCCTCCTTTCTTTACTTCTCATTTCAATGTCTGTTTCTCCCTCCGCTGCCCTCTTCCTCACGTGATACTCGCACATAACCTGAAATATCAGAGCTCCTCTTTTTTTTTCGGCAATGCCTTTTTCCCTCTTTGGACTTCGAACGTTTTAAGCGACGGCCCGAGCGACCCGGCAGTCTTTGTCACATGAGTTTTCGGCCTTCGACTTTCGGCAGGATTTTTTTGAAGCCCTTTCATTCTCCCCATTTTTACGGCTCTCTCTATAGTACACGAAGCCGAATATTACTCATTGCAAAGCCCCCTTCTAAGTTCTCGATTATAATGAGTAATTTTCTTGCTCCCGAAAATTTCTCCTTGAAGGCCTCTAGCGACAGGTTGACGCGAAGACGCCATTTCACGCTCTACTTACTATATACGATTCGCCCCCTTCCCGTCTTCGTGTTTAAGGCACGCGCGTACGACTCTTGTCCGCGTGACTGTTCTCCCTTTCTTTTTTCCTATGTCTTTTTTGACGGCGTGGTCCTTTCAGGAGCGAGGTCCAACCTCATGATCTGAACTTCTTATTTCTCGTGCTCCCTCTCTGACAATCTTGACGCTCTCTCCTCTGCTTCACCCTTTTTAGCCCTTAGCCTGCCTGTCGGGATTCGAATTCCTTTTTTCCAGGAAATTCTTTCAGTTCCTCCTGAGTCTCTCTCGTCTCTCCAATCCTCAATAAGGAGTCATCGCCCCCTGCAGGTCCTCTTCCCTCAGGAATAAATAGTGCCCCCCCTCGTTCCGCCCGCATGGATCGTACGTGGCGTTTACATGATTTTTGAGCTTCTTTTTTCAATCGAACTGTGTGCGTTCCATTA
>Ga0179591_1338485_pt1 | contig 21708 bp, 27 predicted proteins | sample CZOMad2_1_08_16f_FD_182891 | JGI IMG/M metagenome (GOLD analysis project Ga0179591, IMG submission 182891) | Vadose zone soil fungal communities from Angelo Coast Range Reserve, California, USA - CZOMad2_1_08_16fungal (PacBio error correction) | ecosystem: Environmental > Terrestrial > Soil >... | reverse complement strand
GCGAGCGATTTTTTCCCGTTAAGGAAAAACAACCCCACCCCCTCTTTTTTTTTTTTTGACACACCCCCACCTGGTGACCCCCCCCAACCAGCACCCCTCCCTCATCTTGTTCCCAAGCCGCCCCCCGAGCATTAAATTCACGTTTTGTATGCCCCCCCCCCGATCTAGGTAAGGTGACCCGGGACATTCTCGCCCCCTTCCTACCCCCCCGCAACCTGTTGTGCATGAACGGGTTCCTCAATCCTACCAGGGGCCGACCGACCAGATTTTTCTTCCCAGCACTAGACCCCGTGTGAGTGTCATTTTTCCTTTCAGAGGATCTTTTATACTCATAACGGAAGGGTATGAAGATATCATCTTTTTTTTTTTACACCCCCCCTTTTTTTTATCCCCTGGTGCCGAACTTCTGAGTGATTCAGGACATTTAGATAATTTTGAGTTGTCCTCGAGGTTTTAGTTTTACGGATTTAAGAGCCCAGTTGTCTATTTGAACCCCTGTACGCATGGCCTCTTCCCAGAGTAACGTGAGTACTCCCAAACTCTTTTTTGATCCCCCTCCTTTCCTGTTTTCTCTCTTAAATGATCCCCGAGACCACCCACTGGAACCCCCTCTAACGTTTTCCCGGCTCAGCCCCGATTTGCTGAAAAATTGTCCTTTCTTTGCCCCCGGACCCCTGGTGAAGTGCCTAATTTTTTTTCGTCTCGCAGTGGTTTACCTGATTCCTTTTAACTATTTGAGAGCCTTTTTTTTGCTCCACGTTTTGACTTCTTTTAGGTAACTCCTTCCTGTTTTTGAGGCCATAAATTATAAAAACTATGTGTTTTCCCTCGATCGGATTTTCTTATTTTTCTCCCCTATCTTTCCTTACAGTGAAGCCTTTTCCCCCTATTGGTGCTCAGGTATGTGTACCCCTGTGTGCCTCGTTTTGTCGTGGTAATGTGAGTTAAACCTCCCCCTTTGTTTGTTTCTGAAGTCGTTTTCTTGATTTTCGAGATGCAATCGGTCCCTGTTTAGATTAGAACCCTCTATGTATCCGGCCCTCTCGGCAGTACGATTTATGTCCATGGTAAGTGTGTGCCTTATGATATTTTTTTTTTCCCCTGACTAGTCCCACCCCCGTGTGTTTCATGATCGCCCGTACCAGTTTAAGTTTTCCATTTTTTGTTTGCCTAGACTCCCCCAAGTCCTCTGGTGATGACCAGCACCCCTCTTAATTTTCCTATGACTTCCCCCCGTGTTTTTCACGTCGACAAGAGATCCCAAATGATCTATCAAGTTACTGAACTGAAGTTCCCCCCCGACGTTTTTTTATATGTTTGACTGTTTTTTTGACAACTTCTATACCAGTCCATTTACAGTTTCAACGACCTTTTACTAAACGGTTCTACGTTTTCCAGTCCAGTCAAAACGTCTCCATCTAGCTTGGCGGAGAAGTGTAATGTTTCTCTACTGTGCTACATATAGGTAATTCTCTGGTATTTTCCTGGCCACGACCATCTAATCACCCTATTGACAGCATTCTAGTCAACACGCCACGTTCCTACAGCTTAATTAATACCGTGTTTCCTTCCACTAGAGCAGATTTTTTCTTACGTCAAAATGCGAGTCATCCCATTTAGATTTTTTGCCCCCTTTCTTTTGGGTACGTTCACCCAAAAAAACCCCGACGGTAAATCCTCTACCCCAGTGGGTTCCCGTATGCTCTTTTTCTGACGAATCCCCAAGCCTCCCCTTAGCTCTTAAAAAATACGCTAAGAACGTATATGAAAAGAGGTTCTCCATAGAAATAAAGAAAAATTTTTTAAAACACAGTTGGAACCAACCCCTGCTGGCGTCACCTTAAAGTTGGCCTTACGCACCCTTCTTTTTAGTCGAGGAGCCGATTTTCTTACACCAAGCGACACTTCCTACGAGTTAGGGTCCGATTTTCCACCTGCCACTTCAATGCACGCACTTCAATTATGAGAAATCTACTCGTGTCCCCCATGGGCATGACATAAGTTTCATAAGCCATTTTTTTGCAATACCGTAAGTCGCGTACTTCGTTTTGCGGTCCTAAGGAGGAGTCTCACGTTTCATTTTTACCCGAATACCATGCGATTTTAGATGTCGAGGCAGTTAGGTTCACGCGTCTCGTTAGATCCTTTTTGATTTCCGATGGAGGATATTCCCTATTTTTTTTCCCGTGATAGTGTGGATTTTTATATTTTCCCTTAAAGCGTTTAATCACTGAGTGCCCCCTTTTCTGACTTTTTTTCCAATGATGACGTGGCTTCCTACTAGGCCTAACAGGGTTCTGGAAAGAGGAGACACATTGAAGACCCTTTTTTTTCGCCCCTCGGATCGAGCCCCCCCTTTCATGGTGCAAAGACAGACGTGAATGTCATCCTTATGCATCTTCGCCTTTGCTTCTCCGTTTAACGGCAATTGTCCAGTGAGAGGTAAGCCCCCCCCCCCCCCTGAGCCATCTGAACCATTTCGTCATCGCTACGGATTGTTGCTGAGTCCCTTAACCGTCCGTGTGAAGATCCCTCGTTATATCCTGTTACAGCACTACACGCACAATATCCAGTCTGTTGACGAACGTGACCCTCTTCAGTTCCATTGAGGTTCTTGCCCTAGAAGTGTCCGTTCCCCCACCCCCCTGTACCGGTACGTGATTGCAGTGCCCGCACTCGCGGACTATTATGAACCTTCTTCTTGCTCTACCTCCAAATGAAACCCGCCCCCTAAGACTTTTTTCTTCCCATTTGCCCAGTGATACGGACTTTGCCCCCCCATAGCCTCGGCATAACCCGTTTTTTCCCCCCCCCCCCATCATGGATCCTTGCGACGACCCCAGATCAGAGTGAAAACCCGAGCCCCCCTGTCCTTACACCCATTCCGAAGCCCAGACAAAACCCCCCCTTTATTCTTTTGCCGTGCTCTTTTGTTATCAGCACTACGTTTAGGTCCGCACCCCTTTCCTGCCCCGCGGTTACCTGTGCGTCTCTTTATCACATCGACCCCTTGGTTTTAATGGTCGTTTAGAAATGGTCCCCCATGTATTTTTTTGCAACTTCAAGAATGTGAGAATGCCCCTTCTAGGTTCTTCCTGTGACACAGCTACCCCGCAGTGTGCCCCCCCCCTTTTTGACCCTCCTTTAAGGCTTGTTCCTGTTTTTTCGTAATCCCCCCGGCCCCGATTTATCATTGACTCCCGGCTTGTTTTTTATACTTGTTTTGTGGAATGCCTTGATTCCCCGCCTTAGCTACAAAGATTGCGTGGTTGTTGTCAGGTTTTAAGTTTTTTTTTAAGTTAACGGCCCACCCCCGTGTTGGCTCATTTTTTTTAGTTCTAGCCATACATAGGATTCTTCAGTCCTCCCCCGCCACCTTAAAATCCCCCCCCTTCTGGAACTTTCCTCCTTTTCAGGTTTTTTTCTTCCAACCGGACCCCCTTTTTACCTTTTTCGTTAGCATACTTCTTTGATTTTAGAGGCTCTCCCAGGAAGCATGTTCGACTGCCTTTGTTACAGTAGATGCTTTGACAATCTTGGGCAATACTTCTTTGCCCCCGGCACGCCGCTGGACATGTTACTTCCTGTCATTGCATAGCAGGGTCTTCTTCCGCGTTCATTCTGCTCCACCTCCCCCCTGTCCCCCGGTAGGCGACCCCCTCGCGCGCCCTCTCCTGTCCTTGTGTCTCTGCGCCCCTTTTCTCGGTGGGTCTTCCTCTTTTTTTCTAAGTTACGTTCTCGATTTGTGTGTCTTTCCGCTTGACTTCTCTTGGCCTTTTTTGTTGTCCCCCCCCCACCCACTTTCATGCAATGTACCCTCGGTTACGTTATCCTACCCCATGCTTTGCTGGACTTTTTTCTTTTTTTTTTTCTTTCGTATCCCCCCCTTTACTGTCAGTTTGTCCTGTAGCCCTCTTCATTTTTCCTCTTTCTTTTTTACGAGTTCCCTAATTTGTGTACTTCCCCATTCCATCCCTCAACCCTCATCCGTTGACCTGGTGTGTTGGCCTCGTGTACCCCTTGATACTTGAGTGGACGCCTGAACCTCACTATTTTTGCTGCGCGTTTTGTTTGTGGTATCTTGCTCCCCTTCTCTTTCCCTTGCCATCGTGCGTTTTTTCCCATAATCAGCCGAGATTCATATAAGTCTACGTTAAGTTTGACGCTTTAGTCCTTCTTGCGCATTTGCGCTTGACCTGGTTTTCTGATCTTTTGTTCCCCTCTTATATGCTGCTTGCATTTCGTTCTCTATATCATGGTTTATGACTTCCTTTGGGTATTTCTGTCTCTTAGACCCCGATTTCCCAGGGTGATGTCAGGAAGGTTTTTTCTGTGCGCCATTCTTTTCCTCCCCCCACGGCGTCATCTCTTCCACATCGTAGTTTCCCCCCCCCCCTCACTGTCCCCTGCGTGTTCAATGAGAACACCAATAGTTTCCCTTTTTTTTTGCCCCATCTCGAGCCCGTCTGCTTCGTTGTGTTTGTGCATCCCCCCCGTTTTGTACTCTTTCCTGAACGCCTCTTGCCACCGCTCACCCCCTCGAACCCCCCCCTCCCGTCCCTTTCTTTAGCGTCTGCTTTGTTTTGAAATATATCGCATCGACCCCCCCATTGCTGCCCCGCGAACTTTCCTTTTTTCCCGTGCATAAGAATGGGCAAAAGGACCCAGTTCCACTGACCCTCTGATTTAAAATTGCTTTTTTCCCCCTTTGAGAAAGCCAATGCCATGCCCACCCTTTTCTGTATTTCCCTTTATCTCCCCGATGACCGTACCGGGGGTTTTTTTGGTTTGGAACATCCTACCGAGCGCATTTAATAGTCGTCTCCAGGGCCCTTGCTTCGACCGTGCCTGATTCACCTACGGAGCACATGAGCCTTTTCCGTTTTTATACGTTTTGGTCAGTAAATAAACAGGGCACTGGGCAATCGCCGCTGAGGATCCCGCCCTCTGTCTGACTTTTTTGTTGCGCAGCTGACTATCCTGTTCTGTCAGTAAGTCGGGATAGCTCCTCGTCTTTTTCGTCTTCTTGACGCTCCCCCCCCCCCTCCGCTGGAGCAAACCTTTTTCCGGATACTTGCCTCGTATGTCCCAGTGTGTGTTTGCATTCACTTCATCCCGCGCCCCCAGTCCCGTGCTTCCCCTGGGTCATCCCGTCCCTTCCTGATGTACTCAACGCTTGCGCCGGCCCTGATTTAGTTAGCTCGGGGCCCGCTTGATTTCTTGCACGCCCTGGAACGGCCGACTGTTGGAGACCCTGTAAGGGGCCGTGTCCTTCGTGCTCCGACGTGCTCCTTCTGTCGGCTAGATGTAGTACGTCGAGCCGACCCTAGTCAGTTCCACACCTTTTTTTTTTATCTCGCTTTCCCCCCCCTGACCGCTTTTTTTGACGGGGACCCCACTTCATTACTTTCATTCCTTTTTTGGACCTCAGGCGAGCGACTGACACTTGGTTGTCAACTATTGTTCGAGAGTGCCAGAAGGACCCCCAACCTCGGAGTCCCGTTATCTTCCAACTTATTTTCCTACCCTGACCATCCCCCCTGAGAGTCCATGTTCTGAAATTAGAGAGAATTCGCCAGTCCTCCTGACCTTCCCTGATAACTTTTGGCATCCAGCTGTCCAACTTCTGTGCGCATAAAAGGCTAGGCACGGACCCCCGTTAAGAGATCCCCGATCTTTTTTCCTTTGCTGGGATGCCCGTTTTTTTTTCCCCAATTGGAGTAATTTCCCCCCACCCCGACTTGGCCCCTCCCCCCCCCGACCTCCCATCGCTCTCCCAAACACATGGTTTTCTTTCGGATTTGCTACGCCGAATTCCCCTGTAATAGTTCTATTGGCCCAGACAGAAGTGTTACACCTCAGGTCCACGTTTTTCTCCTTAGATCCTAGCTGGACCTTCTGTTTTTCCCCTAAATGGTGTTGATGTTTTGCTTGACCCTGTGTCAGTCCGCTGCCCCTCAACATGCTGTGGTACCCCCTGTTGAAATTTTCCTTCCCTAATCGGTCCAGCGCTGCCGTTTTTCGCGCCTCATCGAATGTGCGTTGCATTGCCGGGTTGTTTGCCCTTTCCCATTATCAATCTCGATCTGCCCCTCCCCCATTGAAATCCCACCCCCCCCCCCTCCCCTATACTCCAGAGTCAGCTTGCCGACTGACGCACCCCGCTTAGACCCTGTATTGTTTTTACTATAAGACTTATTCCCCCCCCCCCCCGCACCCCCCCCCCAATGCCCCCCCCCCCCGCCTCCCATCTCCCCTGGTACGTCTTTTGAGTTTTTCTGCCACGGTATTCTTCTGCCCCGCCTCCTACCACCATTAGGCCCTAGTCCAGCCTACCCACAGATCCCTTTCCCCCAGTAGTTAACCTTCCTAGTTTTCTGCCCTTGTTTCCTGTTTTAGGAAATGTGTGCACTTTCACCCCAACCGATCCTTTTTTTCTACCGGTTCCCACCCGTACTCCTGGTGTTTTGTCCGTGCATGGCTCTTTTTTGAAATACCCCCTCTTGGTCCTTTTTTTGCCGGCCTTGCCACGATACAGTTGTTCCCCCCGCTGTTTAGTTGCAACCTTGACTTCTTTTCCTCTCATGAAAGAATGCTGGGTCCAAGATTTCCACCTCCCCTGTCAGACCCACCCCTGACCTCTGTGTATGCTTCCCTTCTTGACATTGCCTTGACCCTTTAGAAGAACGTGACTGAGATAAGGGAACACCTCCTTTTTTTTTCTCCAAGGCACCACTGTCTATACAGCTTCTTGGTTCCGAGCCCATGCTTAATGTCTTTACCTGATTCCTACTTTTTTTTCTTGCTGGCCCTACTCATCAACTTCTGATATTTTCCCCCGTACTTGTTTTTGATACATGGCCCCCTTTTCCTTCCCTGGTCCCCCGTTTTTTTTTCTCACCCCCCCCCATGTCATTTGATTACAGTTCCTGAGTGCCGACCGGCCCGTAGCTCCAGACCTCCCCTTATGCTCCCGTCGCTCTCCTCCAAAGACAGCCTCCAACCTCTCATTTCCCCCCTCGCCATGACTCCCGGGACCCCCCCCCATCATGTTCCGCACGTGCCCCTGTTGGTATAGGGCTCTCCTCTTGTAGGATTTGTCGCATCAGTTGACACTCCCCCCTTCTTCTTATGGAGCCCTTCCCGTTTCCCTCTGATTTTTTTTTTCGGGCCCTTCACACTTTAGATTGTGACTCTCTTTTTCTCCCCAGGCATCTGCGCTCTGTTCCCCCATTCACTTTAGTTTTGCGTCGCTTTTCTCAGGCTCGCCTGGTGCAATTCATACTCCTCTCTTTGTTCTTTTTTGTCATTTTTTTTCCCAGAATACGGGGTAGTCACCGGCTGTACTTTTGTTCTTCCCTCCCCATCCCGTGCAGCCCTACCTTCTTTCGTTGTAGTGTTAATTGCGCCCCCCCCTTGTCACGGTTGAGTGTGGGACAAAACTTCTCTCTCCCTGTCAAGTGTTTTTGTTTTTTTTTTCCTTGCCTAGCCAATTTGCCGGCGGAGATCGTTAACATGCTTTCGTTTGCATGTAGAAAACCCTTTCGGACCTGGACGCGAGTGTTCCTGGTCAAAAAGAACCCTATGCCCTCCCCAAGGATCTTTTTTTTTCCCGTGTTAGCTGGTTGATCGAATAGGGTGAGTGCCCTGACTCGCCCTTTTTTGCACTGTCTTCACCCTCAAGAAACCTTATACCATTGTACCCAAATTGTGTTAAATTTCATAGTGTTCCCTAATGTCAAGCCACATGGCTCTTTGCCTTTGCCTGCTGAAATTTTTTCAATATTGCAGCTTGGCGATGAGGCAAATTTATTCATAACCACCCCTGTTTCTACCCGGTCTGAATTGATGGAGTTGAGCTGAGTTTCGCTCCCCTTCTTGTGTCCCCCTGATATTGATTGCTTCCCCCCGGCCGTCAGAAACATCCTCTCTCCCGTCTGCTCGTCGCCTTTCCAGTACTTTGTGTTGGCGCCCAACTTGGTGGCGCCGCGTTAGTTTTCTCCAGGAGATCGAAGTGCGTCTTTCCTTCCCCCCTAAAAGAACGTCAATACGTCCTATATTTCCCTTTAGTTACAAGAGGTCGCGACTAGAACCGTGATTAATTTGTCCAGATTTCCAGACAGATAGAATTCTTCTTTTCCCCCCCCCCCCCGGTTAACCATCTAAGCAATTTCCCATTTTCAGACCACACATTACTCCCCTTTCTCCCTTTAACCCCCGGGTTGAAGTCCTGTTGACATTCCCTGGTTCCTTGGTGCTCCATTTTACCCAAGAACTCCCCCCCCTCTGGACCATAATCGGCTACTCTTTTTAATATCGATTTTCTTTTCATCAAAGTTGTTCCCTCGAGTTCACGAGACCTGGCCACCCTGTTTCGGGCATGATCCAGTTTGCCCTTGAAGGCGGTTCCTAGTACTGGTTTGTTGTTTCTGAACCCCCCTTCCTCCGTTTTTTTTCCCCCGTCACCTCCCCCCCTTTTGTTTATAACGTCATGTCTGCTTGAATTCAATTAAGTATAAAGGATTCTGTACTTGTTGACGGTCCCCCCCAGCCTCATTGCGTACCGATGTACCTGACATTTCATAGTGTAGCCTTGGCGGTAGTGTCCCCCCCCTCTGCCCCAGATTGTGCCCCGGCGGGGACCCTGAGAGCGCCACCCCGTGGTTCCATCTTTGGATACTCCTCTGACCTCTCTCCTTGAGTTTTAGGCCATTGTTTCAGCGTCGCTGAACGGTAAGACTACAGCACGTCTACTTCCTCATCTGTATTGCCCCCGTGCCTCCGCTCTTTTTCTCCCAGAGAAGGTCTGGGCTTCTTTTTTTGTCCCCTGTTTTTTCGAACTTTTTTCTTTTTTTGCACTCTCGTCGCTGCCGTTTTTGACAGCGTCGCGAGTGTTTCCTGGATCTAATCATTCTCCTCCTGACTCGGCCACCATCGCCTAGTTTTGCTGTCCCTTTTACCCCCCCAGTCCCTTTCTGACCTCCCTGGTCGCATCGTTTGACCTCACTTTTTGTCCGGAAAAGTGGACTGAGCGTGTTTCCCTGACCGGCTACAATCTTCCCCCACTCCCCCCCTTCATCGGCTGTCCCCCAGTACTTTCGAGTCTAGTCCTCCCCTGAAGTCCTCCTGTCACGTCCCACCCTTACCTATTTTTGGTTTTTTTTTTTTTTTTTTGGTTTTTTTTTTTTTTTTTTTTTTTTTTTTTTTTAAAAGAGTCTCTCTTCATTGTCTGGGTTGCCACTGTGCATTTATTTTGGGAGCATTTAGTTTTTTTCGAATCTGACCGAAATTTTCCTTTTTCCCTCATGTTCAGCCGCGACATCCTTCTCCTGAAGCTGCCCGAAGCTCCCCTCCTCTCTGCACTATGCCTATTCCTCTCTCTCACCCCCTTATCGTTATTTTTTTGACCCAGTACAGCCGTATCCAGTTTGAGCTTATGGGAATCATGTCCTCCCAGACTGTCCCTTTTCAAGAAGCGGAGTTCTTGAGGTCCCCATATGCCGTCCTCTTCTCCATCTCTTTTTTCCCGGATTTTGACGGCGTTCATTGTTTTTTTTTTGTTCCCCCCTACCAGCTCCCCCCCCCTCCCGCACTCTACCCCCCCACCCCTTTCGAACCCCCCAATCTCATTTCCTCGCACGGACCACCTCCCTCCCCGAGTCGTGATTCGTCTCTACAAGGGAAGATAAACGTCATTCATTTCGGCGCCACGCCCTTTTCCTTTCCATTTTTTGAATTAGGCGAGTCTTCCTTTGCTTACGTGTCGTCACCCTGTCTCCCCCACCCCCCTTGAAAGCTCCCTGATCCCTCCTTCGCGCGCGCCCGCGATAATTGGATGGCATTCTTTGGTTTTTTTTTTCCGAGTAGGAGTCCGGTCTTCCATTTTTTCCTTTCCGATCGACCTTCGTTCTGTGCGTTCGGCAGAGGTTGATCTCCTTTTCCTACCCCATTCTCCACCCGGATGTACGCAGCCTTTATTTGAATTCCCTTACCCCAGCCTTTGTTAGTCTTGTTTGTAAATTTTTTTCCCCTGACACCCGAGCCATCTTTGCCCCTGACCTGAGTAGGTTCGTCACTACCGGACGTTGATCGGCAGAGCCCCTCTTACCGCGCTCTTGAAGAGAGGGCGTCCCTCAGTGCCAGGTTTCCGGTACCGCCGATGGCCCCCGGTTTTGAGTGCGAGTTTCTTTCCCCCAGGGCCTTATGCCTGCCCGTGGGCCGAAGCCAGCAGGTTCGTCAACCACACTCTCTTCCTCCTTTCATCCTTTTTTTTACTTTCGTCGCTTGCATTCATCGTCTTATCTGCCGTTTTTTCCTTCGGTGTCTCCCCTAGACCCCCCCTACTCTGAGCCTGACAGTTTTCGCGGTCATCCGTTCGTTATGGCTTTTTTCCCCGGCCTGTTGCTCCCCCCCCCACAGCCTGAGCATTACCCAGGGAAGGGTACTCCTTTTTCTTTCTCTCCCTTCACCCCCCCCCCTTTCCGGTTCGTTAGTGCTTATGAAGCTCAGTGTGAACTCTTTCCTGAACGACTTCCCCTGATAGTTCGCTGCCCACCTTTTGCGGATCTCTCCGCGACCCAGTCCTCTCATAGCACCCAATGTTTTTGACCCCCAGAAGTTTTTCCCTCTCTTTTGAGGGATTGTATACTTCGGTGTATGGTGATAGCCTTGTCAATTTTTTTTCCAGTTTCTTTCCAGAAGAGTGTCAGATAGCATATATCAGTCCGCCCACTCTCAGCGTGTTCCGATATTTTTTCGAGATCCTGACCCCAGCCAGGAGCTCTTGTTAATGCCCCTTCTTTCCTCTCCGGGTTATTTTTTTACCTAAAGGAATGGGTACTTCCTTTTATGAATATAAGCCTTTCCCATCGGACAAGTTGAGACCGCAGCCCAACAGTTTTCGTAGCTTCCCTTTTCTGTGCTTTTTTTTTTCCCCTGTGCGATTCTCCAATGGCTCCCTGTTTCCCTCATCACCATGATTAATGAAACCCCCCCCCCCCCCCCCCCCCCAACAGTTGACTCAGTTAAGTGCTCGTATTAGGTACGACCCTGACCCCCTTTTTTTTTCTTTACTTGCTTTAGACATCCCGCTTCTGGATTGTCTATTGTTTATTACATTTTACTCCTTTTCCTTTTCTCCACCCTGCTTTTTGCTTCTTTTCGAGCGTATTATTTGTACCTCCAGCCAACTGGAATGTCCTCCCTCGTCCCGCCCCCGAGTCGCCCTCCTATCTCATCTCTGCGTTTTTTCCCTTTGCATGATCCTGACCCTTTTCAGTTTAATATAGAATGTCGTCCAGATATCTTCTTCCACCTCGAAAACGCAATTTTTTTGCACTCCTCCCCTACCCCCCCCCCTTCTGTTCCATACGACTCCTTCTTTGGAGTAGCCTATGTGCTAGCCTGTGAGCTTCAGTAGTCATGGCCTTGTACTCCCGCCTCTCCCCCCTCGCTTAACCCCCCCTCTTGATCCCCCCCTGTAATGTGATGACAGCATGCGACTACTCCCTTTTCGTTGTTGTTTTTGTGTTCAGTTCGGTCCGTTTCTAGAATAGCAATGTTTCCCTTTCTCATGAAACGTCGCCTTTTTCGGACGCTTTGGGGTACATGCGCATTCCCTGACCTATGAGGTTTTTACCTATTTTCCACGGCGCGTTGTTCTATTGAGTGAATTGGTGCCCCCCCCAGTGCCCCAAGACTTGCAGCTATCCTTCCCCCTCGCCTTCATGATCCAGAAGGTGCATTCCTAGGTATCAGTGCGAAGTCGTCCTGCTTATGCCCCTCCCCCCCCAGTTGCTTCCCTCTTAGCATCCGCCCCTTTTATTTTTTGTTCTCCCACTTACTCGTGGTTTATTAACTGAGAATTGTCCATGTCTTAAGAGACAATGAAGCTTTATATCTGTTTCGGCTCTTTTTCTGGTGCTCACACTTGTGTCCCCTAAACCCAAGTGAACGAGCCAGGAGGTTTAACTTTCCCTTTTTTTTCCATCCTTTGACACTGGAGACCCACCCTCCCCGTCGTCTTCGGGTCCTTGTGCCGAGCACCCCTGCTGCAGCCAGATTTGGCATCTTTCCTCGCCCTGGTCCCCGAGAAGTTTCAGATCCTCGTATATAGTTGATCATTGCCCCCATTCTGCTCTCGTCATGACGTTTTCTAGGGGGAATAGACTTGCGGCGTAACCTGTCTCCTCCTTCACGTCAGAGTTCGCTCCTGTCTCTCAGCGTTCATACCCTTTCCCCCCCCCCTCTACCTACAGCCGACACGGTGGTACACATCATGGTGAAGGAAAAGATCAGGATTCCACTGGTGAAGCCTGAGATTTCACTTGCATACGTCCCCACAGACTGCCCAGTACTGTATCCACTGTCCTGTCTGCTGAGAGAATGACTCACGTTGAATCTTGCCCGTTCCCCAAATCACGGTCGGTCCCTCCCTGAAATGAGCGCGTACCGTTCGGTTTGCCCCGTTAGTTTGCCCCTCCTCGCTCGGCTGACGGAGTAGGCTTTAGAACGTTGTACTTCCTCCCTTTTGGATCGCCGGGTATTCCGTCCTATCGCCCCCGTTGCCACAATTCAAATCCTCCCAGCGCGAGCCCTTTGAAGGGGAGCGTTCGTCTTTTAAGTCGAATACTGTTCACCCCCTCCCCGGCGAACGCTTTTCCCCTCACTTCTATGAGTGACTTATTGTCTCAACGTATTCCCCCCTATTTCTCTTTTTTCCTTCTTACGGTCACTCCATCGCTCCTACCTTTTCTAGACTGTGTACTTGAAAGATCTCTTACTCCCGCCTCTTTCGTCTTAAACTCCGCACGCGTTTTTGACGAGCTCAGAGCACGCGTGTCCCCCGTTCCTTAAGATGACTTTTCCTAGTTTTTTCTATTTCTATAGTTTCCGCTAGCGTCGTACCTTCCCTAAGCTCAGTCCCTCTTCCTGGATGCTCTTTCTCGCAGAGATTCCCTCTTTTTAGACTCTTTTCAGATAGGGAACTTGGCCAGTTTCTTGACTGTATATTTCCTCGCCTCCCTCTCCCCCTCTGTGTTAGGTTTTTACTGGCGTCACCTCCCTAGGTAGACCTCAGAGGAGGGAGTCCCTTTATCTCCTGCGTTAATATCTACCTTTCTTCGCCCACACGGAAACCACCATTTGCCTGCTGGATGGTTTCATATCTTTTCTCACCCAAATAGAGATCCAGTGAGTGAGTGCCTAGGAAAGCACCCGGAAATTTGCCCAATAGTCCCCCCTTAAACTGCCCCCCCACACCCCCTTAAACCCCCAAGACAAAAAACCCACAACACCCCCCCCCCCCACGACCAGACCCCCCCCCCCCCCCCCCCCCTAACCCCTCCCCCCCCCCTTGCCACAGTCCACCAAGAACCACCAAGCACCCACCCCTGCCCCCCCCCCCCCCCCCCCCCCAACTCCCGCGAGGTACTTTTACCCTTCATTCTAGATTTCAGAGACTCGTTACCCCCAGGACTCCCCAAGACGCCCGCCCCCTGGCCCCAACCCCTATTCCGCCCCCCAGGGGCCACACAACCCCCCGCCCCCCCCGTGCCTACACCCCAGCCCATCCCCCCCCCTTTTCCTGTAGCCCCTTGCTTTGCACTACATTAATTGCTGAGACGTCCCTTTCCGGGCTTTTCGGCCCCTGCTTTTCCTTACATGCCTCTGCTTTCTCTGTGTCACTGCAATTCCTTCCCCTCTGATTCCTGCGACCACGAGATCCTCGCCTGCTGCTTCCTCCCCACCTAGAGCAGTGATCGTTCCATTAAGTCAAGACAGCAACCCTGAGGTTCCGCGCTCCCCAGTGTTTTCCGCTATGATGCTTTGTGTGGTTGCCTTTTATCAGTTTTCCCCCCACTGCGAGAGAGACTCGACCGCCTCGCCGTCCCCTCCTTTAGTACACCGCCGCTCTTTTTTATTTCAGACTGAAGACCACTCCCCTGTTTCATCTAGCGCATGATGGTGATTCGAAGATGAGTCTTTCTCCCATACCTTCTGCCAGGCCCGTAATACTTTTGCCAAATATCATTTTTCTATGACAGTCTTTCTCTCGCCAGATTACGTCGAAATAGTCCCCTAATTGTTCGAAACCCTTCAATTAACCTCTATAAGTGATTGTTTTTTATAGAAGATTTTTAGAGACGAGGTCAGGGGTGCTTTTGAAAGATTACGCTCACGTACTTTGTCCCTTCCATAAAGTTGAAAAGAAGTATGGGCCCCCGTCCCCCATTTTTGATAGACCACCCAACCCCACCCAAATTCCCCCCAAGCGTGCCCCCCAACACCCCCTCCCACCCCCCCCCCACGTTTACCCCACCTCCCACCCCCCCCCCCCCCAAATCGTAGAGTCTTCTGATGCCTTTTTTGACCTGAATGTACTGTTGGGAGTTTCGGAGAACCGACCTTTTGAGGGGGTCCTTCCTTTCTGGTTTGTCCCTCTGTCTTTTGCGCTTCCCTCCCCCGACTGAGGTTTGGGGGGGTTGTTTTTTTTTTTTTGCGGGGTGAGGCGTTGTGGTCCTTCTGGGTTTTTTGTTTTTGATGGCCATACCCCCTGACCTCGTACCCAACAGCAGGGTGCACCTCCGCACCTTCCTGGCTGTAGACACCAATCCGCAAGCTTTTTCTGTCTGAAGAAGAGAGACCCACGTGTCTGATTTGGTTTACCTGCCACCGAACCTTTTTTCGAGTTATTTACGTGTCCCATTACGGTCCGCACGTACTTTTTCCTTTCCTGTGTTGTTGACTTGCTGCGCGTTGGGGTTCCGCGTCCACCATGTTTCCAACTCTGTTCGATTTGATTCCCCCCTTCTCTTTCTTCCGACTAGTGTATTCATATTCGTCAGTTGCCCACGATGGACCTCGCTGGTTCCTACGGCACCTTGAACATTCTGTCCCGTCCCTCATTGCCTTTTCACTCTACTGAATGACACCCAGTTTTTTACTTTTAACCCCCCTTTTCAGACTTTCCCTCGTCCGAGCTTTGCTATATTACCTTCCCGTTCTTGTTCTTTTCCCGAGACGGTCCCTTTTTCGATGCCCCTGATATCTCCGTGTGTCTGTGTGACTTAGCTGGGATAATTGCCTTCCAGTTTGTCCCCCTTACGTTTGCATCAACCCCATGCCGACCCCCTTTTAACAGTCGTATGCGGTACCAACCAGCATTCTTTCCATTTTATCCACTCTCCCTTGTAGCTTTTCCCCAATATCTCGACGGCTTGAGACCTTAACAGTGCCGACCCCCATTTCCTATCATGCTCATCCTGCTTCAATAGTTGTTCCCAACTTAGTCCTTTCTGTCGATCCAGTCGTGTCCTTACGAGAATAGCTTCTGTTTTTCCCATCCCCACCGCAACCTTCTGTATGCCCAAACATCCTGGTTCCTTGGGTTCTCCTCTGGGTATCTACCTTGAAAGAAGGTTCATTCAGTGTGTGTGGCCCTGTTAACGTTGGGCTTTTTGCTCTCTAATCGTTTCCTTACCCTTTGAGAGCCGACCCCCTTATGCTCTCTGCTGATCTCTTCCTTCACTCCCTCCCACATATCAGAGCAGGGTCCGTTCTCCCCCCAGCTAACGGTGTGTTTAGGTTCTGGTGGATTGTGTCTTTCTCAGTTGCTGTTACTGTGTAGTATTTTTTTATTGTATTTTCTTCCTCCCCTCACTTTTTGCACCTAGTTTGGCTTTTGTCGGATGTGCGTTTCCGCCCCTTTTTCCCCCCCCCCCCACCCAAGTCTACTAGGATCACCTTCTGTTCATTGTCGTCCTGCTCGGGAAGCATCGACTTGTTTTCTCCTAACCCTTTATCTGCAACCGCAGCCCTTGTTGCCAGAGAACTGAGCCAGGCGAATTTGTTTGCTCCAGCTCAACAGTATTGCTCGTCATCAGGGTGACATCTTGCCACTGACCGCTTCTCACCCAGCAGACACAATTTTTTTTTCTCCTGAGCACCGAAAGTATCTCGCCATCTTGCCTAGGTATTTCCCCTTGGACGTTTTCATATCTTCGGACTATTTTTTCCACTGTGTCTGAACTGAGCCCATTTGTGTCGGTTGTTTTTTCTATTGGTTCTCAATTTTTAGCGATATTGTTGTACCCCGTCAGCCCCTGATCGGTCTGTACGTTGTCTTCCTCTTGGTGTCGACATGAACTCTAGGGTCTGTCTTTGATTTTCTGACGTTCCTCCTGTGTCAGCACCTCCGTTCCCCCCTCTTCCTCCTCCCACCAGAGGAGGAAACTTCCCTCCCCCCTCCTAATGTTAAATGGCCTTTTCCCCCCTGTTACGATCGTGCCCCCGATTCTTCCCCCACTTTTCATCGAGCTGCCGGCCCGCACCTTTTTTCCGCCTCCTTCCGCCCTTGCGACTTCTGTGACTACAATATTGTGTACTTTAAATTTCTTTCCATCAGTATGTCAGGTTTTTTCTCACTGTCTGACTTTCCTATTTTCACTGATGTTCTCTTTTACCTCCCCCCGATGAGACAACCAGTAGTCTCGCCGAGAAGGGTTTTTCTTTTTTTCCTTCGATCATTGTAAGTATTTTCCCTGATTTACCTTCCCTTCTCCAACTTGTATGTTCTCCCAGTTCACCCCTCCACCATTTGTTTCCCTTATATTGGAACTTTTTCTCGAAATACTGAGACGGTTCGTCCCTTTTACTGCGCGTCCCCCCCCCGACCCTGGCTGTCTATTAAAACCAGACCCCTCCCCCAAGCCCCCCTGCATGAGTTGTCGTATTCGTTTTTTCTGCTCCTGTCCTTGTGAGACTCTCCCACGCTCTGGTCCTGTTCCCCCCCCGTAGTCTCTTTTTGTTTTAATTTTTTCGTGTCCCTGAATTTTTGAGGGCGGGGCCCCCCAGGTGCCCCTACTTGGTACCTTGCAGGTTTGCGCCCCCCCCTTCTGATGGCGTTGCGTTGTTTAGTGTCCTTTGTCTCTTGTGCCTTACTTTCCCCCCGAGTGAGTTGCAGCTTAGTCTCCCCCGCTTTAGTCGTTTGGACTCCGTCAATGTTATCCCTTTCCTCTATCCCTCTCCCCTCCTTTGATTTCCCTCTCCGTGCATGCAGTGGAGAGGCTTTTATTGAACTATTGCTCTAACCCTTGAAGACATCCTTCCACGCCATCAGATTTTCCCCTACCCCCCCCGCCCCTCACAACCCCCTGAGCGCCCTCCCCAGGATGTATGTTCCTTTATGTTTCTTCTCCTTCCCCGCGAGTTGGATGTTCCACTGGAGTTTTGCCCTATCACGGTCCAGTAGATCCCCCAATTTTTTCAGAGCTGTGAGGTTTTTTGCTGTTCCCCTCTTTTGTCCAGGACTACCGGCCAGTCCCATTTCCTCCTTGACCTTGCTGTGAGATTTTGATTGATCTTTCCCCTGAAGCCCCCCTGCACCCTGGCACTGGTGGACATGACCATTGCCCCATGTCCTGTCTGTTTATGCATCTGAACAAGGTTCCTCCCTCTAGCCTGGATGTTGTGTGAGAGATAGTGTTTATGCCTCCCTCAAGATTTCACCTCTTTGTCAGCACGATACCTGGTCCTGCTCGCATTGACCCCCCTATCGTGCATTTACTGACTGTCTCGACCTTCTGTGAATTTCTTCCTGCTTTGCGGTAGAGCATCCCCCCCCCCCCCCCTAGTCAGTTTCCCAGGTATGCCCGATTTCGAGGTTAGTATGGTGCTAGTCCAACTCTTGGATCTTTTACCCAGTTTAGCCAAGTGATGAGAAGTCGTGACACTCCTTTTCATGAGAGTATGCCTTCTATTTTTCCCTAATTCCCCCTTAGATATTTCTTAAGCAGGCTTCCTTTCACTCCTCCCATTGGATCGCGAGAGCGTCGCTGACCATCGGACTGCATAGCTAGCGGCCTTGGGGGTCCCAACCTCACGTTTTCGCCATCATCCTGAGCAGTCTTGGTGTTCTTTCGGTTTTTTTTGTAGGATTTTTTCCATCGCCCCCCCTGCCCCGGCGGCCATCGCGCGTAACTTTTTTTGTTTCTTTTTTTCGACCTCCTTTGTGTTGTGTCTCTACCGCACTCGTGTCATACAGTCTTCGAAATCCCGACCCATTTGCGTCCATTAGTTACATTCAGCATCCCCCCCGTTCCCCAGTCCCACTGGGGCCTCAAATCTCATTTGTATTCGTGCATCCTTGGCTGTTTTTTCTTGTCCTGTTTCGCGGTCCAGCTATTTACCTTACCTACAGTTCGCGTATAGTTTATTTTTTTTTCCCCTGTTTCCCTTCGCTGTAACACACAACCGAGCCTTCCTTCTTCAGCTTCTGGACACACATGGCGGTTTTTTGACTTTCCAAGCCACCCTCCCCTGATCCCGTTTCCGCCCTTCCGTACATTCCCCCTGACGAAGTTCTGTATTGTCCCTGGTCCCCTTGCCGTGCTCACACGCCCCCCGACTTCTATGTCCCTGTCGCTCTTTTTACTAAATGACCCCCACTGTTCCCTCTATGGCAATAGTTCTCCCCGTTTGTTAGACCGAGTCACACTTCCGTCTCCTTTCTTCCCAGACACCCTTTTTCAGTGAGCTATCCCAATTTATGGCTGATGTCTCGGCACTTCCCGTCTCTTTTGCTTTTTCCCCCTTAGTGTTCCCCTTTTTTTTACCTGAGTCCACATGCTAGTTCTCCCTCCCGTCTTTTTCTGTCGGTCATGTCCCTACCCCTTGAGAAAGCTGTGGACCCCCTCTCTGCCCCTTCTTCCGAGGCCTGTTCCCGCGCTCGAGTTTTTCACCTTGGTATTCTCCTTTGGCCTGGGTACTCACCTCCCAGTCTGCCATGCAGCCAGCCCGCCCCCCCCCCCCCACTCCCTAACCAAGAACCCCCACCCACCCACACACCCTCCATCCCCCCCCACAACACCCCCCCCCTCCCCACCCCCCCGACCCGCATTGCCCCCCCACCCAGCCCCCAACCCCCTGCCCCCTCCAAATACCAAGTCACCCACCCGCGGGTTCCGTCCTCTGACGGATCTGCCGTAAGGGAGAGTCTGTGTCCTCGTTTTTTTTTTCAAGGTCGTTTTCTTCCTGAGACGTCTTGACGTCGAGTCAGTTTCACTCTCCGGAATCGCCCCCTCCCCACTGATTGACCCGTTCCGCTAGGCGGTGTTTTCTCACCCTACCTTGTGTTATGACACTTTAAATGGCCCCGAACATCCCTCACACCCTCCCCCCCCTTTCCGCGTGTGGTCCCGTTTTTAGCCCACCACTTTCTGTTCTCTCAACGGGAAGAACTTAAACTGCCGTGGGTCAGTTGATTTCATCCGGTCCTGACTGTTTTTCGTCAAGAAGGGAGTGTGTTCCGCACGCTCATCTTTTAACTCATGTACACCCTCCAGTGGTCCCCTTATTAAGAGTTAATCCCTTTTTTAACTTTTCGCTGCTACCCCTGCAACCTTTCCCCGGTTTCTATCGAGATGGTCCCTGTTTTTCTCACAATTGTGTCTGACCCCCCGCCGCTCACCCTGTGGACTTCCTTTCCCCCGTCCTTGTTTTACTGCCCCCCTTTTGTGGACAAAACTTCACGCGTCATAAGATTTCGTGCCGGCCCTGCCCTAGTGTCTTCCCTGAACACCTTGTTTTTTGTCCGACTTGCCGCTTTTTTTGTTATTTCCCTGCTCGGTGTTGGACCTCCTTATATGCCCCGCTTCGTTTGGTCTCAATGTACTTCCTCTCTTCTTTCCGCTGAATTAATTTCCCCTTTTTAGGGCTACCGTAGAAATTCGGCACCAGGCTGCTCCTTTTCTTTCGGTTTGAAGGAATTTTCTCGCAAGAGATCTCCACCCCTTTCCGCTTCGCCCGAGTTTGGAGCCCCCCTTCCCTGCCCCCTCTGAATCCCACCTTCCCCCTACCCTGGTATTGATTTTTTTAGGTCTCGCGCAATCTCCTCATTCGTTGCTCTATCTGCATGTGTCGAGTGTTTTTTTGCCAAGTGATCGGGCCTAGCCTCACTGATGTGTGGATATTTGCCGCTGTTTCCTTCCCTGCTGCTGACAACCTTTCTGGTGATCGCTCCGCTGCTAGTTGTTTCTAGTAATCTCCCCCTGCCTTTCCCTGCAGTTTAACACGCCTGCGATTTGTCTGTTAGCTGACTTTTCGATTCGAGCAGGCTGCGACCGGACCCGCTTCTTTCCAGCCTGTGATGTTGTATCCTTTTTTTTCCTATTTTGCTTCTCATACGTGTGTGTTTTGGCTGCCTTTCCCCTTCTGCATACCGTATGGCCCCCTGCCGGCCGCCCCGCGCCAACTCTTTGAGAAAGCTCCCTCCCTTTTCGCCTCCCCGTTCCGCCCCCCGTGTTGCTGCACAGGGTTCGGCTTATCTCTCGTTACATTCCGATTAGTCTCCAAATAGAAAACAGTCTTGTTGTGCACCCAAGCCTTACTACGTCTTTTTATGTTTGTGGGCTTTTTTCGTTTCTTCACCACACTTTTTGGTTGTGACGATCCTTGGTCCGTACTGCTACCGCATCCCTCTCCCCACCTTGACACTTTCTTCTTTGCCAGTTAATTCACTGAACTATCAATGTCTCCATTTTTTTCCCCCGTCAAGTATCGTGACACGTCTTACTTACCCAGCGCTTGTGCAGTAGAATCGTCTTCTGTCTTTGCCGAGCGCTTAGAGATTACCCCGACGAATTGTTCCCCCTTTTCGGTATGAGATGACCCCACACCTTTGCTCCCCTCCCCCCCCACCACGCCCCTTGTCCCCCCAAGCAGTGCCACATTCTTCGCACGGTAGCATTCAATCTTTCAGTCCCACTGTCTTCACGGCATCACACTCCGCGATCTCCAGGCCCTCTGGCCTGTATCTATATCTCACAGGATATTTTTTCCCAATATCCTTCTCTGTTTCCCACCTCCAACAATTTTTTGGAGTTGTCTATGATCTTGAGATCTCTTTCCCCCCTTTGTCTATTGATCTCGTAACCCCGGTTGATCCTTTCTTATTAACCCGTGTTTGCTATCAGACTAGTTGATTTCCCCCTTTCGCGTATTGGCACTTGATGTGACATGTGTACCGGTCCTTTACGGACTCCTATCCCTTTTGCCTACGTTAGGGTTGATTCTCTTTTCTCAGAGTTGATCGTTCCCTTTTTGAGTTGCATGAGTAGGTTTAATTTCCTCTCAATGACCCCCTTGACGAATTTATTCTGAACTTTGATCCGCTCCCCCCCCCCTGGGGTTTTGCCCCCCCATGCCCCGCCGTTCCTTCTGACCCCCCCATACCCATTTCAAAGTCCACGTCACACTCCTTATATGTTTTTTCCCCTTATGTCGGATTCTTCGTTGGCCGCATCCTTTCCCTTCATCCTATTCGTCCCCCGCTGAGACGCCAGCCTCTGTTGGACCCCCGCAGCTTTCCCCCGACTCCTCTTACCTAGATTCCTTCACCCTTTTAGTGATTCGTCCTGTATTTCGTTGAAGATTACTGTCGCCCGTGCGTCCCATCACCCCCATCCTTGTCACCCCTTTCTATAGGCTTACCCCCATCCCGTTCAGTTCGCCCCCCTTGATATCTTCCGAGAAGTCATTGACCTCAGACCACGTTTAGTCTCTTCCCAGTCTGGCTAGACGCCGTGACCCCTCCCCCTTTTTTTTTGGGTCCCTACCAATGCCCGCGAGCCACGTCATCTCTTGTCCCTCTTGAGCAGTCCGTCTATGACCAAACCCCGCCCCTTTATTCTTTGTGGGCCTTTTTTTCTC
>Ga0179591_1292518_pt1 | contig 21713 bp, 35 predicted proteins | sample CZOMad2_1_08_16f_FD_182891 | JGI IMG/M metagenome (GOLD analysis project Ga0179591, IMG submission 182891) | Vadose zone soil fungal communities from Angelo Coast Range Reserve, California, USA - CZOMad2_1_08_16fungal (PacBio error correction) | ecosystem: Environmental > Terrestrial > Soil >... | reverse complement strand
CAGTCCCCTTTTCCGTAGTCTTTCCCAGCTCACTGAAGTTTGACACAATAGTCTTCTACCCTACATTGTCCTTTCTGAGACTCCCTTCTTTATCCAGAACATAGCCGGACTTCTTTTTTTCCCTTTTTTTCGTTTCCTTTTTAGTTTACTACCCTTTTGACTTGACAATTAGGTTTCCCCCCCCCTCCTCTCGTTCGTTTTTTTTTGGCCTCCCCGTCCGGACCTAGACCGCCTTTGAACGTAATTTTCCGTTTGACCTCGTACCCTGAGTTCCCCTTCCCCGTGGTTCATTTTCACCTTCCTTCGCATTCTTTACAGAAACTCATTTAATGAATTTTTTTTGAAGGTTTTTGGTCCTCACCGAACTATCCTTTACCTTGATTTTCTTCCCTCTTGACCCCCAAGAGCCATCCTCACATAAGCCGGCTCCGTTTTTTCTGGTAAGCCCATTTAACCCTAGTTGAAACAACCTCTAAAGCTGAGATTGGTGGTTTTTAGACCTTTTTTGTCAGCCCTTGCCTGTCTCCCCTTCTTTGGCCCCGTGATTTTCACGCAACTGGCTGTTTCGACCCCCCCTTTCAAATTACTTTTTGACTCCCCTTCGCCCTGAAGATTTTTCTTGTGTTTTCTTTGTCTGGAACTTTTCCCCTTTGGCTTTCCCATTTAACGCGGGCCGTTTTGGTGTTCTAGTGTGTTAGTTTGGACCCCTCTTCGACCCCCCTCATTTTTGATCTTTTAGTTCTTTCCGGGTCTGGCCATCACTGGTTTTTTTTCAGATCTGATTTCTTTTCATGATTTCCGACCTTGTGTTGGAGACATTCTTTCCCGCCCACCTTTTTCCTTATGTCCTCCCCTTCCGTTTTTTTGTAAGGTTTTTTTTTTGATTGGACAGTCAGTAAATCCCCTCGAGCGTCTCCTCTCCCATACACGATTTTTTTTTGTCTCTTTTTTTGGTTTCGTGGAAGGTCCCCTTTCTTCTCTCCCGCTACCCGTGTGCAGGGTCCCATTCACTTTTTTTCCTCGAGCACACTGAAGTCTCGGACGGGTTTTTTCAGTTTTTCCTTTTTTTTTCTCTCTCCCCCTCTGGTTACTGTTCCCTTTTACGTTTGATCTTACAAAGAGGTTTGTCCCCAACCACCTTCCTTTTTCTTGCCGCTTTTTCCGAAGAATTTCATTTTTCCCTTTGTTCCTGTGGGCACATTCCCTGGACTTTCATTCCCCCTTTTTTACTTCAGGTTTGTGGATAACCTGATCCCCCCTTTCACGGATTCCCCCTCCCACCAACTTCCCTCCCATTTTTTCCCCAGACCTCCACCCCTTTCCCTGGGACAGACGTTCCTTCCTTCTCATTTTCCCCCTAGGCAAGGGAGTTTCCCCCTTCTTCTCTTTCTGTTTTTTCCGGATTTTCCCCAATTCCCCTTGCGGCGGGTTCCACACGCGTTTCATCGATATGCTTTATGTTCCGTTCCGAGGGCCCACTTTTGTTCCCGATCATTTTTTTTTGGTTCATTTCCCTTTGTCACTTCCTTGCGATTTCATGAACAAAGTGTCTTTCCCTCACACTAGGCATTAATGGTTTCACTTTTTTCCTGTCCTGCGAATGTAACCCCCCTGGCGAGGTACGATCCAGGCCAGTTCTTATACCTTTTTTTTCCCTCCCCCCTACTCTTGTTGTTTTTTTTTTTTTCCCTTTTTTTTTTCTTTCCACTCAGCTTCTTCTCTTGACAGCGCTTGCTTTTCTTTCTCCAGATGAACCCGATTTTGGGGCTGGCATCACTTTATTTTACCCCCTCCCACTCCCCCTTCCTTGTCCAAAAGGGCATGGGGAAGTGGTCTTTTTCGTTTTTCCTTTTCCCCTTGCTCCCCCAGGAAACTGTCACCCCCCCCCTTCCTTCTTTTCCCCCGTTAAGTCGTCCCCTCTTGGTCGCAACCTTGAACGACCTTCTTGCTTTTTTCTTGTTTTCTCCCAGGTTGCCTTCTTGTTTTTTTTTTCATCGGTCTTCTGTAATTTTCACTGGTTTCATTTTTCCCCCTCCTTTTAAAGGTGGTTTTTTAACCGTGGGGATTTCGTGCTTCCTTTTTGTCCTTTCCAGTCCCCCTTTTGAGATGGCGTTCCCTGATTCCCCTTCTTTTAATTTTCCCTTTTGAGGCATTGCGGTTCCTGGCCCTTCCTTGGTCCCTGCGGCGTTCACTCGTGAGATTTCATCCTTCAACCCGTTCCTCCGTTTTCCGCGTTTCGCAAATAGTGGTTTTTGTTAATTTTCCGGCGACCCCCCTTGCTACACTCTTGAGTTTTGCCAGTTCCCGTCCCCACCACGGTTTTACTTCTTTCGTTCCCCCTTGACCCCCCCTTTGAGTCCGATTTCGCGGGTCTACTTGCTCTTTTTTTTTCCCTTTCTGGCCTTTCCCATTGCACCTCGGCCAACGGTTCTTCAAGGCTGTTCCACCCACGAAAAAGGGCTTTCCCGTTCCCCCGCGGTTCGGGTTTTTTACCTTTTTTCCCCCGTACAAATAGTCTCGACCCTGTCATTTTTCCCTCTTGTTAACAGTTCCTCTTGTCTCTTCCCCTTGACCCCTTCCCTATAACCTGTTTCCCCCTTTTTTTCCCCTGGTCGAAAAGCTTTTTTGTGCCCCCCCTTTCCAGCACCCCCGGTTTGCTTTTTTTTGTTTCCATCTTTCGGTTTCCACCCCTGCAGCCTGAAGTTTCTCACCCCCCCGGTTTTTTTTTTTAAATACCCTTCCCCAGACATTCACTCCTCAGGCTACGGACCCGGATAAAACGCCCCCCCCCCCGAAGTCCCCCCCTTTCGTCAGTGTGTGCGAACCCTAATTTTTTTTTTTTTTTTTTTGGAGTTTTCCCTGAAGCGGTTTTCCTCGTTTTTTTTTTAACTTTTCTTGTCCTCTGGCTGGTCAAGAGTTTCCCCTTTTTTTTTTTTCCCCCACCCTCATCATGCTTCCTTCCCGACCACTGAAAGCTTTTTTTCATGGTCCCTTTTTTAGAGGATCTATTTTATTCCCCTGGGCTCCTTTCTTTTTAACCTTGTCCCTTTCTAGGAGTTCTCGTCATGTGCTGGTATTCTTCCCTTTGTTTTCAGTTTCCGTCCACCCCCTCATCTGTTATTTTTATAATTTCTTTCCTTTGATGGTCAAACTTACCAGAGTGACCCATACAACTTCCCCACTGGCCTCTTTTTTCTTTTCGATTTAGATCTCTTTTTCTGGTACCAAAAACAGGGTCTTCTTGACCTTCCTTTCCAAGCGATTTTTTGCCCATCACCGTCTGGACCTCCCGGGATAGAGGACACAACACCGGCCCTTTTTTTCCGACTGATTTTCTTACTTCAAATTCCACCCCTGACCCGTTCTGCTTCCATTAAAAATTTTTTTCACCTTTTTTTTTGCCGCTCGTTTTGAAGGGTTGGCCGAGATGGCTTCGGCTGTTTTTTCCTTGGTACAGGTCAGAAAAGTTCCTTCAACCCCTTTTCGAGGAGGTCCTGGAACCCCCTTTTAATTTCCTTTTTTTGAACTTCGCGTCACTTTGTCATGTTCTCATAAGAGTTCTTTGTGCACTTTCTCTCATTTTTATTCATGTTCCTCCAGGGTGCTGTTTTTTTGAGAATCTTGCTTGAATGCTCCAGCCGGTTAGATGCCCCTTTTGCTGTCCTTTTCCCCCCCTTTACGATCCCCAGGAAAGTGCATCATTGGTCTAGCTGGGCCCCCCGGTTATCCCTTCCCTCACCCCCACCCACGTGATCTTAGTTTCACCCGGACTTTTTTCCCCTTCCTATGGACACCCTTTTTTTTCTCCGTTTCCTGCTGTTTCCCCCCACTCTCTAAACGGTTCCAACACTCCCCTTTTCGTTCTTTAGTGACCCCCTTTTAACCCGTATGTGTTCCATTGCCTGGGACGGAAACTTTTTCCCACCCCTCCCCCTCCACCCCAACCAGAAGGCTTCTTTTTTTTTTTTTTCAGAAGTAACCCTTTTCTTACTTTGGACGCATTCGGGTCCCACAATAGGTGCGTTCCCTTCCTCAGAGTCGACCCCCCAGGTTTCCTTCGGTCTCCCTGGGTTCCCTTTTGGTTCCGCAAGGGCTGCTTTACTCCCCCCTCCTTTTTCCGCTTAAGGTGCAATGAACACCTTTTTTTTCGCATCGCTCCCGCATTTTTAACCCCTTTTAACTCCCCCCCCCTTAGCCCCCAAATCTACTCCGCCAAGTTTCTTGGTCCCTCGCCCCTTTATGGCCCCCAAAGGATTCCTTGATAGCCCCACCCCAAAGTGGCTTCGGAGGTCTTGCCGTGTTTTTATTTTCCCTTTTTTTTTTTTCAAATCGTTCCCCCATCCTTCACGGGCCACACAGCGATCGTCCCCTAACTTTTCCCCCCCTGCCCCCAGATAAATTCTTCCCTTGACACCTTTTTTTTGGGCCGTTATTTTTCTTTACAGTATGGCGACCCCGTTCCCCCTTTGTTCCGATCCCCAACTCTGGCCCGTTATCCCCTCTAACGATTTTTTTTCCATCCCTCCCCTTTTTTCTTTTTCCGCAGGACCCCAGGATCATTCATTCCCTTCCCCCTCTGTGATTTTATGTACAGCCCCCTGATTTCTTTTGTTTTGGTTTTTTCTTATTTCCCGTTGGATTCCTTGTTTCGCTTTCCCCTAGGGCCCGGAATCTCCATGCATCCTGTTCGGTGTTACCTCTAGTCCCCCCTTTCTGGACTGTCCGATGGAAAGTGGTCCCCCCCTTATCTTTTTTTTTCTTAATCTGGCGCAGCCCTTGCTGTTCCTTTCCCCTTTCCTTTTTTCTCACGCCCTGTTTCCTCTTCCTTGTCGGGCACCTCAGCCTTTGTTCCTTGCAGGCCTCGGGACCCGTGTGCACCCCTTCCACTCTTGAAATGGACCCACCGTCTCAACCCCCCCTTCTTGTTTTATCAGTTCCCTCGGATCTCTATTCCCCCTCCCTTTTTTTTTTTTTCGACTTTTTGAGATCCTTTCCTCACCGATTTTGGTGGGTGTGCTCTCCATTTCTTCCTTTCCATGCTTTCATTTTTCTGGAGTTAAGATTTTCTTGATCTTTTCCCGGCCGAACTTGCTTTCTTTGTCTTCCCCTCCCTTTCCTTCCTGTTATGCTTTCCAAGTATCTCACGCCGCGCCGTTGTTTTTTTTCTCCCCCCTCACACCGTCATCCTTGTCTGTGCCCCCCTTTTCCCCCCCCCCTTTCGGCCCAGGGGTCTTTTTTTTGTTGCACTTTTTTTCCCCCCTAGGTCCTGGGGTCTCCTTTTACTTTTCTCGTTGGTAGTAAGCAGTCAAAAACCCTTGCCCGCCTAAATAGCGCAATATGCGGCTCTTTTTTTGGAGTTCTCCCAATTTTTTCGTGCCTGAAGATTTTCCCAATTGGTTTTTTTGGTCACCCCCCTTGCTCCAGCGGATCTTAAACTAGCCGAGGTTTTTTGTTCCTTTTTTTTGTTCCAAATTGCAGTTTCCCGGATCAAAAGTTGTGTCTGTTTTTTTTTGTTTCCCCCTCGTTTTTTTTCATTCATCACGCCCATCCGTTGGAGTGATTTCATCTTTTTTGGACCGTAGATATCCAGTCGGTTTTTGAGTATTATCGTTTGCCTTTTCTTTTTTTTAAACCCCGAGCGCTTCTTCTGTTTTCACGCCATGACTCCCTTTTCTAAAAATTGGTGGTCAGAAGTCTCTTCTTTTCCCCCACACTGGGTGTTTTGGCCCCCCCCTTTCAGTCTTAAGTCCCCCGATGTCTGACCCACCTTCCCGTGGGCTGATCTTTCTTTTCCCACGGATTCCTATATTATCCTGTCCCTTTTGGATGCTTCTGGCCCTTTGACTCGTGGCGCCTAGCGCCTCCCTTTCTTCCGAACACTTGTAACCTCCAAGTAACCTGTTTTCGCTCCATTTTCCTCGGAGGCGCCATCCCCCGTACACAGCCACCTGAACAACCAAGGACTTGGTTGGGCCCTCTTTTTGCCCCTCCCTTGTGTTAAGCGGTGGGCGTCGGGGTTTTACTCTTTCCCCCCCCGCCCTCTCTTTGGGTTTGGCCCCGGTCGGTTGGCCCCCCGGTTACCTTTCCCCGCTACAAAAATCGCCCCTCGGTTAGTTATCGCCTTTTAGAGCCATTCGTTTTTTTGTTCCCTTTTTTGTTTCTCAGGTGGGGCCACCCTTTATTTTTTTTCCTGGAACCCCTGGTTTTTCTCCCTCTTTCGGTCCGTTTATCGGTGGTTTTTCTTTTGCCGTTTTCCGCTTTTGGCTCTTTTGATTTTTTTTTTTTGCCGTTTCCCCGTAGACTTTTCCCCATTTTTTTTTTTGCTTTGACCTCAAGTCCAAAATATTCATGAAGGTGTCTTCTTTTTGGACCGATCCGGATGGTCTTTTTCCCCAACCCTGTTCTTGTCCCAATTAAGGCCAACCTCCTAACTTTTTATGGGTCCCTTCCCTTTTCACATGAATCCGCCTCTTTTGGGTTCCCGAGTATCCCCCACCTGTAACCCATCCTCTAACCCTTTTTATTTTCGACGCTATTTTGTTAGGGCTTCGCCCCAGGCCCCCTTTCCACCCTCCCACGTCAAGAAATTACGAAGACCTGTTGTCGTTTCAACGGGGTCTCTTAGTTTTTTTTCTGGTAAGGGTGACCTTTTCTCTATTTTAAGTTTTCCCTCTCCCCGTGGACGTCTGAATGCCTTTTATTCTGTTGTGTGCCTCCAGTAACCTGTCTGTACCGTTTATTCCCTCCCGTTCCCCTTGTCAGTCTCATTCTTGCCCGACAGACTTGAAGTTTCTTTACCGCTAGTAACCTGCGTTTTTACCCTAGGACACTTAGTCTGGTGTTTTGTTTCTTTTTGTAGGTCTTCGTTTGAACGTATTTGTGACCTGATTTCCCCAAACCATTTTTCCACCGCGCACTTCCCCCACTTTCTTTTTTAGGGGTTTTTCTCTCCCCCGTTTTCAATTTTGCCGCCTCCCCCAGGACCAAGGACTGGACTAAGACCCGCAGTTGGTCCCCCCTTCCCTTTTCGTGTGTTATTCTCACTTCCAACCCCCCCCAACCCCCTTAGAACTACTTTCTTTTGATGCCCCTGCCCCTCCCTCCCATTTGAGAACCCTTCCGAACCAGTTCCTTTTTTTTAGGCTTTTTACCGCCGGCTCGGATTACGGTAGTTTTTCCCTATGAGAAGATTGTATTTTTTTCCACCCCAGAGTCCAACCCGCACGTTTTCTCTCCTGTGCTCCCGGGTTGTTGTACCACGCCACGGCAATTTTGTTTTTTCCCCTACTTTCAGTGAGGAGGAGGTTACTCTTTATTTTTCCTTTTTCTTGTTCGCTTTTTTTTTCTTTTTTTTCCCTTTCTGTTTTTGGTTTTTATTAATTTCCGCATTTCTCTGACGTTTTCCGCCCTTGTACGTTGATTTCCCCGCTTATGGTTTTTTTCGACGAAAACTTTTTTAATTTTTTTCTTTCTTCCTCCAGGGGCTGGTGATTTGACGTGTCGGTCCATGTTTTCCCCCCCCCTCCCGGGTTTTTTTTTTTGGTTTTTTTCTAGGGTTTCCAAAAGTCTCCCCCCCTTTCCCCCCCCCCCCTCGGATCTTTTTTTAGTTGGTTCACCTTTTTTTTTGGCCTTTTGTAATTTTTTTTTTTTCCTTCCTCTGTTTTTTCTTTTCTCCGTATAGGACCTGCTGTGTAGTAACTATTCCCTGCTTTTTGGATTTGTTTTGTTTCATTTTTCTTCCTTGTTTTCACTTCTGTTGTCAGTATTTTGGATTTTTGTGCTTCCCCCTCGTTTTCTGATCTATTTACGGAACCCCCTCTCCTTTTTTTTTGATCGTTCTTTTTTTTTTGTTCTTTGGTGTTTCTTTTCCTGTTGGAAGGCGACTTAGTCCTTGTTTCGAGTCCCTTTCCCTTGACTCACGATTATGCAATTCGTGACAACTTCGGGATTCCCTTCCATCCTCTTTGCTCCAGCGAAAAAGGCTTTTATTTCCGCTGTCTTCTCCCGAGTCAACTCTTTGCACGTTGTCCGTTCCCCTGCTGCGGTCCTTTTTCTCAATGTTTCCCTTTGGGCCTTTACTGGACTTTTAAGCCCCTTGTTTTTTGCTACCCCGAGCACGTCTCCCCCCCCCCTTCTTTCCCCTTACCCCAAGCCCCATTTTCTTGAAGGACTCCCCCCCCAGTGTTAAATGTCCCACTTCCGCCCTCTTTTTTCCCTGCTGCTGGCCCAGGGATCTATTTCCCTTTTTTTTGAGCACCCCTCCTTCTCCTGACATTTGCCTCTTTCCTCTGGTTTTTAGCACGGTTCAACCTCTTTCCTTTTCACCCCCAAGGCGGGCTTTCCTCTTTGTCATGTCCCTTTTTCGGCCCGAGACCTTTTTTCTTATTTTCCGCTCCGTTGCGCCGTCCACCTTTGCATTTCCTTACTTAGTATAAAAACTTTCCCTCCCCCCCTCCCCTACTTGCAATTCATCGAGTAGGGCCGACCATGCACTGTTTCAGCTCCCCTCCCCCCCACCATGAGGCGTGAAATCCATCTCCCTTATTTTGTTGTGTTGAGAGATGACTTTCTGTCCGGCATTTTGCCTGCTGCCGGCCACTCTTCGTATTTCTTCTTTTTTGATTTTCCCCCCCTTCATTGTCTACTCCTCGCCTCCCTTAATGTTCTTCCCCTTTTTTTTTTTGATTTCTATTTCTCACCTTGGGATTCTTGTCCCCTGTCCATTCATCTCTCCCCTTCCCGTTCCGATGACAGTGCGCCCTCACCCTTTTTACCCTTTTAATTTTCTTCTAATTTTTCAGCACCTTCCTTCGCTTTTTTTTTTTTTTTTCTAGCTGTCGCGGCGGTTTGTTTCCTTTTTTCCCTTGGAGTATCAAAATCTGATTTCCTAAAGGGTCCTTTCTTTCCTTTTGGAGACACCCCCCTTTTTGAACTTTCCAACCCCTTTTTCCTTTCGGGTCCCCCTTCCCCGATGGTGCCCACTTTCAAATCCCTCCCTCTTCATTAGTCCCCCCTCGCAGCGGCAGGTCGCGTCCTGCTTCTTGGGATCTTCCTCCCTCTTCCCAAATTCCAGTCCTTTAGAGTTTTTTCCTTTCCTACGTGCTGGACTTGGGCCATGACTACCCCCCCCAACCCTTTTCTTAATTTCCCTCTACCCGGATCGTCAGTTTTTTCCCTTCCAAATCCCCTAAACTTCGGGAGGCCGAATTCCTGCTTGTAATCGCTCGGACCTTTTTTCCTGCCTCCTGGAATTCTCCCTGCCCTTTTAAAGACTTTTTTTTCATCCTCTTTCCTGCCACTTTGTCGCCTTTTACTTTTTTCCCTCTGGTCCCCGCGACATGGACTCCCGTTCTTCCACATTGCCCTTTTTTCACCTTTGGTAGAATCCTTTTTTCACCCCCCCCAATTGCCCCCCTCTGTTTTTTCAACCTTTTTCCCTCAGTTCGGTGCCCCCCTTTTTCCCCAGGGCAACAGCTACCTGCTTCTTAATGTTCCCCTAATCTCTCCCGTTCTTAATAAGGGGCTTCACCACTTTTTTTTCACCTCCTGGAGAAGCAGGATACCTTGCCACCGGGCTTTTCCAACTCTAGCACTGTACCCATCGCGGCAGCGTCCCTTAAATTTTTTGTCCGCAATGCCTCTTTTTTCCCTTTGCATGGTTCGACAGAACCGGTTTTTTGTTGAACTTCCGGACGGGCCCTTGAAGTCCCCTTCCCCCTTTAGTTTTCAGACCTAAACAAATCTTTGGGCATGGAGCCTATTCTGAGTTTTTCTCTTCTAACACATTGTATTTTAAAGGTTTCTTTCGTAAACTTGCACGTGGTTAACCCCTGGCTGTTCTGAGGACCCCTGGATGGAAAGACCACCTTCTTTGGTTCTTTCCCCCTTTTATGAATTTGGATAGGCCCCGGCTCCTTCCACCATACACCTCAAAATTCTTTCCTTTCGCCCTGATTCCGACAGGCAGCTTTGCTTTTCACCTTCCCTTCTGGCCTCATGGTTACTTGTACGGGCTCCTATCCCCCCCCCCACCCCCACCCTCTAGGGAAATTTCTTTGTCCCTTTCCCCCCATTCGCCCTCCCTGTCGATCGACCTCCCTTAAGACCATCAAACTTTTTTTTCCTCCCTTTTTGTTTTTGTTTTCGTTTTCAGTGGTGACCCTCCCCCGCTAGCCCCCCCCAGTCCTTAATCCCACGTTCACCCTTGGGACTGTTACTTTTCTTTAGACTCCTTTTCTTGATCAATAGAGGAGGTCCCCATGTTTTTTTTCCATTTAATTTTCAGTGTGACTGAGTTTTGTTAACTTGGAGTGGCCGGACATCCCCTGGCTCACCCTAACCCAGGTAATGAACCCCAGTCTCCCCCCCCACGGTTTCCCACCCCCCCCCTTTCTGGTTCCTTGATGGTTTGCTTCCATCAAGAGATCAGACCCCACTCCCCATTATAGGTTCATTTTGACCCTTGAGTTTATGTCTTTAATTCTTCCCCTCGTTTCTTCCTTGGTTAATACTTTGCCCGCTTGGTCTCCTTTCTCGCCACCCTGATGGGATCTTCGTTTTCCCGGGCCCAACTATTCACCCTTCCCTCCTTTCAGGTTGCCCCCCTTACGGGACAATCTTTCCGCCCTAATCCTTTTTACAATCCCCCCCTGGGTCGTGCTTCTTTTCTTTTCTCGTCCTTGAGGCGTTCTATGTTCGTTTTTAAGTGGACCTTTTTTTTTGGTCCTTTTTTTCCCTGAGCGGTTTCGGCATTTTTTTTTCGGTTCTCAACTTCCACCCCTGTCCTTCTCCCTATTTGCCCCCATTTTCAGCGTCATTAACCCCCCTTCCCCCCTGGATACGGGCAGTGGATTTTTGTCCAATGAATCGCCGGTCTTTTGCCCCCCCCCAGGCTCTGATTCCACTTTTGTTGTTTTGGTTTATTTTTTTTTCTCTGTCGTTTCACATTTACGGCCTTCTGTTCCCCATTCCTACCTTTCCCCCCTTTCTATTAGGCTCTCTTAAGGCATCCCCCCACGTCCTTCTTTCCCCGTTCCCCCCTTTTTTGTGGCGCTTGCTTTATTTCCCACGATTGTACCCTTGGGAAACCTTTTTTCCTGGGCTCCCCTTAAGTTTATCCTACGGCTTTTTCCCACATCCTTTTTTCACCATTCCCTTCAACCAGGCACGCCCACCTTTTTTTCTTCCTTCCAACTATGGATTCTTGTACCTTCACCCAACGGTTTTTTTGACTTTCTTTTTAATTTTTCTTTTTTTTGTCATTACCAAGATCTTTTCTTCCTGACCCTCCCCCCCAGAGACCTGCATTTTAATTTGCTCGGTCCTTCCTCGCAAACCTTGTTATGTCATTCAGATTTTTCCTTTGCCTTTACTATTTTTGTTTTTCCTAATTGGCGTCTCAACGTTGTCGGGTTTTCGTTCCCTTAAAATACCCCCCCCCCCCCTTTTTCCCTGGGATTTGGAATCAGTGACTCACTTTTTTTTTTTTTTTCAATTAGGCTTTGTCGTAAAGTTGTTGCAATCCCCTTCCAATTCCCCCAAGTAGTATAATAACCCATCTTTCCCCCCCCCCCCTTATGACGTTGCTTCTCTCCTCTTATATTTTTGTGTGAGAGAGAGCCTCGGCCTTCTCACCAGATAATTGTGGTTTGTTTTTTCCTTTTTTTCCTCGCTTTTTTCCAGTCCTCTCTTTTGTGGTCGACCTCGTTCGTTTTGTGCGTCTTCCTCCCAATACGGCCCTCACTTGTTGTTCTTTCCCCTCCCCGAACCGGAAGTTTCCCGGTCTGCTTCCGTTACCATCAGCCCGTTTGCTGTCAGAATTATTTCCCTCCCTCGAAGTGCCCTGGCACCCCTTTTTTTAGGCACACCTTCGGCTGTTTTTTTTTTCTCTTCCCGTCCGAGTCCCCATTGAACTGCCTTTCTCGGCTTCTCTCGGGTCGACCAGCCCAATCCACACTTCCAATCCTCCCCTCGCGAGCGTTGGATTTGTCCCTCTATCCACGGTCCAGGATTTCCCCAAACTTTGATCCCTTTTTCTTTGGCACCTGTAGGCTTTTTTTTCCGCGCTTTTGTAGTCTAGTTCTTTGGGTTTTTCCATTTAATTCAGTCCCCTTTTTTTCTCCCAACAGGGTGACCTCCTGGTTGCCCGTGGTGGCTTCAGCTTGGGTGGTCTTATCCTAAGAATCGCTGTTGTCCTTCTTTCCTGAAGTGGGTGGTGTTGTTGTTTTTTTGCCCTCCCACTTCTCCCAGTCTGTTTTCCACCCCCTGTGACCAATCCTCTTTTTTGTTTTTCCCAGCCCCCCCCCCAGTGAGCTTTTTTCTCAGATCTTCTGGCACAGAGTCTCTCTTCCTTGCTAGCACAGGAAACATTCGTCTTCTTGTTCTTATTTTTTTCCCCTTGATGACGATACTTTTTTTTACACCAGCTGTTTCCCCTTGTCTGACCTTCAGTGGTTTCCTTTTCATGGACCCTCCATGAGACTCCATCTACCAGTATGATCAATCGTTCCTCCCACCCCCAATTTCCCTTTTTCACGACAAAAGACTCCCCCTTTTTCCCATTTAGCCCCGTCGATGGACGCCCTGCCCCCAAAGTACTTTATTGACCCCCCCAACGGCGGATCCAATTTTTCTTCTTGTTTTTCTGTAGTAAGGCTCCCTGCTCTTTCCCCTTTTTTCACTTTTGGTTTCTATTTTGTTTGGTCTTATACGTATCCTTTTTGTGTTTCCCATTTTTCGTCAAGAGACAAACGTCGCCCATCGGGTTGCAGGCAGCCCTTCGCCTTTTTTTTGGTCCTTTTGTGATGACCCCCTGTTTTTTCCAGTTTTTACCCCTCCCGGCCAGGACCCCTTCCCCCGTCTCCCCTGTCCCTTCGTTTGGTGCTTTTCTTTCTCTTGGGGCGACGGATTTTTTCCTCTTTTCAGCCTCACTCATTTTGTCAGCCTTTTCTGTTTTTGAAAACCTAATGATGTGAAGGTTCCCCTCGTTGCCTCTTGGTTTTGCTTGCGGCCCCCCATAGTCTCCCCAGCACTTTTTTCACTTCATCCAAATGAATTTTGGACCCTTTCACCCCCCCCCCCCCCCCCCCCCCCCCCCACCCCCCCCCCCCCCCCCCCCCCACCCCCCACTTACTCTCATTTTTTGTTTTCCCTGGTTCTCGGTATCCCAACTGCCCCTCCCGTCCTTTTGGGTGGACAACTGCTATGTTTTTCTTGGGGTGAGGTTTTATCCCTTCCTCACCTTCTTTTGTATTTCCCCCCCACCCTACCCCCCCCCCCTGCCCAAGGACCTTGCCCTCCCCTTTTTTAGTAGAAATGGGGCTTTTTCGTGGCTGTCCTTTTTCTGAAGAACCTTTCACTTTGCCCTAGTGCCGTGTCTTTGCCTTCCCCCCGTTTTTTTCTTTTTTTTGCCCTCTTTCATTCGGACGTAGTAATTCTTCCTTCTTTTTTTGCCCCCCTTTCCTCCTTCCTCCTTGTGACTACTGTCATTCTGACAGTTTTTCTTTTTCCGATTCTTTTTAGCCTTTCTCGATGCTTTTCGATGTTTTTTTGTGGGGGATCTACGTTTTGAAAGACAGTCTTCTTTCGTCGCTTCTCCCAGAAGATTGTTTGTTGCCGGACCGATAGTGAAGTTTTCTTTTCTAACTCCCCCCCCTAGGTCCCAAACTGGACGTTTCTACTTTCTCCCCCCCCCGGATCCCTCACTGTGTATACTGGATAGACTTTGAACCCCGTTTGGCACACTTCTCCTTCCTTGGAAGGTTGGGTTAGCTTTTTTTTTCCCTTTCTTAGGGCTTATGAGTCCTCCGACGTTTTAAGGTTTTGCCCCCGTTTTTTTTCAGCCCCCCCCGTCACATCGAGTCTTTCTTTCTCCCCTCCCTGGAGACCCGCCCACGACTTCAAGGATCGAATGGTGTTTTGTTCCCCTTTTTGAAGTCTCCTTTTCTTTCTCACTCTTTGGTTTTGCCGTTATTTTGCCACCGGCGTACCTGGTTAGTAGACATTCCCCCCTTATCCTTTTCCTTAGTTCCTTCCCCTGATTGTAGCTTTCGACCTCCCCGGTTGGACAACGCGATGGGTTGCCCTTCAAACCCCCCCCTTTCGGTTTTAAATGGTGTCGCGGATTTTTGCCTCTTCTACAAACCTCTTCCCTTTCAGGTTGGGGGTTTGAGCTGCATCCATTTCTCACTTTTTTTCTTTTCCAGACTCCCCCCTTGTGTTTTTCTCACCTTCTTCGACCCTTTTAGTTTTGTTTCAACCATCTCTTTGGCCTTCCCCCTTTCCTGTGCTTGAAGTAAGACTTTTGATTTTTCCTCTTATAGCATCGTTTTTTTGGTTTATTCAAGGCATCACGCCCGATCGTTACCCCTTTATGTCGGCTTTGCAATATATCCCCTCTTTTGACTTCCCTTGAGGCACCTTTGCCGGATTTTTGACAGGTCTCGGATCCTCGAACCCCAGGGTCTTTTCCTTTCAATAGATTGACCCCCCACCCTCCGGTTCACTTAGTTCCCCTTTTCCCCTTTGGAAGGATTTTCTTTTCTTGACTTTCTTTTTTTTACCGTGGGCACCATTTTGGACTTTCCCATTTTTACGCACCGGTCCGTCCCCGTTTGGTCCCCCCCGAGTCACGAAAGGGACCACTTTCCCCCTCCCTTTTTTAATTTTTCTGACTCCAAGTAATGACACCTCCCGTGGCCTCTCATTTGTAGCCCATGGCCTGGATTACGCAGTTTCACTTATCCGACCCTCTTCATCTGTCCCTTTGATCCTTGTCAAAAATTTTTCCCTTTGATTTTTTCCCCCAACTCTTATGTTTCTTGCCCCTTCATCCCCCCCCCAAGGGTGAGAATCCTTCGTCCTCTTAATTTACAAATGTTTCCTTTGTTTCCTTCTGCTTGTGTTCCACCCCTGTTACCAAGTGTTTCCTGCTTCCCGGCCTGGTCCCTTGATGTTAACTTTTTCCCCCTTGACCCTTCCCTCTTGTTTCCTCCCCGGCGGCCTTCACTCCCTCGTTTTTTTTGAGCTCTGATTAGAACGCTGGCGTCACTTTCTTCCCCTCTCCTTCCCCGTGTCCCTCTACCACTGCCTTTTGGATGCACCATTTTTTTTTCCACTGCTACTTTGCATTCCCACTTATTTTTTGGGACTTTTTTTTTTGCTCTGTCTCCCCTTCTTATCCCCTTCTTTCATAACGTCTCCCCTCTTTTCCCGTTTTTGACCCGTTGCTTTTCCCCGGTCCTTAAACCTCCCTTATGTCGCGTGATTCCCCGTCTTCTCCTTCTTTGGCCTTTTGCCTGGCTTAAGCGTTTAGCTGTTTTTCCCCTTCCATTAGCTTCTTTCCAATGAAATGCTTGGTGTTTGCCCTTTTCCTTTTTGCTCTTTTGATTAAATTTTTTTCGGACCCCCTGGTGCGATGTGTTTCCTTCCCTGCAATTTCACGTCCGTGCTATGGATCGGACATTTCTTCCCCCTTAAGACCTCTTTTTTTGCAACCTCTTCTCTTTCATTCTAACCAAAGTTTTTTCACTTCCGTTTTCCGCGCCTTCGGTCATTGGAACTCTCTCCCTTGTCCTACAAAGTTTTCCAGTTTCCCTCTTCCTCCAACTTTTTCAAGCGTCTCTTCTTCCCCCTCCCCTTTTTTTTTCACCGCGGGGAAGGCCGACTCCTTTTTCCCCCTCCCCCCCTTAATTCTTCCTGACCCCCCTGTGCCCCTCCTTTGGAAATGTCCGATTCCCCCCCCTACCCCGGGTCGTCCAATTTTTTTTTGTCAGAACTTTTTGTTTTAGTCTTGACCCCTTTTCATTCCGGTTTTCTCCCCCCATGGACCCTGGAAAGTACTCCAAAACTCCCGATCCCTTTTTCGGCCGGTCCAACTTCAAACCCCCCCCCTTTACCCCCCCCTGCCTTTGACAAGGGAAGTTTCCTGCTCCTTTTTCCTTCCCCCCTCCCAAGACTACCCCGCGGCTCCTTTTTTGAACCGAAAATTCGGTAAAAAAAGTTTCCCTGCTTCTTTTTCACCAACGTCAAAGAAGTTTTAGTCTTTCTTCCCCCCTGGATTAACTCCACCTCTCCCTGTCCCTTTTGCGTTGGGGCTTACCCCTATTTTCTTTTTCCTTGCCCCCTGAAGTAGAGCCTATTTCTCCCCCTTCAACTTTTTCTTTTGTCCTTGGTTTTTCTCAATATACCCCCTCCCTGACTTTTCTAAGCCCACCCCCACTTTAAGATGCTCTTTTTTTGTTCCCCCTTTGTCAGTTCCTACTCTTTCCCCTCACTTTTTCTTCTCGGTTCGGTAAACGGCGCCCAGGTTTTTTACTTTGGCTGAAAGCGTGGGTTTACCCTTTTCCCTCTTTCTGGTGGTCTCAGGCGGCGAACTTTTTTTTGTTTTTGGGCCCTGCCAATAACGGACCCAGCTCCCCTCCCACCCCTCCACAGTTCTGTTCTTTGTTATTTTGAAGAGCCTTTTGCCCCTCCCCCTCCCCCTGCTTCTTCCCCTGGAGGCCACTTACCTACTTTTTTTTTTTTCAGGCGGTCGTTTCGATAAGAAGTTCAGTCCTTTCTTTTTTTGACCCCCCACCAATAGAGCTTACCTTTTTCCTTCTTCCCCACCCCAAGTCCCCCTCGCATTTCACCTGTCTTTCTCCATTTTCCCCCCCCCCCACAGGAAAGAAATCCCCCTTCGTAGTTTCTACGGCCCTGATTGCTTTTCTTATGGAGTTGTTCAGTTTTAGACTGGTGCTAATCCTTTCTTCCTCCCCCCCCCCCCCTCACCGGTAGCAACTTTTTCAAAACTTATAGTTATATTACGTTTCTTTTTGATCCCCCTTACGAGAAATGGTTGGAACTCCTTTACTTTGTGACCGGTAGTTTTCCATTAGTCTCCTTTTCTGCCTGTTTTCCTGATTTGTGCTCTTTTTTAACTTTCGTTTTTCTCCAGATCCCTACTCCAACCCCCCACCCAGGTATGAATAATTTCCTTATTCTTTAGGTCCCCCACCCCGTCGGATCGCTGGATACGTCCTCAAGACTCTTCGTCCCCCTTGGAAGAACTTTCTTCCTATTTGTTCCCCCCCTGATGGTGCGTTCTTTTTTTGCCCTGATACCACTACTCCCTCCAAACTGAGTGTATCTTCCCCAGTCCCCCATACTATTGTTTTTTTTTTTGGCCCCTTTTACTTTTTCCCCGGCCCCCCCCCAGTGATGCGGGCCTTGCCCAACGCTTTCCAAATTTCAGCCTTATTCCCCCCAACCCCCCCGGGTTTTTCCTTCCTACTCGACGGGGTTTTTTTTTTTTTTTACCTTCCCCCCTTGCAGTTTCCCGCTTTTTTGAAATTGGTGTCTCCCTCCTTTCTCTTCCCGGGCGCCGTTTAGGTTTTTTTTTTGAGTTGTCCCCCCCATGTGAATTTCCTTTTTCCTGATTTTTGGTTCAATCAGCGACTCCTTTACTCCCCCCTCAATTTAAGAACCCCCACTTTCTCTGGCAAGACTCTAACCATTTGGGACACCCCTTCCTATCTAGCCCACCCCCCCACTTGTGGGCGTTGGCTCCTCTTTTTTTACCCCCCCCCCCCGGCTCCTCGTCCCCCTCCCTTTGAATACTGTATCCCTTTTTCTCATTGGTTTTTTTTCTTTTTTTGCCTTCTTCTTCCCCCCCCCCCCCCCCCCCCCCCCCGCCTCGGTCCCCCTTGTCCCCCTGTTTTTTTTTTTGATATTTCAAAATTTTGCCAGGTTCCTTTAGTCATTGCCCCAAAATCTTTTCACTTCAACCCTCCTTTTTCACGGTTAACCCCGCACCCTGGCCTGTCCTTATTCAACAAGTTCCTTGATCCTTCCCTGCCAAATCTTTTTTCCTTTCCTTCCCACCCAAGCTTTTTTAAGAGTCCTTTCTTTTTTTTCCCATTCTTGCACTTTGTTGACGATGAAGATCTCGGCTTCCCCTTTTTTACTTTCTGGTATTGAACTTGGAGCCCCTGTCTTCTTTTTGTGTTTTTTATGCAATTTCACCACTTTCTCCTTTCTTACTTATGTCTTCAGCCCACAGTGATGTTTTCGGGATTTAGAATTCCCTGCCCCTTCGTTCGGTAGTTTTCTTTTGCTTTTACCGGTCTTCCTTCCTTCGGTTTTTACCCTGCCGTGTTCCCCATATCATATTGCTTTTGACTCGTCCCCCCCCCCAACATAGGTTATCAGGTTCCCCTTCTTCATCTCTCTCCTCCGTTTGTTTTTTTCTCAGCCGCTTTTCTTTAGCCCACCCCTATTGTGGTGTGTCTGTGCTCGTCCTTTCTCTGTGGAATTTTTTTTTCAACAGACCTTGACTTTGATACGTTCATCCCTGAGTCTCGGATTTTTAAGAAAAGACGGAACTTTTCCCTGTCCTGGTAGAATCATACCCCCTCTCCCAGTTTTTATCCATATCCCTGTTCACTTTTATATTTCCCACTTTTTCCACTCTTGAAAAACCTTGTTTTCCCTGTTTCTTGAGGACTCCTTCCTTTTTTTTTTTTTCCAACTTGATGGTGTTCTTTGTCTCTTCCATCCCCCCTCTTTCTTTTGTACTGAATTTCCCCCCCACCCTTTCCCCTTGTCACACTTACCCCCCCCCTTGCCGCCATGTCTGAGTTTTTTTTTTTTGTTACGTACCCCTCCCTGTCTCCCCCCCCTTCCCAGACTTATAAAAGTTTCCGTTTATCTGTTGATTTGTTCCCTTCTAGGGACCCTTTAGTAGCCTGAAATCGCTGATGGGTCCCAGTTCTTTTGTGTGCCATGGATCACCCCCCCAGTCCTTTGAGGGCCCCCCAGAGTCCCGAACACCCCCCCCCTGTTTCTTTGGTTGCTGTGAGCGTGGTTTTTCTTTCAGATCCTTTTTCCCCTACCCCTTTTGTTTAAAGGACAGACTGTCGTAGTTCCCCTCCCCTTTCCCTCCTTTTCGGCAACGGCCATCATGACCCCTGCCTTCCTGAAACCCTTTTTTTGTCCAGATAAGTCTCCTTCCCCCACCCTTTGTCGCTGTCCCCAAACCCACTTCGTCGCTTTTTCCTATTGGCGGGACACTTTGTGTGGACTGCTTTGCCCCCTTTCCCTTTGCATCCCTTGCGTCCAGGAAGTTTTCCCCCCCTTTATTTCTTTCCCACCTCACCTTACGTAGTGTTCTGCCGCTTCAAGCAGTGTTTTAAACCCGTACCCTTTTCCCGCACCCCCCCCCTTTTTTACTTATGCCCTGTGGTTCCTCGTTCTTTTTCTCCGGGCAGAACAACTTTTTTTTTTGACCCCTGGTATTATTTCCCCCTATCCTGATGAACCCATCTGTTTGTGAAGGCGGTCCCCAAACATCGGCAATAGGACAAAGGATTGTGTTGGGCTTTTGTTCCTTTGTTTTATCTTAGAGCGGTATGGCCTCGGTTTTTTGAAGTCGCCTCCCCTCGCCCCCCACACGAGCCCCCCTTTGTGAGCGCCCTCCCTTTTTTGTCAGGTTTCCGTTTGACGAAATGTGGATTACATGGCTTCCGTTTTCTGGTTTCCCACGTAAAAAGGACCCCCCCTTTTTTCCAGGCGCCGCCCTTTTTCTTTTCGTGTTCGTAGAACGGCGTTGGTCGAAGTTTGACCCGTCTCTCGACTGGTTTGCCCTGTTTCTGTCATCGACCATGACAATGATTGCCTTTTTTTTTTCATGCTTCTCGTCCCTCGGTGGCGGAGAGGGCCTGCACAAGTTAGGTCCCGGTAAACTTTTACGGCCCCCCATGGTTGAAAGTTTTTTTAGCCCTGTTAACCCCTCCTCCCTCTCGGATTCATCCCCGTTTGGCGCATTCCCCCTGTACTCCGCCGGTGTCACGGAAGATACCGGTGTTTGTTGATAGGTTGGTCCCCCCTCCTACCCAAAACGGCCCCAACAGCCCCCCCTTTTGGCCCCCCACAAGACCCTCGGGGACCGAACCATGCAGTTTCTTCTGGTTTATGACCGTGTTTTCTCCCCGATCGGAAATAGGGTCCGAGGCCGCACCGTAAAGGCCCCTTTTTACGTCCTCCGGAGCGAGTGTTGGGTGTGTGTCATTACCACCGGTCTCTAAGATGCCAGTTGCAGTTCGTAGTATGACGGACCGCACCGGTTGTCCCTTTCTTTTTTCTTTTCCTCGAGCCAGAGGGTTTGTTTTTGTTGTTTTCTGCTTTGCCGTAAGTTGAACCGTGCCCCGCCTTGGCGCCTAACCCCCGCTAGAGGGGCTTTCCCCCCTTTATCCGAAGAAAAGAACAGGCGGCCCGGGTCCTTCTTTTCCACACCCCCCCGCCAGACCGTTTCCGCCCCCGTGGTTGCTGGATCCAGAGATCGAAGGACCACCGACCGCGCATTCTTGCAGGGTTGGGTCTGTTTCTCCCACGGGTTTTAGATTGCAGGGCTTCCTATGGACCACCGCGCCAACGAAGTTTTTTTAGCACCACGATTTTTTCCTGCAACGAACACGGTGTTTTGTCCCAAACGACGATTGAAGTGCGTCTAGTTCTGTGGTTTGTGGAATCCCTGTGGTCGTAGAAGGCCGGTCCCCGGGGCCGTATTGCCAACGGGCGTTGGTCTGACTACTTTTCCCGAACCTCCTCGCGTTCACGCATTCTGGTTAAATGTTTGGGCTTAGATTGACGGACGGCTGGCGGCAATGTCCCCGCTTTGGAAGGTGGTGTAGAGTTGAACCATTCTGACCACGAGGATTACCCCTCATTGCACTACTGGGGGCCCGATGGAATTGTCCAGCAGAGTTTTCCTTCCTCTTCCCGACGACATTTTGGGCCTCCCTTCTTTAGCATTGTCCTTTTCCGCCTGAGACTCCTTTTTTGTTCCTGTTGCAGGTCCTGCAGTCTAGCGAGGATAGAACTCCTATCCTGGCCTCCCTTTTTTTCCTGGTGAAGCATTTGGTCTCTCGCTTATCGATCTGAACACGATTTTCTTTCTTTTTTCTTTTTTGTTTTCTTCACCCCTGTTTCCAGGTCTCGGGGATGACCTTTGTTTCTCCGCCGACCCAACGCCGTTCTTTGTAATACATCTTTGAAGCCATTTTTCGAAAACCGAGGTGACCTGCAGCTTTCTTGCCGAGTTCCCAGGATCTTCCCTTTTGCCTTTTTCCTTTTTTTTCCCGAACCGGGACTTGAAGACATTTTCCCTCCCCCTTTTTTAAGTCCAGTTGATAAAATTTGCCGTTGCCACGTTCCCTTCCCCCTGACTTACTTTGTGAAGACTCCCCATGGACTCTTTTCCCTTTTATGACTCAGTCTATTAGGTTCCCCATTTCGTAAAGCTGCCCTTTGCGGAGTTGAAATTTCAGACCTACTTTCGATTCTTATTTTGAGAACTTGTTCCCCTTTTTTCCAGGTCAGTTTACCCCCAATCGTGATCTTCTGCTTTGGCTTTCGCTTTTTTTTTCTTTTGAGGACTCTATGAAGTCCTTGCCGTCCTTTCCGTAACCCATTTTGAATTGACTGTTCCTTTTACCATGAAGGGGATGCCATCATTGGTCATTCGCCTGAGTCCCGCCGTTTTCCCTTTGCACGTTCTGTTCTCCCTCTGGCGCAATAATTCTCTCTTTTCCTTACTTTATTATTCTGTTTGCGGGAATCTCCATTTCTTGCATTCGTGCGCTTTTTTATTTTCTGGTTTTGCTTGTAAATTTTCATGAACACGTTCCCTCTCCTCCCCCCCTCCCCTTCCAGGCTTTTGAGTAGGAAGGATCTCA
>Ga0179591_1306824_pt1 | contig 21729 bp, 35 predicted proteins | sample CZOMad2_1_08_16f_FD_182891 | JGI IMG/M metagenome (GOLD analysis project Ga0179591, IMG submission 182891) | Vadose zone soil fungal communities from Angelo Coast Range Reserve, California, USA - CZOMad2_1_08_16fungal (PacBio error correction) | ecosystem: Environmental > Terrestrial > Soil >... | reverse complement strand
GGCGAAACAAGTTTTCCCCCCTTTCAAGATCGACTTTTCTCCGGGGTTGTTACGTTAATTTTCGTTTTGCTCTCTATTATTCCTTTTAGGTCGCATCCCTTGCGAGTTTTTTCTGCAGAAAGAATACCTTTTTTCCCCCGTCATACCTTCCCTGCCCTTGTTCTACCCCGGGCCGTTTTTTTTTCTTGCTTCTCCCGAAAATCCCCCCCCCCTCGCTCTTCCTCCTCTTTTTCCCCGGAAGAAAAGAGTCCTTCCTTTTTCATTTTGTTACCTTTTTTTTTTTCTGTGATGGCTGATGTCTAACCAACCCTTTTCTGAATCCGACTTTTTTTTGCCCCTCGCCTGATCCCCCTCCGACAAGAGCTTTTCTCTAAGACTTCGGTGACATTCCCAAACAGTGATTTTTTCCTTAATGAAGAACCCTTCCCCTTTTTTTTGTTTTGAATTTTCCCTTCAAGGTATCCAGGATAGAAGCCCCTTTCGTGTTAATCTTTTCTCCCCCCCCCCTTAGAAAACAGGATTCTTCCTTGCCAGCTGTACGTACCCCCCCTCCCCTGAGGGGTTTTGGGTTTTTAAAAAACCCACCCCCCCAGGATTTGGCCTCGTCCCCTTTTCCCCCGAGGACTCTGTCCCCCCCCCCTTGACCCTGAACTTCTGCCCCTCCCCCCAAGGGTCCACCGTCCCCCTTTCGGTTCTCTCTCCGTGTTTTTCACTTTTGGAAAGTACCTGGACACTACCTACGCTTCTTTCTTATCCTTTCCCCGGGTAGACAGGGCGTTTTTTTTTTTCCGTAAACATGACGGCGAGGCTGGCCGGTCCCCACAGAACTCCCCCGAGAATTTTTGAGACCCCCGGGGCCCTTTTTTTTCCCTTTTTGTGCTCAGAACCCCTCCAGAACCCCCCTGCCTTTTTACAGAGTTTCCTTTTTTTACCACTTTGGTTTTTCGTGTTACTCTTTTTTCTTCCTCGAAGCTTCAGTTTTTTTCTGTTTAGTCCGCTGGGAAATTCTCATCCTTTTTTTCTAGCATTTTTGACTTGCAGCCGGGTCCAACTGCAACCCCCAGAAGAGCCCTTTCCCCCCCCCCCACACGTAGTACCCGGTTGCTCTCCCTTCCTTCTTTATTGTTCCTCTGAGGCTTTCGATGTCTTTTGGCACCTAGGGAAGGTTTTCCCCCCTTTTTCCCCTTCCACCCAAGAGTCGGGTTCTCCCCCATGACTCCCTCCCCTGAGGTCCGTTGCGTTCCCCCTGCTTGCCCTGTTTTTTTTGGTCCCCCGAACCACCGATCCGCCAACGCGGCGTTTTTTTTTTCCATTTCAGCAAACCCCTTTTTTTCTCTGTTCGTTTTTTTTTTTTCTGAACCGGCCCCCCCCCCCTATGTAAATCTACCCCCCCCCACTCGTTCCCTTCCGCCGAACGTTGTTCTGTTGACCTCGTTTTTTTTTCTCTGTTGAAAAACTCTAAATCTTTGACATAACGCTTTCCATTGTCCTCGTTTTCCTGTACCCAACCCTTTTTTTTTTTTGTTCGCCGGAGAAAGCGCCCTGGCCTTCTCTTCTCATGTCTGGGGAAAGCTCTCCAGTCCCGTGATGCTCTCCCTTCTGATGACATTAGCATCATTCCTTTACCACCCCCTCCCTGTTCCACCGTCCGAACTTCAACACTTTTTTTATTTTCAAATCCTTTCCCTTGTCACGGATAGTATTAAGTCGTCTACTCTTTAAATATTTTTTTTGATGTCTTTTGAACCCCCTTTACTCCTAACCCCGGGGGAGTCTTTTTTTTAGCCTTGTTTTCTGAGTTGAAAACACCTTTTCCTTTTTCTTGTTAAGCCACCTGTCCCTCGCCAGACTTCCACAATTTTTTCTTACCCTGCAATAAAGAGCCATCCCTCTCCCTAGCGGAGTGTCCCCTTTTAACCTTCTATCTCTTTCTGATAAAGAGAGTGAGTTTTTTTTTCCCCTTCACCGGTTCCCCGTCAACTTAGTTTTCTACTTTTTTTTTTTCCGGAAGTCGAGTTTGCTATTTTTTTAGTTTTTTCCGAACACTCCCCCTTTTTTTCTTTTTTCCCCTTTTCTCCCGCCCCCCCCCGTGGCCCCCCCCCCTAATTCACGATCTTTTGCGCTGGTTCGAGAACTCAAAACCTTGATGGAACCCTGCTCTTCTTGACCCTAAATAAGTGGACCCTTTCCTGCCCTTTGTGTTATTTTTCTTTGCCCTTGCAGATCCGACCCATTCCCCACTCTCTCTCCCCCGAAAACCCTTCGTTTGTCCCCCTTTTTTTCTTTTTTGGTCCACCTCCCCCCCCCCCCCCCCCTCCCCAGGAGTATGGCTCGTTCATTGTGGATTTTTTCTTTCCCCCCTTAGCTTAACGCTTCCCCCTGATTCCTCTAATACGACTTTCCCCTCCTGTGGTTTGGACTGAGGAATTTTTTTTTGCAGTTCCCTCCTCTCTGCAATGATCAAGTGACCCTAAATCTATTCTGCTCTCGCAAGACATCCCGTCCCCCCATTTTTTAATCCGATAGTTTAGATTAGGTTCTGACCCCCGTTGCGGGGGCATGAGGTGTCTATAGGCTCTCTCCCCCCCTTTTTTTTTATTATTTTTTTTTGGAATTTGGCGCTAAACCTTTTTAAGGACAGGACGGCCTTCCCACCGTCTTTTTCCCCCCCCGTTCTTCCTACACTCGTGGGTCATGTTGCCGATCCCGATTCCCCTCGTCACTTGTTTTTGAATTGAGGTGAACGGGATCCTTTTTTTCTTTTCTACGCACGGTCTGTTTTCGGTAAAATAGCTTCCCCTCTTTTTTGAAAAATGTTTTCCCCCCATGAGGAACGTCCCTTCCCCATCTTTACCCCCCTGCAACCTTTTCCCCTCTTTGGGCGGTCCCCTTTGTTGTTTTTGTGGGCGACCCTCTTGTTTTGTCACCAAAAAAGGATGTTCAACTCCCGTCTCTCTTCCGAACCGGGGAGGGCTTTCCCTTTTTTGGTTTTGACCTTCATCTTTGTTTCCCCTCTCAGTTTCCTTTCTCCCCAGGAGTTTTCTTCCCTGACCAACCCCCTCTTGGGTAGAGGGAGTATTACTTTCTCCCCCCCCCCCCCCATCTCTCCTCCTCATCCGTTGTTTTTTTTTCTGACGATATGTCCCCCCTGGTGGACTAACCCCCGCCTTCTTCCCCCCCGATTGTTCCAGTGATTGGTTTTGGGATTTCCCCCTTTTCTGGTCAGATGGCGATTGCCCCTTTTTTTTTTTTGTGGCCACACCTTTTTTTCCTCAAGAGCCCTCACTTCCAGGCCCTCTCTAGTCACTGTTTGGACCCTTATGTTCAAAGGATAAGGAGATTCTGCCCTTCCCGGTCTTCCTCTTCTCCCCTCCTGACTTTTTTCCGCCGTCCTTGTGTCGGTTGAGGGTCTTTTTTTTCTTTTTTTTTTTTTTTTACCTCCCCGTAAGTTCGTTCAGTTTTCCCCTTTAACTTCCCCCTCCGATTTAGGCCTTTTCCCCCCGAATTCCCTAACACTCTTCCCTCTTGAGTATCCAATTTTCTTTCGTGTCCCTTTTCGGCCTTCTCCGGGCTGTCCCTTTTTTCTTTTCATCTCTGCTGTGATTTTCCCTTTATCTGATTCCCGTCTCGCGTCCGGACCAACGGCTTGCAACTTGTACTACTCCCATAGAGACCCTCTCTCTTCCTCGTTCTTGTTGCGTCCCTCCCCTAGTTGCTCTTCCTTTCTTCATAAGGCAGTCACTTCTTTTTTTTTTATAGGCCTTTTTCTTTTTCCCCGAGACCCCACGTTTTCTGGGCTCCCCCCTTATCGATGCAATCTCCACCCCTTTTTAAGTGCATTTTTTCTTGCAGGACGTTCAAGGTTTTTTTTTATCATTTCCCTTTCCTTCTTTTTTGTTGTTTTCTTTGGAGTTTGCCGTTCCCCCTTCTGACCCTTTTGGAGTATCTTTTAGACTTTTTTTTTCTTCTAACTTCTTCGTTGTGTTTTCTTCGCCGAACACGCAACGGTTTCCCTTCACGTCCACCTTCGTTCTTTTTACGGGAAATTCCACTTTTTTTGTCCAGGGTTCCCTCTTTTTCGGCATTTTTCTTTCTGAACCCAAGGCTTAACTCCTCTTTTCGCGGTGGCCACGTTTTCCTCCCTTTCCTTTGTTTAAGGTTCTCTTTCCCCCTTGTAACTGTCTCCCGCCAGGAGACTCCCACTTTAAAGGACTCTTTTTCTTTTTCGACACCACGGGCTGCTTCCCCTTTCTTAAGTTGATTCCCCCAAACTTTCCCCTGGTGAGCGATTCCAAGACCAAATTTTTTTCTGCCTTTATCTTTTTATGAGTTTGCAGCCCTTTTTTTGATCCCCCGCCGTACCTTGGACTCTCCCTTCTTTGAGCCCATAACCGTTTGTAGGCGGAACACTTTTTGCCTTTGGCCCCATTTTCCCCCCTTTTCCCTTTCTACTGAGACCCCGATCTTTTTTGCCTTTTCCCCCCCTTGCTTGATGATTCCGATTTCCCCTTTTTTTTTTTTTTTTTGTTCATTGTCTTTGCCTACTTTCAATCCCGCATGTTCTATCAGCTGTCTTTCCCCCCAGGTGGCAAAGCTTTAACCCCCTTGATCCCCCCTTGAGAAAGACGGCAGTTCTATTCTCGTAAAAGTGCGGTTCCCCCCCCTCTCGCGAAATCTTTTTTTTCACTGGATCCTTTTTAAAATTTCATCTTTTTTGTTCTTTCCTCTTTTCTGACCAGTTAAAGACAACTTTCTTTTAGTGAGTACCCCCCCCCTTCTTTGTTTTTTGAGTTATCCCCACACCACCCCCCTAGTGTTCCTCCTTTCGGGAGATAGGCGTCTTTCTTCTTTTCTTTGTCAGTGGTTTTTTTGTCACATCTTGGCTTTTTTGGGTTGAGGAAGTGGACAATTCCCTGTCCCCCCTATTATCTTCGATCTGTTTCTGTTTCGACGGCATTTTTTCACGAATGACCTCTCTTTTCCCAAAGACTACGCCCCTAGTGTTCGAAGGCCGGTTTACTTCTTTTTTTTCGTTTACTCGCGTCTGGTTCCCCCTTTTTTTTCCGGCCGGGCGATTGAAGGCTTCTCCTTCCCCTTTTGTTGAGGGACCCGCCGTTTTTTCCCTCTCTTTTCTTTTTGTTTTTAAGTGCCTCTTTAGACCCTTTTTCAATAGTTAGGGTCCGGTGTGTAGAAGGAGTTTTCCTTTTTTAGAACGTTGGAATCTTTTTCTTTTTTTCTCCACATGTTTCTGTCCTGCTTTTTGTGGATCCTTTTTCCTCTCTCCTAGTTTTCCCCCCTCGAGCTCGAGGAATGTGCTAGCCCTTTCCCTTTTCCCCAGATCCTCCCTTCGTTCATCCTGCTTTGGAGGGTTCCCTGACCCCTTTCCCCCCCCATTGAGGCGGTCCTTTGGTCAATCAGAGCGCCCCGTTTTCCTCCTTCGCGGTGGCCCTCTTTCCCTAAATCGTCCGCACGTCCTTTCGGTCTTCAGCTGCGCATTTTTTTCCAATGCATGCTTTCCCTTCCAGGGTTATTCCTTGTTGGTCTCCCTTGAGCCCCGTAGGGACACTCCGGTCTTTCAAATGTTCTAGGAACTGGCCCCTTTTTTGGGCTTAACCTGTCATGTTGAACCTCCTTTTTCTTTTTTTTTTTTCCCTTTCATTCTTCCTGAGCTTTCTTTTTTTCCCCGAGCCCCCCCCCGCTGTTTCTGACTTTCCTGGTGTTACCACTTTTTTTTCTTTTCCAAATTACCCATGTACCAATCGTACCTGGCCTCTATTGGTGGAGTTGCCCTTGGACTTCCAGTCTTTTCACAGTCCTCGGCCCCGCTGTTTTTTTTGTCCTGGTCAGATCCTGCCGCTGTCCCCCCCTTTCATACCATACTTTTTTTGTACTTACAGAGTCTCATTTTTTTTTTTTCCCCCCCGTAACCCTCGATCATCATTGTGAATTTCTTTTACTTTTTGTTTTCCCTCTCCGCTCTCGATAGTACCCACAGTAAAATGTGCGTGCTCTCTTTTTCTTATTGGAATACTCCTATTTTTTTAGTTTTTTCTAGTTTCTCCCTTTGTAACCCACTTTTTTTTATACTTTTATCGGTCTACCCCACCACCACGCGTCTCCCCCCCAATTGCTCCCGCGCTTTTCTTTTTTTTAGATGTCCTGTCGTTCTTCGGAGCTTTTTGGATCTTCTCAGTTTTTTCATGCCGTGAAGATTCCCCCACACAGACACGTCTCTCAAAAAGTGTTGGTCCACCTTTCCTTTTCGATTGATGTGGTCCAACCTCCGTTGTCCGAATCCCTAAAAACGTTCAAACTCCAAAATAAGCTGAGTAACCCCTGACTCTTTTCTGGCAAAGCGTTTTTTTCCTGCCTGTGATTTGGGACCCTGCCTCTTCTCTTTGCAGTGTGACCCCGACCCCCCCCTTCCCCCTACATGTTTTTTTTTCCCTCTCCGAGCTTTTCAGCCCCCCGCCGAAACCTTCGGTTTTCCCCACGCGTCTCAGTCCCTATGTTTCCTTCCCCTTGCCAAATTTCCTTCCCCCCCCACACCACATTTTCCTTTCCCTTTTTTTTCCCCCAGTAAACGGTCAGCAGTTTTTTTTTCACCTGCCGCCGGTTTTTTGTCTCCCCCTCTCCCCGAATCGCCCCCCCCCCCCAAGGCGCTTTAAGCTTTCATTTCCCCCTGCCCTTTTTTTCTCCTCCGTCGGAAGACTTTTTCCGTTTTTTGACCGTCTTCCCCCCCCGCCCATGAAGGACCTTTTTGGAGGTGAGATTGTTTCCGTTGAGACGAATATTATTGTTCCCGGCCCAACTTGAGATCCCTTACCCTTGTGCAATTTTCCCCTTTGGAAATTTGTCCTCCTGGACGATTTTCGGAAAGTTCCCCCGGTTCGACAGGTCCGGGATATCTCTTATCCCCCCCCCCCCTTTCCTGATGGTCACCTTTCCCCCCTCTGTGCACAAGCACCCGGTTGGAGTTTTTTTTTTTTTAAGTCCTTTTACTAGAGCCCAACGACCACCCCCCCCCCCCTGGCGACCAAAGGTACTGAACTCTTCGGACACCCTTTTTTCAGGTTAAGTTTTAGATTACTCCCCCTCCCTAGGTTTTTTTAACCCCTGTGTCTGCATGAACGGCTTTCCTTTTTCCCTGAGGTTCAGTGCGGCCGTGTTCCCAGTTTTGCACCAGCCCCCTGGTCCGACCGCCGTGACCCCCACCCCTGTACCTGTTGCCTGCGCCCCCTTTTTTTTTTTTTTTGAGGCGTGGCGGCGATTCCCCCCCCCGCACCGGAGGAGGTTTTTTTTCGTGGAACCCCGAACCCAGCCGTCTTTCCCCCCGCGCCGTGACCCCCCTTTTCAACTGCGCCCTTTCTCTCCATAAGAGGAATTCCATGCTCCCCAAGCCAGCCACCTTTGCGATGTTCCTTTTTTTGGTACCGCCCTCCTATAAAGCATCACGTTGTTTTTTTTGATGGCGGTCCCCTCGAAAGGTACCCCCCGTTTTTTTTGTCCTCGCCGCACCCCCTTTGTGTCCAGCCGTCTTTGTCTTTTTTTTTTTTTTCCCCCTTTTTCGTTTTTTTTGACAAGTTGTGGGCTCTCGAGGCTACTTCTTTTTTTCCCCCCCCTTTCTTTCCATTGCATCCTTTTTTTTTTCCCGATTGGTTTTTTAACAAACCCCTTTTTGTTTATTTCCCTCTGCACTCCTTCCCCCCCGGGAATAGGGTTTCAAGATGCTGTTTCCTCCTTGAGGATAATGGTTTTTTTTTCCCCCCCCTTTTATGATCCATCTTTTCTCTATTTATTGAAGCAGTCAAAAATGGGACTTGACATCGTTCCCCTCCCCCCTCGCGAAATCTCCCTGGCCCCTCTTTCTTTTCTTTTCCCTCGGAACCTCTCAGATTTTTTTTTCCAAATTTTGTTCTTGACAGCTGGCCCCGGTGAGTATGTCTTTTTCCTTTCTTGTGAGTTTATTTTCTTGGCTTTCAGCAAATATTGTCGGGCCCCCTGATAGAAAAGACCATGCCTCTGGCCCCCCCAGGATTGTCCCTGCCCCTTTCAATTTTAATTTTGGATCGTTCCAAGGGCGATTTCCCCAGAAGTTTGTGTCTCCTTTTTTTTTCACCACATACGTAAGGTTCCCCCACTTTTTTTTTTTTTTTTTTCCTCGCTCCAAGAATGTCGTTCAGGTTAGGTCTTTGGCCCCAGATCTTCCGTTTTTTTTTCCTCCCCCCCCCCTTTTCAACTCGACCAAAAATTAATGTGTTAAAGCTTTCGGCGCGTTTTTTTTCCTAAAAAACTTGTTTTTTTTCCTCCAATTGATGATTTTAACCCCCTTTTTCCTCCTTTTTGGATCCCTTCCCTTACGGCTCAGTTAGGCCGCCCCTCTCCCGAGTTTGTTAGCCCCAGACACCCCCCCCTAGCTTTACTTTCCCTTTAAAGTCTTTCAATGCACCCTTTTTCACCCTCCCCCCCTGTCTATTATGTGCGTTTAGGGACGTTTCCAGAGAAACTTCTCCTTTACATGTCCTTCGATATCCCTTTCTTTATTCGAGGAGTTTGGTTTTCGAGGCCGGACTACGACCCTTCGGTGTGCCTTGCAAGACATTTTCCCTCTTAGCTCGTCGGACATCCCGTTTTCCTTTTTAAGGTGTCATTTTCTTTCTATATAGATTCTTGGAGTTTTTTCCCTGTCTTTTCCCAATTAGGTTGTATCACGATTCCCCCCAGATCTTATTAAGTACATAATGTTCTTTTCTTTAAAAAGGCATGGCTCCACCCCTAGTGAAGCACCCCCCCGAACATAAAAAGCACCCCCCCCCTTTCCGAAAAGTTTTAGGTGTTCCTTCTTTCCTTTCCCTTGACACTCTCCGAAGCGGTAAGTTCCGCACCCCTTCCTTTTGTGGAGGTTTTTTGGATTTCCCCTTTCAGGAAGGCGCCTTTTTTCCCCCCCTCTTGATTCCTTCCCCAACTTGGAAAGCCCTCCCCCCCCCCTTCCCCCACCGGTTACGGTTTTTTATTCTTTTCCCCCTTTGAGTAAGTGCCTTTGCAAATTCTTTTCCCCACCTTCCCCCGACGACCCACCTCCCCTGACGGGTTCTTTTTTCCCTCTTTTCTTTACGTAGGGAATGCATACTTGGGTTGCCGCCTGTCTTCCCCTCCCAGTCGGCAGGTTTAACAGCCCCCCCCCAACCCTCACGGGAGAAGTTCCTTGAGTTTTTTCCATTATAGTCCTTTTTAACCCTCCTTTTTCTTTTCCTCCCCCCCCCTCAGTTGTTTTTTTTTCTCGAGGTTTACCCGTTTTTAATTCACGTCCGAACGCAGATGAGAAGGGAGTGGATTTTTTTTTTTTGATGTGGCGATACCTGGCTCGTTTGGTCCCCGTGTTTTTCCTTTTCTTCCCCTTTTAGCGTAAAGGACCGGCCTCTTTCGGTACTAATCGTTGACACCTCGTTCCTTTTTTCACTCTACGGCGATTCTTGCCCCCTCCCACCTGGCGTTGCTCTTGTCGTAACTCGTGTTTTCGGAAGAAAGCTGAATTTTCCTTTTCCGATCCTTTCCGTAGGCCCCCTGTTGCCGTCGTGAACTTCCCCCCCTTCCTTTTTGCCGCCCTGTTGCCCCATCTTCTCTTTTCCCCCGCTTCGGGACATAAGACAGTACGCCGGTTCGAACCCTGTGATGGTTGTTGAGGTTTTTCCCTGGTCCCTTTGTAGGGCCGCCTTTCATTCCCGAGGGACTTGTTTTTCTTCTAACATTTGATCGCTTTTTTTTAGGTAAACACTGGGGCCCTTGGAGTTGTCCACCACTACCGAACCGTTTTCTTAATTAAAAAGGATTTTCCCTTTTTTTTTTTTTTTTTTTGGGCTCTCCTTTTTTCGCGATTTCCCTTTTTCCCCTTTTTGCATTTTTTCCTGTACCCGGTGCCCCCTTTTTTCAAATCACTCTCGGTTCCCCCCCCTCCTTGTTTCTCTATGTTCGAAATTCCCCCCTTTTCCTTGAACGTTTTTTCTCCCTTCCTTCCCTTGAGAACCGAAGATCATTTGATTTGTGTTTTCGTAAGATTTCCTTCTTTTTTTTTTTTTTTCCGATCGTTGGGTTTTTTCTACCAGGTTTTTCCTTCGTGAGAGGTTTTTGACCTCAATTGCTTCCCAAGCTGTTCCGGGTGTTGTAAACCCCCACCCCCTGGGGCACTTTTATTCGTGTTCCCCCCCCCCCAGGAGACGGCCTGTTGAGATTTTTCGTTCGGTTCCGTTGGCGACTTTTCCCCCCCTCAGAACTCTGTTCCCTGCTTTTTTTTTTTTTCCACTCTTTTTTTTTCCCTTTTGAACACCCCCCCTTTTTTTTTTTTCGTAACCTGGACCCTCGTTTTTTTTTGGTTCAGCCCCCTAGCGGATTTCGTTGTGATGCCTTTGTACATTCGTTTTTTCCGTCGAGACGTGAACGGTTGCCCTTTTGTGGTCCTTTTTTTATTTGCTAGTTTCCTCACTGGAAGAATTGTCCCCCGCCCCCCCCCCCTTCCCTCGACCTGAGCTTTCTTTTTTTTTCAACAATAGTTGTCTTCTTTCCCCTTCTTTCTGGTCTTGAAAGTGTCACCTTGGGAAACCCCCCACCTACCCCGCGATCTTTTTACTAATTCGTTTTTTTTTTCGTTTTTCGTAATGGCCCTTTGATTGTTCATTCTCCTGAAGGGGTAACGTTTGAATTTGCGAAGGGCACGGCATTTTTTTTTTTTCCGTACCCATGTAAAACAGTCTAAGGGCCCTGTCATTTCCCCCTCTTAGATTGGTTTTGTTTTTTTTTTTCCTTGTCATCGTTCTAAGGATTCCCCCCCCCCAACCTTTTTTCCTATTCTGCCTGACCTCAATGATTAACCGATACTGTTTTCTATTTGCTCTCGGAGTCCTCGCCCTCCCCCTTCCACCTGTTCGGTGGTCTGGAAAAACTTCTTTTTTTTTTGAGTTAACCTCCCCTTGATTTTTTTTTTTTGAATTTTTCTCCGGCCCCTCATTCGTCTAGTTTACTCGGAGGTCCCGCCCCGAGGTGTGCTGGTTGCTGGTTCGTTGATGAAAGAGGATGTAGACCTCCTGCTTCGGGATTTTCTTTCCCCCTTGTTCTCCTCGAGATTTTTATGTTTACCCCCTCATTGAGAACACCCTTTCCCCTCTGAGGAAGAGAGCTGGCCCCCCTTCCTCAGGTTTTCTTTTTTTTTTTTTTTTGGTTGGTTTCACACAGTCGTTTGACTTTTTTACTTTCCTGTCTTTCCCCTAACTGTTCGCGGGAGTTGTCCGCTCTTTCTTTTTGATAGAGTGGACTTTTCCCCCTCACTTTTAGTTACCCATTGTGACTTTCCCGTCCATAGTTCTGGGCATTTCCTGACCCCGATTGTTTAGTTATCCTTGTCACTTCCTTTTTTTCAGGTATTACCTGGTCTGTTTTCCCTCTTCTCTTATGGGCCCACAATCCCAAAGCTGGCGTTAGTTCCCCTCCCCGTCAGCCGCGTCGGAGATGGAGACTAACCAGTCCCCACTTTTTTTTCTTCCTTCCCTCCTGTAAGGCGTTACTGTGTGACTCGTTTTCGAGAGAAAGGTGCTTCGTCTTTTTTTTTCTTCTTTGTATTGCCCTTTTTAGCTAGGTGTTGCCCCCCCTTTTACCCCTAGCCGGGAATTCCCAATTTTCTGAGGGTGGTTTTGGGGTTCGTTACTGTTTCCCCTGCTTCGTAGGAGCAGGGGGTTCCTGCGTATCTTTTTTTTTTTTTTTTGAGCCCCCCAACTTCCTTCTGTCGAATAGCTCTCCTGTTTTTTCCTGCACTCTTTGTTTGGTTGTTTCCCCCCCCCCCATCCCGTTTTGACTTTTGACGTTTTGCGAACCACTTTACCTGAGCAGAGGTCCTTTGTGAGCTCTGTGTGAGCGGCCCCCTCGAGAAGGTCAGAGGTGCCCCCCCTCCTCCAATAGTTCCAAAATCCAATTTGAACCTTTTTTTCCGACTTCTCTGGGCCCCCGTTTTTTTCATTTGGTGAGTTTGCCGTTGTGCCACTACCGGCCGTTTTTCCCCCCCTGAGGAAATTGATTTCCTCGTTTTCCGTTTTTTTCCCTTTTGCATCCTGTCCCTGTTTTTTCCCCACTTTTTTCCTTTGGTCATTTTCGGCCTCGGCCGGCGTCCCCCCCATCCTTTCTGCTCATCCCCCCCCGTACGTTTTTTTCGCTGTCCCGCTCGCGACCCCCCACGTTTTCCAACAGTTTTCGCTCCCATTCCCTTCCCCCCTTTGTGTTGTTGCTCTTCCTTCTGCCCCCTTTTTCCCCTCCGTTAGATTCGTCTCTTTTTTTCGAGACCCTTTCCCCAGAGTCCCTTCCGAGATGAAGGTAGTTCTTTTTTTTGGGGGTTTGGGGGTTTTTCCTTTTCCCTGTCTTCCTTCCTTTTGCTTTTCCTTTTAGGGCACGTTTCTTCTCACGCAGAAGCAGTGACTTCACCCCTGACACTTTTCAACGAACTCCCTCCTGCCCCCTTTTTTTTTGACCCCTGCCCCTGTGACGTGCCTCTGCCAGCACGGCAAACTCCCCAGACACCTACCCCTCAAGTCACCGGTTTTGTCTTTCCCTGTATTTTTTGGACCCCTCGCTGTTTTCTTGTTCAACCCTTCGATCCTACTACCGATTGTTTCCCCTCCAGTTTTTCTGCCACGCCCCCAATTTCAGCGGCCAATACATTCTTTTTGGTTTCTCCAAATCAAACGTGAGGGGTACACCCCTTTTCCAAACCAAAGAGCACCTTTGACCCAACATCTTCCCTGGAGTACGCCCCTCGAGGACCCTGATTAAGCTTTAGCACCCCTTCCCCCCCGTGAACGATCCCTTCGGTCTTAATTTCCCCCCCCCCCCCCAGTCCATGAGCCCCTTTCCTCCCCTACGACTTTCCGGATCCGACCTTGAGTCCAACCTCTTAACCTCTCTTGCATCAGGGGCCCATTGACCCTATCTCATTGCATTGAGGAGTCGTCCTCCACTCCGGCGGCCTTTGCTTGGCTTTTTTTTCCCCCCTGCTCCAGTCTGCCTCCTGCTCTCCTAATGGATAGCTCTTTTGCGGGGTCCCCCCCTCAAGCTCTTCGACCGGGGATCATCCCGCCTGAAAGGATTATTGACCCCTACCCTCTTGTCCCGACCCCCCATAACGACGTTTTTTCTCTTTCCCGGGACAATCTCTTGTGTCGTCGTCGGCGAAGGGCTCCCCCATCCTTTAAGTCTAGTGCCCTTCCCCCTCCCCTTCCTCTGACGTCCCTTCCTGTTCCCCTTGGCCAACAACATTGACTCCTTTCCTGGTACGCCCCCCAACTTTTTCGGTTTGTGCTGCGAAACCTGATTTCTGCCCCCGGTTTTCTGGATTTTTGGAATGCACACCTTGCCCCCCCCAAGAGGAGGTACCCCCAGTCTTTCCCCTGTTTTTCCCAAACGCTTCTCTGCCCTCTGTCCCCCCCGACCCTTCTTTTCAGTGTTTCGCTCCACCAAAAGATTATTCCCCCCCTTGGTACCCCCGCCCCCCCCTTCCAAGAGATGTCCCCCTCTTTTTTTTCCCTCCCCCCTAATATAAGCCCGAGTGTCCTGAGCGCTCTCTTTGTCTATGCCGCCCCGTTTCTGAGTTCCTCCCCTCTTGTCTTTTCACGGCGGTCGTGAGAAGCCCTATTACCCTTCCCCCTTTTTGTAATCCCCCCGAGTTTCCTTTGCGTCCCCGCTGCCCCCTTTTGAACCCCCAAACGTTCTTTTCCCTAGGAACAGTTTGCCTCTCACTGCTTTTTTCAATGATTTTCTCCAATGGTTCCCCGGCCTTGAATTTTCCTTTTGCACTGCGCCCCCACTAAAGTTGCCTTTTCCTTCCCTAGGTTCCGGTTCTGTTTCTGCAAACTCCTCTTGTATCGGCTTCCATTTTCTTCCACCGATTTTCGTGGGGTGTCCATCCTCATCGCCGACATCTCCCGTTGATTCCTTCAAGCCGTCCATGCTAGTCGACGTTTCAAGTTCGTTTCTTTGAATTCTCCATCGGTAGTATTCCAGATGACCCCACCCCTCATCCGGCACAGAAGTCTTATCCACCGATTTTAACGTAATTTTTGTCTTCCATTCTTTACTTCCCCCCTTCTTCGCGGCGTTGTTGTGCTTTTTGTGGGGTGGGTTGCCCCAATGGAAACAACTTGAAGGGAAAGACATTTCTCCTTTTGGGGTAGCGAAGTCTATCTACTCCTTTTTTTGTTTTGAGATCCCAGGATCTCCCCCCCCCCTTCGGCCAACGTTTCTCCAGAACTTTCCCCCCCTTCTTTCACCCAGAAGACGTGTTCTGCCGGAACAGAATTTTTTTTCCCTTGCATTTCTGCCTTCCCCTCCGGTAACTTTGTTTACCTTTTGCTTCCGGGTTAATAGCCTTCCCCCGCCTGCTAAGTCCCTTAATAACCTTCACACGAGATTAGACTCACTCCGCCCCCAAACACCCCCACGTTCAACCTGACCTTTCGTTGGACAGTTTCCCCCCCCCCCCCGACGTCCCCTCTGCCTTTTTCCCACATTCTTCCTACTCTCCTTCACGATTTTGAGATTTGCCCCCCTTCCTTTTTTTTTTTTTTTTTTTTTTTTGGATATTCTTCGTCGCTTTAGGTAGAAAATGTGGCCCGAAGCTTTCTTCTTAGTAGCACCCAGTCCGCACCCCCCCTGGGCAGAGAGTTATCATCTTCGGTGATGTTACAAGACCTGTTCTTCCTTGACATAGGAGATCTCTTCACAGTATTTTCCCCGCCCTCGTTCAGAAGCCAGTTTCCGGTGCAAAAAGGCTTCCCTGAAGCCCCTTCCTCCCCCAGTTTTAATAACCTTGGTCCACTCTTTTTTAGGTCTCAGCAGGTCCAACCACATTCCCCAAGAGGAAGCTGTCAAGGACTTCTTTTTTTCCCTGCTGATGGCGTCTCAATGACCTCCCTTTTTTTCCTTGCGGGGAGCACCCCCCTCAGCCGTTTTTCCCTGACCCGGACCACTGATCTGATGCTTTAGTTCTTCCCTTCCTCCACCACGGACCCCTTTTTTACTTGCAAATTTTTTCCTTTCCGGCACGTTACTGAACTCAGGTGTCCAACCCCCTACGCAATGGGCTACATTTCCCTATAGGACAGGGTTCTTGTTTACGTCCTCTCTTTTGGCCCCGAAGACGTTCTCCCCTTTGCGGGCGGAAAAGATAACCACCCCCCATCTTCGTTTTTCCCTTTGGGTTTCTTTTGTAACTCTTATTTTCCCCCCCCCCCTCCCGTTGTTTTGGGATGTTTGTCTAAAGCTCCCCCCCTTTTTTTTTTGTACGCCGCTGCTCCCCTGTTCTGGTTTTTCTTGGGGCCCCCCCCCTTTTTAGGTTTTTTTTGATGCAAAGTTTTTTGGTTCCCCCCATTTTCAGGGAACGAAGTTTACGCCAGACCCCACGGCTTTTTTCCTGACTCGCCTTGGCCGGACACACTCTTTCCTTATACGGTTTGATCCGTTTCTAACTCTTCCCCCCCCCCCCCATGGTCATCTGTTTTAAAGTGAATCCCCCCTCCCTTTGTCTTTTTTTTTACGGTAGAAGTGGTCCATGAGCCTCTTTCCGGAACTCCCAGCCTTAGTCCTTCCTTTCCTCAAGAAAATCCTTGGACTTCCCCCTCCTTTTCTTGGTGAGCTCATCGACCTTTAAAAGAAGTCCGGCCCTCGTTTTTCTCCCCCTCCACGGTTCTAGGTTAGCGGGCAGGCCCTCTGAAGACACTGTGATCCTGTCTTTCTTGTTTCTCCGATTCGTGACCTAGTCGAGATTCACCTTGCTGGGGACACCCCCCTCCCCCGTGAAACTACCTCGGCCCAGGCGTTTGTCTTTTCCTTCCCCCTCGATTCGCGTCTCCTTAGGAAGTTTCCCCCCTCTTCGTGCCTTTTGTTTTTCTCCATACCCCCCCCCCTCTCCCTTTTATATCGTATAGATGAATAGCCCCCCGTAGATCGTCTGTCCCTTTTCTTTTTTTTCCTTCCTGGCAGCGAAGACGCTTCCATTTGTGTCGCGTTTTCTTTACAGCAAGGATCCGTCCCCCCGTGCCTTTTTCTCTCGAAATTATTTTGTTTTTGTTTCTTTGGAGCTTTTTTTGAGTAGGCGAGTTAAACGACTTACGTCAAAGTAGCTGGGGGTTTCCCCTTTCCCTCATCAGGGGCAGGCTGTTCTATCCCCCCCCCCTTTTGGGGCGTACCCTTGATTGTTTCCACCTGGCCTTCATCGGGCACCTCTCCTTTCGTAGTTTTTTCTCAACCCTTCCACAAGCTCCGGCTCCCCAACGTAGCCCCCCCCCCCTGTCCAGGAAAGAGGTTTTGCAGGGAACAGTTCGTCGCTTGTCCTTTCTCTTTTTTGTACAATTTTTGGACTACCTCTCAAGTTTTTTCTTTCCGTGAGGTTTTTTTTTCTTTTATGCGGTGGCCGACTCCAGACAGTTGGTCTTTTCCCCCTGGACCTTCCCAGCTCGTTCCCCTCCTTTCCCAGCTGTGGGTTGATTGTTCAGCCCAACCTTTTAGTTCCTAGGGAAATGAGGAAGTTTTGTGAATTCAGTTTTTTTTTTCCCCTTTACTGATGTTAAGCCCCAAGGTACGGATTTTTTCCAGTCGGAACCTCTGGGCCAGGCATTTTTTCCCTCCTGATTGTACCACCTTTTCGAGTCCACGGCACCCTTAGAGCGGGGTTTGAGAGATTACCTTTCTACCCCCTGTGTTGTTACATCATTTTTTTCTTCCCTCCCCTTTTCCCCCCAAAAGGATTGGTCTCTTTTTCCTTCCCTGGAGCCCTTTCCCGGTACAATTGGAGGGACTTTTTTTCTGTTTGTGGCGTTTTTCCCAACTGTTTAAGAGTTTTGGAATGTAGGTTAGAGAGGTTTCTTTCTTTTTCTTTAGGGCATGGTACCCCGAGGTTTTGTCCTCTTCCCGGTGGATGGTTAGGTTTTCTCTTTTCCAAGAGTTGTCTCTCCCCCTTTTGACCGCTTAGTTAGAGCCCTGGTTTTCTCCCCTGATTTTTTTCTTTTTTACAGATGAACCTACATCCTGTTGACTTTGCCCCTCCCCCTCCAGTATGCCCCCAGACTTCCCGTCAGTCCCCTTTAATAGTGTTTGGTACGCCTTTGTTCGGTTTGGAACTGTTTTCCCCCCTTTCCGGTAGCTGGGCGGCTTTCCAAGTGCGTGGATTTCGGAGTGAATCGAGTCCCCCAGGACCCCCCTTTTTTCCCGTCGACCCTTTTCTTTGTTTCTGACCACCTTTTTCTCCTTTGTATTGTATCTTTGCCGTTTTTTTTGGATTATTTTCTGCATTCCTTTCTTGTCGTTTTTGAGAAGAACTTCCCTTATTTACATTTTCGAGAGCCCGAGGTGTTTGATCACTGTGTCTCGGGACACCTTCCCCGCGATGATCGCTCTTTGCGGATGTCTGTTTCATCTCGTCCCTTCCTGGCAACCTGATGTATGCTTTTCGGAAGTTTCCTTTCACCTTGTGCATCTCCCATTTAGTACGTTTTACATTTCCAGGTCTTAGACCCCGTCCTCGCTTTTCTTCTGTTAAGGCGGTTTTCCAACCCGACCCCTGGAAGGGGTGATACATTTTGTCTGTATTCCTGCAAAAATACCCCCTGGAAGGTTGCCTTCGCTGATCCTTTCCTGCTTCGTGTTTCTTTTGTTCCCCCTCCGTGCTGGAAGTGTCTACACCTTTAAGGACGATTGATTTGGAGATTTTTTGGGCGGCCCCGCGCGCGTGTCCTTTTCTCTTTTTCACAACTCTCCCGCGTTCTGTTTCCCCTCCCATGCGCCCCCGTTCTTTTTTCGGCCCGTTCTGGTGTTCGCGCGTTTTTTTCCTTTGGTCAATCGTTTTCCCAAGTTGTGGAATTTTCTCTTTTCTTTTATTTCGTCGGTCGACTTTGCCGCACTTTCTCATTCCAGCATCACAGGGTTTCCCCTAACCCTAGGTCGCTCTTGGTTGATCTGATCTAATACGATCTCCCCTTCCAAACACCAACCTGTTCGACTTCTTATTCTTCCTCCTTTTTTGGTTAGTTGTGACCGCGACCCGTTCTTTTTTCTCTGCTGATCTTTGAATCTCCACTGGCTGGCATCCTTTGAGTTAGCCCGGGAGAGTTTGTGTTCCCCCGTTTAACTTTCTTCTGATTTGAGATGTTCTAGATCCCCCCCAGTTCTTTCGCAACGGGCAGAGCCCGACCCTGACCACTGTCCCCCTTCCCCTCCCCCCCCTCGTCCTATCCTTTCTTTTACCCCTTCAGTTATTGGCTTGTTACTAAACTTCAACTCCACCCCTTTTACCCCCCCCCCCTTCGCTCCCCAGTGACCCTGCTTGTAGCATTGTTTTTTTTTTTGGTGCCAGCCCCGGCTGTGGGAACCCCCGTCGACGTCATCCCCCCTCTGCCCGCTTTACGAGGATCGTCCAGCAAAGATTTTCTCCCTTGCTTCCCCTAACCAAATAGGGTTTCCCAATCCAAAACGTGACCTTGGACCCCCCCCCTCCCCCACCTGTGGGACAGTCCTTCTCAAACTGAGAAATGATCTTTCTCCACCCAGAGAGTTTATTTTATACATCCCTATTTCGTCCCACACCATTTATGGCCCCAGCTGAACCTATCGCATGTAACATGATGAGAGAGACTAAGTCCAGTCTCCTCCTTTTTCACTTACGAGCGAAGATTCGGCAATTGCTGTTCCCACCTGAGGGAATGTTACCAAGTCTTGGCCCTCTTTTTCTTTTAATGTTGACCCACGGTACGTTACCGTCTGCACTATCTCCCCCGCGACCCGGTCTCACCCCGCCCTTCAGATTCGGTTTTATTGTTTCTTTCCCGCTTGTCAAAATCCGTCTCGGGGCCCCCTCTGTCGGCTCTCTCCCTTTTCCTGCTAGTGGAGTGCACGACCCCCACTCTGCTTTTGCAGCCCCCTGAAAGTACCCACTTGCTTTTCCCTGCAAAGTGACAAAGTACCACTCCTGCTCCCCCAAGGTCATGACCCCAGCTTTTTTCCACTCCATGGTCGCACGTCTCGGAAGTTCGGTGACCCAGTTTTCCTAATTCGTTCTTAGTGACGGACCTAGGGATTGTTTCCCCTTTTCAGGAGAATGCAACGTTAAATGGGGCAACCCTTCCCCAGACTTCCTGCGATTTTTCCCCCCGGTTTTAAGGTTTTCATCCAAAAGACGGTGCAGTGGGGGAGGATTGTCGCAACCGGACAGGGGTAGTCTTATCTTTTTCATCTCCCTTTAACCCACTTGAAAGGCTAAGCTTGAACAAAAAAGTAAACCCAGACCCCCCATCTAAAGTTTGAGAGTTCTCATGGCCTCCTGGAAGCTACCCCGTGCTGCCCGACGCCAAATCCCCGATGGTTTAACCCACAGTGCGGGCGGTCTTGGAACTTTCCCAATGCCCGACCTTTCCCACAACACCCTCTCAACGTGGAGCGCACAAGTGCCACCGTCTTACTTCCACGTCCACCCACCAAAGTTTTATGGTTTTCGCAACCCTTTTCGGTTCGAAAATGAGTTTGCTCCCCACCACCCCTCTTTGCAATTTTGACCCATCCCCACTTAGGTTTGCTGACATCCCACCCTCGTTTTGAAACTCTTTCGCCTGCTCGCTGTTACACCCCCCCCCCCCTTTCCATTTAGACTATGAATCGCTTTTCCGTGCCCCTTTTTTCTCTTCACTTGTATTTGTTCCCCCCCTTTGAATCTCCAATGCTGAGCTATAATGATTTCACCCCTTTTGATTCTTTTTCCCCTCAACTTCGCCACCCCTGCAGAACGACACCCCACGATCTCACTTAATAGGACCCCGCTTTGGCAGGCCCCTCCCCAGGACGTTTGCTCGGCTAGAGTATCCCACTTTTTTCCTTCGCTGTGTTTCAATGTAATTCAAATCTTCTTACCCCTATGGACCGCTTGAGTATCTTTTTCCAAGCGCCGTTTTCGTGGAATTCGGTCGGGGATGCCCCCCCCGTTCGGCCTTTCACGCTTTTCCCCCCATAACAGTTCTCCCCCCTGGAAACTTTTTCTTTTTCGCCTCAACGAGTTTGTTTTGTCTTTTCAGTTGGGACCCTCCTCGCTTCCCCTGCGATGGTCGCGCGTGCTTGTCCTTCCCCCACTCGGTCTTTCCATGACACACTTCGGACGTCTTTTTCCTTTTCTCCGAGGTGTTGATTAAGGTGGTTTTTTTCCTCCCCCCCATTTCCCCTGCTCTTCCCGGTCTCGTCCCAGCACCTTTTCCCCCCCTAGAAAAAGTATTTTTAGATCCTTCCCCTCCTTTTTTGCTAAGGACCCCTGGCTTCCCTTCCCTAGTCTTTTCCCTGGAAAATTTTCTACTGTTTTAAGTCGCCTGGAGTGCCTTTTTGTTTCTTTTGCCTCCTTACTCAGACCTTACGTTTTACCGTAGTTTCTTCCCCCCCCCCCCCTTCAAACCCCCAAAGATGAGCCCGGTCCTCCCTTCGGACCTTTTTTAAACCGTTAAATGGCTGCCGCCCCAAACTTCACACCCCATTGCAACGCTGGCTCTATTGATTTTCTTCTTCGCCCCCCCTTTTTTTTTTTCTTTTCCTTTCGCAGAATAGGTTCCAGGTTCTTAATCTTTGTTTCCCGGTTTTTTTTCCTCTCCCCCCCACGATAAAGTTTTTATATAAAGATCTGTTTTTTCCTGTAGGGAATATAATTTTCCTTTCCTCCCTCGGCTTTAAGGAATGTTCTTGTCCAATGTTTTTCCCCCCTCCTTCCGTATACCTTTCGCCCTACAAGACCTACTTTGGAATGAACTGAGGTGGTTTTTCTCTTATCCTTTTGTTCATGAGGCCGGAAGGAATGGACTGAGTGTGCCCTTTGCTTCTATTTTTTTTCACTTTTTCGACCTTTTTTCTTCCCCCGAGATTGTTTGTTGCCGACCGAACGTCTTTGGTGAACCCTGAAGTCAGTACCCAAAGCCCCTAAGGCCCCCATTTTAGTACCCGACTCGGCGCAGGATTGTCCTTTTGTACGCTTTGAGTTTAGGTATAGTCCACGCGCCCTTTTTTTTTCCCACCCCTTCTTTCGCAATTTCGTCCACGACGGTGCGTTTTTCAAGGTCTTTTCTTTGCGATACTCGGCCGGTAAAAAGCCCCCTTTTTTCTCACTCCGTATTCCCTATCTTTTTCGAGTCCCCTGTTCTGGCGAAATTACACCCCTCCCTTTTTTACCAATGGTTCCTTGTCGAGGGAATCCTCCCCCTAGCCCCCGGTTGGGGATCCCCACGATGTTGTTAACAACTTGACCTTTCCGACTTCCGGACCTGTGCGTGTTGCTTTTTTTTGAGGGCCTTCAGAACCTTGGGGCCCACTTCGAAGGTTGCCACTTGCCTGGAACCTTTTCCCAACCCCTTGCTCCGGCGGGTCCGAGGGCTCTCGTCCCTTGGTAACATTCTCTCTCTTTTTCCTCCTTCTTTTTTTTATTTTTTTCTCGGAGATTACGGGTCCACTACGCCACGACTCTGTTGCTGATGTTTGTTTTTGGAGGCGGGTCGTGCCTTGATTTCGGGTTTGCCCAAAAGGGCTTGTTGTTGCCCTTTCCGAGTACGCCCCCTCCCCCTTTTTTTGTAACGTGGATCTTTTTAGCGGTGGGACCACCTCTCCATTTCATTTCAGGCCGCTTCCTGGACCTTTCCCAATAGAGGCTCAGACGGGTGTCTGCTGAAGTGCAGAGCATTT
>Ga0179591_1268343_pt1 | contig 21733 bp, 15 predicted proteins | sample CZOMad2_1_08_16f_FD_182891 | JGI IMG/M metagenome (GOLD analysis project Ga0179591, IMG submission 182891) | Vadose zone soil fungal communities from Angelo Coast Range Reserve, California, USA - CZOMad2_1_08_16fungal (PacBio error correction) | ecosystem: Environmental > Terrestrial > Soil >... | reverse complement strand
CCTTTACTGTTTTGATCTCCCCGAAACTTTCAGCGTTTCCTTTTTTAGCCCTTCGTCTTAGCGCAAGACGAGTCCGCTCGCCTCCAAAAATTCTTTTTGCTTGTTTTTCCTTTTTCTAGTACCGCCTTGATAACCGGTTACCTTCCTCTTTTCAGATTCGAGGGTGCGTTGGGGAGGAGCCTCCCTTCATTTCCCTTGCCCCGAAGTTCTCACCCCCGTACCTGAGCTCTTGACCCGGGTGCCTCCACATTGCTAGCCTTCTTTCCTTTCTTTGTAGTTTACCCCCCTTCTTCCCGTTCGTGTTGCTCAAAAGGTGGGTTCCGGTTGACTTCACCGTCTACAACCTTACGCGGTTCGAATCCTGCAAACTTTCTTCCTGACCCCCATCTAACGATCCTGGCCATCTCTAGGCTGTGTTGCCGCGCTTCTCTGTGCAAAGAGTTCCTATTTCCCTTTTTTCGAGTTTTGAACCCCTAGTTTCCCCCCTGCCCGGAACGGGTTGTATCGTCCGTCCCCCTTTGCACCCAGGGTTTTTTTTTTTGACTCAACCGGATCCTTTATCGCTTGGATAAAGCTTCCTTGGTTGCTTCCTCTTGTCCGTAAGCCTTCCCCCGTTCTGCCTCCCCCTCCTTCCAGGTAATGGTGCTTGACGTTCTTATGTGTTTTTTCAATCCCCGTGGTGATATCTTTCCCCCCGACTCCGTGTGTCGTTTTTTTCGAAGGTTCTACTTTTTCCCTACTGTACCATCCTTTTCCCTGTTAGAGTTCTATCTTCTTTTTCCTTCTGCGGGAGAGAAGCTGTCTTGAAATTTTTTTCCGTGACGGCGAGCGGTCGGAGTTTTTTTCCTTTAACTTCATTTTTGTTTGTTTCCTTTATGGCATTTTTTTTTGAGTTTCTCTATTAGAAGTTACCTTTGTTCCCCTCGTGTCTCCTAAGGATTGTTCTCCTTGTTGCTAGAGCATTCACGGCACAACACTTTCGAAATGCCCGTCTTTTTTTTTCCCCTAGCAGTTCTGCCGTCAACGTGGCGCTTTTTTGGGTGCTAGCTTCCCTTTTCGATGTTCCCTCGGGTATCGCTTTCCTCCTTTTTCCAGCCTTCCTTCTTGGGTGGTTCTTTTCTCCCCGGCACTTATTTTTCTTCTCGAGGTCGAATGGTGACCTCCCTGACATCTTTTTGCGACCTTTTTGCGTCAAGGATTTTTTTCTTTCAGGCTATTCCCGGCCACGCGGGATCGTCGCTGGGTTCCTTTTTTTTGCGACTCTAGGGTTACGGTTTTTTTTGCCTTGCGTGCGACCGATACTAGATCCTTCCGGTCCCCTTTTTTCCCCTCCGCCTTGCCTCCTTTTACTTCGCACGACCCCCACTCCCCCCATGTTTCCTGGCGTTCTTTTTTTCCACCAATCGACATAACCGTTTACTTTTTCCCGGACAATCATGACAAATACTTTTATACTTTCACCCCATGCGTGATGGTCCTCCGTTCCCTCTTTTTCAAATAGAAAGGTGTTTTGACATGGCACTATATTTAGCGGATTGGAGCCTCCCCCCACCCAATTTTTTGGTTAGGAGAACTCTCTAGATTCCCCTTTTTCCCCTCCCCCCCTAAGATTGTTGTCTTAACTAAATCATTTGCCACCCCCCTTTTTCTTAACACAAAAGTGACGATTCGTTTGAGCTCCCCCCCCTAGAACGCTCCCACGGTTTTTTTTTTTTTTTTTCATGACTGGAAAAATTTCCCCCCCACCCTGCTTTTCGCAGCATATCTATCTTTACCCTCCTTCTTTGTTGTTTTTTTCTTCGATCTCTACAGGGATTTTGTACGGTCAGCACGCCCCCCCCCCCCCCTGTCGGCGGGATCGATTTTTTTGAGACAGGTTCGTTTTTCCATCGGTTTCACGCCTTCGGTATGACTACTTTTCCTTTCGGAATGTCTCCCCCTGAATTATTACCCCTTTCTCTTTTTAGGGGGTTAGGCCGCCCCCTTGCTAGCATTCACGGGCCCCCGAAGAAATATTTGTTTTTCTCTTCTTCCATTCCCATTCTCCTCCCCTCCTTTTTTTTTCCTTACCATGAGTTTCTTTCCTTCTTTATTTAGCTTTGGATTTTGGCTTTGGATCCTTTTCCTAAACTTGGGAGTTCCTTCTTACGTCCTCCCTCTTTGCAGGAGCTACTTGGCATGTGACCGTCAGTCTCGTCTCCGTCTCGCTGAGCCGTCCTTTCCCCCCCGGCGTTTGTTTCTTTTCCGGCCTCCGATCCGCGTCGGCGCCTCACGACATAACGCCCCTCTTTGTCGCCTGATGTCGCGGTTGACACCCGCGACTTTCGGAACTAGTCGTTCAAGGCGCTAGGTACTGTTCCCCCCTCTCCATTACGTACTTGCCTACCTCGACCATCACTTTTTTTCTGCCGGCAAGGACAGCCCATCTCCAGTACCCGGAGGCGGCCTTCCTTTTTTTCGAAACTTCGTCAGTTGACGAAACCCGGTGTGTTGGAATTCTTCCTCAAACCTCCTTGCGCGTTCTTCCCCCCGTCTGTCGCCCAGTAACGGCGACTCTCGACATTCCCTCCTCGAGAGCTACTTTCCCCCCCCCCCCAGCTCGCTTTTCCTTTTTTTTAGCCCGTAGAACTTCTGGTTCCCCAGTTCCCCTCCCATTTTGGCGGGCTTCGTACTTTAACTTGACTCCCCTCGACCCTCTTTTTTTGCTGGTCCGGCCTTTGGCGGGAACACCCTCGTCACCCCCCCTTACTGGAAAAACCTCTGAAAGTCGCGGTTCATATTCTCACCCTGCCGAGTGCTCCTGGTCGACACTTTCGGCAGGCCCTGTCTTTGACGGCAATCAAAATATCTCTCTTCTCCGTCGCCTCCTTTCTTCAATTGGTCTTGGAGTCTTTCACTGGGGGGGGCGTAAAGAGGGGCGTCCCCTTCACACCCTCCTCTTTTTCCATTTGTTCTCCCGTCTGAACAAGTCCCCAACCTCCACATTGTTCCGTTTTGTCGCGGACCCCCCCCTCGGCAAAGGACCGGCCGCCTTCTCGTCTTGGTATAAGCTCTTTACAGCTCTCAGCCCATTGCAGGATTCTTCCCCACTCCCAGGAAGAAGGTTGTAGTTTCCCGGACCCCTTGTACGTTCTCCGGAACCCCAAACTGTTGCCCCCCTACGGCAGAAGACGGGTTTTCCTCACCCCCCTTCAATACACAATCCTCTTTCCCGACTTGGCTTAAAGGTCGCCCCTTCCTACGAGCGTAGTTTTTCTTCACGGCGGGCAGGTCCTGTGAACTAGTCTCGCCCCACCTCCCCTCATCGGAACAATATTGTTTTTCTGGAGCCCCTTTTTTCTTCCTCGAGCGTTATTAGCCCTTCAAACCTCACTTCATTCTTTTTTCCCCCACGAAGTGGTTTATCGAGGAGTCGGCTCAGGAGAGGACTTGAACGATAAACTTTCTGGTGGACGCCCCTTTTCCCTCCCCCTCTCTCTTTTCCCTTTCATCAGTTTTTTTTGATCGATCATTGTCGCTTTAGCTGGCGATCTCCTTTACTAGAAGTTAATTCCCTTCTTCATATAGTTGCTCCCTAAGATGAATTTCCTCAAACCTTGTCCAGCGGGCGTAATTGAGGTTTAGCTTTGCCTCCCCCTCGAGCCTAGGAGTACTCAAACAGATTTTCTTTTCGTTGAGCCTTGGTTTACTAGGGCTGCCCGCCGTTTTTCCTCCCCCTCAGCGACTTCTCGGCCGGTATATCTTCTCGGCCCCCCCTTTTCCCCCGAGTTTTTTCGGGGGATCGCCCCCCTACTTTCGGTTGAAAACAGGTGTGTTTTCCGGAAGAGTCCACCGGTACCGTTCTCCCCCGATTCCCTAATCTAACCTTGCATTGATCTTAACTTTCAAGACCCGTTCTGGTTCGCGGTGCTCCCCACCTGACAGTTTGATAGGCTCGTCGTTGGCCGCGCTTTCCTCTTTCCTGCCAATGATTTTCCTCTTCTTCATTCTTTTTTCAGAACAAGTTCGCTTCCCTCAGAACGGGTTGTATCTTTTTTTCAGTTCCCCGATTCCCCCCAGGGAGTTTTTTCCCGACTCCTCCACTTCCTCGAGCTACAAATTGAGCACGCCTGTTAAGCGAGTAGGAAGATGCCCGTCTTTTGATTTTTGCTTTGGCATGTGCGCAAGTTTCTGGCCTTTCGTGACTTCTTCCTCGGCTGGTATTCCAATCCCCCCCCAGGGCGTCTCCCTTTGAACGCGACTTTTCGTCCGGTAGTTTTTTTTTCTTATAAAAAAACCAACCGAGAAGGTTTTTTCCGTGTTTTCCCTCCCCCCCATTTTTTCCGAAGATCACCGGCGTGCGTTTTTCTCAATTAACGTGAATCCCTGCGGGTTTGGGCGACCTGCTGTTGCTTCAATGGTCCCCGTTCCCTGGTCTCCGCGAAGAGAGGGCCCGTTTGTCTCTTAACTCGGTGTTTACCCTCCTTCTCTTTTAGGGCTTCATTCGCGATTTTTTCACGTTACTTTGGCGATCTTTTTTGTGAGCCTTGGTCGTCATTTTCTTCCGACTTACGTGCCCCCCAACATTTTTTTCTCAACTATGTCACGCGATTAATCCGTTTCTTTTCCAGAGGGGGCGCCTGCGTTTTGTTTTTTTTTGCCGGAATCCGACCCTTTGAGGTCGGGTTTATTGCAGCGTAGTGCTCCCGTGCCCTTCTCTCCGATTCCCTCAGTCGCCTTTCCGGTCACACTTTCAAAATCATTCGCCCTCCCCTTTTTTGAACTTCTGTTTTTTTTCCTCCCGCGTCCACGCGGATCGTCGCAGTGTACCGAGCAGGGTGTCAGGGTCCTGGATACGTCGGGTTGACGAGACGAGACGGAACCCGTTCATTTCACCTTTCGTCTGCCACGTTTCCCGCTCCCCCCTTGTCTGCCCCTGGGGTGTCAGCGGCGCCAAAGAACCTTAAAATAACATGCAAGCGTTTTCACTCATTTTCAAGACTAACCTTGTCAAACCCCCTTTCCGGAGATGGTCTCAATTCTACAGCAAACTAGAAAGGATGGCTTATTTTCCCCCCCCCCAACCCCTCTTTTTTTTAACCCTTCCTGCGTCATTTTTTCTTGGTCCTCGTCTTTTTTATTTTCTCCGACCCCCTGAAGCGGGTTTTTCCCCATACTCTTGCCACCCCCCCTTTCGGCAAAAGTGACGCTGTCGCGCCGCTTTATCCGACACCTTTATACCTTTTCCCCATTTTTTTTTCACCGTCCAAATCTTGTAGGAGGAGATAGCCCTTTTTCCTCCTTTTGTGGTGGAGGAGATGCCTACTTTTCCGGTTCAGCACTGTCCCCCACCGTGTATATCGGTGTTTTTGCCCCGCACAGACCCTTTTGAGGTTGTCCATGAATTGTACTGTTTTTCCAACTGTCTCTTGGGTTATCATTCTAAGACTTAGTTTCTCTAAGTTCAAAACCCCCCTGGCTTCCATGCGGTTTCTTTTTTTAAGGCGCCGTGATATAGTGCTTAGTTCCAGGCCGACTCCCCTTACTGAGAGTTTGCCTTTCCTTCAGTTCCGAACGTTGAATTTCAGATCTTGCCCCTTTTGATTCTTTCCTGTATTTCTTTATTTTTTCTTGGACTCCTGGGGCCGACAGGTCTTTCGTCTTGAAGTACGAAGCTTTCCCTGCGCAGCGGTACAATTGTCCCCCCCCACCACACCCCCCCCTTTCTCTTCCGGTCCGCGCAGGCCCTTTTTCAAAGTCACCCTCCCCCTTCGGATACTTCCGGCTCTCTTTTTCGTGGGTCGGCGAATACTTCAGAAATTTTTTACCTCCCCCAGTGCTTCGGTTCATAGATTTTTAGTATTTCTTCTTCCCTCACTAGAAGCTCCTCCCCCCGTACGCGCCTACTCTCTTTACATCTACTAAATGTTCGCGTTCCTTCGCTGTAAGGTATTCAGGTCGCCCTGGGGCGGACATGAAGGGGCCCCGTTTTTTCCCCCCCACCCCCTTCCTTTTATTGCTCCACATTTTGCTTTTTCCTTTTCGAATCCCCCTCCTCGAGAAGAAACAACTCCTCTTCACGAAAGATCGCCTTCAAGGCCACGTTCCCCCCCCAGCATTTTAGCCTTTACACAAAGAACGATTCTTTGCTTTTACCTGATTTCTGCTCGTGCTACCCTTGACGGGGAACATTTCAGCGTATCGCCCCCGCCGATTGGCTACGCCTTTCCCTCTTAACGTCTTACCGGTCGTACCTTTTGTTCCCCCCAACAATTCCCACATTACTTATCCACTTTTCCTCGAAAGTGCCGTTTCCCTATTCGTCCCTCTTTTTTTTTGACGACCCCAAAGAATAGCGTCCCGTTCACCATTACCCCGGGCCGCGCACTGTCTTTTGCTTCCCCCCTTTTTTTAATTCAACAACCCTTTCCCGCCGTTCGCTTTAGCCAATTGTCCCCGTGGTAGCTCGATTACCAATCTTTGTTTGTTCGTTTCCCACCGGACTTTTTGCGTATAGGGGTCACGGACCCTACTCGTGATGGCCGGTGGCCCAATCTTTTTTTCGGTCATGCTCCCTGGTAACTGACTATTTTTTTTGGTTTTTTTTCCCCAGCGGCGGCCCTGACCCCCTTCGAATGTCCTACGTCTTGTCCCTCCGATTCTTGCAGATGTTCCCTTCCAGCTTCAATTGAAGGTTTTACTCCTTCGTATCTTTCGACCGTATTTTACTTCGACGGACACCCCACCGACATAACCACCCCGTGAATCCCCTCTGGGCGCTCTAAACTCACCCCTCATCTTCTCCCTACGCCTTCCTTGTTATGCCGCCCTTCCAGAATGACCCTAGCTTCTCCCGTAGTCAGGCCATGCCGTTCCGCCCCACCGTTCTTCCATCGGAAAAATCGTTTCTTCCTTTTTTAGCCGCTACTGGGGATCGCCCCTTCCCCCCTTCTCCCGCTCCCCCCACTACTCACGCCGGTACCATAAGTGTGTTTCCCAGCTGGAGCTGAGCCTGCATTTCCTTTTTTTCCCTTTCACGTTAGGTTGCCCCCAGCCTTAAGACAGTTCGATAACATCTCTTCTTCTACGCCGTTGTTTTTTTTTTTTTTGAGAGATGATAGCCTGGAGGAGTTTTTCTTTGTAGATCTAATTTTTACGCGGCTTTTCATAGAAGGAGTTGCCCTCCGACTCTCGATTTCAAAACCCACGGCCCTGGAGTACTTTTTTTTTTAGATAACTTTTCCGATACCATACCTCTCCTGATCGTGCCCCTTCCCAACGATTTTCGATGAGGGGATTTTTTGTGCGGAGAATGCTTTCCATGGTCCCTCCTCTCTGACGTTTAGTCGGCGATTCAAAAAATCCCCCCTCCTAGCCGTCCTTCTTGTTGTAGTCCCCAGTTGTTTAATTTGGGTTGCCTTAACCCCCTTTTGTTAAGGGTCGCAGTAACTGATACGTTCTCGCAACTACTGCCACCTTTTTCGAGAATCACATTTTTTCTTTATGAACTTGACACGACACCTCTGTCCCCTCTCGTTGAGTCCAAGAATTACGCGAGGAGCTGGTGCCCTAAGAGGGTCCTCGCCTGCTTCATATCCCTTGTGCGCTTAGTCCGGTACGACCCCCCGATGTCCACATTGGCCATCTCCCTTTTTCGTTTACGTCCCTCTTTCCCCCCCCCCCTTGTCTTTTCGACCCCCCCAACACCTTCCCGAGATCCACTTGTCTCTTGTCTAAAGCGACGTTTGAGATGCTTTTATTGTTTCCGGACGCTTCGGCCATTTCTGCGAACTCCTTCGGGTAATGTGTTTTTTCTTTCTTCTTCGAGTGTTCCGCCGCTCCGTTCCCTTCTTCCCGTCGGTATGGCTATAATTTTTTTCTTTGGTTAAGTTTTTCCGGTACCTTTTCGGTCGCGATCACAGCTGCTCTTTTTTATACTCTCTTAGCAATCCCCGCAGGCTTTTTTTTTTCCTCTTGATCCCCCTCAATGGTCGCACCTTTTTTCGAGCCTCCTCTTTGAGTCGCCAGGACTGTCCCCGTGGGGTACCCTCTTTTTAGGGAGTTTCTTCTTCCGTCGCCGTTACCCTTGGAGATTCACGCCGCTGGGTTTATCCTGTTTTTTTTTTCTTCGCTCCCTCCTTACGCAACAGATGCTTCGTCGACCATTCTTGCCTCCGGGTACGATATTTTCTTCTGTTCTTTTTCCCCCCTTGAAGACCCTGACTTTCGTCGTTTCTTAGGGAGTTTGAAGCCTTTCCTGCTCGGACGGTAACTGTAGCTTTCTCCTCTGGCTCCGTAGCGGTGCTTTCAACCTGCGACATCCCCCCCTTTGCCCGCTAGTCTTTGTTTAAGTGTTCTTCTGAAGGATTAGGCCCTCCCGGATCCGCCCTTCCAGGGGATAACTTTGGTTCTTCCCTGTCCTGTTCTCCGGAGGCCGCGCCGAGACGAGCCTGTTTTCACACAACCGCCCGCTAAGCCTAACACTCCAATGTTGCACATGGTTTTCTGTTCAGCGTCGCCAAACTCCCCCCCCCCCCACAACCACCCTTTGTACGATTTCTCGATAGCAAAACCCTCCTCTTTAACGGAAGGAATACATGTCCCCTTTCCTTTTGACGACCTCCCCTCAAACCGCCAAGGATGGATCGTGGGCGCCTACCCTCTGAGGATGTGGCCTTCCCCCCGACGGCATCAAGTTCCTTCTCTCCATTTGCGTTTCCGTTTTCTGACTTTTTTTTTCTCAACACAAATTCATGTACAATAGTTCTTTTTTTTTTCCGACGATGGAAGGTTTAACTCCCCCTTTTCACGTTTTTTCCTGTGCTGTCCCCCCTACCCAATCTGTAGGACGTTGACCCCCCCTCCTACTTGGTTGTTTGAGCGATGCGATCTTTTCCCCTTGGATTGTACGGTTTCACAGCACGTTGTCCCCCCTGTGTTTTTTTTTTTCCCTGAGTTTGTGGCTCCCCGCGACACTCTTTTCCTCCCTCCCTCCTTTTTTTCCATGCATTGTAGGTAAGGAACAACTTTCTTTTTTGAATGTTTTACGAATGGCCTATTTACGAAAAAATGGATGCGGTATTTTTTCTTTGCCAATACGTTATATAGTGAGGCAGGTCCTTCTTGTGAGTTTTTTCATTATGCCTTTTCCCTTCTTCTCCTGGTTTTGATTTTTCTCTATCCGTTTCCTGTACTTTTTTTGTGCGACGTCTTCCCAATGTCCTCCCCCCTTGGGAGTTTCTCTTTATTGAGGGTTTACCAATGTGACCTTCTCCCGTTTTCCTTGCCCGACTCCCGGGCACCGTAACCCCATGAAGAGCTTGAACCCCCTTCCCTTTTTCTCCGTCCTGTGGATTCGAACTATCTCCTTTACGCAAAGACGGCTTCTTCCTTTTCCTAGTAGGTGCAGTCCAGTCCCCCTGGCCTCGTAGACCGAGAGATACATCTTTACGCGCACCTCCTTTCTTCGATCCTACTAGGCCTGACCTGTCTTTTCTCCCCTATATAGCCACGGCTGCCCCCCTTTCGATTGTGAACCACCTTCTAATCGTTCGAAACCGGTGGTTTGTGCCCCTTTTTCAGACAACCACATTTCCTTTTTCGACCAAGCCCTTTTTGGCAAGCTGCCCCCTTAACGGCATCCGCGAATCCCTTTTTTTCATCGCGAGCATGTCCCGTCCCCCGAAGTCCAGAGCTGGCGAACCGAGTTCTGCTCTTTCCCCGCCAAAGTTTCCCCCCCCAGCTAATTATCTCGGCGTCAGCCTTTTCAAGAGTTCCCACGCGCCCGTTCCTCGCTGTTTCTGGTACATTTGGGAAACCCTTGACTTACTTATAAGTCCCCCTACCCTGCCCGATCAAAGTCGCCCGGTCCCTCTGACCACTTACTGCTCACCCTCCTCTCGCCGTCCTCACTTTCGTCCCCCTAGGCAGGAAATTTACTCTCCCGGGCACCCCACAAACTTCGCATCTCCGCCCTTCTCCCCAGGGTGACTCAAGTGGGACTCTCCTTTCCCTCAAGTGGAGTTCCGAGGACTTTTGGGTGTTGCGCCCTTTGAAGATCCCACGTGCATTGCTTGCTTCCATTTTGTTTCACACTGTCCTTTTTTAATCTCCCATCTTGGCCTGGTTCTCGAACCCCCTCTTCCTTTCTCACTCACGGCGCTCTATGTACCTCATTTCTTTTTCTACCGACGGGATCACAGTTCACCTCAATTTGCAGTCTCACCATCGGTAAGTTCTATGTTGTTTTTACCGTGCTGATAAACCACCTTTGCCCTCAACCTAAATTTTTCCCCGATCAATTCCCCAACCACCCCCCCTTTACCTGCAAGAGGCTTGCTCAGTTTATGTTTCCTTTCCGGCGTCCCCTTTTTTTTCACCGGCGGCAAGGCCCCCCTCTTCGGGTAACAGTCTTCCCCCCGTTTCGACTCCTTGTTATGAGGACCTATTTCTGTGCCTAGCGTGCCACTATCAACCTCACTATCACCCTTGTCCCACAATTTTGTTGGGACGAGTTCCCCCTGGATGTGTTCGCATAGTTTGCTCCGTCTAAACGTTCGGGTCTCTTTCCCAGACAGGCGATTCACTTTTTTTTGTTTTGAGAGAGATGATGCCCCTGTCTGACCGGTGCTTCTGGATCCCGCTCTTTTTGACCGTTCCGTCCGGCCTACTCCCCTAGGAGCACCCGAGAAACCCAATCGGTTGCCTTTTTAGGTCATTCTGTTAAGCGATCCTGCCTCGATATAGGTGCTCCCTTTTCCCTCCCGATCCGAGATGGCGTAGTTTTTCTTTGATTTCCAGCGCCTTTGAACGTTAACTCGATGACCCCTCGTCGTTTTTGTCATAAACCATTGTCTCTCCTCGGGTCCAGATTCTTGTGTATGTTTCCTTTTTGACCGCCACCACCCCACTTCTTCGTTCAGTTCGGTCTTTTTTCCCTTTCTAGTATGTAAGATTCGACAAATTCACCTTCTTTTTTAGGAATTCATGCAAATCTCTGTGAACTTTGACGGCCCCCCCCTTCCGTGGTTGGGGTGTATTGCGGTGAGCCCAAGAACATTTTGACATCGAAGGCGCCCTGTTGATTTGGTCGTTCCGACCCTTTTTTTTTCCCAGATTGTCCCCATTTGCAACGGAAGCGCGAACCCCCCTATGTACTGGTTCAAGACCTTTTTATCTTCCGTGCGATTTTTTCCCCCCCGGGCGGTGTTAAGAATACCTCGGTAAATCGACCTCTACCAATTGAGTCTCCCTGCCCTCCTTTTGAGATGCTCGCTTTCTTTTTTTTTGCCGTACGCCTTCGGCCATTGGCGCGACTTGGAGGTAATGGTGTACTTCTCTCGGGGTGTCAATGCGATTCTATTTTTTTTCCCCGAGGTAAGGTAGTTTGTTCCGTTAAGGATTTTCGATTTTCCCTTTTGGTACCGCGATCACTGCGGCTTTTACGGAACGTACTCCCTCCCCCCGCTTGTGCTTGATTTAGATCCTGGACACGTTTCCCTTTCTGACGCATAACTATCGTGCCGTCCTAGACAGTCTGGGAACTGCTTTGGTGTAAACTGGCTCTTGAGGGAGGCCTTTCTTTCCTCTTTACTTGGCGGCTAGTCTTCCTTCCTTGTGGTAGGCGAGATGTCATGTTACTTCAGGAAACCCTCCACCGGGTTTCACGCTTTCCTTCCGCGAAAACACCGCCCCCCGTTCATCGCCCCGAAGTGCCGTCCCTTTCTTGATTCCGTCTCTTTTTTCGAGTTTTTTTGAACTGTCTTTCTGCGCTTAACGTTCAACTTAGTCCAGATGTTCCTTCCAGTTTTTCCTTCCAAGCGAAATCTTTCCGACGCTGACTTTTATGAGGTATTCGCCGCCCCCTGATTTTCGCAGGAAGGACCCCCTCTTGGACTCGTGTTTTTTTCACGGTTTGACGCAGTTTCAGGCCCCCTCCCTTCACCTGATGACGTATCCCCCCTTATGTCCCTCGTTCCCTTTTTTTCTTTGCAAGAAACTTCAAGTTTTTTTTTTCCCTTTTTCGCAAAAGCACCAAGTCAATAACAGACCTCTATAGCACTTTGCCCTCCTCGAAGTCCTACCCCCTTTCCCAACCCTGCTTCAGAACTTACGATCACCTCGGATGTTTCCTTTCTCGGGACCTCCCTATTCAGAGGATTGTTCTCATTACCGCCTCACCACTCAATTCTTCTTGACCCGCTGTGGTCATTACCTAAATCTTGCACACTTGCTTGAACCACGTTTCCGGCTGCGGGTTTGCCCCACCCCCTCCGATCCCCCTCCCACGGGTTTTGGTAAGGTGATGGAAAACACACAATTAGGCGATCCCTCCTCATCCCCTGTTGTTGGGTTATAGATGAGATCCGTCGTAATACAATTTGAACTCACGATGACCCCCGTGTAGGCGGGTCGGATGTTTGCCGCTCCCTCTCATGCCTTCCCTTCCCGCGAACTACGTTTGGCAAATGACTTCTTGTCCCCCCCCCTAACTTGTTGAAGATCTTATTCCCCTGTCTCTGTTTAGGGTTAAGGCCGCAAATCTTTGTATTTTCTGAGAGCCCATCCTGCGAGTTCTCCTTTGTACATAGCCGAACTCCTTTGTTGACTGGTCTTCCGATTTTCATTCGGTTTTATCTTCTCTTCCTTCTGTTTTCTCCGTGAATACCATTGTCTCCCTTAGTTTCCGTGCTTCCATTCCGCCCCCCTTTCCTTTTTTGAAAATTTTGTAGTCTCGTATCTTTTCACGGAGTCACCCCGTCCTACGGTCTTTCCCCCCGGATGGTGTCTTTTTTTTCTGGATCCGTTGGCCCTTTTTCATGATCCTCCTAACCCCTGGCGCGGTTTTCTTCTTTTGACCGTAACCCTCCTGGAAGTCAATAGGCTACCTCCGTTACAGTGCCTTTTCTTCAATTTTAACTCTCACATTCCCGTTCTTCAGTTCTTTTGTGCAGGACGATCACCATCTCCTATAGTGGGGGCGGTATTCCCGTGCGATTTTTTTTTAGTTCCACAATCGTACGTCCTTTCTGACCCGGTGGTGTGGCGGACCCGGGACTCCCCCCCCAGCACGACCCAAAGCGTTTTCCAGAGAACTATCGAAACAGTCCGCGGTCTCGCTAAGACAGCCCTCGCGCGAGGAGCCCCCGTTCCCACCCTAGCGAGCCTGCTCCTCCCGTCTCTCTCCCCCCGTCCCCTCTTGCTGAACCGTGGCAATTTTTTTCGACCTCGCAGTAGAGACCCGACGTCTTGATTCAGGTGACTTAAAGGAGTTCACCCTTTCCCCACCAACCCCCCGGGGTTTTTGATCCATGGTACCGGTGGAGACCAAATTTTTTCCATTATCCGGAACCCCCCTTTCACAGCGAAAGTCGACGCGTTTTTCCCTTCAACACCTATTCTCCCCCCGTCCTCTTCTCCAACCACCCGGGACGCGCCTTTCGGATTTCTTCCGAAGGACGGCAACAAAACGTGCCTCTGCACTCGTTCCTAAGGGCTTGCTCAAGTTTCTCTCCTCTTCCAGGTTTGGGTCGTTACGTGGGTTTCCGACATCGGGTCCCGTTTTTCCCCTTTATCAAACCCGTTCGTGATGGCTGTGTTGAACGCTCCGTCTCCCCGCGAATATGCCCTTTCCGTCGAGAGGACCCCGGGCTCACCCTTTCAGGCCCTACCCTACTGTGACTCACCTCCGCTCTGGGACGATGGGTCTGTCCGTTCCTTTAAGTATTTTAACCGGCCTTTTGTTTGCGAAACTGTTGTATGTGCGTTTTGGACCACCCTTTGCCTCCCCCCCCCCACGAACTAAGCTTTGGCCCTCGGAAACTACAAACTCTCTGGCCGACTGCGCATGTTTATGCCGCCTTCCGCCTCTTCAGCGCGTTTCCAAATTCTGAACCAGGCGGAGAGTCTCCCCCCCCCACCCGCTCTTCATAACCATCGTTTTAATCCTCGCCCCCTCCCGCCTTCGTAGTCTGCCCTGTTCGCTAACCCTCACTCCCCTTTCCCCTCAAGTGGGTTTTCGCGCTGTGATTTATCGGTCTTGGTATCGGATGATTCCTTCACTTCCTTTATCTCCGCCGGTCTCCCTTTCCGACACTCTAATCCCTCCCCGTTTGCGTTTAGAGTGATCTTGACAAGGTGTTCTTTCTCCCCCGAAACCGTTCCGTTGTTCCTTAGCAATCGCAGGTTCAAATCCGATCTCTTTTTGCCCCCCCAACCTTCTTTTTTTCTGCGGGATAGTGGGTAGAGATAATTTTCTACCCTCGCGATGTTACCTCTCTCTGATTTTCCGTTTGGGGCGGAGACTGTTCCCTGCCTTTCCAGTTTTGAGAACGCGCGATGTAGGAAGCGGAATCCCCCCATCCTTTATTTTGGGTCCGATTAGTTGTTCTTTCCGTTTTTCTAGACTTATTCGTCGTTCTGTCCCAACATTGTCCTTTTTGACGTACACGGTCCCTTCCACTACCCGGTCCCGTTTTAGCATCCTTCCCATGCCTGACCGTACTCTTTTCCCCCGCTTGCTTTTACGTATCAGGCGCGTTCGTGCCGCCTCCTTTTTCTCCCCGGCCACCCTTTTCAGGACGGAGCTGTCGTTACATCACATGTTCCCCCCCCGAGGTTTTTTCTCGTTCCGTTTCCTCCCCCCAACCCACTTGGCTTTTTACCGTCCTCCATTACCCTTGATTCCCTCTTTCTCCTCCGCGTTTCTATGCTCGTTCTTTTAGTTGATTCTCATTCCTTAGGGCTTGTTCCAGTGTTTTTCGGCCGGTTTCGTTTTGAGCCTTATTTGGTCCCTAACCCCTTTAGATCTAGTGACTGAACGCGGATTTTAGTTGGTACGCAGGATTTCGTTTTCAAGGTACAATTCTTCCCGCATACTTTGCCATCCAGTAAATTCTGCACGCGGCGGTGCCCCTCTACTGCGAGAGACCCTCCCCCCAGAACGGTTCGCCCGAGTCTCAGTGTACAGGTCCTTTCTTCTCTCGACGAGCGAGTTTTTCTCTATAGTAGACTTATGTGTAGTGAAGATCTTGTTCTCGAGAATTGTCTTAGCGCCCTTCGTTCCCGGTTTGTTGTTTTTTTCTTTTTCTCTTTTTTTTTTTTTTTGTTTTTTTTGGGGTTTTTTTTTTTTTGTGGGGTGGTGGCGCTGGTATTTTACTTTATTTTTGGGGGTTTTGTGTTGATGACGGAGTTGTTCGAAACCATCGCCCTTTCCGTATCCTGGAGTCTTTTTTTTTGTTTTGATTCCCCGTTCGTCGGGAGATTTCCTCTAGCTTCTTCCCTCGGTAACCGGTACGTTCTTCTATCTAGTTTACCTCGTCGCGGTTCTTTAGCATCCTTGGCGACCGCTCACTTTTTTTTCTGTTAAACTGACTCCCGCAACTCGTTCTTTTTTTTCGTTCTCTTTCGGTCTCACCGAGTTGTTGCTTACTTTAAGGATACAGTTCGCGGACAATTGAGTTCACGAGATGACGGTCCCATGTATTTCCTCCTGCCCTCTGTTTGGGTTTTTTTTTTTTTGGTGGTTTCTCAGTCCCCACTTGTTTCCCTGTTTTTTCCTTCGCCCAAAAAGCAAAGCGTTTCCCGACTCTTAGCAAACTCTGGCCTAAAGACTACCGGTTTCCCCCCCTTTCGCTGTTTCTCCCTGGACCAAGTATTTCTGACTTCCATCCCCTCCCTCTCTTTTTTTAGGTTGGCGGCCTTAAACCCTCCCTGCTTTTAATCAATAATCCCATTTAGAGTCATTCGTTTCCCCGAGAGTTTGTCATTACCACACCATTAGTTCGGCGTTACCTTGTCTTGTCTCGGGATTTACCACATCCCCCTTCCCCCGCTTCCCCTTTTGGTTTCTCTTCTTTTTTAAACCCCTCCCCCAAACTGTGGCGGGAGACGCATTTCCCTATGTTGTGTCTTTCCCATCTCCGCCTACCTTTTTGTTTTACAGACCCCGCTGACCAAACCCGGTAGGGCTTTTGATCTTTTTTTGTCTCCCTTTGCTTTTTTCTTTTTTTCCTCCGAAACGTCTATTAATTTAGGTACAAAACAGTTCGGGTTTCAATGCCCGATAATGGACTTAGTGCTCCGTTTCAAACTTTTTCCTGCGGTAGGGGGTTAAGGAAACCCATCGTTGCTATGCACCTTTTGCCGTCCTCATACTTGAGCGTTTGATCGCCTTTATCAAATAGCTACCCCCTGCATTTTTTTCCCTGGTCTTTCCGTGCCCAGTCTATAGGATTTTTCTTTCTCGCTTTGGCCCTTTTTTGAGCTGACTACCCATGGCATTTCACCTTTGAGTTAGACATTTGGCGGAGCGGTTAACTTTAAGTCCAGTCTCGTCTCGGTCGCCCTAACGCGCACCCTTCACCCATGAAGAGTCTTACCCCTTCATTGTCTTTCCCGTTTGCGGCGCCTAGAATTTCCCTACATCCTTAAGACCTCCTTAGCATGGATTTCGGTGAACTTCCTCCTGTACTGAACATCGTCGAGCGTACCTTTCACCGTACCTCTCCCTTTTAAATGATCCCGCATCGGAATCTACGGTTGACCTTCCCCGGATTCCCTATCAACCCCTCCCACTTCCTGCATGAGGCGCTTGTTTCGAACAACTCGGAAGTCATCGCCTTGCGTGAAGCTCAGAAGACAACCCCCTTTTTACCCCCCCAAGCGCCAGTTCGGCTTACGCCAACCGGCGGACCGATTAGAATCCCTTCTTAATCTCTTCACCCCTTACCCCCTGAAGACAGAGCCTCTTCTCCCCGGGATCCTCTCCCCTGCGTGGGCGAACCGTGCACGGGTTATTTTTTCCCCCTTATAGGTCCCCAAGTGCTCCGTTACTTTAAAGAGTAGACACCTCTGTGGAGGGACCAGTCATGTTCCGGAGGGTGACCCTGACCCCCTATCCGTTCCCCCCAAAACTACATGACCGCTCCCTTCGCTGTAACTATCTAGGCCCCCTTCCCGACACGCATAGCGCCGTCCTCACTCCGGCACTCTGCCCTTTACGCTTTCCCCTGGGTACTCAAATTACGATCTTCCCTCTCTCTACTCTTTTCCCTGGGAGCTCGTCCTTGGAGCCCCCCCCCGGAAAAACTTCTGGGTGGGCGAAGGACGGAACGACCCCCAATCATGTCTTGCTTTCCATTTTGATTCAAGTTCTTCCTTCAGGCATCTGAACTCTTTTCCGTCCCCCGAGCCCCCGCGGCCTTAAATTCTATGTCACGAATGTCTGGGATCCGCGTCGGGGACAGCTGGTTTCCAGGCCTACTCACTTTTCGGATTCCCACCATCTTTTGTAGTATCACTTTTACGTTTTCCAGTCGCCGGAAAACCCCAATATCAAAACGAAGGTGTACCCCCGGAAACCCCAATCATTCTCCCCTCGTGCGTCTCCCTCTCCCTAGCGAGCGTGTCTTCTCACCCTTCTTTAAAGGCCATATTCTGTCTCAGCCCCAACGACTACCCATTACAACAACTTCCGTTCGCACCTATCGCGCGTTTTAGCTCTCTCAACCTCCCCAGATCCCCTACCCCACCGAGTTTTGCCGCGAGCGGTAGCCCCCTTTTCTCTATGGCTCTGAAGGACATACCGTTTAGGGATCTCCGTCCACCGTCATCCCTTCTCTCCAATCTATTTCTTTTGTTGTTTTTCTGAGAGAGGTGACGCGGCTTTCCGGGTGTGTTTTTGATTCTTCAACGTTATATCCCGTTTGTCTGCACTCTGTTCCTCCTGCAAGCTAGGCCGCTAGGAACACCCCTGTTTGACGGAGTCACTATGTATTCTTTTGAGAATAAAATTCGCGTAGACTTCTCCCGCTTTAACCTGATGAGGGTGTTTTTTTTAAAGCTTCCATAGTTCCTTGCCCTCCCGTTTCTCCCGCTCTGACGCTCGTTTCCTGATTTCCAAATTGATAGCCGCGTTCCCCGGTCCGTTTGATTTTTTCTGTTTCGCCCAATTTCGTTTTTGGCCCCCAGGTGGTTCGCGAAGTACACTTTCCCCCAGTTTACCGTGCTTTCAAGAGTTGAGATCAACTGTTTTTTACTTGAAAGGAGCCCTCTGTCCCCGTAGGTTTTTACTCCCATGATAGAAGGACGTCCCCGTCCGTTTTCCGCCCGGGGTCGTTTAAGGCCTGCCTTGTTTAAGAACAGTCCCGAACCAAAGATGTCCAGACTTGCCCACATCCGACCGGTTGTCCTTCGTCTGACAACCGATTCGTCCAAACCCAATTTAAGGTGGGTAGACATCCCTGGAAATCGCTTCCCCATCCCCCTCCCTTTGACTAAGCTCCCTTTTCGGATTAGTTGATGTTGCAGAGCCTTCTTCCGCGACGTTTTTCTTCCGTTGTTTTATTCGACTATCGTGCGGAGTAATAAAGTGGACTACGACTTCGCTGTCATGTCTTTTTACCTTTTAGAATTGGTAAATCTCATTTCCCGGTCCCGCGATCACAGGTTTTTCTTTTTTCCCTCTTTTTTTTCCTTAAAGTTGCCCTGCCCGCCGTTTTGGCATATAGGTGGTCCTTGAACGGTTAGCCGCGCGACGTCTCCTTGCTGATTTAAATTCGTTGGTACCCTTTAGGCTCCAGAGATGAGTGGGCTGTTTCTTATCGTTTTGATTTTGGCTCTAGTGCCGACGGCTTGGTCTTTAGACTATGAATTGTGGTGTCTTAGCCCGAGAATTTTTTTTAGAAAAGGAAGTTGGTTAGACCACCATCGCAACGTCCTGAATTTTTGAGATACGGGAAAACTTTTTCAACAGGTCTCGTCGCTGGTCGGTGTTATTGGAGTTGAAGATCAGACTCGGCTTTTAACGGTACCCGCTCTTCGACGAGCTTCGAAAGTCGCAGGTTTCCCTTCCCCTCGTCAACCTTGGAGCCGCCGCCGTCTTTCCCTTTTATTCGGTCTATTCTCCTCCACGAGGATGTTTTTCCCACCGCGGGTTGAACTCTTCCTTCTTTTACTTTAGGCGGCCCTCTCCCGCTCCTCTTTCATTTCACGCTCAGTTTTCCCACGTGCCACTTCCCCCCCTCCCCCCCACCACATGCCATTTTAGTCCTGAGTTTTCCCCCCTCGAGCCCTCAGAAAGACTAGCATCCCCAATCGTTCAAGGAATAACGTTTCATGTTCCTCGCTTGGGGACGAAAGGCCTAATTGAAGGATGGCCGCTTTCCAGGCATTCCTGCCCGCTGGCCTTAACCACCCCCCCCTCCTTTTCACCCCCGTTTTTTTGGAGCCATAAGGACTTATTCGACCCCCGAAAGAGGTCTTCCCTACATTCTTTGGTATTTTAGCCTGGCCCTTCGAGGGCCCGCGGGAACAAAAATCATCCCTCCCTTCCCCTTGTTTTGGTCAATCGGAATCCTTGTCGGCGGACTCTCGCATCTCTCTTCGTTTTTTTTTGTTGAGAAGTCCTCCGCTATTTTTATTGTACGGTTTTCGCACGCTGGGACCCACTTAGGCGGTCCTGATCCGCGTTTAGTTTTCCGCCGAACTGGTTGGTTTTTTCCCCCTGAATTGTCTGTCCGACACCCGCTGTTTTGTAATTACGCCTGGAATTAGTGTTGTCCAAATTCTTTGCCTTGCGGTATTTGGTTAAGAGACCCCCCTTCCCTCCCCTAGCTGGCATGTCCCGGGAAGCCATCCTTTCGAGTTGATAGTTTTTTCCCCCACCCCTCCCAAGCATGGGGTTTTGTCTTTCCCTCTCTTATTGCCCCGAGTTTTGCTGTTTTTCGTCCCCTGTTTTTGCGGACACCATTTCCCCTCCACAATTGGAGTTCTTTTTTTTTTTGCAGGCGGAGTTTTGACACTTGACGTCCCCGTTTCTTTCCTCCGCCGAATCCCGGATACAAACATGTCTTTTCCCCTTGTGATCCAATCTTTTCGTTCGACATAGACTCCTACCCTCAGCCCCTCAGGGGAGGTCAAGTAGCCTTTGTGGTCAGTCCCCCTAATCGCGATACGTTATTTCCCCCTTTTCCGCTGAACCCCTCCTACATTGACCACTCCTTTTCAGGAAGTGCAAGTTTTCACCCTCCAGTTACGCCCATGGTCGGCAATTTTCTCTTTTTTCCCCCACCAAAAACTCTTAATTTCCCTTCTCTTCCCGTTGGTTCCCCTGACTCGTCCTCCCACAAATAGTCTAGTCTTCACGCACAGATCCAAACTTTCCCTCCGCTAGACCTCCATCCTCGGCGCTTCCTTTAACCACCCCTCTCCCTTTTCTGCTATAAGAGCAATTCGGTCCGCTCCCTTCAGGGGGATTCATTACGCCCCTCTTCTTGATTCTTTTTACTTTAATTTTCCGCGGTTTAGAGGGACCGGCACATTTTTCTTAGGTCCAAATTCGCCCCCCTTCATATGGTAACTTCCTTTCCCAAGTTCGACGGTAACTACTTTATGAGACAATAGCCCGTCCCACTACTTTTTTCCTCCTCCCCCCCCTCGGGACCTGGACGAAAAGTTCCACCCTTTTGCATCCGACTTCCGTTTTCGTATAATTTTTCTCTCGATTCTTTTTTCTTCTCGGAAAAAGGCCTTCAATATGTACAGTTAAACTTAAAAAAAGTTTCTCTCCCAACGTTTTTCCGGTTACACTTCTCAAGACCCATTTTTCCTGCAATTGTCATTCTCCAATGGTCTGGACGGCATTTTCTTGTATGTCTGGGAATAACCAGAGATTGTTTGGCGTAATCTCCCCCCCTTTTTAGGATTCGGACATCGGTTCAATGTGTACCCGTTACCGTGTACGTCGTGGCACCCCCCCCCCTTTTTTCTCTGACTGAAACGAATTTGCCTTTCAACCTTCCCCAAATCAATCGGGACCTCAGTGGCTCTTGGTATGCTCCCCAAGAGAGTAAGAGCGTTTCCCCACTTTTCGGGCTGCAATAGTACATTCCTCGCACCCCCCCTACCCATCATGTTTCCCCCATTTTGGTCGTCTAACACTATGCTCCGGGGTTTTCGTCCCTTATTTAAAATAACTTCATCCCTGGATAGTTGTTTCTTTTTTCTCCTCCTGCGAGCATAGGCGAACTGACCTATTTCGTCCTCAGAATTTGGTATTTCCTTAATAAGCACACTTTCTCCATTCCCTCCCAAATCTCTATTTTCTCCCATAGTTGGATGTTTCCCCTGGGAGTTGACCTGGATGTTCGAAAGAAACTTTATAGACCCCTTTTGACTGAGGCACCAGAAAGACCAGGCTTCCACTGCAAGCGGCCCCCACTTCTGTTTGCCCTCTGTTTGTTAGAGCTCCTTTACGTAGCGATTAGGTTCCAGCTCACTTAGGGGAGTACGTTGGGTTCTTGCCTCCCCTGGGCCTTGTCCCGACGTGATTGAATCCTCGGACGGTGAAATGATAACCGCGGTCGTCCCCTGATTTTCTTTGCCGTTCCTTAGGGTGGATGTAACGGTGGGTTCCGTCCCCCCCACACGTTTTTACCGGTTCTTCTTTCCTCAAACCGGCTTGCTTTATTCAAATTGGTTGATCTGTAATGACGGCCTGTATTTCTTCCGCGGGTTCGTCAGTCGTTCCATAGAAGGCGCCTTCCTTCCGCCCTTTTTCAGCTAGACTTCCCCGTGTTCTAGTTCAGATGTTGTGCAGGCCGGAGTGTCTACCAAAATATGCCCTAAGGGATACACGGGTGTCTCGTTCCGTGAACGATTTCGTCCAACCAGGGCGTCCTAATCACATAGGAAGATCACGGAGCACCTTTCTTCAAGCGACGTCGTAGATTTCTTTTTCGTTCACTTTCGACAT
>Ga0179591_1191502_pt1 | contig 21739 bp, 28 predicted proteins | sample CZOMad2_1_08_16f_FD_182891 | JGI IMG/M metagenome (GOLD analysis project Ga0179591, IMG submission 182891) | Vadose zone soil fungal communities from Angelo Coast Range Reserve, California, USA - CZOMad2_1_08_16fungal (PacBio error correction) | ecosystem: Environmental > Terrestrial > Soil >... | reverse complement strand
TTCACCAGATCTTGAACAGCCCCCGCCCGACCCATTTGTCTCCCTCTGCCTGCGAACTAGTTCCAGGACCTGCTGATATTGCTTTCCCTTTTCCCTGCTTCTTCTCTGTCCCCCGAAAAATGTGATGTTGCGGTAGATTTTTAGGCATGTTCGTCTCTCTGGCTATTTCGACATCTAAGGTACGGCGTCCTATGCTCTTCAGCATTTTTTATACATTTTATAAAAAACCTTTTATTCCCCGTCGTACTTATGGTCAATCTTCCCCCGAAAATTCCGCCTTCATTTTTGGTTTACGACGCGTTTGCGCCTTTCTTGTTGTAAAGGAGTGCAACGACAAGGCTGTTCTCTTACTATCCCCTCCTCGAACCTTAATTTTATAGTTCTCTAATTCACTCCAAGTCCATGCTTTCCCCGGTATTTTTTAGCACTTTGATTGGTTCCACAGCGGTCCTCGAGGTCTCATGTTTGCCCATCAACTCCCCCCATCACTCTTGAAACAAATCCTCTAGGAAAGACAGTTGTCAACTCTGACGCCGATTACCAGGTTCTTGCGAAATGAGGGCGGCTCTGGTCCCCCCCCCCCTCTCCTCATTCCGTCAGTGTCTAAAAGGAGGGGGAGTTGTAGTCCATCCATAGAATTAGTTTCTAGTTGCGTCTCAGTAAGCACCTTGGTTTACTCTCTTAGACCCTCCCTCCCCCCTTGGAGACGTCGGTAGGCGCAGACTTTCCCCCACTACTCTTTTCTCCTCCTTTATTTTTTTTGAGGTGTCTTGATTTGCTTGATGTTGATATCTCTCTCTCCTTCTTTCGGTTTTTTTTATGCGCTGATCGAACGCAAAAAACGTCCTGCGGCTCCCCTCTTCTTCTTTCATTATTAAGGTTCGAACTAAGACTTCCCTGATCTTGGAGTCCTGGCTGACTTCTCTTGTCCCCCTCATTTTTTCGTGGATGGGCGACCGCTTGCGAATTGCACAGATTATATCTACCAAATTTTTAGAACCTTCCTGGTCACCCTTCCATTTCGTCTGTGGGCAGTCCCCTCCCTCCCCTCTCTCCCTGGTACGTCAGGCGTTCCAGGTGATTGAGAGAAAGCCATTGTTCTTTCTTACATTTTCCCTTTTCTTTTCTTTTCTAAAAATTGGCTAAGGTTTGAGGAATGTCTCTCATTACCAGGTCAACGAATGGACAGCAGGATTTATCCTCTCCTAGTTGTACTTGGAACTTTCGTACAGGTTTCTTTGTTCTCTTTTTAGTTCACCGTTGTCGTGTCGTTTTTTCTCCTTTGCCAACCACCTAGGAATTTGTCGCCCCCGCTTTTACCCAACAATAATGCGGGAATTCCCTTTCCTGCGTCCTAGCGGGATTTGAGTTTTCTCAACGAGTTTTCTTTACTCCTTTTAGAACTATCTCCTATAGAATAGGCGTTTCCCCTTAGATTAGACCCCCGACTCCGCGATGCCTCATCATTTCCCCCGGACATCGCCACCGCCCCCATCTTGATTGTCCCTCCTCAAATTTCTTAGGATGGCGTCCCTTGAATATACTTGCTGCCTTGTCTCCTTGCTCCCCGTTGAGTTGAGAACCCACATTTTTCTGGACTTGTCGTGCAACGAATCATGTGAATCAAAGTGCCCCCCCCCACCTCCGTACCCTTCTGTTCCTATTTAATGGCTGAGTGATTTATTAACGACGATACGAAGAGATCCTTGTTGAACCCCCTTCCTACTAGCTTTAATTTCTGACGTTAAGTAACCGGGAGCGGAAACTCCTTGCAGTGGCCGGGATCCCCGCCTTGAACCTTTCCTTTTTATACTGTATCGAAGTCAGAATTTCTTTCCCCAAGCCTCTTTTCCCTCTTACAGTCAAAGGGACCCGTCCCTTTCTCTTTCAGCCCGCGCGCGGACTCCCTGAGATTTCATCCCTTTCCTTCTTCAATACGGATTGGAACAATTAACCAGGAAGGAAACTCTCCATTTTGACAACCTCCTATTCAATTGAAGATGTTCTTGCTCTAGCCCTTCTTTTTTCCTCCACCCCTCGATTCGTAAATCAGACTGCCTACCTTCTACGACCCCCAGGTGAAAAGTCCTCTATTACCCCTCCCGCGGTTCTTTCCCTATTCCCGGGTTTGAGATAGAACAAAGAATAGCACCAGCATCAACATCCTTCTTTTACAAGACGTCCCCATCACGAACTAGGTAATTTCATCCTAACTTCCTCTTCTCTGACTTTCACTTGTTTACTTTAGCCGCATTCGGTGGGACGCGTGGGTCGTTGCGACTTTCCTCGTGACCGGTTTTAGTCTCCTTTACCGTACTTCGTTGAACTATTCGACGACATTTTTTTTCGTCCTCCTTCCCCAATGCTTCAGATCGCTCAATAAAGCGGGTCTCCGCGCATATCTCCCTCCTCCTCAATTTTTTTCTAGGATGTTAACACGATCCATTTTTCCTTTTGAAATCCCACACAATCCTCCTCCCCCCCCCACCCCACCCCCCAAAAAAAAACAACCCCCCACCCCCCCCCCCCCCCCCCCCCCCCCCCCCACCCCCCTCCCCCCCCAAGTGTTTTGTATGTTTATCATTAGTAACAATCTACAAAGGATTTAAAGTAGTTCGCCTCCTTCAATTTTTATGGACTGACCGCTTCGTAAGGGCCCAAAGTTCTCTTTTCCGTCCCCTTCACAATGAAAATCGCCAAAGGCCCTGTGTAGTTAATTGAAATCTGTCTATCTTCTCCAATTCCGTTTTTAAATCTTCCTTCACTTCTTCCGATTTTCTTCCACCTAATTGCGATTCCAATATGAATAAGTAGGAATAGGGACGATATCAGGTATCGTTTGTGTAGAGAGTTTTCTTCCTCTTTGTATAAGAAGATATTTTTCCCCAACCCAATATACAATAGCTATCTTGCTCCGGCTTAACCAACCCTCCTTGAGCTTCCTCACCCACTTCGTAACAAGGACACTGCGTCTCGAAGATATTAAGATAACTTTGAATTTACAGATCCCCCCCTGCACCAACTCCTCAACATTCCCCTGTGAAGAAACTCCCTAAATTTCTCTCTTCGGTAGTCTTGTCCCCCCCTTTTTCCATCTCACCCCCGACTATGTTGTATCGAGGAATTCCGCAGCCATTGCTTCCTCTTTTCTCTCTAATAAGACTATCTTCTAAGATATGTCCTTAACGAACGGCCAATCCCCCTCCCCTTTTTCTCTTCTTTATGCGCTTGCGTAACTGCGGATCCCCTTTCAGTACCCTTTCTCTATTGAGTTCTTTTTGTACCCCCTTAAGGAGTAAAACTCCTTTTCGATCTAAAAGAGACCCCAGGCGCCCCTCCCTTTCGCCATTTTGCCCCCCTTCCTCCTTACCCCAGCCTTCCTTCTAACATCTGATGGCCTATTCGATCAATCACCCACACCCACCCACGTCTCCCCCCCTCACCCTCCCCCTCCCAAAAAAATAACACGGACAGCATTCGTCCAGACCCGAGAGCCCACCTCTTTTTTCTTCTCCCTTCTTTAAGCTGTTTCTGGTATCGCGGAATTTGTCTTCACAAATACTTTCCCCCAATCTCTTTTTTTTTTTTCTCCAGTCTTTACAGAGCTCTGAATATCCACTGGGACCTACCCTCCTTTTTTCCACCACCCCTTCTGTTTCCAAACTTGGTGTCCATTCAGGTTTCCGACACCCCGGCGCGCAGGCCCTGCGTGGCCCACCTTCTTTCTTTTTCACCCTGCTTCCAAGTGATCTTCCGACGCTCGTGCCACGAGAAAATGTTTTTCAACTACACAATTTTCCTTTCCTTTTTTTGAGTGTGTCCACCCCTGCGAGAATCTTCTCCAGAAAAAGCGTGGCGTAACGTGTTATTCGTTTTGTCTCACTTCTTTGTTGCCCCCCTATTCGGTAAGATGCCTGTATAAAAACTCGCCAGAACGCACCAGAATTTTTTCTATCCTCCTTTCAGCGTATGACTTTTCCCATGCTCCCATATCTTTCTCTCCCACGCTCATTTCTCCCTCTCTTTTCCATTCTTCTTCCCCTTCTCTCCCTGAACGATCTCTCTCGTCATACTAATTCATTTTTTGGAGATCTTATTTTTTTTTTCCATCTAGGGGAGACTTGAGATTCCCCTTGATCTAGGGATCTACCCCTTTTCAGCTTCTTTTTTTGTAGATCTCTTCTTTTCTTTTTCCTCTTTGATGGGTATGGGCGCGCGCAAAAGGATGCTGGAGTTCTTTTTCGAGTTTTTTATAATGGCCCTTCTTCCTACATTTTTTCCCTGGACTACCTTTTTTTGCGAGAATTTGACAAACACTGTGGTACGCCAAGCTTGTTTCCTTCGATTCTCTCGTTTTTTCCCCTTCCTCCTCCGAGTTCATTCGGAAAAGGCTGATGGAGTGCTGTAGTTCTTGTGAGGGTTGCAAGCTTGCTTTCATCGACCCCGGCCTTCCTTTTTTCCTACCTTTGTGTTTATGAGCTCTCCTGCCGCGCTGGGTGCAGAACTGGATGTAATTCTTTTATCCTATCGGTTACAGGCAAGTCCAGTGGAGATTCAGCTCTCTTAAATCTTTTTCTCCCTATAACTTTCCTCGTTCGATTTAGGCCTGACAACGCTATGCCTCGAAGACTTCCTGACACTTCCGAGCGGGTTGAGAAATATTTTTCTCTTTTTTTTTTACAGACTACGGTTCTCTGGGGTGAAGGAGGTGATGGGTTTCGATCCCTTCTTCTACTACCTCCCAATAAAGTACTTTTTGTCCCTTTTTGGCTCGTATGTGTCATGGCGAATGTTCGGTCTGAGTGTTGGTTTTTTTACGCCTCCTCCCCCTATTTGCTTTAGAGTTAGCGAAGTCAGAAACCTCATTATCGCCCGGAGTTCCTTTTTCTTCCCTCTTTTATGTCCCTTTCTCTGGGCCCTGTTTTCGTGGGTTTATTTGTTCAATTTTCGTGAGAGCCATTCTCTCCCACTTTTCCTCTTTCTCTTTAAGGAGACAGAAGGCAGCTTTCTGTGCTGAGGTAATCCTCTATACCTTTCTTGCTCTTTTTCTGTCTTCTTTTCTCCTAGTCCTCTACCGGGTTGCGTACCGCAGCGCCGGCGTTCGTTCTCCTTATGAGCGTGTGCTTCGTTTGCCCCATCACTTTTAGTAGGATATTTTTCGTTTTTTAATTCAAGTTCCGATGATAGCTTACTCTTCTAGGTTTTCCTTTGTTACCCGGGGTTCACCTTCTTTGTTTTCCTCTTATCCCCCTCCTATCTTCTTTTTGGAGATTTTGTTTGGAAACCTCATCTCGGAGCCGCTCTCCCTTACTCCCTTTTTCGAACTGATGCGGTCCGATTCCCTGACTGCTAGATGGGATTTTATACGTTGGATTTCCTCTTAATACTTTAGATACTCCTTCATCTTTCTCTCTGTCCATTTGCAAAGGAACTCAACGAAAGAAGTAATTTTCATTGGTGCTTTTTTTTCCTCTCGTGCCCCTCTGGGTTCCCGCCATCTAAAGTACGTCTTCTGCGCTCCGTATTCAATTCACTATTCATTGTACCTCTATTTAGCGCTTCCATATTTTCATCAAAAGGAGGCGGCTTTGGATACCCTTCCCCTTCGACTTTTTTCCTTCTTATTAGTCCACATTTGAGGTGTTCTCCGCCGTAGTCCTGGACAAGTGGATTTCTTCTTTTCTTTTTTCAGTTGAGGGCACTTGAAGACTTTTTCGTTGAGACTTTCTCCAATTCGCTTCTATTTTTTTTTCTCGCTCTTCCATCGAGCTGCCCAACTATTCCCACCCGCTTCTCACCTTTACCCCCCTTTACTTGTTTTTCGGTTCAGAACTTAGCTGCAATTTCGGATGAGTTCTTTCTTTTCTTTCTGTTCCTATTGAGCTCAATTCTTCTTGATGTTCTTGTTTCCTTTAGTTTTTGGTTGCTCTCAGGGAACTTCGCCCCTCTTGACTGTGTAGTTAGATGGTCGCTTGCACATTTTTTTTTTCGTTTCCCCTTTTCTTATTTTTCTGATGTCCCGAATCGGTTGTGGCGAGAATCTGCTTTACTTCGCAGAAGACAGATTCACAAAGGATGCGGTTTTCCTTCTTCTCTTAGCGCCTGGAAGGGGGTACACAAGTCTTTATGACATAGAAAGGTCTTCTCTTGGCCTATTCGAATTATTTCCGCTTGGTGCTACTCTGCAGACTGTTGCCGTGGGACGTCCAATATCCCGTTGTCCTCGACGTTTTTACCTCACAACCATTCGTTTTCGTTTTAACTTCAGCCTCGTCCTTCTTCCCTCCTTCCCTATTTTCTCCCGGTGACGTAGTCAAAGGGATGGTCCTGGCTCGTGTGTTTTCTTCTTCCCTTCTGCCTCTTCACGCTACCCTCAGACCCCACCTTTTTCCGGCGGCTCTGTTTTGGCAACTTGCTTCCATCTTGGATTTTACCCCTCCCCTTCCCCCTTTTTTTCACTCGACTTGCCTTTGCACTCTTTGGCCTGAAAGTAGAATGGGCCCCCTCAAAATCCTATCCTGTTTTCTATGCCCATTCCCCCTTTTTTTTGCCGTCTTTGTTTTCCTTCATGTTCTGAATCGCGGCGATTCAGAAATAGCCGTTCCTTTTTATTGCTTAGCATCTTCCTTTTCTCCCATTGTTCCCAATAGGTATAAAGATATCTTTGAATATTACGCCATCCGACCTTTTTTTGACGTACTACTTTTCGTCCGACTCAATGTGATTTACCCTAACCTTCTTTTTCATTACGAGCACACAGGAGATGCCTTTACCCTCTCTCCTTCAGTAAATGGGTCCTCTTCCTTTATAGGTTTTCGCCCTTCTCGTTCTTTCTTCCTCCTCTCCCTTCCTCCCCTGGTGATCCTCCCCGCTTGACCAAATTTGCGTGTATACTAAACACCTCGCTCTTCCCCCCGTTTCTCCCTATTCTTTGATTACCAGGTTTAGGGCCTTGACCCTCGTTCGGCTTATTTTCCCGCCGAATCAATTCCGCATTTTCTTTCCCCGTTTTTTAGGGCGTCCCCCATCTTTGTAAGGAGTCGTTCTCCTCAAAATTTGTTTCTCTCCGGCTCCTGATCACATAGAGGTCTCTTCTTCGCTCCCTTTCATACCCCAACCACGAGAGGTCTCACGAAGGTCTTCTTGTTTGAGGTTCACTTCTTTTCCTTCATAATTTTTTTGTTTTCTATCCGATATCAGCCCCACCCTTTTCCCTTCTGTCACTTTTTTTTTTCCCGTGTCTATGTACAGGCCTTGGCAGAAGCCGCGAAATTCTTCCCTCTTCTTTACCTTAGGATTTCGCTGTAAACAGCCTTTTGTTTTAGCCTCCTTCTCTCGTTCTATTACCCCCCCCCTTTTTTTTCTCCATGCCTTACTCTTCTTGCTTTTTCCCCGACAACGCGCTTCTTCTGAATCAACCTTTGTTTAAGATCCGGCTTTTCCCGCTTTCCTTCTCTTCTAGACAGATATTGGGAAGGGCCTACATTACCCCCTTTTTTCTTCTGTGATCAAAAATTAATATCCTTCGATGCCCGTCTTTCCTACCTTCTACCCCTCACCGCGAGGAAAGCATTAAGTGGGCGTGCTTCTTTCTAGTTTTTACAAAGTGACCTTTTATCCGTTTGTGTCACCGTTTTGAACCGGTTGGGCTTTTAGTCGATTCTTTTCCCCTTTGTTTATCCTCGGGGAATCCCAACCCTTCCTTCGGAATTCTGGTCATCCCCTTCCCTGTTTTATCCTCTTTTTGTACCATAATTTTTATACACGATGAGTCTTCACAGGATTCCCCCTTCCCTATTTCTCCCTAGGAGATGCAGCCCCGCTGCTACCTTCTACCGCCCCCCCGCCACAAGCGTCTTTCCTTACCCCTTCTCCTGATGTCGTGCAAGAACCGTCTCGTCTTCCTTCACGTTCTTGACAACCGTTCTATTGCACCCCTTCGTTTGCGTGGTCTTCTTTTCCCCCGCCCCCCTTTCTCCCTCTGGACAAATACTACAGACAACAATTGTTTTTTCCCTTTGGCCTTTGTGAATACATTTTTTTCTATCGAGAGATCCTGTCCCAAACCCTTCCTCCCCCGCATTTCCTTCCCACTACTTCTCACTACTTGCAGTCAAGGCCGCGTTGCCTTCACTACCCTTTCTTTTTCTTTTTACCCGACGTCCGAAGAGGTCTCCCCCAGATGATAATCTCCTCCCTTTATTTTCCCACTTGACCCCCTTAATGTCGCGTATCAGAAGAGCCGTTCACATAAGCCGTTCTCCCAATTTTCTCACATGCAGATTTCATACTGTCCTTTGCAATCAAAGATATCTCATGCACCTTTCTTCCCCCCCCATTTCTCTTTGCCTGACTCCTTAGGATACGCAAAAAAATAGAGTTAGAATCCTCCTTGCAAAAAATCTTTTTTTTTTTCCCCCCCCGGTTGACCCTTCGACAATATAGACAATCTAAGTCCTCCCTTCGTTTTCTTAAGATTACGGTGTGATTCCTCTATTTATCTCCAGCAAACCGACTAAAAGAAGACAAGTCATTTTGAAGAGTCTCCCCCCCCCTCCCCAACCCCCCCACGGTTTGTACGAATAATTAATGAAGCCATATTAGAACGCTTTCCACAATTTTGGTAGTTACTCTCAGGTTTTTTTTTTTCCTCTCATTTCCTCCAGACACTAGTTCCTCCGTAGGAATATCGGTTCGACCGATTCTCCCAACCTCTTACTGACTCCTTTCGGCCATCGAAGAATCCAAAAAAGCTTCCTTCCCTTCGGCGATCATAACTTTTTTGGCTAGTTGTCTTAATCCCCCCTTATCCTTAAGTTCCAATTTCCACCCCCCGCCTCCTACTTTTCGACTTCTGGAAGCGATCTCGGAAATACCTAAACTTCTTTCCTCAGTCGTTGCTCTTCCGACGGTGGGGAACCCTCGTCTTTCATTTAAACACCCAGTTCAGCTACCTTCCATCCCCTGCCCCTTCTCACTTTTTTTTTTGAGTTTAATACCTAGGAGTTAGATAAGAGTCCATGACGTGATATATCTTTCCCTTTCACCGTCCTTTTTCCTAACGCTATAATTCAGGAAGCTGAAGTATCTTCGCTTCTTCTCCGCGGTCTCCTTCTTTTCCTCTAGACTGTGCACACCCCCAAATCTTCCCCCCCCAATAGACACTCTCGTATTTGATGGCCCGCCCCAACTTCCTTTCTTTTTCTTCCGTAAAAGGAAATTTTTCTTTACGTCTAGATAACTTTCCATATCCTCCACGGATATCCCCCCTCCCTCTCCCCCAAACACGCATGTATACAGGCCCTCGAAGCCCCCTCCTCAGTGAGGTTCTAACCGGGGTAGAAAATCCGGGACCTATGTACCTCCTAAACCTTTCTTTCCCTTTATCGCCTTTTTTCCTAAGAACAGCAATTGTTTGTTTTTCTCCCGCTAATCAGATCGCATGTCTGTCAATCTATTTCTGAAGTCCCCCATCACCCCCCTGCCACAACCGTCCCCTCTTTGAGGCGCATGTCGCTGTATTCCTGAGGATCCCTAGAATTTCTCTCCCTTTTTTTCGGCAAGGTGATACCACCCACTACTAAGAACGTACGCTTGCTTCACCCCCGTTTTTCCTCCTCTTAACCCCGTCATCCACCTCTCCCCCCCTTTTTCTCCCTTGCAACCTTCTAGGAAAAGATGAAGGAGAAAACTCTTTGTTGGGTCCTACCCCTTCCCCCCTCTTGGCCAAAATAACCCCCCCTCAGTCAAAACATCCCAAAAGGCAGCTTCGTTCCCAGGCAACCCTTCCTGCGCTCACTTCGTTCGAGAACGATGCGCACCTTTCCTTGTTAAGCTCCGTCCTTCTTACCCCCATACCCCGTCCTCATAAAACCAAATCTTCCCTAGTGCTCACCTCTTTTTTTTTCACAGTTGTAGTTTCTTCCTCACTCTCTTTCCCGCACTGAGTTTCACCACACAGTCGACCAACTTTTTGAAATCCATTCTCCTCCCGGCGTGAAGGAAATCCCCCTACAAAAGTAGTCGTACAATCTTCCCTCTTCCCCGCCCATCTTCCCTCCAATTTCAATTTTTTCAGGCAATACATAAAGAATGGTTATGAAATCGTCTTTTTTTTGTTTTTCCCCCAAAAATGAATGTCCCCCCCCCCTAGAAGCACAAAAGCGTTTTTTACCCCCCTTTTTTCTTTCCGGTTGTTTTTTTTCTCGTTCCCCCTCTTCTTCACTGAGTGACCATGGATCAAAAATCGACTCTCCCTCCGTTCAGGGTCTTTTTTATCCCCCTCCCGTCCCAGTCTTTCCAGACGGGCCAGCGCCCCAAATCTCGTGTCCGTTCCCCCCTGAGGCACAGTACCTCCTCTGTTGGCTCATCTCCACTCCCCCTCAAGATTATAATTCTTTTCCTCCCCTCCTTTTTTGAGAGGTTTTTTGGTGTGTTCTGGGATCTTAGATTCCAGTTGATAGGCTTGATGATCACTTTCCTTGTCTTTTCGAGCCTCTCTTTCCCTCTGCAGTGCTGCCCCTTCTTCCTTGTTCGGTATTGAGGCTGTGCTTCTCAATTAGATGGCTTAGAGGAGAGTTTTCTTCTTTTTTGCGACCCTTTTTTCGCCCTTTGTGTAGCCCCTTCTTTAAGAAAACGGGTGGAATCCAAGCTTTGGTTTCCTTGATGTGATTCGCTCATTTTTTTGAAAACGCCTGCCGAGTTTCCCCTTACCTTTTATATGTGAGGGCTGCGGGTAAACTTTTTTCTTAGGTTTTTTTTTCTTTTCTCTTTCTTTCGACCTTCCGGACCTTGTGCTACTCCGACTTTGTGTCCTTCGGGTCTTCTCTCCTTTGGGGGCCTTTCACTGTCTTCCCTAAGTTGTTTCTTACTGGTTGGTTCCTGACGAGTTACAGTAACTCCCCGTTTAGATTTTCCCTCCTGTCCCCCAGAGGTGCGAAACTCTGGAAGATTTCGCAAGATTTTTTCCTGGCCAGCGTTGCGCATTACCATTCACGTTCCGATCTGGGCTAAATAGTTTTGAGCTCATTTTCAGACTCTTTCTTTTTCTTCGGATTTTCTGTCTCGAAAGTTATTTATCCTGTGGCCAACAGATTTTCCCTCCCCTCATCTTTCATGTATTTTTGGAGAAAGGGAGGTCGAGTGTTGCCTTTTTTGTGTCTCGCGTCACTTTTCCCTTCTGGGCTGCTTTTAGTTATAGTAGTTTTTCTGAACCTAGTCTCCCCCACTTTTCTTCTTTAGGGGGCCGTGCCCCTTTACTCTTCTTCTCTGTGTGACTGTTTTTTCCGTTGTTGATGGGGAAGTTTTTGAGCTCCTCTTAAGTTCCTTTTATCTCTGACATCCTTCCCGCACATTCAGTTCAGAGCCTGCGTCTGAATTCCGGAGATACAAGATGGGACCTCTTTTTTCGGGCCTATTACCGATTGTTGTTCCGAATGGGGACGCAACCTGCATTTGGGTCCCTTTTTGTGTTTTTTTTTTTTTGGCGTGGCAAGTCACTTAGGTTCTTTGTTGTTTTATGTTTGTTCTCTTCTTCTTGGCGTTAGTAAGTTACCGAGGCTTAGCGTCGCCTCCTCATTTTGCACTCCCTTTCTTCATTTCCTGGTTTTCGGCTCAATACGCTTTTCTCGTCTGGAAGAGTTTGCCCCCTCCTTTTTTCCTCTTGCTGCCCTTAACGTCGATAAGTAACCTTACTTATAGAGACGATTGCCCTTTGATATCTTTTCTGTCCCTCAGTCGGATTCTCGTACAAATCCGTTTTCTCTTCTCGTCATGCGATTATCTACTGAAGCTGGAAATGAAATCACCTACATTTCGAACTTTTCCTTTGCTGTTCACTTTCTCCTCCTCACTTCTCACTGGTAGGTCCCCCCATGGAATGAAGCGTTGGAGCCCTGTCCTTCCCCTTCTCCAGTCTGTGAATTGTAATCCTTGTCTTCTGGTAAGTAGATAGGATTAAACTCTTTTTTCCCGGAGGCCCCCCTTTCTTTTACCCTTGTGAACCTGGTAAGAAGTTGATTTATCGCGAGAACAACTTTTTGCTCGAGAGTATTGGAGCCTCTGTTTTTTCCCCCTTTTTCTTCTTTTAAGTGATCTCACGGAAGAATTTCGTTGCGAATAGGCGCCAATCTTCTTTTTATTCTCTCCACCTTCGTCTTTTCAATTGAGTAATTCCCCAGAGTCCCCCCAAACCCGGTGTTTGAGTTCCTTACCCCCCCACCTTTTTCGAGAGTTTTACCTTTAGATTCCGGCGGAGTCCGCTTTGTGGTCTGGTTGACTTTTGTCGCCCATTTCACCGGCGGCTTTGCTTCGGGGGAGGAGTAGGGGGTTTCTCCAGGCCTCGGCGCCCCCTTCTTTAATTTTTTCATATATTTGCTTGACCCCTTTTTTTTTCTCCTCGGGGTTTTTCGGCTGATGTTCAGAATCTCGGTGGTTTTTATCCCTGTCTATCTTCTCCTCACCGTTTAATGCTTTCCCTTCTACTCTCTCTTTTTCCTTTTTCCCCCACTCCGTCTTCATAGACAGGTGCAAGTTTTTTTCTTCCTTTGCTTTCTCGTCAGATTCTTTTAGACGCGGTTTACTTTTCCTTGTAAAAGTCCCTCCCCGGCAGCTTTATTTTTTCCGAAAAACTCTTCGGGTGGGTGACCCGTTTTCCCCCCCTGTTCCTTGTGATCCCCCCTCCTTTTTTTCTTCCCCGGACTGTTTTTATACCCTGACACAGTGTCTTCCCTTTTTGTTTTTCCTTTGTTTTTCTGTTTCAAGGGATTGATAGGGCGGACGTGTTTTAAGTCATCTCTTCTCTTTTCTTTAATTCCCCTTATAACTCTTCGGCGGTAGTTGACAATGGTGAGTACAGGATTCTCACCGCCCCCTCCCTTCTTTTTTCACTTTCTTTTAAATTGAAGAACTATTTCCCTTCCTTCTCTCTGATCGTCTTTCCCTTACAATCCTCGGATCCCTGGTGGCGATGAAAAGAAAATGGTGGCGGTGGTAGATCCCCCTTCCTTTCGGAATTCATTTTGTCTTTTTTCCCCCCCTTTTCTTTTCCTGGTCTTGCCGTATCTAGTTTGTTATACCCACATTATTTCTAAATTCTTTTATCCCTTCACGGTTGTCTTTCCCCCTTCTTCTAACTTCTTTGGAGTACGAGCTTCAGAAGGAAGGCATATGTGTCACCTTTTCCTCTCCGAGTTGTTCCCCTGCACCTCGACCAAATTAGAATTACTTTTCTTAACCTCTCCTCCCCGTCCTGCTTTCCGTGTTTATGAATGTGTTAATTATTCAAGAGGACTAGATGGAGTCCTTTGGATCCTACCTCTCCCCTTCCCTTTTTCTCCTCCCAGCTTAGGAAGGAAAGGGTAAAGAAGCTCTTCCCATGTTTTCTCCCCCCCTTCTGCCTTTTTTTCCAACCGCCTAAGCATTTATTCCTTGGATACCCGGAGGGGCTTCCCCTTCCGTTTTCACGTTCCCGTTTTAGTACCCTGCTACTAAAAAGAGTGTCAAGCCCTCCTTCCGCTTCAACCAACATCGCTCTGTTAGTTCCCTTTGTGGGCGCCCGGTCCTTTTCAACGATGATTTTCTCAAGCGGGACAGGGGGTTTTTTTTTTGAGTTCCCTTCCCCCTTCTTGTTTTTTCTCTCTAGCATATAACTGAAAAACCATGTACGTCCTTCTCCCCCAACATGTGTCTACGGCCCATGGAGATGGCCATAACGAAGTAGAACGATATTTTCTTCTTTCTTCCTTCTGATTGAAAAGCTGTGCGTCGAGAATACCTTAGCTCCCTCTTGTATCCCACTTCCACAACTGACGGTGAGATTTTAGGAGTTGGGCCCTTTTCCTCCCTGCCCCGAATGATTCGTCCCCCGGTAAGAGTCGGCTTAAAGGTGCCCCGTGCGTGTTGTGGCTCCCTTCCTAGTGTTGCTTGAGTAGTGATCCCAATTTCCTACTGCTCTTTTCCTTTTTTTTTCATAATGGTACCACACCCCCTGCCTACCCACTGAGAACTTCCTCCTCCATTTACTTTTTTGTTTCTTTTATTGAAAAAGGTATTATTAGAATTTGTTTTTTTTTGCTTTTGTTCTGAAAAGTGACGGGGTAGTTGACTTTCGGCCACCCTCTCTGTTTCGAACGCGTCTCCAAAAATAATATTCTTCCTTGATTTCCTTCTTTTAACATCGTACACGTTTTTCTCTCGATTTTTCTCCCTGCCCTGGTTATACCCCTTTCTTTCCTCCCCTTTTTTGCCCCGTCCTTTCCCTGTCCGCGATGCCGACATTGAAGGAACATTATACAACCGCCCCCTACCGGTCTGTTTTTCTCTCCCAGTTAAAGACGGAGGCCTTTTTCAGTCGTCCTTCTTCTTTAGTTCGGCAAGTTCGAGTTTGCGAACCCCCTTCCTTTTGTTCTTTTTTTCCTGTTCCTAACGGCACCCACTACGCAGCGTCCCACGTTTCCTTTGGCCTTCCCTTTGATTAAATTGAGAGAGCTATTCTCCCCTGGAACACCTTCCGTCCTTTTCCCCCCCTCCCCATGTTAAGAATAACTAATATTGCACTACCTTGCAGACTGTCGTTTTCCCTCTTGACTCCCTTGCTTTCTTTCTCTCTGATCGACGTCCGACTTTTTTTAAAAAAGAAGCGTTATTCCCCTTTGAGTTCCCAATTTTCCGTAATTTCTGCGGTTTCTTCCTGATTCTCGGACATTCCTCCGCCGTTCACCATGGCTCCCCCCTTTTTCCGATTTTCACCCTTGAAATTTTCCACCCTTCTAAAACGGAAGGAAAGATTCCTTCCCCCCTCTTCCCCCCAATTTTTTCTTTCGATGCGAGTATTTTCTACCCCCCCCCGTTTTTGCAATAAGAATGACCCGCTTTTTAGACTACCTTCTTGAAGACTCCCATTCTACCACTCATTTTTGCGCCTTTCCTTTGCATCGCAATTACACTATCCGCCCCTTCCCTCACCCGTTCCCTTCGAAGAGATGTTATTTTAATGACATCCATTAACCCTCTATGAAATAGAGGTTTACCCCGATCCCCTTCTCTTGCGTCTTACTCCTCCGTTTTGGCCGAGTGTTTTTTGTTCCCTTTCTGCCGATTTCTCTTTCCCTATGGCGGTGCCCCTATAGAAACCCTCCTCTGCCGTTTCTTCCTGGAGTCCGTAGCCTCCCAGCACTCTGTTTTCTCTCTTTGCTCTATAAACCCTTTTCTAGGCTGACTTAACCAGCAAATGATCCCCATTTTCGCCCAGTCCCCCTCTCCTTTTGTTTTTCGTCCTTCCCGATCAGTACAACTTAATACCCAAAAGGATACTTCTTCCGTTTTTTCTCCTGGACTTTCTTGTCCCTTTTACCCAACATTGCCGATCTTCCGGGAAGAAAGTTCATCCACCTCAACCCCTCCCCCCCGTCCTGTTATTCCTTTACATTCCGTAGCGCTCATCGCATCAGGGTTCCTCCTTGTCCCACTTCTTTTTTTTTTCCCTCGTCGCATCCACCCTCTCTAAGCTTAAGGCGATGACGCTCTTTCTCTTTGGGCTTCTCATTTCCCTTCCCCCTTGATTTTTTTAAGAGATATTTTGCCTAAAAAAAAATCCCCACTCCTTATTTGATTTATCCAGGACAGTTTCCCCCCCATAATCACTTTTCCCTTTTTTCTTCGTACCGTCTAATCACTGGACTGCGCGCGACTCTATAAGCTAATTGACTACTTTCTCCTCCCGCCTGCTTGTCCCCCCACTCCGACAACTTTACCCAGGCCTGAGTCCCCGCAACACCGTCCTCAGTCTTTCCTTTGCTTTACCCGTCGAACCCCTCGTGAATACTGCCCGAACCCTCTTCCTCCCCTATTCTTGCGTCTCCCCCTCCCAATTGTTACTTGCTGTCTTCGATTAATCAGAAGAAGGCTTCCTTTGTTCACGTTCCATTTTAACTCCCCCGGCCAAAAAAAGTCCCCTAGTTCGAGGCTTTCTTGGCTCCTTCTATCCCCCCTTTTTCTAGCCCCCTGTTGCGGTCGGTCGGCTCTTCACTCCTCCTGGTTTCCCCGTTCGCCTCTCCCTCAGCCACCAGCCTTCCCCCGTTGTTCGCAGGCCACATAAGAGGAAAAGATTGACTTTTTCTCCCATCGTGGGTTCCTTACTAAATTTTGATCACAATCCCACCGACGTCACAACCAATTTCCCTCTTTCTTTTTTCGTTTTTATTCAAAGACCGCGGCCCCCCCCCCTATTTCTTATAAAGAGCGGGCCAGAGTGTTCCCTTTTCTGGTCTCCCTCTTTTCTCTCCCCAGATAGCTTCCTCCCCCCAAATCTTCCATCTTGCGCATCCGCGGTACCAACTTTCCCGTTCCTCCATATCCCTTTTTAAAGCCAGGAGTCACAACCCCTTCGCAAAAATTGGACGTACTCGTGCTTTTTTTTCCCTTTACTTCCCTGAAGACCAAAATTAGTAGTCCAAATGATTTGCCGCTGATTGTCCCCCGCCTCTTCATTTATGTAAGAAGGAATTCCATCAAGGGGTTCCTACTTTGAACTCGTCCTCTGTGTGTAGCCACCCTTTTGCTTCCTCGAATCTGAACCAAAGATCTGGATTCCCCCCCCCACCTTTTTACTTCCGGCGTTCTAACCGGCGTCTGGCCCAACGATTTTCTCATGCCCTCTTCTCTCCCTCCCCTACAGTCAATAATTTTTTTCGCGCAGACTCATAACGCCAAGTAACGATGAGTTTGGGTTTCCGTCACCTTATTTGCCCTCCTTCCAGATGAACCAGTATATCACGATGATCACTTGCATTTCCCTTTCACTCTCTCTCCCTCATTTTGTTTTTGTCTATCTCCTATTGCGGAGGGAGAGGAGCCTGGGCACAGTGCCTCTAGAGTTCCATGGTTCATCTTTGTTTCCCATCCTATTTTCTTTTCTTCCGTTTGACTGGGCGGTATGAGGACTGCGCGCCCTTTTTTCTCTCTTGCTTCTTTTTCTTTTTCCGGGATGATGCCTGCATATTAACTGACTTCTCCTCCTTTCCTTCCAATTGGCCCAAGTATTTGGTTATTAGAGGCTATCTGAGAATGGGGGGAGACACGCTACCCCTCTTCCCCTACCTTCTCTTTCTTTTTTTGTATAGCGTGGCACGATCGGCGGGACGCGAAACCCGGCAATCCCCAAGTTTTTTCCTTCTGGTTTTTTCTTCAGGCCCTGGGGCAGCTAACATGGATGGGAAGACCAGGTGGCGGACTTGTGGTTCCTTTCCTCCCGGTTCCTTCCTCTATTCAATTTCTCCTTGTCCCTCCCTGTGCGCACGATTGGTAAGATTTGGAAGCGCACAGTCTTTTTTATACTCTCCGGAGATCCCTGAAACTGGCAGAGCAGTTCGTCGAAATAGTGTTGTTTGCGAGCATTTCTTCCCCTCCCATCCCTTTTTTCAGTTTTTTATGGGGAGCGACTGGATGGAGACTATTCTCCCACATATTTCTCCTTCCCTTTGGTATATCGACTCCATGTCCTCACTTTCGGGGAGAGTGTTGTGCGTTGGATAGAGAAATTTAACGCTAGTTCTTTTCTTTATCTCCTTCTCCTACTGTTATGCATTAACGGTAAGAGGGTTATACCGACTTGAGACATGAGAAGATACCCTTTGCCTTAACCATAACCAATCAAAAAACTCCCACAAAACCACACACCCATGTTGGCGTTCTTTTTTCTTTTCCTGCTGTTTCTTTCTATCTTAAGTATCCCTTTCGCTTATGAAGCGCACGACAGCCATTTTGATTTTCAATTTTCTCCTGCCTATCATATGAGGAAAGGGTTTGGTTGCTGGGTTGTTTTCTTTTTTTTGTGGTTTTTGTTTTTTTGGGGCGGGGTTTTGGTTTGCGTTTTGTTTTTTTTTTTTTTTTTTTTTGGTTTGGGGGCGTGGGGGTGGTTTTTTTTTTTTTTTTTTTTGGTGTGATGTCCTATTCCCGAGGTGTTGAAGGGTGTCGACATCTTTGTAGGCTTGAGAAGGACTGGAGGAGGAGGTTTTCTTTATCTTCTTTTTTTATCAGTCCGTTAGATTATCTTCGTCGTCTCTAGTCTTGTGACTTTGGTTTCTTTCCCGTCTCCTCTTTCTGAATAGCTTGATTGCTATTGGTTTTGCCCCTCCTCTCGAGAAAAAATAATCTCCTTATTCTTTCCTCCCCCCTCTCCCCATCTTCTTTTCCTATATAGATGTAGGCTCGAAGTCTTTGGGGAAGAGGGGAAAATCAATTCCCCGATTTTCCTTCTCTCGAAGAAGTCTGTAACTCAACGCCCTTTCGCCTGTGAAGTGGAATTCTATTGCGGCCGGAAACTATTTCACTGGTGGGCCATTACGCGCATTTATCCTTCTGCTCAGCTTCCCCGAATCATTTGTAAGGATGGTCGATATAGGATTACCATCTTCTTTCCTTTTTTTCTTTATTCCCTTTTCCATTTTTCTTTGGCTGATCAGTCCCTCTCCCCAACACGTTGAGTATTCTCAGCCCTCGCGTCGGAGATTGCTTGTTTTTTTTGATGAAGATAATGTGCAGGTGTGGTCCCCTTTCTTTGTGAAGAGGTCGACATATGCCTGACGGTGAGTTCGTTTCTTCACCCTTTATGCCAAAGAGGCCAACCTTGAGGCGACCCCCCCTTTTTTCTCTCTTTGAATATTCTCTGAAGTTGGATTCTGTCCAATTGGAGTTAGGGTGGCCCTGACTTGATCATTTTCGTTCTTAGGATTTTAGTAGCTTGTGCTTATCAAGGGCCTAGGCAGCAACAGGCGATTTCTATTTCTCCCTTTTTTTTTCTCGTTTGTCTTTGCAGGATCTCCGAACAGTATTTTGGATATGACTCTCATTCCCCCTTCTTCAATCCTTCATGCGGTTACATGAGATAATTTCTTATGGTGAATGTTTCCTTCTTCCCCCTGCCCCCCGCCCGCCGTTCATAGGCTGTTCAGCTCCGGTGCTTATGAGCTGACAATTAAGGTTCCCGTGTTCACGTCTCAACCCCTTCCCCCTTTCTTTCCTTTCACAACTCTCGCCTTCTCCATTATGAACGAACGCCTGTAGCCCGTGTCGTTATAATTTCTCTCACTTCTTTCCTTTTTCTTCCTTGACTCAGACAGGTATGGAATAGTGGGAGGCAGTGTGTTACAAGGATTATCTTCGCTCTTTTTTCTTTCCCCTCTCCTCTTCTCCCTCATTTCGTTGTAGTTGTGCATTTTCTTTAAACAGGATATTGACCCTCCCCTCAAATTTTTCAAGTTATCTCTTCCCGAAGACCAGATCCACAGGACCCTGAAATTATATCTGTTCCCCTCCTCCCTTACCTTTGTCTGCCCCACTAAAACTTGTGGAGGTTCCGGTAGATGTCCCTTCATGTGCGGCATTCCGCGAGCTTTCTTTTTCCCCCTTTCGTTGTAAGATGAGATCTTTTTTTTCCTAATATGGTATACCACTTTCTGTTCTACCACCTTCTTTCCCTCTCTACGTTTCCCTATTCCGCCCTTCCGTAAGTATTTTTGGTGAGTACGACGACGCGTAGAAGACGGAGATGTTTTTGTCCTTGCTTATTCTCTTTCTGTTCATTTCCACCCCGTCGAATTCCTTTTGCACCGAGTCGACAGCGCCCGAGACTTTCCCCTGTCTTCCTTTCTCTGGGTATCCTTTTGTAATGATTAGCGCCCCTCAGTTTCATTTTCCCAGAACCTCTCCAATTGCCAAGCTGTCTGCAATCCCCCCCCTTTTGCGCTCGGCCAGCCCTATGGAACCTCCTCAAGCAAAAGGTTCTGTTTTACATTTTTCTGTTTGCGTCCCTTGTCGTGGGCCACAGACTCACTCATTCTCCTTTTTTTTCCTTTCTTCGACCTCTCCTCCTGTAGAAGTAGTCCCTTTAAGCAACAATGCGGCGTTCTCCTGCCTCCCTTCGATCTCCAAGATTCCCTTGGACTGAGCGTAGTCTGGCGCTGCACATTTTCCCCTGCCATCCCCCTATCGGGTGCTACCTGGAACGTTTGTCGTTGCTTGTTTGATGACCCCTTCCTATTATTTTAATATCCTCAGGTTTTGTTGTAGACTATCTTTTCCATACCTACCCCAGGTCCGCGTGTTTCCCCTATCGTGTCCTCTTACATTCCCCTTTTGAGATGAAGAAGCAGTGACCCCCGCTTCTGGAGTCATGTGTTAGTTCAGGGACCCACCCTCGCTTTTCGATCCTACCTAAGGCTCCACTAATGACTTCGATGTGTACTTCTTTCTTCTCCCCCACTCGTCATTCTTTCTTGGGGTTTCACTTTGATCCTTGTCCGATCTCTGACGAACTTTTCCATGATTTCTTAAAGTTGACTTTGTACGAGCAGCCTTTGTTTTGGTCAGACAGTTTTCCTTAGTTCTTTATCCACATGGTATAGACCTGCGGCCTTGGAGCCGGTCATCCTCCCCCCCCCCTTTATCTATAAGGACCGAGCAGGACGTCGTTGGCGTGTTCTTCGACTTCCCCCCTGTCCTCTTTCCCTTGTTTTTGTTTGCCTTTCCCCTGTCTTTAACTAAAAGCAGGGCGTGCATCGTTACACTCGCCTTTCTTCTCACTCGTCCTCCAAAAATATAATCGGAATTTTTTTAGAGTAAAGACTTCACCTCGGTGACACTCTTTTTTTTCCCGAATGGGCTCTACCAGAGCTTCATTCGAATTTCCCTTCCCCCCTTTCCTTTTTCGGCAAACGTCTGCTGCAGCACAGAAAGGAACTCTTACCTACCTACACTTCTTTTTCATTCCCTCACGGATCTTTGCGTCTTGTGTCTTACTTTTTTTTTACTCTCTCCTCTGGACAATCTGTTCGGTTCACTGTTCGAGTTTGAGAAAAAATTTTAGTGGCTCTTCTCTTCATACTCACAGTCGAACCTCCCTCCTGTTCTGATGAATGTCCTCGTTTATTTACCCTCCCTCCGAGACCTTACCCCCAAGGACGACCATAGTCAATCCCTGTTCTGAACCCCTCAGTCCTCTTTTTTCGGAAAATCTGCCACCTGGCTTGATACGACGGACTACCGGGTCGGCCCCCTTAATCTTTTCTTTCCAAGTTATACTATTTTCCGTACACCATCCGTCCGTAATACTTGAAGTTTCCAAAGGCAACGAATGTAGAGTCTCAGCCCGTTTTTAAATACGCTATCCCCCTGAATGACCTTTTTGGCGATTTCCGTCATTTTGAACCTTCAGGACTTCCAAGAGGAGTGATCCTGAACCGCCAACCTTTGAAGCTTGTTGATCTCTGCGAGCTTCTCGCAACCTCCTCTGACCCAGCATTACCATCCAAGATGAGAAGATCACCAACAAGGTGCAGCTCCAAGAGAGACACCGCCCCCCTTTTTCCTCTTTTTCCGGGACTGAACCCCCTACCCCCCACAACGACCAAAGAAGACTTTTGTAATGAGCAGATAGAGTCTTTTTTCTCCCTCCCTCCCCCCAGGTCCTTTCTGGCCTTTCCTATAGAAGGCTTAAAGCTCGAAACAGTTGGTATTTCTCCCTCCTGGCCCTCTTTTGCCGGCCCCCCGAAATGGAAGACGACTTTGATGAGATAAGTCGGCATCTGGTTCCCTCAATTAGCTAACTAAAAGGCGACCGGCCACTCACCTATCGTTGCCCCTCGGCCTCCTCATCCCTCCCTGGTTTTTCCGCGACTATATCTCGATCCATAAAGGGGGTCGTTTTCTCTCCCCCCTCCTTTCCAGACTCCAAAAACGCAGT
>Ga0179591_1344549_pt1 | contig 21741 bp, 18 predicted proteins | sample CZOMad2_1_08_16f_FD_182891 | JGI IMG/M metagenome (GOLD analysis project Ga0179591, IMG submission 182891) | Vadose zone soil fungal communities from Angelo Coast Range Reserve, California, USA - CZOMad2_1_08_16fungal (PacBio error correction) | ecosystem: Environmental > Terrestrial > Soil >... | reverse complement strand
CAAACCGTTGCGGGCCGGCCTCCACATAAGAAGATCAAAGCTTTTCGCTCCCCGGCTTCCCAATTTTTCGATATGCCAGTTTTTGATGTAGTTCCGGCTCCCCCGTCCTCCCCTCCTCTCTTTTTTCAATGTGGGAATAGCACGATGAGGACTTTTTCAGCACGATTCTCCGATTCCCCCGCCCTGACCTTGTCGTGAGTGTTGTTCTTAGCCGACCGCCACGATATTTTTCTTTCCTTTTCGGCCCTTGCGTAAAATTGCCGTAAGATACACTCAATCTTGTTGCTGAATTAAGAACGCCTTCAACCGGATGATTTCTTTTTTTCCCTCTGAGAGTTTCTTTTTCGCGATTTCTGAGAAACGCTGTCTTGACTTTTCCTTTTATTCTAGGTCATGGATCCTGGTCTATTCTCCCGGGTTCCTTGCGCTTCTTGTAACTCCATCAAAACACCCTCCTTTTCCGCAGTAACCGGATGGATTTTTGTTTTTTCAATGTGATTCATCTCCCGCATTTCCCGGCCCCTCAAAATTTCCCTAGGAGTGCCTCCCCCCGCCCCCTAGCTTGACTCGCGGCTTAGCCGTTTAGGTCTTTCCTCCCCCCCCCCGCGAAACAGAACCAGCGTCCCTTCCAATATTCAAGAAAGCCAGTGTCCCCCCTTCGTGGCCGGTCTGCGTCATTCGCATCCTTCCGCGTTACCTAAAGAACATGTCGCATGCGGCTCCAGAAAAGGCTTTTCACCTTCCGATTGAGATTATTCCCAGGTAGCCTTACTGCTCTGCTCACAAAACTGCTTGTTTCAATACACGTCCTCCCCTTCTGCACAGCACAGCTGGGACAGCAGTCGCTCCAACTCGCCATATCCTGTCAGGATCCTCCCTTCGCGGTTTTTTCCTCCCTTCCCCTTGATCCTGGGCCGAGGGTTTCCCCTTGAGAAGCCCGTGTTTTGTTTTACAGCTTTCTTGCTCCTTGCTTAATTTTTTCTGCTTGATGCCGGATTCGGTATTATTTTTTGATGTTTACCACTCGATATTGAAACCCTTTCATTTAAGCGGGTTTTCTTCTTTTCTTAGAGTTGCCTTGAATCGGAATTCTCAAGATGAAGGTGATCTCTCTATCCCACTTTTCTGCTTCAGAGGCCCAACTTCGCTGACGAACGCCGTCCCCCTCCCCCACCTAAGTTGCCTCACAAATGTTCCCTAGTGGTAATGAAAGTCCAAGCGTTGTACGGCGCCCAAGTGTCTCCCAAATCGCCCATCCAGGATTCGAAATCGAGGCTTTGAACGTCCTCCCGTTATGTCCCCTGCTGCTTTTTCTTCCTTGATCGTGTTTATTCTCACGTATAGAAGCTTTGTGGTGTAACATCTTTTTGAACCCTTCTCTGCCGCCGGTGTGAATTTTGTGATTGAAGGGTATTCTTCCGTCCTAGCCCCTTCGATTCGACGTCCTCGCCAGCCGCTTAACGTCCCGCCTGATTACACTTTTTCCTGCAAGGCTCCCCTTTAGTGGCACTCGTTAGCTTGTGCGTTTTTTTTCATTCGCGAGAAAGGGATGGCACTGAGTGATGCGCATTTTTACCCCCCCCCCCCCAAGTGCTGCGTTTCTCGATAAATTCTTTTATGAATCAGTTTTCTTCAGATTAAAGTCTTCACAGCGTTCAACTTTTCCGGTATGACCTACCAGCATCGCGGATTTTTTTCCTTTCCCCCAATTCCCCGCTCTTTCAAATTCCTTCCTTGTTCTTGACCTTTTTAAGCAGTTTCGTCCCCCGCTGCTCCTCCCCGTCCTCGTCCTTTCTCGATCGATTCGCACCACTGCCAGGTGTTTTTAACTCAACCCCAACGCATTTTCCTGACAAACGCGGCATCCTGCTTCCCTATTTTTTACTATGTAGCCGGTGCGTACAAATCAAGATTTCCCCCTTTCGACTTGTTCGCATTTCCACGGTCGGTCGTCGTTGACGGTCTTTCCCTGCGAGAATGTCGCGCAGGTCTTTAGCTGGAGTCCTTTTCCCTTCCCACTCTTCAGACACCTGAAATGTCTAGCGCTGCCACGCTGAACTTTTGCACGCGTCCGCGTGAACGGTTATTGTTTTTTTGAGTCGCTTGGCTTTTTTAAGGGAATATCCGCTTCGATCTCGCCAGCGCGGAGATACTTGGTTCAACCCTCCCCTTCCTACTTGTCTTTCGTCGCCTTCCCGCAGGGGGCTTCTTCGTCCTTTCCCTCGTTTTCCCAATTAATGTGTTTGCCGCTTTTTGAACCGCTCTTCCCATTATTGAAACTTTTTCCTTGCCAGATCTGACGCGTGCATCAGCTTCCGAAACCCTTTCCTTTTTCTCAGCTTTTAGCATAGTTGTACTCAAGAGTTTAATACCGAAAAAATCTCCCCGTCCGCAGAATTTCCCCAGGACGGTTGCGCGAATTCTCGTTTCCTTTGTGCTGGTCACCTCCACCTTTTTTCGTACACGGTTGAGGTCCCTGAACTCCTTTTTGACTCCTGAGCTCATTGATTTCCTCTTTCCCCTTCCACGTCGTTTCTTCCTTTTTCACGCAGTGATGACGTTTGTCCAGCGTTGACCCCCCTTTCCTCCTCCTCTTTGTGTTTAGTATGAATATGCGCTTTTACACAAGAATAAGCTTTCAAACACCTGCCCAAGTGAGCATCCCTTGAAGAGGGCTTCTAGCTTTAACCATTCTTCGAACACTCCGGTACTCCTTTTTTCTGACTTCTAGTGGAACGCGCGCATAGCTAAACCTTCGTTTTCTGGAAGTGAGCATTCGGTCTTTTTCTTTTCCCCAGAGGGGTAGCATGTCTTTTTCAGCTCAGGAACGCCTTCGCGAAGTGCAGTTACTGGGTGTCTGTTTGTGCGTTTCCAGCTTGGCCCGCCATGGGTGGACACGCCTTCCAAACACTAAGAATCCCTGCTCAGACGCGGCCCGTCGCACGCCAGCGCAGGGTGGTTACCTTTTGTTCCTCCCATCTATCTCTTCTCTCAGACTACGAAGCGGAGATTGCCCTTTCGACACGCGGGACTGGAGAAGCCTTGAAACGCTTCTCTCCTCCCCAAAGTGGTTTTACGAGAACAACTGTGCAGGTGCCACCAGTTGTTTTTCATCTTTTGCAACCACGCTGACATTCGTCCACTGGCCTGGGATCTTTATTCTTCCCCCCTATCGTACTGACTCCTACGCGACACTCACTTCCGGATGGTCCAGTTTTGTTTGTCTCCCGGATTATCATTTGTTTAAACAAGACCTACGGATTGTCCTCTGAATGTGTCTGGGTTTTCCAGTGGCCCAACTTTTGAGTGGGCTCTCCTCGAACCTTGATCGCCGTCGTTGCTCCCCTTCTCCCCTCCAGCTCGACCACATGCTAAACCTTTTTTTCCTCGAACCAGCCGGAATGAAAGAATCGGCTTTGATTTCATGTATTTTTTTTACCATTACCCTCATGTCTGCTTACCCCCGATCACATACTGAGGCTCCTCATCCGATTCTCTGACGTCAGCGCCTGCATGGTCGCAGTTGGAAAACATTTTCGTCACCCCCTTTAGCACTGCGGTTTTGAGCCACTACACCGAACGATGGCCTAATGGCCCGGTTTCCTGAACGAGTACACATCGCTACCCTTAAATCAGGTTTCGATCCTTGCTCTGTATGCGCACGGACGTCGTGCGCTGGTTTACGTTTTTCCTCCCATCTACCGTGCGAGCACCCCCCTTCCCCAAAAAAAACAGCTTAAGTCTTTCTAAGTCCCCGCCAAAAGCGGCTTTTTCTTGCGCAAAACCCAATGCTCCCTTTCTCCCTTTCCCCCACCCCTTTATCGGCTTCCCTCCCCCATATATTTCTCCTCATGCATGGAAGCGATTTATGACACTCTTTTTTCGCCCCTCCCCCTCCGACTTCGTTTTACCACGATTCTTTGTGCGGCAACTAGTTTTTTTTTGAGTTTCCCTGATGCTTTTTTCTTTAGGATCTACCTCCGCGCCGTTGTGGCGATTGTCACTTCTTTGTCGATCCCGCGAAAATGTACACAAGGAACACCTGCCCCTCCCCCTGATTGCCGTGAAATCCGTTTGCACGAGAGGGGACGACGCCAAACCCGCCCCTACATCCCCCCGACGTGACTATCTCATTCAGCACAGGCTCCCTCCTCTTTGACTAATTTTTTTTTTTCCTCGTTTCCAACAACACTTCTCCGTCCACCTCACGCCAGGCTCTTCCCGACACGCGACTACTTCACGTGATGCCGTATTTGCCCGGTTTTTTTTTCGTCGTTTAGGATTTTTTTTCCCGACCCGCCGAGGTATTTCTCCGGATTTTTTTAGCCCTCCCTTTCCCCAAAGTTTTGTCTAACTCCCGCTGGAAAATTTTAAAACTCTCCACTCCTTCGTCCTTAGCCGATGCTCAAGTGATTCTTTTTTACCGGCGGAGGCTCTTACTCCCTTCCCCATCCGACCGCGCCTGTTTTCCCGTTCCTTGCGTCTTGGGAGGCGACGCTTCTTTTGGTGTTTTCGCGCGCGCCGAAGCTTCTACTGCTAGCGTCATTTGACCTTTTTGCGATTAGGACCTTACAGCGGGCTCGGCCGCTACCATTTGTGCTATTTTCCCTTCAGCTTTAAACGACGCTCACCTCCTCCTGGGATGTTGATTTTTACTTCCCGCCGGCGCCTGCAAGCCCATCAAACAATGACATCATGACCCCTGGTGTCCACTAGTCTTGACGCTTTCTCTCCTGAGCGAGTTATTCTTTATTCTTTTTTTCTGAGAGCGGAAGATGACGCCCGCTAGTTTTCCGCGCATAAGGGACGCTTCCCCACCGCTTTTTCTTTTCCTCCTTCCCTTATCTACGCCCAACTTCCCTCTATCTTCTGTTTTTCCGTCTACCCCCCTTTCACGACCTAGAGGGCATTGGATTCCATAGACGTTCCCCGGCCCCCCCTCCCCGTGGCCGCCAACCCTGAAGCTGCTGCTGACTTTACTTTTTCAGGCAGCGTGGGCATACCCCCCGATCCGAATTGGACTTCCTCCCTCCTCCCTCATCCAGATTTTCTTTTCTGGAGTTTGATGCCAGGACCTTGTGTTCAGTTTTGCCTTGAAGATCGCGCGATTCAAGTCGTTCCGTCTTTTTGTCAAGGAGTTTTCCTGAAGTTACTGGGGCGTTTTTTCAGAAAGGCTCGGGGTCCCTCCCAAGAACCCACGCGCAAATTTCCCCCGTACCCCCTTCGCTTATATTCGAAACTTTCCGAATTCCCTGCGCACGCGCCGATACGGCGGAGCGCGTCTCGTTAACCTTTTGTTTCTTCCGCGTTTTTATCGGTTTTTGGAGAACTGGTTTTTTTATGAAATTCTTGTTACTGAATCTCTCGGCGAAGATTCCTCTACTCTGTAGCCAGACTCTTTTTTTTTTTTGACTGGGTTCGTCCCCGCATCACGCGCTTGCTGCTCTCAACTCCCTTCCCCGATCCCAATAACCCTCTTCCACCACCCGAAAGGCAATCGAGTTTCTTTTATTGCTTTAGACAACTCCGGCAACCCTTATTTGCCGTTTTTTTCATCTAACCACATCCCGCAGGAATGCCTTGCTATTTTGCGATGCTTAAACGCGTTTTTCTCTCACAATGGCTTGTAAGGCCTTCCTTTTTAAGATTCTATATTAAGGAGGGCGCTTTCTCTTCGTTTTTCAGAACTAGACTTATCCATCCAGTCCCTATAGAGGATGAGATCACGTTTGACTCCCCCTCGGCTGTTACTAGTGCGTTAAGTAAGATCTTTATACACCGGTTTTTTTCTTTTGCGGAGCTTCGTCTATGCATTTCCGTTTTTTTTTTTTTTTAAAACTTGTGACCACGGCGCTACTTTTCTTTCCCTTCAGCTTAGGACTCATTCCAGCCTGCATATCGGAGGAGGCCATGAGACGGTTCAAAGCTTTTCCCTTCGTTGCTTTTTTTCTAGGGTCATGGATGCCGTCTTGAATTTTCTTTTTGTCCCTCCGGAGCGTCGGGCCAAATGCAACCCTCACTTTCCGCATTCCCAATGTCTGTGATTTATTTTGTGTATTCATCAGCAGGACTGTCCCGTGCATCCCTTTTCCCCTTCCTAGCGTGCCGCCCCTCCAATTCGTTGTTGCCGAGTTTTCTTTTTTCCGCTACTTCGCAACGATTGGACCGCGACCAGAACCTTCCTTTTTTTCCCTTTTCCCCCTTCCCAATGTAACGTGCCACCCGGTGGTTTTTTTCCCGTGCTTTTTTTGAGTTAACGCCGCGTTCCGCCGTTAAGAAAAGTGAGTCCTCTGATACAAAGAACGAAGGATGGATTCCAGTTTACCATTTCCCTTTTTTCACCCCCGGCCCTTACATTGTGCTCCCGATTCACCACCCCTCTGCTAAATACCTTAGTCTCTTTCGTTCGTCACAGAACGCGGACTTGCCGCATAGCACTCGGCTATACTTTGAGGTTCCTTCACGGTGAAAGGCTCCTGTGCTTCGTTTACGGAGAACTTATTTTTTTTTTACATTGTAACCCTTCTTTTTGGAAATCTCCCTTGTTGCTGAGATTCCTCGCCCCTGCTTTCTTTGTTCGAGGCGTCACTCCCTTTCCAAACGGCATTTCAACTTTTTTCCCCCCGAGGTTGGTTTCATGACAGTTTCTCGGTTTACCCGGCCCGTTACAAGCTCGCGAAGACACAACGTTCTATTTGTACCCTTTCTTCCGATATAATTTTTACGACACGCTCGAACTTTCACCTCCCCCCCCGACCGAATCACCCAGCAATCGGGGTAATCGAACTCCCGCGTTGGCGGCGCTCTGATTCCTCCCCAAATCGTGTATCGAAAGAGGATGTCCGGGCAAGTCGATTAAAGGTTTCTTTCATTTTTCTCCTCTGCTTTTTTATCCCAAGTAAGCAGCTTTGGAGGGGTTCCCCAGTATTAGGAACCTTTGACACCCCCCGGGTGACATTTTTGTGGACCTTTTTGATTTATGGCTCGCGCCCGGACTGGCCTTCCTCCCATTGCTCAGCCCGCTCTTTATATCCCTCCTACGTACGATCTTGGTACGTCTTTCACCGGCTCTTCCCAGTGGCCATACGTTATCTTTATATTTCCTTCGGCCCCAAGCCCCCCCCAGTGATGGCATTCTCTCCCAAGTTGCACACACTGCCAATTTGTCCTATGCGAATCGCTATCACGGTCGCAGAATCAGTTCTCCTTCATCCATGGTTGTTGCCCAGACGCAGAGGAAATTGAATCGGATTCATCTTCTGGAAGGTTCCTACCCAGTCCTCACGGCGCTTTCAAATTGATAATTCCCCTCTTTCCTTCGGTCGACTAAACAATGCTGAATCAGCCACAGACTCGATCCTGAGCTCCCCGGGGGTTGCTTCCTTCACAAAGATTTAATCCCCCCTTCTCCTGATGTGTAATTGTTATGCTCTTGTTACAACGCGAAATACTTTCCATCCTATTTGTTCCGGTCCGTTTATTGGAGGTCTTTCTCGGTTTTCCCTCCCCTTAGGCCCGTTTCGCTTGGCGTGATTGTTATTGCAACAGGCTGCCCTTGATTCCCTTGGGTCTGTTTGTAACGGCACCTGCTTTGACTGCAAAAGAGCCTCGTTCCTTTCTTAGCGCTTTCTTTTCCCAGTTTAATCTCCACTCCTTCGAGTTGCTTCGCCATATATCTCTTTGGTTTTTTCTTTTGCCCGCAGTTCAGGCTGCACTGCGTGCGCTTTCGTTCGCGTATTCGCAGGTGTTCCTTCCTTTAATGTTTTCCCAGCTTTTGTAACAAACGACTTTTTCCTCTGGCAAAGGCCTTTTTACTCCTGTGGCCTGACTTCGCCTCTTGAATGTCCGCACTTTTCCTTAAGTGACGTCATAGTGTTCACTCTGTCCTCCGCCCCCTCAAGTCCAACTGATATTCTCCCTGCCCTTCCCCCTCTTTTGAGACTGCGCTGTTTCCGCGATGATCCCGTACATACACTGAATGTCCCGTTTTCAGTGTTTTTTTCTTAATTTGAAAGCGCTCTCCGGCATTCATTGATTTCGCTGCCCTCTTTAGTTGATAGTTTTCCTTCTGAAGTGTGTCCGTTGCAATATTCCCCCTCCCCCTTTTTTTTTTTTGAGACGATATGCACGCAGGGAAGGACCCGTCCCCCAATTTGACCACGTTCTAAACGACGTGCCGGGCATCGCCCCTCTGAAGGCGCGGATAACCCCCCTTCACCATCCAATTCTCCTGTGTGATGACCTACAGAAGCTTAGGGAACGCACTTGCTGCCCTTTTTTTTCTTCTGCGACGTTTTTGCATATTTTAGGTCGGACTTGTTCGATTGGTACAATCTTGGAAGTTTCGGTAAGTTTAACATTGCACGCGTCGTCCTTTTCAACACGAGTTTGTAGGCTGGCGTTGTTTTTCCCGCTTCATCCCCCCCAGACTTCCAAAACCCCTTACGATCCCCCCTTCTATACTTTTAAGAACCGACCAGGTCTCGTGAGGCTGAACTTCTTGCCTTTCTTCGGTTCGTCGCGCTCGCCTTTTTTCCTCCCCTGGCATCCCAGATGACCTGCCCGAAGACTTTTCCCCGCGGCGCTTTTTCCCAATTTAGCTTGGTTTCCCGCGCTAGACCAACAAAGGGGCAGGGTCCCCCAGTTCCCTTTGCATTTGTAACCGTGAACGCCAGCCCATGGCCTTTTGCTCTTATCTTCTCCAATTAGAAAGAAACCCCCAGTTCCTTCCGACAGATAGAATTCCGTTGGTCCAGTATTGCTTTGTGTCGACCTGCTCTTTATCCCAACAGATTAATGCAGATCCGCTTTGTTCTCCTGGGCGGTTATGGGTGGTACCCATTCTTGGCTTCTCCCCCTTCTGAGAGACATGATCGCATCTTTCGCTTCTTTACTTTTTTTTACAATCAAAAGCCTTTCCTCTCCCCAATGCCCCCCTGTGACCTTAGAGGCATTGTATGACCTTAACAGCGTGGCGTTCATCCCTATTTTTCTGCTGCTTTCTTTAATAGAATTTCTTCTGGATCCCTTAGTTCATTTCTCTAGTGGGCCCTTTTCATCATAGCTTACAGAACGTGGGCTTTCCTGTTCCCTAGCCAGCACCTTTTCGAACGATGTTCCGACGCATTTTTCGCAGCCCCTTAGGCGTACACCGATTTCCCAATCCGGCTTAGATCATGCTTTTTTTCTTCCCTGACTGCAGGGATGTGAGTGCTCCAAATCCCTAACCTGCTCAAAATTCCAAACGGGCTGATAAGAATGCTTTTCTATTTTTTTTGACTGTACCCGACCTCTGCCTTTTTCTCCCGTACTGTCCCCCGCAAGAGATTTTTTCCCCCCCTTGTCAACAGAGCCCCCCCGTAATACGGACGTGCCATAATTTTCCCTTTCTTGTTCTTGGGAGCCCCTGTGTAGCGGCCGCCAACGCGTTTTCTCGATGACCAACGATTCTCTCCCGGCTTTTTCCCCTTTCCTTTTTGTGGGACCCTTCGACTTGGATTTGCCCTAGGCCTTCTACGCAGGCGACGTTTTTTGATGTTTTTGCACTAGGTGAAGCCGCGAAAGTACGGCAATGCACCCCACCCCCTCTAGATCAGCGTTTGAAAATACCTTCCAAGAGCTCGTGGGACGCCGCCGCAAGCAACCTCTTGTTGCATCTCGGCACGCCAAACGGGCTTTCGCTCCCTCAGAACATCTTTTGCCCCCCCCCCACAAACCCAACCGGACTTTTCCCCTTTTAACCAGTTGCTACACGCGACCTTTCTATCATCCTGATTGTTCGCGCGCTGCTTTCGTGCTGGAGACGGCTGTCTCTTAATACGGTATTTGCTATTTTTTCTTATCTGCGTACTGGTCTTTAAGCTTCCGAATGAAATGAACTTTCCCTACTTTTTTTTCTGAGCCGGCATGGCGCGTTTTTTGAGTACAGTCGTACTTCGACCCCTAGAACGCTGGTGCCTCTTTTTTTCGTGGCCATTGGGCGCGACGCTGGTCCTCGATTTCTTGCGCCGTTGCCCTAAGGTAAGCTCTCTCTCCAGCTTCATTGTTGTTCCATTCCCAGTTACTTGTTATGGGCAGCCTGCTGGAGATGAAGTGCTCCACCCTTAACCTCCTCCGGTTCATGCTTTTCCCCTTTTTTGCTTGAGCCCTCTTTTTTTTCCTGCCATTTCAAGACCCAATGAATTCCTGCCCTGCGCATCACAAGTCATGTCCTTTTAATACCTCGAGGCCGCTATGCGGGAGGCGGAGAATTTCAAAGGTCTTGACGACTAGAAGCCTTGTGCCCTTCGGTTTTAAATAAGACGGACCTCCCCCTTTGTGTAAGACTTAAGGTCCCTCACTCCTTACCCCCAACTTCTCTTAGTAGGAAGTGATTCCATTCCTTCTTTCCGTCCTTTTTATCTGTCGAAAGAGCAGGATCAAAGGTCCATAGTTTTCCTCCCTTCACCGCCCTGCCCTCCTTCTTGAATCCTGCTACAACAGCAGTTGCCCTCCCATCTAAACGAGTGGAATCGCGATAGAGACCGCTTTTTCGCCTAGTCTGTTCTACTGAACGCACGTTGTCCTTTTATTTCTTTTTAATTGCAGCAGTGCGTCGTTTTAATCGATTATGATTTGGTGGTGACTATCTTCTTCTGAGATGACAAGTACTGGGGGAGCAGTTGATGGTATTAAAACCCCCCTTCCTTCGAAAGAAGCTTTCGATTTCCTTTTTTACGAGAGCGCCCCTTTCCGAATTTCCCTTAAACTTCGCCCGACTAGCATACTTTGCCTCAGATTGATTTCATTCTTTCTCCTTGTTGTGTTGATAGAAAGGAGATCTTTCCTCTCTGTCGGTCGCCGTGTTTTTCAGTTTCTTTTTTTTAAACTCTCCTCTCAGGCACTTAGCGACGTATTTCTGTCTCCTTTCGCTTGAATGCTTTCGTTACCTTTCGCCCCCCCCGCGCCTTTGCCCCCAAGACTGTCGCTAGTAATAATTACTAGTTCCCCCCAAACCGGGTCCTTGAACTATCTCTTCACCTGGCAAAACAAAAAAACAACCTCTTCCAACACCGTTGTCGGTCCTCCCACAAATACATCCAAATCCCGCTGGGGCCGTGCCATTTATTTTTCGCAGTTGGATTATGAAAATTCTTCTACTTTCCGGATCAAGTCAATTGACGCTTCCCCTTGTTTCTGAATTTACGGATGAGACCGTTTCAGACCTGGTTTTTTCTCCAAGTTCCCCTCTACCCTTTCCTTGGATTCCTTCCGTCAGCCCTCTCTGGTAAGTGGGTGCCGTGAGTCGCCGCACCTCTGGACCATCAATCTTTTTTCGCGCTTTTTTCATGTCCCCCTTGATTTTGGAACCCCCGAGCGGCTCCTTTCTTTTCCCGTCTGTGAGACCTTCTCGCCTCGCAATATCTTCTCCGATTCTTCTCCAGGTGTTCTTTTGATTTGCAGGTCATGTGAATGCATGGTGCTGTTCTATTTCTCGCCGAGAGCCTGCTCAAGCAATAATTGCATTTTCCCATTTTTTTTCTTTTGAGCGCTTCATTTCTCCCTCTACAGCATTGTAGCGGCAAGCGTAATGTTTTTTTTTTGCCGCGCACCCCGATTGACGGCTCAAGTTAGCCTCTTCGAGTCCCTCCGCCCGCGACAGCCGCCCTAAGAGCCCCTCTTTCACGAAAAACCGGGCCTTTGCGCTGGTATGGCGGAGTGCTTTAATCTTCGCCAGGTACGCCACATACTTTTCTCCGGGCCTGACCCCAGGACTTTCCTTTTTTTAACTTTCCAGCGGGCCGCCCGACCAGGTCTTCTCCTTACCAATAGATGCTCACCCTTTTGATTCTCGGCTCCTGTTCTTCCTCTCCCCGCGGACTCGCGCTCCCTGAACTTCCTCGGTAGGAGACTTTTTTTTCGCGCGCCCCTTCTCTCCCTGGTTCGTCCGTTTGGCCTTTTGAAAGTTTGTTTCTTTCTTTGCTTTCTTCTGAAACTGGTTTGCTCTAGATTTCACGGCTCTCGGTGTATTTTGCTGCTTCCAGGCTTTCGCTCTTGCCTTTAATTCCACGCGGTCTCCACCCCGATTTCTTGTGTGTTCGACCGTTCCGGCTTTTCGTTACGCTGGCCGTGACCGGAGAGATCTGCGCTCTTCTTTATATTCCGCGGCCAAATCCACCTATGTTTCCCACAGACACCGACGACCGAATTCTTTGCCCAACAACCGGAATCGTGGTCATTTCGAAAGTCCACTTTATTCCTGCCCATCAGTGCTCCCCCTCTCTTTTCCAGGATTCTCCATATTCTTCCCTACGTTTGACTTTTTTTCCTTCCGCCTTCTTTTCTCCTTCATTTGATTCGGTTTGCCCCCGTTATTCCCTGTTGGGACATTTTCCCGCCAACAATCTTTTTTTAGCCGGTTTTTTTTTTTGTGTGCCGCGGCGATTCGGCTCCAACTGATCCAGCGCCTGTCTAGACCTTTGGCTAGCCCCTTTCCTCAGTCTTATCTCCTGACCCTTCCTAGAAATGGCCCTTTTTCTGCCCCTTTTCGAATCTTGCGATGTATTCTCTGAAATCACCTTGTGCTGTCCCGATTAGCACCAGTCCGTGTTACCCCTTTCCTTCCTGCGCGAATCGCCAATTCCCTACTTCCTTTCTTTCCACAGCACGCAGCAGGAAATTTCCTCGGAATGAACGCCCCTGCCCCCTTTCATGGTCAAAAATCCTTCCCCTCTCTTTTTCCCCGCCTTGTATGAATTCGTTTTCATTTTTCACCCGCCTGCTTTTAATACGCCTACCCTCCCCCCAGAAGTCCCCCCCACTCCAGGGTAGTTGGTCCACTTCACCAAGAAAGCCATGGAAACCTTCCGGCAGTCCCTTTTTTTGTTACTAGCCGGTGCGCACCGCGCCCCGAATTTTTCCCTTTCCCTCTATCGGTAGGTTCCCCCCTTTCAGTTCTCTTGGCGGTTCTTTCTATTTGCGAGCTCGACGCAGGCCGTTTTTCTTTGCCGCTTGTTTTTGTCAAACCATATGATCCCCTGGTGCCCTGAACCTTTGGCTTCTTCTTCCCCCACTGCTGACCCTTAAAGAGCGCTTCATTTTCTCTTCCCTTCCTGCGGAAAAGTTCCTATTAGAGCTGCTTCTCCCTTCGCTTTGATAGATGGTGAAACCTTCGCTCCCTTTTTTGAGCTGGTCTTCTCCAGGGGCTCGTAGTTAGTAAGTGTTTTTTTCGTCGTTGTACCCACCTGTCCTCCTCGGCTGCCCGGCCTTGTCCACTCTTGGTAATGACACTGCCCTCGAAGCTTCTTTTTGACACTCTGAGCCACTCAGTCATAGTGAAGAGGCAGGTCTTCCCCCCCTTCTGACCGAGGAATTCCAACACCCCGTTGGTTTAGAGACTGTTGTCTTTCCCCTTCTTTCCACATCACACGTCGTAACGGGTGTTTCCTCTTGATCTTCTCTCTATTCGATGTCCGTCATTTTAGTTTTCCCTACGTTTTATTGCTTTGTCTTTCTCTATATCGCCCCCCTTTGTTGTTTGAAGGAGCTCTGAAAGCTTTGAAACACGTCAATTAACGGCGTGAACCTCTCTTCGTTCTTCTCAGTAAAGCAAGAAGGCTTCTTGCCCTCATCTTTAACAACCCTGTTAACCCTCCCCTTTAAGTTCCGGTGTCTTTAAATCTCTCCCTATCGGTAAACGAGAAGCTCGCCTACACGTCGTGGTTTTGACTTTTGTGAGACTCCTTTTCGTAGAATTCCGACTTTTACAAAGATTGTACTTTTTATGAGTCGCCACTGAAAGGGAGGTTCAGCTTCCTTCCCCACTTGTTTGCTGTGCAGACCGGTCACGGCCTCCGTGCGTTTCAAATTTTTGGACGGGATGACCCCTCCGTGAACAACACCCTTTTCCTCTCCAGCCCATGCGCCCTTTACGGGAAAGACAGCGCACGCCAGGCGCATTGACTGAGGGCCCAATCTATTTGGCCCCTGAAGCTTCCAGTTAACTTCCCAGAGACCCTGCCAGCCACAGCCGTGAACCCTGCTTCTTTGCAACATTTCCTTTTCTTTTGTCCCACCCGTGTCATGCCAGTTCCTTCCTCTGTGTCCTTACCACTTCTCTCTAAACTCCCCGCGCTCTGCTTCGCCACCCTAGAAAGACCGCCCGATTCCGCTTGATCTCCCTCTATTGTTCACAGTATTTTCGCCTTTGGTCTTTTCAGGACTAAAATTCTCACATTCCCTCCTTCCTGGATGCCTCCTGCGTTTTTTTGAATTGCGACACAACTCCTTAGTTTTTCTTATTTCCTCGCGAACCCTGATCGCGTCGTTGGACTTCCGCAGTCCTCGTGCTTTCCAAACACTTCTACCCCCCCGGCGCCAAGTTAAAGAATGGCTCTTTTTGTTTTTTTTTTTGCTTCCCCTAGATGCTGGCGTTCACTTCAATTTCATTCTTCTTTCAATTGATCATCTTTGTCCTGATCCGCATTCCCAGGACTGCGCAGTTAACCCTCTTTCAATAGATTGCCAGAACGTTGTGCCGCGAAGATGTCCACTTTTTTTTCCCACCCTCTGGACCTTTCAGCATAAGGAAATCCCAAAGGAGAGGACTGTACATTCAGGCTTCTTCCCGCTTTTTTGGCTGACGTCTCCGCCTAGCTGGATCTTTGGATTTCCATCTCCCCCTGCGAGCCCCCCATTCACCAGGGCTGTCCAGAGATTTTTCCTACTCTTCCCAAAACAAGCTGCGCGACAGTGTTTTCGTCCACCGATCAAACTGTATCCTGAGAAAAAGGAACAGCCCATTTCTTTTTCTTCAGTTTTCGAGCCGGAAATTTTCAAGCGCTGGAGAACTGATCGCGCCGCCCCCCCCCCCTCTTTCCTTCTTTCAATTTTTTCTTTCCGAATTTGATGTCGTCGTGCGGACTTCGGCGTCGTTCAGGACTTATTTTTCTTTCCTATCGTTGTGGCTTCGTCTCTTTCCAGGAGCGGTCGAAGCCCCAGAACCCCTTTCCCCATGGCACCACCGGAAATCGTATTATTGAACCGCCTTTGCCCCTGTTTTTCTCTCTGAGGCAATGTTCCCCCCCTAAACCGAAGACGCGCATCTCGGCATTCCCACGGTATCTTTCCGCACTTGCAAGCATGACTCTTTTTCCCCCCCAAATTTTCTCCGTTCCCCTTTTTGTCCTCACAGTGAGCATTAACCGTGCGACCACGTTCCTATCTGAGTTTCCCTCTCGGCTAGGATGCATGTAAGCGTCTACGCTTTCTCAAGTCCATCCGGTAGTCCTTCTTTCCCCTTGGGTTCCCGAAGATCCCTATGTGACTGTAGTAATCCCAAGACTGTACCCTTTTTTTCCAATAATCCTTCTTGGGATCTCATGAGCAGTGATTATGTACGAGGACCTCTTACTCCCTCCTCACATCCGCGCACGCTACCTTCCTTGTGAAACTTCCCTTCGTCCTCTTTTTCTTCTCCGGTTCGTGTCGACCTTTTTCAAGAGCACTAGAGGCTAAGGCGCTATTTTCCCTTTGAGGTTGTTACTCAGCGAACAGTTCGCGGTTATCCCCGATACATGCTATGACCTCCTTCACAACTCCCCTCCATGCATTTGTACTGCGGAATTGCTTTTGCTTGCTTAAAGCTCTCGGCGCCTGCCAGCACCACCCCAGACCATGCATTCATTCCCCTGGAACAAGGCAGTTCCCCCAGCGGTCCCTCTTCGATGTTTCTTGTTTTCCCTTTTCCTTTCCTGAAGAGCCCTCCCCGCCGGTTCCGCTTTCTACCTTTCCCTCCGCAAATGAGTGTACGCATCTTAGGCAATTTCGCACTCGCCACACTTCCCTCTATCTTTTTTTTCCGGGAATCCGACTCCTCTTAGCTGTCAATCTTTTTGAAAGTCGCAGTGTTTTCCTTCCCCTTTTCCTCAGCTGACATTTCGCCAGCCCAAGTGAAGCTGCCGGGATTGCTGGTAATTTCCCCTGCCCGTTTCAACCCCCTATCCGAAACTTTGACGAGCGATTTTACTGCTTTTTCCCCTCTTCTTCTCGGGATGTTTGATGCCGGCCCGCAAGTTCCTTTTTTTGGTGAAGCAGCGAGTTTGTTTTCCCCTCGTTTGATGTTGATTCAGTAAGGATCTGGTCCGCTCCCTTAGCCTTTCTTTCTTTTCTTAACTAATCTCGCGACAGATTTTTCTTGGTGCGACAGTACTAAATTAGCTGGCTTCGATGCACTTCCGCATTTACCCCCACGACAAACATTAGCATGCCGAAGATATACCTTTAGTATCACTTATATTTTTATATTCTTTCACTTTTTTTTTTTTCGATCAGTCACTCCTCAGCCCTTTTGGTCGGCGTTGTTTTCAAAATTTTTCTCGTCAATCGAATTCAGGCGAAGCGCCTTCGCGCAGCAATTTCAAGACTTGAGTTCTCTTAAGTTACTCCCTTAGCCTTGCTGATAGCCCCCCCTTCTACCCCAAACGGGAATAGAATTTTCCTCGCGAGGCTACCACTTTCCCTGCCCCTCCCCCCCCCCCCTAAACCAGTTGAGGCGGCTTTAACCCCCCCTTCTCCTTCAGCTGTCCCCACCCCCTCATCGCTTATTCCACTCGTTTGCGGTATTTTTCAGCTTTCGTCCTCCGGCTCCACGCCCGTGCTCTTTCAATGGTCGATTCCCCCTCTTACAACGGCCCTAATTTATCCAAGCTAAGACAGTTTCATTTATGAGTTCCCTTCCGACCGCCAATGATATGGGCAGTTGTTGCGGGTTAGATTGCCGCCCCTTTCTTCAAAATCTTGAGTTCCTTCCCTGATGCTTAAGAACGCCGCGTTCTCTGTTCCGTCTAAGTGAGAATCCACTCAGCCTACAGCATCTTCCCGAGGGATGAGCCCTTTCCCCCTTTCGTCCAGTTCATGAAGGCATTTTTAGTGCCTGAAGGGACCGTCTATCTGGCTTTCAAGCAAACACCATTCCGCATTACCTTCTGGTTTTTCCGAGCTTCGTGATTCCCCCCCCCCGGATGTAGAGGACCCAACGCTATTCTCGTTTTTCACTCCAACAGTCCTTATTGACGCTCTTTTTCTTAGCCGCTCTTTTTTTTTCACTTTTCTCGCCCAGAACCCTTTCCCGCGTCCCCCCCCCTTTCCACGAAAGGGATTCCCCCTATGGTAGCGTTGAGTTGCTTAATTCTCCCGCTTTCCGCTTTACGCCCTCTCCCAGGCTGCCCGGCTAAATTCCCTGCAAGGATGGATCGTTTCCCCTCAATCTTTCTGAACCGGTCAGACTTTTCCCCCCCCTTCGCTTCCCCCCCAAACGTCATCTTGGAGATTCTTATGACCCAACCGCAGCATTTTTAACGGAATCATCGGTAGGAGAAGGTTCGCGTGGCACCTGGTTTTCCTTTCCTCCCTTTTGACTTTACAAGTGTTTTAAAGCATTTCTCATTCGTCCAGTTGCACTCCCGCCTTTTGATGCCGCTTATTCCGTTTGCGGTTGCGGGTCTTTTGCTTCTTTTCCCTTTTCCCAAATAACTGAATTCCAACGCGTGTCGTCTCTAGCGATTTATCGTTTGTAGGTCTCAATTGATTCTTCACCGCTTCCGGCCGCGAGCGAGCCACCCGGCTTTTTTTCGACCGGACCCCCCCATCCTTCGGTGTACGAAACGCCATACCCTCCCCGATTTCACCAAGGCTCTTGTTGCTCCAAATCCAATTAGGTCTCCAGTTGCACCTCTCCCTGACATTTCCTCCCCCCGAGTATGAAGGGCAGTCCGTATTAACGGGATGGCTTTTTTTACTCCGCGCTTGTTTCGGTCTTTGCGCCAGTCCTCCGCAGCTTTTTTTGGGAACAGTTCCCCCCTTTCTCGTTAGCCTCTTCCGTTGTGCTCGCGGTTAGGCGATTCTTTCCTCCCCCGCGACGGACGCGCGACGTCCGTGCGCTCCTTTTTCCCTCAAAGCCCATGATCCCGTACTTGTTTCGTCTTTTTCTTCTTCAATTGACCTGCTTCCCGTAGGACACCGTTCTCTTCTTGTCTCCGTCGCAGCACCCCTGGGAAATCCCCCTCTTATGCGCACCCTACTTTTACCCCCTTTCTTTCAGGCATGCGATCCTTTTACAGTCCGCTACTTTCTCCCTCGCATTTTCCCTTTTCAGTATGTAACGCCAGCATCGCGCCTTTTCATTCAACCCTCCCCCCTTTAACCTGGCGGCTTTTGAAAGTCGTCCTCTTTCTCGCGGTCCTTTCTCCACGACTTCCGTCTCATTTCTCGAGAGTTCCCCATGGAGTTGTAAATCACCCAGACCCGCCCTTACATGAATTGTATACTCAGTTCTCGTTGTGACTTTCTTTTGTTCGGTGCGACCAATCGAAATAATGGACCCCTACGTTCTCTTCTTTCCTCTTCTTTCGTTCTCTAAGGTGGAGACCCCTTTTTTTGCGCAGTTTTCGATGTTCAGCGGGGTCTGACAACAGAGAAGCCCCATTTTTCTGCACCTGTTGGTTGTCGTCAAGTTCGCTGAAATTTGTCAACGATCCACGTTCACGTCTCTTTCTTAAGCTCCGGGACTTTTCTTCGAGCTGTTTAGCCGCGCGGCGTGCTCTTTTTGAAAACTTCTGTTCATACCACTTGCGAGTCTCTTTTAAGCGTTGGGCCTTTCTTAAAGTGTTTTTTTCGTGTTGTCACCCAGTGCATGGCACGCTCCCAACGCACACCCGGCCGACACCCCCGTGGGACTGCACTGCGCCGACGCTGTATTCTTTTCCTTGTAATCCTGATTTTGTACCACTCTTCCCAATTGCCGACCGCCTCCGTTTTCCGCAGAATTCACCCTTGAGTTTCGCGAAGCTGCGACCCCGTCTTTTTTTCCCAGACTACCGGGGAACTCCCCTCCTCCTTGGAAAGATGCGCTCCGTCTAGCCTTTCATTTTCGCTTCCCTTTGTACCGTCGTTCTTTTCACTCAGTTTTACGTGTATGTCAGTCCCGGTGGCCTCTCTCTTTTAATACCCCTTTGTTGCCGAAGTCCTTCCCTTTCCATACCCAACCCTTTCGTGAAAAAACGATCAACTCACACAACCCCCCCCCCCCCTTGCCTTTTTTTCTCGAAAGACCCTTTTCGGCTCCTCCGGCAGATTTCACAATCTTCCCCATCTTTCCCTTCCCAGGTGTCCTGTGCGGGACCCTTCTTTGAAGATTAGAGTCACCGTCGTGGTTCACTTCTGTCTTCCCGTCTCCCCGATTTTTCCCCTCCTTAGCTGAGTACAACGATGAAGCTGAGGGACGCATGGCTTCTGGGACCTCTTTCCTCCCTCGTCGTCTGCAGTACTTTGTTCATCCGTGGGCAGTGCGTCTCTTTCATGCCATTGGGTGAAGACGTGAAAAAAACCTTTAATTTCCTCCTTGAGAAGACCCCGACAGAGCCCTTTCTTTAGTCGGATTCACTTTTGCCTTTTTCACATACATCTCTCTCTGTACTTTACTCTTCTTAACCTTTCGAGGACAATCGGGCCGAAGACGTGAACGTGTCTTCCCCCCCCCCCTTTCAGCAAGCGATTTCCCCCACAGGTTCCGTGCAACCAGTTGCGTCTCTGTTTTCCCAATTTCCGACGTCCAGATGGCCGCGTCGCGCTGACTCCGCCCAAAAATGACGTTCCCCGACAGCCGCCAGATCGACTATGTTCCCTTTCTCTTTTCCCGGCTAAAATTTACCCAGATTGAAATGCAAGGTTCCCCGTTTTTTTCCTTCGCTAATTTTGGGTGATTTGACACAACTCCGGAGTGTTTTGCGCTCGCATAGAGTCCCCCCCTCGCGTCTTGCTTGATCCGCAGTTGCGCACTGTTACCGATTTCCGCAATCGGCAAGGTGATACTCTTCGGCTTTTTTTTTTTTGTCCTTACTAGGTTCGTCTATCCGCTACCCCCCCCTCCTCCGAATTAAGTCACTGATCTTTAGGAATTTCGCGATTGCGCGCATTTTTTTTCCTTGCACACCTTTTTGTGCGCATCATTGCCAGCACCGTGGGGTTCCTCTCCTCTCCCCCCCCCCCTCAAGTGTCCGATCCGCAGCCCTTAAAGCGTACAACGTTACTTCCTTTCTATCTTCCTCTGGCTGCGCACCTGCCGTCGAGGCTTCGCTTTTTAGCGCGTGATCAAATTAACTCCCTGCGCAAATTCCCTTTCTTTCCAGAAGATTTTCGAAGACGGTTCCCCCGCCAAGCTGCTTAGACCCCTTAAACGAACCTGGTCAAAGCAGCGGAGCAAAAGGACCCTCCGCCCGTTAATACGGATTTTGCACAGTTCTTCTCCATGCATCTGGGGAGAATTCCTCTCGCGCCCAACTCCTGGAAGTTCGAGGACCACTTAGTCCTGGTCGTTTCCCGCATCTTTTTTCGGAGTTTCCGCGAAGATGGATTTGTCTTAGATTATACGCCGAGCTGGTTTCCTTTCGCTTTCAGGACTTCCCCTAAGCTCCTTCCCCGAAAAGGCCAAGGCAAACACTTACTTCCCCTTTCTACGTTTGCAAGCGCGATGGACGACGCCAAATCCCTCCCCCTCCCCGATTGAATTTTTTTTTTTATCAGAACCAAACGGCTTCTCAAGACCCTGGACGACTGAAAGCCACCAACCTTTATCCGTTTCCAAAACGGACGCTGTTCTCCCCCCCCCCCCACTTTTTCGACCCCTTTAATCTTCTGAAACTCTTGATGCCTCGTTTTCGGCTGCTGGTCCGCTTGAAGCCTTCAGTCACTCAATACGGTAGGAGCCGCTCTGTGGAAGTCTTCCATGTATGCGTCACTGGTCGGAATCGCTGTTTACTAAACCCTCTTCAACATTAGTTAGATTGAGCCGGCTTTTTTTCCTTTGTTCGTGTATTCTTTTACCCCTTCCGCGTGTGCCACTAGAGCCCCACCCTGTGGTGCACGTTCCCTTCGTGCTCTTTTTCGCTTCCGCGGTTTGGGCGCTTTTGCGTCGTTCAGAAGGGCTAGCTTCAGCGATTCTTTCCAGCCCAGACTCTTTTTCGGCCACGCTACATGCTGGAGATGAGAAATCCATGACAGCGATCATCCCTCATGGTTGCGGAATTGCTTTTTTGCTCCCTTCCCTCTTTTCTCTTGACAGTCCCCGCACTTCAAGAAAAGTGCCCTGCCCCTGCGCCTCCCTTTTCCTCTTTCAGTCGTTACCGAAAGCGAGCGATCCGCGGAGGCTGTTCCCTTTTCTTCCGAGGCGCTTTGTCAGAGACGCACTCGCCGGTTTCCTTTATTAAATCCGCCTTCCGCTCCGAACCTTTTTTCTCGCATTTCCATATAGCCCGGCCCAAACTCCCTCTATATTCTTAAGTTCATCTCCCCCACTGTTTTATGGAATCTTGGAGAACTTCCTGCTTTGCTGAAAAACGGCCTACTGAGAATTCTCCCTCATGATCTAAGGTTTTTTTTTTTTTTTTTTGGGCAGCATTCTTTACCGTTGGACCTCTCACGCGTGGAAGAAGCCTCGGACCTCCTTCCTCTGTTTTGATGTGGTCCTTTCAAGAAAATGTTTTGCCTCCGGGATACCGCTCCTCGATTAGTTCAAGTTTTTTCCAGTGATTTGGTGACCTGCTGGATCTGCTCTACCCCGTCCTGTTTCGAGAAGCCCCCCCCCTGAGTGGCTGTCTCACGTAAAAATCAACCATTCACGCGCCGAGTCCTTCTTTGCGGCCTTCGCTTCTCCTGAGATCTTTGCATAAGACGAATGCTCCACCTGAAAAACATGCCCCCCTCCTC
>Ga0179591_1323958_pt1 | contig 21751 bp, 16 predicted proteins | sample CZOMad2_1_08_16f_FD_182891 | JGI IMG/M metagenome (GOLD analysis project Ga0179591, IMG submission 182891) | Vadose zone soil fungal communities from Angelo Coast Range Reserve, California, USA - CZOMad2_1_08_16fungal (PacBio error correction) | ecosystem: Environmental > Terrestrial > Soil >... | reverse complement strand
GGTGACTTTTCGGCGCCGTACACCTCCATTTTCCCCCAATCTTCCTTTCTCCCGCCATTTCCGCCCGGTATTTCTTTTAGCCCTCAATCTACGGGCCCCTTCGTATGCGCGAAAGTCTAAGTCGGTTTTTCGACTTGAATGTTGCAACATTTCCTCGCTTTTGTTTTAGGCCGCCTTGAACCGTCAAGTGCTGTGTCCCCTAAATGCGGCACCAACCGTCTCCCGGCCCTGAGATCCCCAGGAGACCACCCTCGGGGATGGAGGCCCCCCTTTCTAGACATTGCGCCTTGCCTCTGGCTCGGAGTCCCCTTCCCCCCCCCTGCCCTCGAAGATACACCGTATCTGCCGACACAAAGTTTTATAAGATAGACAACCTAACCCTCCCCCCATCGCTTGATGACCCCTCAAACCCTTTCTCCCCCCCGGCGATTCAGATAATCTCAGCCTGGTATGCCTTTCCCCTTCTAAGAAGCGAACGAGTTCCTTTTGGTGCCCTTTACCTTCCTTGAACAAGTATTTGTTATGCGGCGATTGCCTTTAGAATTTTTTCCTTCGCTCTCTTCGTACTTGGTTCTCCGCTGCTCAGTCGGGATACGAGGTTTTTCTTTTTCCGCTTTCCCCCTTTTTCGAGAGGCGGTTTTCCCTTGACCTTAAAACCGGGCTCACTGGGCGCTCTACTTTGGCTTTCCTTCCGGCCCTTTTCCGCACAGCGAGGCTTGACGGAAGGCTTTTTTCCAAATCTATCCCACCTAATAGGGTGTCCTAGGCTCTGAAGACTACCCGAAGGACCCCGAAGGTCCCACCCTTCTCACTTAATGTTAGCGGGGATTTCAGCCCAGTCGGCGTACAAAGACTAGTTCGATGCACCGGCAATGTTATCAGTTTCCCTGAATCATCACTCCTCTTTGAGCACCATTTTTTCTTCAAGGCCGTAGCCCGACTCTTCGACTGCAAACCCCCCCTGAGAACATTTTTTCGCGTGCTATCGTCCCCCCTTGCGCCTCCTGTCTGGCGTAACGTGGCTTTCTTCCTTTGACAATATACATTTTTTCCCGCTTTTCGAGATGGCGAAGCTGCTTTTCCTTGCTTAGACTTGCCCCCTCCTTTTTCGGAGGAGATGAGTCCCCCAGAGTCTTTTTTTTTAACTTCGATCGGGATACCGGGTGTGTTTTTCGCAGGTTCTATTTCCCTTAGTGTCTTCCCCCCCCTCTTTCCCCATGTCACATACACCCTCCTCATACGTCACTTCCGGCCTGGAACGCGCCTGCCGACCTGGGTGAAGGATCTCGCTCCTCCAAGGCAAGAGCGTTCCTCCCCCCTCCTCCTTTTCTGCGCGGCACGACACCGCAATCATTTAAACTCTCCATTTTTAAAGACCCCTCCCCTGCGACGTTTGAGTCCCGGCCCCGAGTGTTACCTGCTCAGCACGTTGCAGATTTCTTTTTTGTTGATGGTCTTTTTTTTAGTTTTTCACGGCCTCAGGTACAATTAGCCAATCCTCCCAAAATTCCCCCCCCTTGCAGTAGTTTCCCCTTCTTTGTTGCGTTCGGCGATGCGGTGCAGTCCTCTTTCCTTACTCAGTCGTCCATCCCTTTCCCCCCTCTTAGTATGGATGCGGCGTTTTTGCAGATGTTACCCCCAACTTTGATTACTTTGCCAACTAGCAATTCTTTTTCTATCGTCAGAGACCTTGGGACTTTACCCACCTGCTTTCCCCTGACCGAGTTTTCGTTTTGATCAGACCATTCAGATTGAGACTAGTTATGGTTTCTGAAGTTTTTTTTTTTTTTTTCTCCGTGCTCCTTTGGAGGAAGCTTCTTCCCCTTTCTTTCAGAGGCGGACCAAGGGAGTCTCTCCTAGAACTCCTCCTCTACTAGACATTTTGAGGTAAGCAGAGGCAAGCCTTTTCTTTCGGGTACCTTCCTCCTCCCCTTTCTTGGTAGTGTACAGAGGCGCCCCTTTTAGATGGAACTCTTTAGTCGGCGAGCCATCTTTCAATTGCCCCCTGACTTTTCAGACAGCTTCTTTCCTTTCTCATCGCCCCCTTCTGTCATTCTCAATAGAAGACCTCTGAAACGCCTTCGAAAATTAGAAGTGATTTCCAAGACCCCAATAGAGTCCCTGCGACTCCTTCCCTTTCCGTGACCCCAACTTAACCCGGAATCCTATCCTTGTTCCGCGCAGACTATGTGCCTCTTTCTTCGAGAGTGTTTACTGATCTTTTCTGAACCACAACTACCTTAGTGGTAGACATACATCACCCGGCGCTCTCCCCCCCCTCCCTAGGGCAAGATTTTTCCTACTTCTTTATCCCACATGCCCCCTCCCCTTTTAGTTTCATGACACTCGTCTTTTTTTCCCCGATATAGTGAACAATGTGGGATCCAATGAATTAATGACATTTTGAGGTTTGGTCCGTCCCCTCCTTTCTCTTTCCACTCATGTTTTTTTCCTCTCTGTCTGAAGATGTAAGATAAAGGAGGTGGTGTTTGGAAAGCTGTTATCCACTAGAAGCCCTTCCCCCCCCCTTAAGGTCTCCCCAAGGAAAATTTTTTCCTGTTTTCCCTCTTCCCTCCACTGTTGATTTCCTGAAGGAGCATTTTTGTTGCACTGTGGGCCCTGCCAGGCTCTGTCTTCCCCTCCCCCCTTCCCACCAGTGATCTTTTCCTAACCTCGAATGTTCCCTCTTTTTCGCAGCCATTGACTAAACCCTTCTCCAAAGATCGACCTTTTTGACGGGAATCCCCCGGGCAGGTTTCGGCCCGCCTTCAAAATCCCTTTTAGATTCGCCCCCCCTCCAGTGATCATTTTCGATGCTTTCCCGAATGGACAATCCCCCTTTCTTCGACGTGCCATGTCCTTTTCGATGAGTACTCTACTCCAGGTCTCTGCCCCCAACGGTCGCGTCCTGAGCTTTTTCTAAATTCGATCGGAAGGATGCCTATTTCTTTTTTAGGAGCCCTTCCCCCCCTTCGTATGCGATACCCACTTTTCACAGGAGTAGAGATAGTTTCTGTGGAGGGATCTTTGATCCCCGTTTCTTCGGTGTTTTTTTCTCCCCACCATCGTGAGTGTAGGGTAAACTTGGCTTGGAGTCGATATGCCAGCCGTTCCCCGTCTTTATGGGAAAAATACTCCCCTTTTCGTACAGACTTTTTGTCCCAGAGTAAAACGTCGACGGTTTTCAACTCCCTCTACCTAGAGTGCAGACGACCGAGGAGATTCCATCCGGCCTTAAAAGGGCTCCTTCTATTCCAATCCTCCAGCTCCCCCTCTTCTTGAAGGTCCCCGGCTTTGAAATTTCCTCTTGGAGAGAAGGGGAGACTTCCTTGATCTTCTCTTTCCCAATGAAAAAGCAAATGTAAACCTCACTACAAGTGCTCTCGTAATTGCTCTTCTTTTCATAATAGAAGGGAGACCGAGCCTCCGGAATGTCTTTTTTTCTGAAGTGAATTCTCCAAGCCACCCATCTCTAGAGGTCCCTGTTGGTAGGAATTCAACCCTAGTTCACCCCCGACCCTCTCCGTCCCTGGAAGTTTCAGCATCCTTTGAGATAGACTCCCGGTCTTTTTTTCGTTTCGACCCGAAGCCTTGCTCCGTGTCTTCACCACTCGGAGGGGAACACAAAGGACTAGTCCAAAGGAGCAATTCCTTCCAACCGTCGTTTGTTCCCCGCATCCTCCAGGAGAACAGTCACCCCCCCCTATCCCTTCTGTATGCCCTTAAAAGAGGCTTATCCCGGGTCTCGCGACTCAATATCCCTTCCTAGGTCCAGGATACTCCCCCCTTTCCTTTCCTTCTGTCCGAGGGGGTTATTAGTCTGACCTATAGCCCGTTTTCCTCTAAGCTTGAAACCTCTTTTCTGTTGAAAGTGCTTGAGTTCTACTAGGAGCTTCTGATAGTAAGGAATTCTCACTTCTTCTGAAATGGACGGTGTCCTTCCTCTCCCCCCTGAATGGTTTCTCATCTGCCTTTTCTTAGGGTCCCTTAGCCTGAATTTTGAACCCTAGATGGAATGACTAATCCTTCCTCCCTATATCCTCTTTTCCTAATAATCCGTTTTTTTTGTTGTTCCTTCCCTAGATGGGCCTTCTTCCCTTTTCCCCCCAAGGCCCATCCGTTTTGGTAGTATCTTCAAGTATGCGATGGGCCCCCCATCGGATTCCATGAGAACGGTTGTGCCCCCCAGCGAAACCTTCCCCCTCCCTAATCGAGCTGCTGTGTTGAAGGACAGCTTCTAGGAATAGCTAGACAACCACACCCTTTTGGGCCCCTTATTCAGGATCGGACTCCCTAACGTCTTGTACTGGAGAGAATTAGTCTCCTCTTAGAGATTCTGGCCAACACTCCATATAGTGTAAGGAGATCGTCTCCCCCCCCCAAGTGGTGAGAGTTTTTTCTCTCTTTACCTGGCCGGTCGGCCTTGTAAATCTCATTTTGTTTTTGGCTCATGGTATATGGCCTTCCCCTAGGGTTTTTCTTTTTCCTCCAGGAGTGAAGATGCTCGATAAGGTTGCCCCCCTGCCGATGTAACAACAGGCCCCTGCCCTCGTAAATTCCTTCTTTTTCAGGCACCTTCTCCCTTTTCATAAGAGCGTCATAATCTCTTCGTGTCGTCCCTTTTAAGTCTGTCCCCTCACCTCACTGCGATTTTTTTTTTGCCGCCCCCTTCCTTTCTTTAAGCATATGTGCACCTTCCACTTCCCGGATCACCCTCCATTTCCTGGGTCGAGAATACTATTCGTCTGTCCCCCCTGCAGCACGCTTTAAGAACCGATTTTTTTTTCCCTTTCTTCCATGTTGTCACCGGTTTCAATGCTCCGGCTTGTCCACCGGCGCAAACCTCCGATATCCCCCATCGAGTAGTACTCTTTCCTCTTAGTGGCTGCCCCCCTTTCTTGAGATAGGTGAAGGCCTTAGCGTTCTTTCTTTAATTTTCAATCGGAGATTTACTCCCTTTGAGACGAAGGAGGGTTGGACCCCATTCCCCCTTTCTTGGGCCCTTTATTCATGGTTTGCATGCATCCCAGAACCGCCACTCCCAAATCACCCTGTGTTCGAAGAGACGCCGGACAAAAGGAGGCCACCGCACCCCTCGCCTTCCTCCCCTCTTGTGTCGATCGCGAAAGAACCCTCCCCGACCCCTTTTGACGGCTGTCTCCCTCCTATCCAGCACTCCCCCCTTTCGCTCATCGCCCCGAGCCTACGGGAGCACAAAGGGCGGATTTCCGAAGCCTCCTTTTCCAGACCTTGATTTGCTTTATCCGTCCCCGACTCCTGACGAAGAAACGTACCCCGGCCTGTTTACAGTTAGGAGCCGTCAGAGGAACCAGATCCACCATAAGGGTTACCTCAGATGCAAGGTTGTTTCTTTCCGTCATTCTCTCTGAGGAGTGTATTTCCACTCGGACTCAGCAGTTTATTGCCTGCCCCCGGAGCGGAGAGACTCCTCTCCAATACCCTTTCTTCTCCTTTACCCCAGGCCAAGAGGACCAAGGGCAGAGTACCGGGCGACCCGGTCCGGTATCAACCAGGCACCCGCGCTCTTACAACCCTGGCAATCTAGTGACCATCCTCCCATACGATGCTTTCTTTCTTTGAAACGAGTCCCGTACGTTCCTTAACCCAGGCCACGGGTTCCCTTGTAGGCCGGCCTTCTCTTGTTTAGATGAGACGACTGCTCCACACCTCCGATTGCTGCTTTATCGCGTACGTTCTCGCTTTTCCCCCACAGAATTTGAGCGGGGAGGTCCGTCATCCCTCTTGCCAAGCGTAGGCGAAGACCCTTCCCCTGAAACATCCTCTCTTCTTGTCAACATTAAGTTAGAGCGGTTTTCATCCCCCCCTTTTCCCCAAAATTTTCTATCTTTTACCAATATTTGTCTCGAGCTTTTGAAATGTGGGATAAACCCGCCCCCCCCTTCCCATGTTGACCGCCATGCGCCTTTCCGAGATGATCTTGTCGGTAGTCTTGCTGAGTCGGCTTTCTTTGCCCCCCTTAGTTTCGGGCAGTTCCCGATGAAGAAAGTCGCTGACTCCCATAAGATCAACGACTCTTTCCGTCATGTCCAATTTCTCTCGTCCCTAACCGGGTGAGACAGGCACTTCCATGTGGAATTCTCGGAGGAATCTTTTTTCTTCCCTTCCTCGGTTTCAGAAGTGACTGCTCGATTTTGTTTCCCCTTGTCCCCTCTCTTTCTTCTTTTTGCAAGCTTGGAAATGGTGACCTTCTGGAGCCCAAGTTTAGAAGAAAAATGTCCCTCCCGGCTTTCGTCTAGCCTTCCTCTTTTTCGAGGGCTTGTCCGACCCATGTCACGGGTTCTTTTTCTCCTTTTCCTCCAGGGTCGACTGCTTGCCTCCTCTGGACAACCCCCTCTTTATTTTTTTTTTATTTTTCTAAGAAGAAGCCATGCCTGACTACGGAGGAATGACCTTGATCTTATCCCTCCTTAATTGAGAACCCCCCTCTTTAGAGTCACTCCCCGTGATATTTCTCCTTTTCCCCCGGATTGATTATCCCCTGGCGGCCCTCATTCCCGAAGGCCACATCTACTGAGATACAACCTTCCCTTTTTCCGCGCGCATTTTTTCACAGCTGTAAAGCCCTTTTCCAGTAAAAGAAACTCGTCTTCTTCCCCTTTTCCAAAGGTTAAAAGGTGGCCCTTTTCAGATATATTCATTCAGGTAGTGCTTGAGAAGTTCTTATCATGTTTTCAACTTTAAACCCAAGTCCCCCCCATTTTGGTGAAAATCGATCCCCCCCCCACCAGCTCCTTCCCCCCGATCCTCTCTCTAAGATGTTTTTCACCAGCTCCTAGAATTTTCTTTTTCTCGGCAGACACCTCCTTTTTTCCCTGATTACTCATTTTTCCTTTTTTTTTTCAGTCTGAAGGACCCGCTTTCTAGGACCGTTGTTTTTCCCTGACCTGGGTTCCCCCTTTCTACCCATACATGACCTTTTTTCTTTTCAGGAGTTAATCTCGCGGTTCTCTGGAACGTGGCGCAGAACCTCCGGAGGTAGGATTTTCCCTCTAGTTGCAAATCTCATGCGAACTTCCCTCCTCACATCGTCAAGTGTCTGTCGGCCCCTTTTCTCACGCCCGACTTCCCCCTTTTCCCCCTCAGAATAGAATAGGGTTCCTAGCTACTTAACTCAAAGATTCGTGTGACTGCTATGCTTCGGCCACTTTTTCCCTCGCGATATTCAACGTTCCTCTCCCCTTCAACCCCCACCGGCTTTTCAAGATCGCCTCGTCACCCCCCCTGACTCGCCCAGTTGCCTTTTTACGCGTAACCGCAGATCACTAGTTGGGATCCCAACCCCCCGCCAAGAGCTCGGGCCGCCAGCTCACCTATCTTTTCCTTTCTTTATGATCGTGCCCCTAAGAGACAGAGCGCACCTGTGGTAGGCATCCAGTTGATAAGATACTCTGTGAATTCATTGTCTTTCTCTCGATTCCCTCCTTCGATGGTGCGTATAGTGATACTTCTGATGCATTTGCTCCTCCTACAATTCTTCAGCCTCCATTCGGCTTGGCTAGAAAGACTTGTTTTCCGACCCCAGAGATCCACCTCCATGGGAAGACACCATGAGATCCCCCCCTTTTCAATAATAAGTGTTTTGGTCTTCGATGGTCTTCCAGAATTAATGCCCCATCAGGAAAATTCAGTCTGGCTTCCCTGTTTGCCCTGACTCCCCCACCTCTCTTCCTCGGAATCGCCTGTTCTTGGGAGGCCTGTTTTCGTTGGAATCTTTAGAATGGTCCCCCCCCATTTCCCCAAATCATCGCCATGAGCGGGCTCACTCGTCTGAATACGTCAGCCCTCTTCCCCTGACTCGCTTCCTTTTCGTGGAACCCCCCTTCTCAACACTTCTTATGAGTTGAGATCCACCCCGGTGTTTCACTTGAGAGTAACCTCCCTAGTGCGGGAGCTATTCCTCCCTCTTCCGACCTAGATCCCTTAGAGGACCAGACTCCCCCCCACCCCCCATTGTTAGCTCCTTCTTAGACTCCTCCCGGCCCGAGGCGTGAGCCGCGAACGACTTTTCGTTTTGCTCTTTTCTGTTAGGAGGATTATAGGTGTGGCGGTCGGGATCGCGCCTTCTTAGGCCCCTTCTCCTTGGTGACCGATATGTCCTAACGCCCTCTTTGTCGTCGAAAGAACCCCCATACCTCCCTAGAGATTTTCGATCCGTCTTTTTAAGCCCCCATGACTGCCTCGAACGGAATTGACAGTTTTTTTCCCTTACGGACACCTTCGGTGACGCTCTTTAAGCAAGGCTCGACCCTTCCCTTTCAGACTGTGAGTTCCTGCCCTAACTCCTCCAGGAGGATCTGATGTTCCGGGTTATGTTGCCCTTTTTTAGTTTAACCTTATTCTCCTACTTCGGAGATCAAATTAGAGCTTCCCATCCGACTGTAGATTTCTTTCTTTTGATGACGATGACGGTTTTTTCTTGGTATTCTTAGACTTTCCTTGCCTGAGTCCCCCCATCTTCTTCTCGAGCCTGCCTTTTTCGACGGTGGACTCGTCTAAAAAACCTCAATTTCTTTGGCAATTTTATTTTTCCCATTCCGTTCTCCTTCCTCCTACTTAGTGGACGGCCACCCCCACAATTCGACATTTTTCCGATTTCAAAGGAAGACGCCCTCTGTTCATTGTTTATCTTTCGGGCCCCTCCCTCCGACGGTTCTCGAGTCGAAGAATTGTATTCTGTCACATTTCTTCCCCGCCGGCGCAGGTGACTCAGTTCAGCCCTAATAGCGATTAACCTCCATATTTTCTCGTAACTTCTTTTTTTAGATAAGTCCCTGAAAAAGACGGAGCGTTCTCAGACCCGACCAGGAGCAATCAAGATTTTCTCCTTTCCTCCTTTGAAGAACAAGTGAAGCCCCCCCAATCAGAGAGAGGACTCTTAGAAATACGGCCCCCTTTTTTAGTCCCAAGCAGGCAGGCCCGCCTGCGTCCATTTTTTGGGCTTCTATCCGCAAAGGCTTTTTCCCCGCGCAAAGGAGACCTCCACCTCACCCCTAGAGAGGTCGGTTTTTCAAAGAAAGTCGATCACGTTTCCCTAAAAGGTCCCTTCCTCTACATTTCGAGGCCCCGCCTCCTTCGCCCCCTTTTTCCCTTTGAGACGTTGTTTATGACTAATAGTTTTTTTTCACCCCCCCCCCCCCAAACCCGGCCGTCCTCGGCTGCTCCTCAGCTCATCTCCCTTCCCCATAGGCGCAGATCAGTAAAACTAGCTTTTTTACATTAAGAGGATAGGGCCCCTGACACCCCTAGAGAATCTCCCCTTTTTATTTGTTTTGTTTGATCTCCTTCCCTTCGGTTGAAATGTTTCCAAACCCGAATGTGACCATTCTTATACTTTTTTTGCGCTTGATTCCCCTTTTTAGGTTGGCCCCCGATGTTTCCGCCCTTCTAACCACACCACCAGAACCCGGGACCCTTTGGGGGTGGTCACTCTCCCCCCTCTCAGAAATAAGACACCCATCATCAACCTCTTTCTTTCCCTGATCGCGGTGCCTTTCTAAGATCAACTCTCCCCTTTTCGAATTGATCAGGCAGGTAGTTCTCCTCGGCGGTATGGAACGACGATCTCTTTTTCTTTGGCATACCCTTTCCTTTTGACAGGGGCTAAGCTCTTTCATCCGTTCTCCTCCACCCAAGATTATTGCACTCGTTCCTCGCAGTCCTTCTATCCGCCCCGGAAGTCTTGGTATAGAAATGCTTTCCCCCTTACAGTCTTGATTTCCCGACGTCATCTAACCTTACCTCCCCCCCTCACCTGAGCTTTTTTTTTTTTCACGGCAGAAGAACAGGCTTCGTTTCTTTCGGTATCCTTTTCTTCAGAGTCTCCGTTATTCCTAAGACCCATTTCTCCTTCCCCGATAAACGAACTCCCCCTAGACTTCTCTTCTTACTCTCGACCTTCCAATTTGATTTGACATCGTGCCGTCCCCATTGTTTCGTTTTTTCCCTCTTAGGCCCAGACGGCGTTTTTTTGCTGGGTGAGGATTTTCCCCAAAATGACCCGACCTAAATCCCGGTAGTTTGGTCCCCACCTACTCAAACCTTCCCCGGCACCCTGCCATGATCGTGAAGCCTCTTGTAAGAATTCTCTTCTCCTCGGCCCTTCAGACAGTCTCACATCCGCAGCTTCCCCCTAGTTAACCGGCATGGTGTTCCCCGCGTGATGATGCCCGTCTGGTTCAGTGTCTAGTAGATTTTAAGGGCCCCACCGCCTTCTACCGAGTAAAATACCCCAAACCCCTTCTACACCCTAGTGCTGTTTCGTATTCATCTCTGGAAGGAGTTGGTCCTTTACCGACCCTCCTAGTCGGCTTGAGCTTCCCTTAACGGGGGACACATAGTACCCTTATCGTGTTTATCGAACGAACACGTTTGACTTGTGAGCCTTTTCGGGGATCCAAAATAATGATCTCGCTCCCTTTACCGGGCTGTCTTCCGCCGAGCTGGCCTCGGGTGGCTTTTCTTACCTCGCTTTTGAAACCCACCTATATACAGACCGGCGCTCTCCACCCCTTTTGCAAGACGTTCCAGACCCAACGCCAGCGATGGAGTCTTGCCCCGAGAAAGAATGAGCCGAGGATAACCCTCATTGTGGCGATATCCGCTCCTCGAACTCGTCCTTTTTTTGCTAGAGGTGACCGTCCCCGGCGGCCCCTCACGTGTGGCTTATAGCAGACGATGAGTTTCGAGCATCTCCCCCCTTGTTATGGTGTTCCCTTCACTTTTTGACTTCGTCGAGGGGAGTATGTTCTTCCGTAGGGTTCCCCACAGGACGATTGGAGAAGCCTTTTTTCTCCTGCGAAGGATTTTGACAACCGTTTTCTTTTTTCCCCCTGACCCCCGCCAGAGATTGTCCCGCCCCTTTTTTCTTTGGTGCGCCGCCCGCCGCCCCCGCGGGGCCTCGGCAGTGTTTCCTTCCCTCCCATCTCGGCCCCTTTTTTGAGATTCCTGCACTGGCGCCTCCTGTTTACTTCATGGTGGTTTCTAGCTTCTCCAACGTCGTGGCGCCAGAATAGCTCTTCTTTTCTGAAGGCCGATCTTCCCCCCCCTGCTACCCATCCTTGTAGCTTGCAGCTGTGCTCCCTTGAACCAGCAGCTAATCTCCCCTCGTCCGAACCGATCCATTTTTTTTCCCCGACCAAAATCTTACGACGTGCTCTCTCTCTAGCCCTCCAGAGCCCCGTTTTAAGCCGGTGGCACGATGGTTTTTGAACTAGATTCATAAGTTACGCCCATTCGGCAGATTTTCTCTCCTGCGAAACTACCTCTCTGAGAAGTTTTCCCAACGGTAGGATTCAGGTAGGCCGCAGTAATCAGCGATGCTATTTTTTCTCCTTTGTAGAGGCTAGATGCACTACCTCGGACCTTGCTTTGTCGCCGGATCGCCCACGCTGCATATTAGACTAGATCGTGCCCTCCTTCCCTGGTACAAGGCCACCCACATCCTAAACCTCTTCCCGAAACACCGTCGCTTAGATCGGATGAAGGATAATCTTCCCCCCCTGAAGAATCGTAGACCCCAATTGACAGATTCGTCTCGGGCCCAAGTGGTAACCAGTAACTTCACGTCTACAAATCTACCTCCCTCCTTTTACTCCCAAAGTCCAGAATCCTAGTCCAAACGACTTTCCCTTGGCGGATAGCCTTTGGCTGTGTTTTGTTTCTGTACCCCTTGGTTCTGGGGAAAAGTGCCAGATAGCGTCCCCTTTAAGACAACCCTTCTTCAAGAAAATGGCCTCTTGAATATGGTGGGACGGGCACTTTTACTCTTGATCCTTGTCCCTGTTATCCCCACCTTTCGGCTCACTCTCTCTCGGTCTGAGGAAGGTGGATCCCCTTTCCTTCTTGAGTCTGGATGACATCCAATTCAGCATCCGTCGGGGCAGAGATGACCCCAAGCCCCCACTTTGTCCTTCTCCCTGAAGCCGTCCTATGGTTTCTTATTACCTGGCATCCCTTTTGTCTCAGAGGAGAGTCGAACTCTTCTTCGGTCCTACCCCACTGTTCTTTTTACCGCTTCACGAAGCAGCATGGCTTCATCAATACGGACTCCTGGTAAAGCCACGCGCCAGTGAGCTGCCCCCCGGTTCGGCGCTCAGCATACGTTTCAGGCCTCCTCGGTAGCGACAGGCCATTGGGCGTTGCTTCCTGACGAGAGGTCGTTTATACCCTGCGCCCTCTTCCAACGCATGTCCTGATTTTTTTCGCTTCCAATCGTCCGGCGGGCCCTCTCCAAGGAAAGACTTGTGTCCCCCCCCTTTTGGTCGTAGAACTGGTATTGGTACATCTTCTCGACCAGGGTCCCCCCCCTGAGTGTGATATTCCAGCGTTTTCAGGTCTTGAAATCCCCTTTCCAGAAACGCACTTCTCCTTTCACCTCGCCAGGGTCCCTCTCTAAGAGTTGCAGCGATTTGCCAAGAGAGTGGCGATTCTTCGCTCCTAGCCCTTTCCTATTGGCTGACCACCCTTGGTTCCTTTCATAGCTCATTTTTTAAACAAACCTGTTTCCGAGATGCCGCTTTTTTCCCCTTTCAGCGCATTGGACGTTACCAACCGGGGTCCCCCCCTTTTCCCCTCTTTCCTCTAATCTCTCTCTTTTCATCCCCCCCCTGTGGAGTCGATCTATCGGTTCAATGGGATAACAAGTACACTGATCTCCCGCACCCCCCCCATGATGATCGGTTTTTTCTTCAATAAGCCTCTTACATAGTTTTTCTTGGAGATTCGCGGAGATCGCACTTTTTTTTCCCGCCGGAGGTTGTTTTTTTAAAGCTTTTTTTCCTCCATCAGACCAAAATCAGCCCGCGATTCCGCGAATCCATAGGCCCAAGTATTAGAAGCGGCCCCTACAAGAGATTCCTTTCTCAGTGGATGGCCTTCATTTCCTGTTCTCCCTGCCTCTATCCAGACCCCCCTCATCCCACTCTTTGAACTTCCTCCCTATTTTTCGACGCGTGGTTCCAAAAAGTCTCCGCCCCCCCCAGTCGCAGGAAAAGACCGAAGTCCGTTAGTTGGCAAAGTTTTTTTTACCCGAGGGAGATGAGAAGACCGGAGCTCACCCTTTCTTTTTTTTGAAGTCGATGTACCGTAAAAGACCGCCGTCACCCCGCGACCAACTGATTTTTCCCCCCCCCCAGGCGGATAGGAATTCTGATATTTCCCTCGACGGAGACGACCCCCCTTTACTCTAATGTGAAGTAGTCTCTCGGCTCCGTATCTCACTATGGAATTCTTTGAAGCTCCTCGTACCAGAATTCTCCATTCATGCCCTCTACCCGCTACTAGATAGACGGCTGGGCCTTTCTATGAGACCATGCGAATTCACTTTACGGCCTGGATTTCCTACCACGTTGCGTTGCTCGAGGACCAAAGGATGGCCCCGATTTTTTCATTTTTTGGAAAAAAATGCTCCCCCCAAGGGCTCCGCAGGCTTGTTTTTCTTTTGCCCCCGCATATCCACGAAGGACTCGCGACGCGATCGCTGACAAGCTTGCAAGATCGCCGCTTACTCAAAGGCATGGTCGCACCCCACCATAAGACTTCGTTTCCTTTTTTCGGTTCCTTTGAAGCTCTAGGCGCGCCGTTTCCTTCCTTCTGGAAAACTCCCCCCCTTCAGAACCTTTCCCTTCTCTCCTTGTTTCTGTCGGAGTTAATCATCGACGGCTCTTATCGTCCCCCCTTTCCCCGGCCCCGTGGGCGTGCGCTTTTTTTTGTGCAAAGTCACTGTCGCGGGGCCAGAGCAGACCATCTCGTTCCGTGAGTGACGGTCGGATTACGAAATTAAAACACTGATACTGTCCTTTTTTTCCCTAGTGCGCTTTCCTTTTCGGCCGACGAGCGGGCCTGCGTTCCCAGACCCTCCCTTGGACCCTCCTAACCCTCCCCTTCTCTCCCACCCTCCCTGCCCCTCGCCTTGCCAACTCCTTCGCGGGGAGCACCAAGGATCTTTCCGATAGCACTTTCCTCCGCTTTTTCCACACTCTTTTGCAACTTCGCGGCTTTCCCTCTTTTTCTAACAGTCTAGCTCTTCCGATGGCGCCGAACGCGGTATCACCACCCCCCCCCCCCGAGCCACGGCTTCCTGATCCCGCTAGCCTTCCAGCTGAACGATTCTGTGGTGACTGAGCGCTGCGGATTTTTCTCCAGCGCTCGGCGCCTGTATGATCCCCCTCTCCGCGGAACTCTCGGATGGTTGTAGCCGATGAGGTATACGATTAGCTGCTGTCGTTCGGATTGCCCAACTTTCCATGCATGTCGGTCTACGGCTCCCCCTGATCTTTCCCCAAACAATCTCCTTTCTTCCCCGTTATTCGGGCGGACTCCCGAGTGTTTGACCAGCTACTTTTCCCCAACCTCTATATGCGCCGGAGGAGTCTTGACTCAACTCCCCCATCCGTGTTTTTCTTTTTTTTTTGAGAGCGATATGCACACAGAAGGATCTCGGTGGCAATGGAGAGCAGTTGATTAGACCCAGAAGAGCACTTACTCGGCAGCTTTGAACCCGTAGTAACCGAAATATGCCTCCACCAACGGTCAATCATAGTCTTTTCCGATGGTTTCACCGATGAGACTACTGCCTACTAGGCCGACCAAGTACCTAACGGTCCAGAGAATCTTCAAATTTCTTACCATTCCTCGCTTTCTAGATAAAATTCTCGAGTATGGATGACTTACCCAAGCTTCACCTTACGGTTCGCCCGATCTGTTTTTCAATATTTACTATCTTTAGATCTCATCTGTTTCTCAGAGCAGATTGGCCTGTTTGATCGAATGCTTCCCCCCTGGTACGGCCCTCCCCAAGTGCTCCTCTAAAGAGAGAGTTAGGTACGTCCCCGTGAGAGGCGTCCTCGGGATGAATATCCCCCAACAGATTGCGCCCTGTGTGAGATTTCCCCCGTGAGGTTCGAAGACCTTTCCCCCCGACTGAGCTCTTTGTGATAAGCCAGAAAACGGCAAGCATTGATTCAGCATAGTCTGGAACCCCTCCTTTCGTCGCAGAGGACCGACCCATGCAGGCCATGGGTTCTTCAGGTCCCTGCAGAAGAATACTTTTCTTTCTCTTTTCATCACCGAGCACCCCCCGTGACCTGGTTCCCCCCTTCCAGGACGAAACCAAGAGTTCGTTCCCTTCCCCCTCTTCTCCCAGTAGATGATTGACCCCCTCCAAGCCCAAGTAACTTTCGGACTCTTTATGTTGAGCATGGTTTCCCCAAAGAAGAGGACAATATCAACTCGACTCTCCCTTTTTCCCGAAAAAATGCCCGGTCGCTTCCTCTTCGAGCCGGATCCCAGTCCTTCTATTATGGCTGTCGCCCCCTCCGAGCGCGAGTTCTTAGTTTCCCCCCCCTCTTAAACGACACTTTATTTCTTAGTGAAAATGCCTCCTACCATCACGCAGGTAGATTACTTCACCATCTCCCCCACCTGACGCGATGTAAGGAAGACCGATGTAGCGTTCTTTTCTCCCCTTTCGCTTCCCAGCCGGCCCTTAACGGCCCGAAGACTTTTCTATTTCCTTAGACCTCAGTAGTTCCTTGTTCCCAGCCGCTGGCTGTACTCGTCTGAATGATAGCTTTCTCGACCGAAAGGCCCCCATGACGACGGGTCTGATCCGAGAGAAGTACTTCCCTTTTTTGAGGTCCTAGGACTCTCCCCCTCTCACCCGGGACGACCTCTTTTTAAGTTCGGTCTCGTGAAATCCGTTTAGTGATCGTCTCCCTCCTTGCATGCGGGAAAATCTCTTACCAGCCGATCTTCGATCCCTGGGAGAACGGTTAGCCTCTATGCAGCCACGCTAGCCCCATTGAGATGTATTAACTCCCGCACCTTCCCCTTTCTTCGTTGCCCTGGAGAGACCGGAGCGACAACCCTTTGATCCCGGCGGTTAAAGAACAAAGTGATCGCTAAATCGACGCCGCAGAGGGATTTCCGCTATTTTAGATTTACTCTTTTATGGCCGCCCACCACCCCTAATGGGAAAGCGGTCCCGCTCTGCGCTGACCCCGTTACTCCCTCTGCGCGCACCCCCCCCCGATTCATTTTTCTAAATCAACGTCTCTTAAAATTGCACCTCTCTTCATAGCTCCTCGTTGTGTTTTCTGCTTTGTCCCTGTTTCTCACCCCTTGAATTGACCCCACTTTGTGTAGGTTTGATGATCCCTAAGCGGGTTTCCCGGCTTTTCTTCGCAGCTTTTCCCACCCTATGGGTGTCGTGCCCAGAAACAACGTTCTCCCCCTCCTCATAAGAAACTCGCGAGTCTTCCCCTTTCGGAATGCTTCCAATGGTGAGAGGTATCGATTCGTGCATGGGTCGGTTGGAGGCGCGGGGCGACCGCCCCCCTGGCAGTCTTGCTTCATAAAGTATCCTGCACGATTTTTGGCGGAGGAGGAGCTTCATACCTTCGGAAAAGTCGAGACCTTAACGGCCCCGTCGGAGCGGATTCCAAGTGGGGACGAAGCACATAGCTTCTCCTCCCCCCGCCGATACCCAGGCGTTTCCGAAAAGGACAACGTACCCTCAAGCTCTGTGATCCGCATAATTTCAGCATTCTTAAACCCCCCCTTCTTGGACGGAGATAGGTTGAGCTCTTTAAACTCTCCCTAGCAGCGCCATTTTCGATCCGGTATCCCCCTTATTCGCTCGGACTGTCCTCCAGCGGAGCGCCCCTTCCTTCTCGACATGTAAATGCCTCCACAGGGATTCCCTCTTCTTATCTGGAAGGCTTCTTCGAAGAAATCCCAGAGAACCGAACTATTTTTTTTCCATGGACATCGGACCGTCCCACCTTGTGATATCTCTTCCCTCCCCGAGGCTGGGAAGATGATATGCCTGCAACCAAGGGAATCACGTGGTGGTGGTGACCCCCCCGTCAATTAGAAGCGCAGATCTGAGGAATGTTGTTTATGCGCCGGTCCCTCTCTCTTCCCTCAACGGGAATAGCCATGCTCACGCATTAAACTCTACCTTCATTTTCTCCAGTGATCGCGCGCGTTCCTCCCCGCCTTAGATAGCGCCGTTGAACGCCACCCTTCTTTTTTCCCAACTCCCGAATTGCCAGATCTGCTTTTTCGCGTCCACCATCTAGGGCAGGAGTCCCGTATAGTCATGTTTTATTCCCAAGGTGGGGTCGGGCCCCAACCTTTTTTCCCCCAAAGTAGATTTACCGAGACCTTCGGCGTGACGGCTGGACTTAACTTCTTTACTCCCTTCAGCTCGCCCTTTTATCAGGTTTCCTCTGCCGATATGGAATTCCCTCGGTGGTTCCCAATAGGCTGGCCCCAACTTATAGCGATTTAATGCGAACTTCCGCCAAAAAGAGGTGATACCCCGAGTTTAAATTTTTGTTCACCCCCCAATCTCGATGGCGGCTTCGCCGACTAACCTAGCGTGAGCGATCCCAACAAAGCTCCCCTTTTCGCTGCGCAGAGAGCAGAAGATAACCCCAGATGAATTCAATCTCGACTGCGCGCAGAGCTTTTCTTTCGCCCAGCCTATGACCTTTCTCGCGCACTAGGACCGAATGTTCCCTTTGCAGCTCGCTGTCTGAGTAGGCTACGATTATACAGGAATTTGCCTCCTCGATTTAAGAGGACATGGTGTCCCAGGGAGATATTACCACTTTTTTTTCAGTCCTGCAGCGAAAGGCTTACTACGACGAAACACCCAAACCCCCTTTTTTTTTGTGCGACGCTCCGCCACCCTCCTATGATGAAGGAAGGAGTACTTGTCCTGCCTCTCTTTTCTAATCAACCCCCTTTGGTTGTAGATCTCTTTCTCTTTTCTCGACTTTCTTTTTTGAATCCCCCCTGCGGTGTAGCTCGGTCTGGCTTCTTGAAACGTCTTCTCTCCCTTCTTTTACACACCTCCTCCTCTCCTTCCGGCCAGATGCGAACTTCTCATGTGTTCCTTCTTAGCCGTTCTCCACCAGAAATTCCTTAATCGAGACTTCCCCGTGTGAGCACCTGCAGGACAGACCTCAGCTACTCGCTCTGCAGTTTCACCTGCTTTCCCCCTCATAACAATTAATTCTTAAGACCGCCACGCAAAGTGAGTGGTCTGTTTGAGCATCCACGCTCTGGTCCTTCACGGTCGCTTTCTTTTGGAACCAGATAATATTTATCTTCGGAGACTGGAGAAGCGAGCGCCCGCTCGAGTTTTTTACACCAGCCAAGGGCGGTGAGGCCCCCCCCCCTAAGCAATCGCCGCGTTCTTTGGTGTTCTGCCTGCATTATGCATCCCGAATTTGTGGGGTTGATCGCCTTCTGAATCTGACTCCTTGGCTAACTATGTTCCAACCGTCCCCAGCAGATCCGTCCCCGATCCCTCGCGCGCCCCCCTAGGTCGGATCTGAGGTCAGTTAGGTTTTGACTTCCAGACTGCTGAAACTCACTTGTACGACTTATCGTGCAGACTACGCCCACCCCTCTTTGCCAGGAGCCTTCCCCGACATGCTAAGGTTCTCTCACGTCCTCTGCCTGCGGATTACTCCTTTTCGACCTCACGTGCCTTATATGCTCTTTCGTTTGATTGAGCACGACCTTTCCGTGTCCACGGCTCGTTTCTTCGCTGCGAAATGCTCCTTCAAAGAAAAGGCTGTCTCTTTTTAGATGCTGCGTGTCTATTCCGTAATCCTCTTGCTATTCAGTAGGCCCTACATGCTCCTCGCCTGTCCCGGGATGGTCCGGATACCTGGGACTCTTTTTTCAAAACCACCCTTTCTTGATTTGCCTTTGAAAATTCTAGGCCCTTCCCCCATCAAAGCCGGCCCGTCCTCGGGCAAAATCTCCAACCCATTTGGACTGTACGCTCAAGGCCGAAGACGATTCTGTACTTTCTCAATTTACTCCACTTCCGAAGAGCCGTCTCCCCTTTTATGGGTACGGAATGCCCGGCTATCAGGAGGCAAGCGGCCCCACAGAAATCGTCCTCCTAAGATGGCGACGTCCACAGCAACCTCCTCCCCTGAGACTGCAGATGCCACTTATCTCCCCTCCTCCAGTCCCTTACTCCGGGGTCGCCGCGGACAGTCCATTCCGGTAAGAAGACGCTTCCTTGTAAGTTCAAGTCTTCGGCATGTTTCTCCGAACGCAGAGCTTGATGACCTCGGTGCCCTTTTGGTGGCCCCCGCGAACGTTCCTCCCGCGCGCTTTCACATTTGGCGTCGCACTGCGTTTTTACAACTTTGTCTCCCATTTTTTTCCAGGCGACGAGTTCCCTCTGACGTGGGGTCCAGACGGCCTCTCCACTTTCAGACCTCTACCTAGGCCCCCCTTTCGTGAGGTCCCTGCCGAAACTCTATGCGTCAGCGCGTGAGTTCTTCGCGGTTAGACCCGTTCGTAGCCCACCACCTGAGAGCTCCCCCTCTTCGATCCGAGAAATTCCCCCCCGTGTAGTCGACGATCAGCGCGGCCAACAACAGATTAACGGATTGGCCACATTCAGCAGGAGCGTTTCTCCAATCCCCCACTTCGAATCGTTTTCCTACTCATACGTTCTTGTAGATTTTATTCTCTGGTGTGAAAAGTTATAACGCGCCTTCTGAATGTGCCTCCCCCCATGCGTGATCGGTTTGGTCTTGATCCGCCCTATTCTTGGTTTGCATGTGATGAGCCTTGGCTGTTCCTGCTAATTATGTGGGTCCTTAGAACGTCCTTTTCCTCCATCACCTCTTTTCCGCATCTTCGGCAAACCTTTCTCGCGGACCTCCTTTTTTTTTCGCTTTAAGAACAGGTGTTTTCCTGGGTGCCTTCCCCCCTTTAGGAGGAGCTCTTCCCTCCGAACGAGTTGCTGGGGATTCGACTTGAATGTTCTAAGAAGTTCCCCTTGGAGACCTTTGCAACCGTTCCCGCCCCCCTTTCTTAAGTTTCCTGGTCTTTTTATTTTAGGGAATGCCATGTTAGAGGTCCTCCCCGGAAAAGAGGTTCTCTCTCTTTAAGGATTCCAGGCTTTTTTTCCCTTTCTGGAGACTCTGAACAAGTCCTCCTTAGTTTACGCCGTACATACTTCCCTATGGCTAAATAAGGCTTCGGTCTTAGATAGTTTCCCCTCTCCGTGCCGACCCCGTCTAGCTCCTTCCTGGCTCTCGTTCGTCGCAGGTCATTCCGGACTCTAGGTTTTTTTTTTTTCTCTTGGCGTGCTCAGGATCCCTCACTCTCATAACACCGCCCCCTCTTTTTAGAGCTCGTCGCCGCTGGATTCTTCGCCTTTTCTCAGCGAACCCACGTATCCTGGAGGTCTCGCCCCTTGTGGAGCGGTCGGTTTTTCGTAGTGCCGTTGTTCATTCTCCCCTTTTTAATGGGAAAAATACGAAACCGTTCCACCAAGAAAGGAGTGTCTGCCCTGATCCCTTTGGCATCCATCCCGTCTCCTGGAGTCGCCGGTGGCCTTCCCCCGCTCGTCTTCCCCCTCACCGATAGCCTACCAACATCCGAACTTCCAATAGAACTTTTGCGTTTACTTCTTCCGAGGTGTTGTGGCGTTGGACTTGCTTTTCGGAGATTTTTTCCCACCCGGTAAATCCCCTCCCCCCGGATCTGCACGTATGCTGCTTTCTTTCGCTCTCCTTTTTTTAGGTCTTGACATGAGCGAACCCGTGTCTTTTCGATTCCTTTCCGGTGCACCGTAAACGGGAGGTGTCTTCGCGCTCCCCCTTCACTCTTCTGACTCCGGCCGTAAAAGACCTGATAACAATCTTCTCCTCTTGAGCGTTCTCCCCTTTGTCGAGACGAGATGGACACCCTGCGTGCCTGTGGAAATCTCGGCTTTTGGTGTGGGTCAGGACTTAGAGTTTTTTATTACTAACTTCAGCTTTCCGCACCCCCCTTTCTTTCTCTCCCGGAGACCTAACAAACTGGACATTCAGACTGATGAGCACGCCTCCCGCCCGAGACGTTTTTTTTCCTAAAAAGAGCCCCCTTGGAGGCTCCCTCTCCCCGAACAGAAAGAGTCCTCCCTAGGTAACGTCCCGCGAAGAGACGCAGAGATGATGTGCTTCCTCTCGCCGGGTGTCTCGTTCTTCCGAGTAGAGTGAAGAATTGTTCTCTCTCCTGGTGAAGAAGGTGTCTTCCCTCCGCTAAGATTTCGATGATGTCGTCCGAATCTGTGATAAAAGGCTTCTCTTTGTTCGAGTGGAGATCCTTCATAGATCCTCCCCTTGTGCGAATTTCTCCGGACTATTCTTGAGGACCTCGACACGACGTGTTGAGGACTAAAGAGCTACTCCGAGATTTTTCAATGCTGATGCCAGGAGGTCCCCCCTATCCTGTGACATCCCCAGCCGTGTTGTTCTTTGGCTCTCTCAAGACGCCTTACTTCCTCGGCAAATTAGCGGTTGAAGATTGCGCTCGCACAAGTTTCGGGCTCTCTTCCCCTTAGATGCATCGCCGATGCCCAACCCATGTGGGAAGATAGAGTCTTCCCAATTGCTTTCTGAATCATCGAGCTTCCCGACGTCTTGACCCTTTCCGCCCCTGGACGACAGCAGATTTCAGACCCCCCTTTGCCTCCCCCTTTGCACCACTGATCAAAATTCCAGTCGTCCCCAGCTTCACCCCTGTCAGAGTGGGAGAACTTATGCCTCCGATGAAGGGGAGTCTCCCTCTCCTTAGTAGGCGTCTTTTTTCCCGATACAATCATTCTTTTTGATCTCATAGAGTCCCCTTGCTGACCGCCATCGCGCTCTTGTGGAGATGGATAAAGCCAGGTGTGGGAACC
>Ga0179591_1308907_pt1 | contig 21756 bp, 30 predicted proteins | sample CZOMad2_1_08_16f_FD_182891 | JGI IMG/M metagenome (GOLD analysis project Ga0179591, IMG submission 182891) | Vadose zone soil fungal communities from Angelo Coast Range Reserve, California, USA - CZOMad2_1_08_16fungal (PacBio error correction) | ecosystem: Environmental > Terrestrial > Soil >... | reverse complement strand
CTTTTTTTTTTCTTCCTCTTTCCTCTCTCTTCTACCCTTTTTTTTTCCCTCTGATGTTCCAATTCTCTGACTCTTAAAGGACTATCAGTTCCTCCCTGGGCGAGAAATTCATAAAACAAATTGATAAAATTTAATAATTGAAAAAGAAAGATAAAGCTATGAATTGGTTTCAACCCCCTCATCTTTCTCCCCCCCCACCCCTTTTTTTCTAGTTCAAGCGCGCGGTGTCGGTCGCCATTCTCTTTTGAGCTCGTTAGATTACGGGTGAAGACAAAGTTAAATGTTTTGACCGCCTTCTTTATGTTCTCTTCCCCCCCCTTTTTGAATAAACAGAAGACCCTTAACCAAGACCTCACTCCCATCGCATCCCACGGCACCCGTTCTCAGCGGCAAACAGAGCGAGTTTTTTTTCGCCCCTCAGTTACTGCTGGCGTAGGAGTGAACAGGTCCGACTTACCCTCCCCCCCCCCCTCACAGGGAAAAAGACGAAGTAGAAGGACAGGAACCAAGAATCGAGCTGGAGCCACCCCCCCCCCCCCCCCCCCCCCTGTTTTTCGAGTTTGGCCGCACTGCTCGCCATCTTCCTTTCCCAGAGAGAAGACACGGCAGGGGGGCGTGCAATCACTCTGACTGTAGTCTTGCACTGGGGGGCCGCTGGCTTTTTCCCTCCTCTTCCTTTTTTTTTTTTTTTTTCTCTCCCTCTCTTCCTGTTGCTGTGCGGTGAAGACCGAGTAGTCCTCTTCTGGGGCCAATGCAACGTCATCGAGATGCGAGTGAACAGTAGTTCTCCTTTTCCCCCCCCTTTCTTTTTTTTCTTTCCCCCCCCTCCTGCCTGGACTCAGCCCCTGCCCGCACAAAACAGTTAGCTCGCCCCCCCGAATACGGGAAGGTTCTAACCAACAGATCCCGACTGCCAGGTGGTCCAAAGCCCTCCGCTCTTTTTTCCTTTTTTTTTCCCCCCCCCTATCCACGCGGACGAGTTAGAGTTTTTTCTTTCAGTCTCCGGCAAAAATCAAAATTGACAGGCCTAGCGAAGACGTCCCGGCGTCGGTTCCGGTTGCCTCTTCCTCCTTTTTTTTTTTTTTTTTCTTTTTTCTTTTTTCTCTTCCCCCGGACTCCATCCCACCCCGAAATCAACACCTCTCCAACTTGCAGAGGACAGGATTGGTGAGGATAAGCCTGACGCGCTTCGGCGAGCGGGAACACGGCGCCCCCCTCTTTCCTTTTCTTTTTTTTTTTTTTCCTTTCCCTCTTCCTTCCGCGGCACGATGCGGCTCGTCTTTTCTTTCAAATGAAGAAGCGAAGGTGAAAGCCTTCAGCGGGCTGAGCACGTCCCCCCCAGGTCTTCCCCCCCTTTTCTTTTCCCTTCTCCCCCCCTCCCCTCCTGTCCCGGTAGTCGATAACCTCGTCGGCCCCCCTGCTCGCAAGAAGTCGAGATTGGTCCAGGCCGTGCTTCCCCTGCCCTTCTTTTTCCCTTTTTTCTTCCAGCCTCCGGCGCGACGTGGATCCCAAAAGATGGAAAGAGCCGAGACCGGCACGTTACCCCCCCTTTTTTTTTTTCTCTTCGAACCGTGATCCACGACTGGTCGGCTTGTTTTCGATATAGGCGATGAGCGCAAAGCAGTATCGGCGGACGCGCCCGTCCCGGTACACCACTCTTTCTTCTTCTCTTTCTTCCCCCTCTTCTCTCCTTAGAATTCGTGTTAGGGCAAGGAAATTTGCGCGCTCCTCCCCTCCCCCCCCCTCTTCTTTCTTTCCCTCTTTTCCCCCTTCACTAGCACCTCGCCTTCCCCGGGACTTTGTTTTTCTCGTCGTAGGAGAGAGCACTCGGGGCCATGGAGGGCGCGCAGCCCACTTTCGCCCCCCTTTCCTTTTTTCCTTTTCTCCCTTCCCCAAAACTCTGCAATTAAAGGCAGCTCCTAATTACGATGAAGGTCAGGCTGAAACCGAACAAGGGACCGGCTGAGGAGAGGAGGGGACACTCCTTTTTTTCTTTCTTTTTTCTTTTTACTTAACTCTTGGGGGAAGAGCGAAAAGGATAAACTAGTTCCTTCCTTTTTTTTCCGCGGGAGGGCAAGTTCCTTGGGACTAATTTTCTCGAAGCCAGCCCCGCTGGTGGCCCCGCTTTCCTTTCCCCCTTTTTTTTCTTTCTTTCCCCTCGTGTTTTGGTTACATGAAACCATCCTCCCCTCGTCGCAGGGAAAATAATAAAAAAAACGTGCTAACCGTCTAGGTTGTATGACCCCCCCTTTTTTTTTTTTTTTTTTCCCCCTTCCAACTCGCCGTCGTTGGCCCCGCCTTTGGCAGAAGTGAACCCGCTCTTCGCGAGAGTTGGCTGATTACATAGCCAAGGCGATGCCGGCCCTAATGGAGGGCACTGTCCGCAGCCTACCCTCTTCCTCTCCTTCTTTTTTTTTTTTTTTTTCGAGCGCTGGCATCTGCGGCTCCCAGTAATGTGCCTCTTCCTGGATGCGAACGTGAAGAAATAGAAGGCCCGCATCGCTGGCGATTGAATCCCGCCCCCTCTCTTTTTCTTTTTTTTTTCTTCTCTTCCCTCCCCTCCTTTCCCTCCGTTTACTCCTTGCAAGCGGTTATGTTCGCGGATCACTCCTCCCCTTCCACAAATGTTGTTTTTTGGTAATACAACTAGACGGTTGAGCACGTTTTTCTTCCTTCTTTCCCTCCCCTCCTTTCAGGCAAAAAAAAGGGCAAGGGGTGACAGGGTCCTCCCCATCCCCTTTTTTCCAGGCTCATCGTTTGCCCTTTTTTTTTTTTTTTTTTTTCTCTTCCCTTTTTTTCCCTTTTTCCTCCCCCGGCTCTATTTAGTACCATCCGCCTCTGTTCCCTTGTTTAAAAAAGAGAGAACTGACCACGGGCGAAGCTTTTTCTCCCCTTTTTTTTTTCCTTCTCCCCCCTTTTCTTGCATCTTTTGGGGCCGAATTACTAGGTATTCTCAAGATGTTTGTTTGGGAGTGGGCATGAAGGCGATTTGTTGCTCGCCCTCTCTTTCCTTCTTTTCCCTTTGAAGGCGAGGGGGTGATATACGGGGGAACGCGGCCGGCGTCATCCATACGGGGCCACTCTCCTTCTCCCCTTTTCCCCTTTTTTTTTTTTTTTTTCTCCCCCCATTCTCTCATCGGCCCGCCCTAGGGACCGGGGTCAGGATGGCGTTTTTTTCCCTGGTGCTACGGACTCAACGACTTTTTCCCCCTATTCCTTCTTTCGCGCATCGCGATATCGCCCCCCCCCCACAAGCGTGGATACGGTAATGAAGCAGACACAACGATTTCCGCTCTGACGACTGGCAGGGGGGGTTTTCTTTCTTCTTTTTTCCCCCTTCCGTGCAGCTCTGCCGCTGGCGCGGCGCTGGTGAAAGAAACGCATAGGCAGGCAATCTAGACTTCGTGCGCATCTCGGGTCCGACGATTTTCCCCCCTTCCTTTCTCTTTTTTTTTCCCTCCCCCCGGTCGGGGGGAGCGCTGGAGAGGTTCCTGGAGAGTGTCTTAGGAGGAAGGATGGTAACAGTCGATGCTTTCAGGGGAACACTTCCTCCCCCTACTCTTTTTTTTTTTTTTCTTCTTCTCCCGGTTCTCGACGGCGGGCGCGGTCCTCCCCCTTTTGGCGAAGGGGTCAAGATAGCAGAAGAGAGGAAGGCAGTATCAGCACACGCCGTCCGCGCAAGGTGGTCTAGGTTTTTCTTTTTTTTTCCCTTTTCTCTCTTCCCCTCCCGCCCGGGGGCGGCAGGGAAGGATCTCCTCTTCAGGTAAGTAGAAAAAGGAAAAGATGCTGAAACTTATCGTAGGCCTTGTTCCCTTTTCTTTTTTTTTCTTCTTCCCCCTCTTGTTTTCGTTCTTCTCCGTAATAGTCTGCTCGTTCTATAGAAGTGGGAAGATCGGGGGGGTGTTTTTTGTGCTTTTTTTTTCTTTTTTTCCTTTCTCTTTTTTTTTTTTCTCCCTACATGGGATTCCAATTGCCTATGTGGCGAAGCACCTTGTGCCGGCAGGTCTGAGTAAAGTCGTTAGGTTGGGCGTCAAACGCTGCCGAAACCGTTCCTTTCCCCCCTCTCTTTTTTCCCCTTCCTCCCCCCCTATGGACGTTGGCATGGGCGGCCCAAGGGCGCCTGCTTTTTACGGTATTAAAAGAAGAAGGAAGCAAAGCATTCCTCTCTTCGCATATCAGCCATTCTCCCCCTTCCCCTCCCCACCTGAATCTTCGAGGGAGCAGCCCCCCCCCAAAAGGGATGAAAAATAGATGGTGAAGAAAGCGTCCCATTGCAGAATCCAGTCAGAGTGACTTTCCCCCTCCCTTTTTTTCTTTTTCCCCCCCTTTTTCTACAAAAACATTTTGTTTTGTTGATAGGTCAATTATGATTAGGGGTGAATGCCTTACCTTGCCGGGGGGTTTTGTGATGGTAGTCGGACCTTCACCCGACTCTTTTTTTTTTTCTTTTTTTTTTTTTCCAACGTTCCCCCCCCCCCAATCGAAAGTGCCAACGATCAGTCCCGGTCTTTTCTCGAAAATAACGACGTACGAGGCAAAACATTTAAGCTTTGTTCTCAACCGCGTCCCTTACCTTCCTTTTTCCTTTTTCTCCCCCTTTTCCTTTTCCCCCCCTTCCTCCGCATGCTAAGCTACCCTGTGGGTGATTCATCGACCCTCCCCCTTTCAGACGGGGTTAACCACAATTCATATCTGTATCTTCTTTTCAATTCTTAATTTTCTCACCTTTTTTTTCTTCCTTTTTTTCCCCCCCTCTTTTCCCTCCTTTTTTCCCTCTCCCTTGTTCCTCCAGCGACACTAAACAAATAGGGATCTATTGTGTTTGGATCAAGGCCCATATCTTGAATGCAAGATCTCCTCTTTTTCTTCCTTTTTTTTCCCCCCCCTTTTCTATTGTCCTTGCAGCCGTCGAACAAATGAAGATGAGAAGCTGTCTTTGAGTAAAAGATGAGGTAAAAATTCTACTGAATCGTAAAGGACTAAAGTAAGCCATGGGCCGGCCTTCTTCCCCCTTCTTTTTTTCTTCTTTCCCTCCTCCCCTCTTCTGTTCCCGCTCATCACCAAAGGAATAGCTGCGCCTTTTTCCCGTTACAGCGTAAAAAGAAAATTGGTGCTAGTTCAGCCGAGCGGTGTCGGGCGCCCTCGCTGCTCTTTCGTTTTCTTCTTCTTCCCCCCTCCTTTCCTTCTCGGTGGCCATCGATTTTGGTACTCAGAAAACAAGCCCCGCTATAAGCGCATCTGGAAAAAGAGGGTTGGGCGGCCGGTCGCCCCCCCCCCCCTGGTTCCTTTTTTTTTTCCTTTTTTTTTTTTTCTTCCACCCCTCTCCCTGACCTTTGCTCTCTGAAAGATCACACCCCCCCAAATGTGGGTAGAGTTTGGAAGAACTGCATCGACATATCAAACGAGACATATCTCCGCCCCCCCTTTTCTTTTTTCTTCCCCTTTCCCCTCTGCTTCATCTCTTGGTTAGAACTTTGCCGTTTTTTTTTTTTCAGATTATGTTACGTTCGTGCGAAAGGGATGAGTAGCGAAGAGAGAATGCTGCGGGCTGCTGCGGTGAAGACCGTAGACTTTCCCCTCCCCCTTTTTTTTTTTTCCTTACTTTTCCCCCCCGTCACCTTCAGCCAATTAGTCCCCTTTAGGGCAAGCAATGTTTCGCAACGCGGGTTGACGCCCAACCTACTCCCTTTCCTCACTCCTCCCCCCCCCTCCTACTGCCCTGTTTGTCCCCAAATCCGAAGCGATCTTTCTCGGAGAGAACGAAAAGAAAAGAGCGATACGGAGCAAGCCACGATCCCCCTTTCCTTCTTTTTCCTCTTCCCCCCCCCCCCCCCCTCCGAAGTTCGCAGCGGGGCCGGTCTGCGAGGACCTTTCTGAGAGAAGTAATGAAGGAAAAGTCTGACTGAAACGGCTGGTTCGGCCCCCCTGTCCGTGGTTGGTCTGTGCCTTTTCCCCTTCCCTTTTTTTTTTCCTCCTCTTTTCTCTCTTGCCCCGGCGCCAACGGACTGGGCGGACCGGCTAGATCAACCGTGCGATCCCACAAGACGCTGCGTTCGGCTAGGCTCCACGATGAAGTAGCGGCCCCTCCTTTTTTTTTTTTTCCTCTTTCCTTCTTTATCACGCTCCAGGAACTATCCAGATCGTCCCCGTCCCCCTTTGTGCGAAAAAAACGTCGAAGGCGGAAAACGTCCTCGAATCGATTGGAGCGGTCGTTCGATACCTTCGTCGGTACCCTCTTTTTTTCTTCCTTTCTTTTTTTTTTTTCTCTTCCGGCACCAAGGTGCCGTACGCCTAGGCCGCGCCGTGGCTCACTCCTGACAGAGGCAGAGAAAAGGAACGGTAGACCAACTGCCAGGTCGTCAGAGGCGGAAATCGGTGTGTCTTTCCTTCCTCTATTTCTTTCCCTTACTCTCCGTCCCCGGTACCAGAGGTGAGTCCGTACACTCAAAAAAGAATCAAATGAAACGGGAACTAGGGAGGAGATATAGAGGAGAATTCGTGTCCTGGAGACCTTCACTTTTCCTCTTTTTTTCTTTTCTTTTCCCTCCTTCCCCCCTACTTCCCCTCTCTTTTCCCCGGGAGGGCTGCTGAGCACTCTTTCTTTTAGAGCATAGGGACATCGAGGAGAGCAGACAAATCGCCTTCATGCCACTTCCCCCCCCCCCCCCCCCCCCTTTACCCGCCCCCGCTGCCCTCTTAATCTTCTCCTTTTTCACAACCCCTCGGCGTTTTTTTTCTCACATCATCTTCTCCTTAATTTCCTGCGTTCTTCCGCCCCTTATCTCGTCTTTAATTTTCCTCTAATCTTACCCTCCCCCCTACTAATTCTTTTTTTTTTTTTTTTTCCAAAAAATTACGAGGATTCGGCCCCAAAAATCTGCAATTAACGGCCGATCACATTTGTCTTCCTTTCTTTTTTTCCTTTTTCCTTTTTTCCTCTCTTTTTGCGAACCCCTGCGCACCGAGGCGGATTTCCCGAAGGGGGGAGAAAAGGAGAAAAGAGCGGAATCGTAGTAGGCCCCCTTCTTCTCCCCCTTTTTTTTTTCCTCTCCTCCCCCCTCCCCCCTCGCCACGCTTGCATGGAAAAAAGGGGCTTTTTCAAAGGGAAAAAAATTAAGAATATTATTTTTTGACTAACGAGGTGCTTACTGAACCCTTCCTTTTCCTCCCTCTTTTTTTTTCTTTTTCCCACACAACCAGTTTGTGGCTGGGATTCGATCTCCCCTCACCAGGCTTGAAAGATTCAAAGGCGAGAGCGTCTTCACTCTCGATCAACTAGCCGCTTTGGCCGCTTTCTGTCCTTCCTTCCCCCTCCCCCTCCTCTTTTTTTCCTCTCCCGTTCGCAGCCTAACGAGCGGATCACATGCCTTTGCAGATTAATATATATATTTGAATAATACTCGTTTGTTGTGGTTGAGAGAGATGGGAATCTTGTTGTTTTTTTTTTTTTTTTTTTTTTCCTCAGCCAACGATAGCGCGTGAATCTCCTTTTTTTGATGCACAGAAGAGGGACAACGCGGCGAGTGATCGAGAGTGAAGACGCTCTCGACGTTTTCCCTTTCCCCCTTTCTTTTTTTCCACCCCCCCCTTCTCCGGTTGCGCCCTTTTTTTTTAATATGTTAAGCTTGACGAACGTACCATGATGGTTCAGTAGTAACGCACCTGTTAGGCAAAAAAAGCCTATTTTCCTGTTTTTTCCTTTTTTTCCTTCTTCCACTCTACTCTCCCGAGTAATTAATAGATACCGTGTCTTTTTTATTAGCTATTTATAATGGGAGAAAAAAGGCGATATATATTTATACCATCCGCCTCGTTTCCCCTTTCCCTTCCTTTTTCCCCCCCTTCCCCTTCACGCCTGTCCCTTGTTCGGTTGCAGACGGAACAGCAATCCTTCCTAAAGATTTTATATGAATTAATTGAAGATTGTGGGGCGAATATCGAGTTCGGCCCCGCCAGATTTTTGGTTTTTTTTCTTTTTTTTTTTTTTTTTTTTTTTCCTTTCCCTTCTTCTCTCTTTCCTCATGGCCCGTCCGGGGAAGGAGGTGATGAGTAAGGGTTTAAAGAGGAAGGTCGGCATCAATTACTGGCCCCCTTCCTTTTTTTTTCTCCTCCCTTCCGAGATACGCCTCCCTCGGGACAGTCTTCCCGGGGTGTTGGGGGACCTGGTCCTTTCCCCCCCCCCCCTTTTTTCCTTTTTCCTCCCTACTACTTCTTGCCGCGCATTCGCAAGATATCGACCACACTCCCCAGAGGGATAAGTAATGAAAGAACCCCACACCGATTCCGCTCTGACGACCTGCCGGGTTTGTCGACCTTTCCCTTTTTTTTCTCTTTTCTTCCTTCGTCGCTGGCACCTTGCACGGGCAGCCTTTTCTGAGAGGAGAGAAGGGAAAGAACTGAATCGGCAGGCCAAATCTCGAATTCGTGCGAGCTCGGGGCCTACGATTTCCTTCCTTTTCCCCTTTTTTTTTTTTCTCCCCCCGTTCTCTTGGGAGAAGATGGAGAGTTTTTCCTGGAGCGTGATAAGCCACAGGCGGAAGTGTCACCGTCGCTGCTTCAGTGTGACCTGTACTCCCTCCTCTTCTTTTTTTTTTTTTCCTTTTTTCCTTTTTTCCTCCTGTTGGCGCGGTCAGCCCATTCTTTCCGGCAGTGTTAGCTAGCAAGCGAGGCAGGCGTATCAGCACAAGCCTGTCCGCTTCCTTTTTCTTCCTCCCCCTTTTCTTCTCCCCCTCGTTTGCCTCAGCCGGGGGCCGGCATGACGGCTCTCAGCGGGAAGCAGGGCCCGCAACCGGCCCCGCTGCTGAACTTTCTTCGTTAGGCCTGTCCCCTTTTCTTGTTGGTTGATTTCCTTTCCCTTCCTTTTTTTTTTCTTTTTCCTCTTGGTTCTCTCCGCCCTTTTCCCCCCTCTTTTTTTTTTTTTTTTTCCTCTCTCTTCCCCCTCCTCCTCCCTTTTTGTGCCGGCAGGTCTGATCCAGTCGTCTTTTTTTTGTAACGAGAAGAACGAAAAGGGCTCCCTCGCCCCTGCTAATTGGCTGGACGTGCGTTGTTTTTTTCTTTCCTTTTTTTTTTTTTTTTTTTCCCCCCCCCCTTCGCCTCTTTCCTCATCTCCGGTCTTCACCGCAGCAGCCGCAGCATTCCTGCCTCCTCCTCCAGGTCGAAGAACGAACATGAATAGGCGAGGGAGCAGCAAACCATCTGCCCTGGTTTTTTCCCCCCCTTTTTTTCTTCTTCCCTCCCCTTGCTTTCTCTCTCGGTCTCGTTAGATTCTAGCAGGCGGCAAAAAAGATAACAAAAAAATTGTTTTGTGTGATCGTTAAGATGGCGATTCATGCTTTTAGTTTTTCCTTCCCCCCCCTTTTTTTTTTTTCTCCTCATCGGGGGTCGACGATCAAAACAATCTTTTCCCTTTTTATGAGAGGGGACTGGTTTAGGAAAAAAGTACCCAAAATCGAAGTGCCAACCGATCAGCTCCCGGGCTCCTTTTTTCTTTTTCTCCCCCTCTCTTCCTCTCATCTATTTTTTGGCGCCAGACACCGCTCGGCTGAACTGACCCCTTTTAAGATGGACATAGAGAGGAGAATGCGCAGCGATCCTTTGGTGATCTCTCCCCGCCGTCTTTTTCCTTCCCCTCCTTTCCCCCCCCCCCTTTGTTCCTTGATAGTCTTACTCTTCAGTAGAATTTGTCCCTTTCTCTAACCGAGGATAAATCCATTCTTCCATCTTCAATTTGTTCGCCTGCTTCAGCGACCACTCCACCCCCTTTCTCTCTTTTTCTTCCTCCCCCCTTTTTTTTTTTTTCTTCCCCTTCTTTTCTATCCCCCAACAAAGATCCAGATTGTTTAGTGTCGCTTCCTCTCCATTGAAGATGGAAGAATGAGTTAAATAGGGAGGTAAAAGATGAGGTACAAATTCTTCCTTCATCTTAACTTGGCCTTCCCCTTCTCCTTTTTTTCCCTTTTTTCCCTTCCTCCTCCTTTTTTTCCCACCCTTCTGAAGAAGCAAGCGGCGGTTCGCTTCCCAAAGGATAGATGAGCATTATCGCGAATGTCCAGCTTAAACTAAAGTGTTTCGTTCATCCCTATTTTTTTTTTTTTCCTCCCCCTCCCTCACTTTTTGCACGACCTTCGTTGGTGAGAGAACCAAGTCTCCTCTGATCGGGGGCAATTGAGAGTTTGGGTACTTTTTCAGAAACCAGCCCCGCTATCACGCGCCTCCCTTTGACCCCTCTTTTTTTTTTTTTCTCCCCCCCCCCCGGGCCTGTCCGGCTTCCAACACAGAAGCATGAATTTTTTCTTCCACGATCACAAAAACAAATGTTGGTAGAGTTTGCAGCATGCTCTCATCCTCCTCCTTTTTTCCTCCCTCCCTCTGATGTATTCTGCAATTTTTTTGAGGGAAGGATGGATTAATCGATTGGTTCGAAATTGCCGATTTTTGCTGCTCCCCTCTCCCTTCCTTTCCCCCTTTTCTCTTTTTTTTTCCTTTTTTTTTTTCCCCTCCCCTTTTCATCTCTTTTCCTACTTCAAGTAGTAGCAGGCACTGGCGCTCCCCAACGCAACTTAAAGAAAATTAGAAGGGAGAGGGAAAGCCTGTTTCGGCCGCGTTTGCCCTCCCCCAACTCTCCCTTTTCTTTTCCTTTTTTTCCTTTCTTTCCTCCCCACCCTCTCCCTTACTTCCAGGTGCACGAAAGCCCTCTCCCCAATGAGGAGAGAAAAAGAATCGCAAGAGCGATACGGAGGCTCCCCGTTCCCCTCCTCTTTCTTCCCCTCTTTCTTTCCCTTTTTGCTCGGGACCTGATCCTCTTATATCCGTCATGCGGAACCCTGCGGCAAAGGGATGGTTAGGAATGTACCAAGTGGTTGGTCGAGCATAACAGGTCCATCCCACCCCCCCCGCCCCCATTCCCCCCTCTTTTTTCTTTTTTTCTTTTCCCTTCTCCCCCCCGATGGGCGGACCCCACGGAGATAACCGTGCGATCTCACCAGCTGCGTTCTGCTAGGCTCCACGATTCCCTCTTTTTTCTTCTTTTCCTTTTCCCCCGCTTCCTCCGGGGCTTGAGCACGCTCCAGGATCTTCCCCCCCCCCCCTCCCCGACGAAACGTGTAGAAAAAACGGCGAGTGCCGGACCACGTCCCGAAGCGCTTGGCGTGTCCTCCCCCTTCTTCCCCTTTTTTCTTTTTTTTTTCTCTTTCTCTCTTCCTTCACCGGTTGCCGCAGCCTCCGGTTCCGCAGTGGTCAGAAACCGATGGCCCGCGGCGAGACCGGAAGGTCGACCACCCCTTCCATTTTCTTTTTTTTTTTTTTTCCCTTATCCCTTTGTCTGCTTGTTTTCGATATAGGCGATGAGCGCCCCTCCCGTTTAGGAGGAGAGAAGTTACGGTAACAGTCTTTTTTCCCTCTTCTTCCCTTCCCCCGATCTGCCGGAGAATTCGTTTTTTGGAGGAAAGGCAATGGGCGCGGGCTTTCCTCCCCCCCCTCTTCCTTCTTCCTTCTTTTCTTTCCTCCTGTCCCTCGTTCCCAACCGTACGAGCACCTCTCGTTCCACACGGGAAGGGGAGGATGCGCCCTCGTCGTAGGCGAGCGCCTTGGGCCATCCTCCTTTTTTCCCCCCCCCCCCCCACCCTCTGTCCGGCCGAACTACTCTTCCCCAAAAATCTGCACAATTAAAGGCAGATAAATCGTATAATTCGCTGCTGTTCCGGTCTTTGCCCCTCCCCTCTTCTTTTTTCCCCCTTCTCCCCCTCTTTTCTTTGGGACTAAAGAGCGGCCGGGGGGCGAAAAGGAGAACAGAGCTTCCTCTCTCTTCTCCTTTTTTTCTTCTCCGCCACGCTGAAACCCTGGACTGGAAAAAAGGGATGGGGAGGACCGGTTTCACCCCCTTTTCTCCCTTTTTCCCCCCCCCCTTTCTCCCACTTCTAGGGGTTATGACAAACCCCTGGCCTTGGGGATCGATACGAGAACATAACCGGCTTGCAAGATTCACGGCGATCTCTTTTCCCCCCCTTTTTTCCTTCTTTTTCTTTTCTTTTCTTCCCATCGTCCAGGCGATGCGGCCCTCTGAAGGTCGAAGAATAACGAGGAGATGCACTGAAGAGCGAAGATTTTCATCCCCCTCCTCTCTTTCCTCCCTCTCCCCTTTTTTCTCTCTTTTTTTCCTTTCCTTTTCCTTCCCTTTTGGCCGAATCGCTGGTCGCGGTAATCAAGAAAAAGCTAGAGTTGATCGCGGGTTCACTGATTGCACAGAAGCGGGCCAAGCGTCGTCTTTCTCCTCTTTTTTTCTTTTTCTTCCCCCCTCCCTCCCTCCCCGGCCCACAAAACTGGTTTTTGGTCATACCCCTAGCCCCTTTGGAGAAAGTTTTTTTGAATTATGTTAAGACTTGCGAACGAGGGAACACTGCTGGTTCAGTCCTTCCCCCCCTTTCTTTTTTCCCCCCCCTTCTTTTCCCCCGCCAGGCTGTTGCAGCGGGCTGGCTTCGAAGCCCTAGTAAAATAGAACTGCCTCCCGCGTCCCTTTCCTCGCCTCCTTTCCCCTCTTCCCCCTCTCGTTGGCGTCCGTTTTTATCAAAATCCTAAAAGGAAAACGGGCGGACAGATGTCCTCCTCTCCCCTATCCCTTTTTCTTTTTTTTTTTCCTTTTTTCTTTTTTTCCTTAATCTCGTAGTAGTCCCTTTCGGAAAGGTTTGTTGGGGAGGGGGGCATGAGGCGATTTGTCTGCCGCGCCCGCGATGCCCCCCCGCCTTTTTCTTTTTTTTTTTCCTTGTTTTTGCCTTTTTCGTAACGGTTTCCCCCCCCCCCCCCCCCCCCGGCCGGGAGTAAGCCATAAGGAACTCTACTGGATACCGATCCTTTACCCCCCCCTTTTTTTTTCCCTTCCCCTTTCTCTATCTCCCCTCCCCTAGGAGACAGGGTCATTTCGGTGTGGGGACATGGTGTACGGACTTCTTTCCCCCCCCCCCCCCCCCCCCCCCACCGAATACTTGGTGTTCTCCTCGCGATATAGCCAAAAAGAAGACAGCGTGGATCACGTTCATGCAGCCGCCACACTATTTCTTTCCCTTTTTTTCTTTTTTTTCTTTCCCCCTTCTCGTGCCGGTGAGGCGTCTTCCCCTTCAAGTGAAGATAGGAAAGATGGAGAGGCGAGCAGGTGGACAGCCATTTCTTTCCTCCCTTTTTTCCTCTTTTCTCGGACTCTTGCCAAGAGATTAGAGGAGGTGGTCAGGCACGTCGACTGGTTTTCGACACGGTCGGCGGGGGAGACGCTGTGCTCTTTTTTTCTTCCTTTTCCCTGACTACCCCTCCTCGGCATCATTGTGCTCTCCTTCATAGTGGAAGAATAGAGAAACGCACGCTGGTGGAGATAGCACTGGTTGACGACCTTTTCTCCTTTTTTTTTTCTCCCCCCCCCCTCCTTTTCCCCTCCTCCGGTTGTCCTAGGCGTTGGTTTGTTCTTTTTGGTGGGATGTAAGTAGGTGTGAGAGACCAACACGGAAGGCCGAACAAGCCGTTGCAGCAGACGGGGGCCTGCCCTCCCCCTTTCTTTTTTCCTTTTTGCTTTTTGCAGGAGACTTCCCCTCCAACAGATAAAAGAGTAAGAGTGGGATCGTGGCTGCTCCGTATCGCTCTGCCTGATGGCGTTCCTTCCCCCTCCCTTTCTTTTTTTTTTTTTTTTCCCTTTCTTTCCAATTCCTCTTTTTCTCAAGCTAAACTGGTTGTGATTCCTTTCTTCCAGTTCGTAGGTTGCGAGTCAACAGCGGCCGAAAACAGGCTTGCCTCGCCCTGCTACTGGCGGCCGTTTTTTTTTTTTTTTTTTTTTTCCCACTTCCTTTTCCCTCTTTTCTTTCCCGCACAGCGCAGCCTCCTTCTCCTCAGCCAGGTCGCACGAAACGAAACATGAATATGGCGAGGGCGCAGCCCACTCCTTCCTTCCCCCCTCCCCCCCTTCCCCCCTTTTTTTCTCCTCCTTTTCTCGTTAGCTGCTTTCAGTGCGGCAAACTATACAAAACATTTGTTTTGTGTGATCGTTAAGATGGCAAATTCATGTCTTTCGTTTTTTCTTCTTCCCCTCCCCTTCCTCTCGTGTTGGCGACCGGCTTTCCCCTTCTTTTACCAGGATGACGATTGAAGCGGGGCTGTTTCTGAAAAAGTACCAACAATCGCCCTTGCCCCCTCCCTTTTTTTTTTCCCTTTTCCCCTTCCCTCCCGTCTGCCTCAAGCTCAGCTATGGTCCCAGACACAGCCTAGGCGGAACTAGAACCAAATGGGAAGTTGAAGCTGACATTCGAGCGAATTGGTCCTCCTTCTCCTTTCTCTTCCCCCCCTCTTCTTTCTTTTTTCCTTCTTCATTTTATAATATGTTTCTTCCCCCATGGGAGTACTGATAGTAATGTGAGGAGACAGTAGAATTGGACATCATAGTGTGACCTCACCGATGTAACTCATTCTTCCCTTCTTTCCCCCCCCTTTTTTTTTTCTCTCCCTTCTCCTGAACCGCTTCTCCTTTTCACTTACTCCGCGTTTTTTTTTCTCGATCTTTGCATTCCAGATAGGGCATGATACAAAAAAACAATAGATCCCTATTTGTTTAGTGTAGCTGACGCATTCTCCCCCCCTTCTTTTTCTCTCCCCCTTCCTCTCTTTAATCCCATGGGCGGAAATCATCCCCCTTTATAAAATTGAATAATGAAAAGAAGATAAAGATATGAATTGGGTAAACCGTCTGAAATGAAGTCCCCTCTTCTTTTCCCTCTCTCTCTCTCTGTTCTTTTTTTTCCCCCTCTGCTGAGCTTGATTTTCTTTAGATTTACGCGGTTGAAGACAAGATTAAATTGTTTTGACCGACGTCGTTATGTGAGAGAAAACAGTATCCCGTTTCCTTTTTTTTTTCTTTTTCCCTCTTTTTTTTCTTCCCCCCTTTCGCCCCCCCTCTCCCTTGAGTCGGGTGAAAGGTAAGACTACAATCACAAAACCCCCGGCAAGGTAAGGCAGTCAACCCGGCCGCTTCCTTCCTTTTTTTTCTCTCCTCTCCCCCCCCTTTTTCTTCCCTCTCCCCTCGATAGTTAGGGGTGTAGTGGAAATAAAGCTGGACTGTATTCTGCAATGGGGACTCTTTTTCCTTTTCTTCCTATCCCTTCTTTCTGCTTGCTGCTCTGGAAGACCGAGTAGTCCCTCTTTTTTTGGGAAAAATGACAATGTAAATCGGAGCTGCGAATGAAAAGTAGTAGAAGTGCACTGGCGAAGCTACCACCCCCCCCCTCCCCTTCCCCCCCCTCCTTCCTCCCTCCCTTCCCTTCACAACCAGTTTAGCTTTTTCTATAGGAATGTGAAGAAGGTAAGGTCTCCCAAAAAGCTACGGACTCCCTTTCCCCTTCCCTCCTCCCTCTCTATCCTGTAGCCGCCACGATCCCACTCTGTTTAGAGTTAATCTTTTAAGTATAAATGAACAATCAAAAAATTGACGGCCTACGAAGAAGTTTCAGCAGCTTGGTCTTTTCTCTTCCCTCTTTTTTTTTTCTTTTTTTTCCTCTCCTCCCCTTTACATCACCCCCGCCATCCCTCATAGGAAAAATTGACGAGGAAGGCTTGTGCTGATACGCATGCGAGATTAGGAGAGAGGGAAAACGGGCTCAACTCTTTTTCTTTTTCCTTTTCCCCCTTTTCCTTCCCCCGTCACGAATGCCTCCCGAGTAGTAAGTTACAACGGAAGCAGCGACGGTGACCAGCTTCCGCCGGTCTTGAGTCCCGCTCCTTCCCTTTTCTTCCCTTTTTTTCCCCCTCCTCTCCTGCTTTTGCCTGTAGTCGATCACCCCCGGAAAAGAGGATGCGAACGAAGTCGAGATTGGCTTCCGAGGCCCCTTTCTCCCCTCCTTTTCCCCCAAACCAAAAAAAAAAGGTGAAGACGCCTCCGTCCTCCCCTTGTTTTTTTCCCCCCCCCCCCTTCCCTTTCTCCCCTATCGTAAATCGGTTTTTATGAACGTGATAAACGCTGGTCAGGCTTGTGGGCAGATATCGGCGAATGCGCTCCACGCAGTATTCGTCGGCCTCTCCCTTCCCCCTTCTTTTCTTTTCCTTCACCATTTCCCCCCCTCAATGAAACAGGTAAAGGGCGGAGATATAGACGGAGAATTCGTCCTTTTTTCCCCTTCCCCTCCCCCTCCCGATTGGTCCCGTTCTTCAGAGCGTTAAGTATGGCTGAAGACGCCGCGTGAACCCTTCCTTTTTTTTTTTTTCCCCCTCCCTCTTTCCTCCTCCTCCCATCGCCTTCATGCCCCCCCCCAACAAACATCTGTCGGGCCGAACTACGAGTATTCGGCCACAAAAAATCTGCAATTAAAGCCGATACCCCCTTCTCCTTTCTTTTTTTTTTTTCCTCTTTCTTTTTTTCTTTCTCTCTTTTGCTCCCCCCCCTTTCTAGGCGGATGGTAAATAAAGAGCGCCGGGGGGCGAAAGGAGGAAAAGAGCGGACCTTTTTTCTCCTTTTCTTCTTCTTTCCCTCTCCCCTCCCCCCTCTTAAGCCTGGCCTTCCCCTGGATGGGGGAGGAACGGTACACCCCCTTCGCCTATTCTTTTTTTGCCTAAACGAGGTGCTTCTCCCCTTTTTTCCCCTTTCTCTTTTTTTCTTCCACAGTTTGTGGCATTGGCGGAGTCAGAACGCGAACATAACCGGCTTGCAAGATTCCCCTTTCTCTTCCTTTTTTTCCCCCCAGTGAAACCCTTAAGCGCGAGCGTTGGATTGATTACAATCGGCCAGGCGAGCGGCCCAATTTTTCCCCTTTTCTTCCTTCCTTTTTTTCCCTTTCCTTCCCCCCCCCCTCCTCTTGAGAGAGATGAATATGAGGATAATTCATGTGCAATCGCTAGTTAGGCTGGCTTTCCCCCTTCTTCGGTCTCTCAACGCTCGCGCTTGATAGCGGGTTCACTGAGCACAGAAACTCTTCTTTTTAGAGAACTTCAAGAAAATGAGAAGCGCCCCCCCTCATCCCATTCCTTTTCCTCTTTTCTGTTCGCGGATCGCCTTTTACAAACTGTTTTGTGGCAGACAAACAGAGACGGTTGAGCAAGTTTTGTTTAATTAGGTTCAGCTTTGCGAACGAGGGCACACTGAGGTTCCTTTCTTTCTCTTCCCCCCCCCCCTTCCCCGTCTGTTGGGCTGGATTCGAAAGAAAGTAGTAACAAAGAAACTTGCCTCCCGCGTCCCTTTCCTCTCTCCTTCTTCCTCTTTTTCCCCCTTCCCTCCCCCTCGTTCTTCGACGTTTTTATCCACCCCCCCGAGAAATGGAACCAAGGGAGAAAGATTGGTCATCACTCTCCCATCAGCCGGTCCCTTGTTCGGGTGGCCATCTTTCCCCTCCCTCTCTCCTTTTTTTTCCTCTTTTTTTTCTTTTTGTCTTCGATGTGTTCTGCGCGCCGACGATGGCCCAGAGGCGCTCGCCTACGACGAGGCCAGCAGGCCCCGTCCCGGTGACTGGCTCTTTTTTTTCCCCTTCTTCCTTTTTCCCTCCCGTACCCCCCCCTTTCGCCGCGCCCATTGCCGGTAATACACGGACACGAATTCTAGGAGAGATGCCGCCTAGTGCCCTTTTTTTCCTTTCTTTTTTTCTTTTCCCCCTTCTTAGAAAAGAAGCTTTTCTCTCTTTTCTCCTTCAGACGCGTGGCTCTTTAGCAGATATAGAAAACAAGAAGACAAGCGTGGATCACGTTCATGCCGCCGCCCCCCTCCTTTTCCTTTTCCCCTCTTGGTGCTGATCCACTTCTGGAGGCGTCGGAAAATTTGACGTGCAGATAGCCCGATGGCGCGGCTCCCCTCCTTTCCCCCTTTTTTTTTTTCTTTTCTCCCTCCTCTGGGCTCCCCCTTGTGAATCAGACTAAGGCGCCAAGAGATTTCGAGGAAGTTTGGTCCGGCACGTTCGCCTTTTTTTTCCCTCCTTTTTCTTTTTTTTCCCTCCCCTTCGTTCCGTTTTCCCCCCCGGCTGATTCAGGGGAACGGACGACCGACGAGCGACATTCGTGCAGCTTCCCTCATCCCTTTTTCTCCTTTTCCTCCCTTTTTTCTTTTCCCCTCGTCTCAAGTAGTTGGAGAAGTGTTAAAGACGCCGAAGAGCGAAGCGTATCAGAAAAAGCATGTCCGCGGCAAGGTTGTCTAGGCGTGGTTTGCTTGCTTTTTTTTTTTTCTTTCCTTTTTTTTCTCCCTTTTCTTCCCTCTCTTTCCCCTCTTCCTCTGTTTTCCCCCGATGCTGAACTTCTTCGTAGGAATGCTCAATTTTTGATTGGTGCAGGAGACTGAAAGATGAAACGACACCTTTTTCTTCTCTTTTTTTTCTTTTTCCCTTTTTTTTCTTTGTGTCCCTTGGAGTCGGTTGGGGAGACCTGACGGATTCAATGCCTAGGATGGCGAAGCTAACCTTTTTTTTCCCCTTTTTTTCCCCTCCCCTTTCCCTTCCCTCGCCTTTCTGAAGTTGCGTTGGGTGTTAGCTAGCCAGTGCACTGATACTAATTCATCGCAGCTACGATGACGAGTTTCCTTTTTCCCCCCTTCCTCTTCCCCCTTTTCCCCCGTTCTAAGAACGAAACATGAATATGCGAGGGAGCAGCAAAATAGGCAAAAGGTCAACCAATCGATGCCTCCCTCTTTTTCCCCCTCCTTTCTTTTTTTCTTTCTTCTGCTCCTCCCCCCTCCACTATACAAAACATTTGTTTTGGGGATAGGTTAAGATGGCAAAGTCATGTTCGTGTTGAACTGCCTTACCTGCCGGGGTTTGTGCTGTTATTCTTCCTTTTTTTTCCCTTTTCCCCCCCGGGTCCTCTCCCCCTTTCTGGTTTCTGAAAAGTACCCAAAAGAGAAATTGCCACAACCGATCAGTACCGGGAGCCTTGTTTATCTCACAGCCACGCCTCTTTCCCCCCCCCTTCTCTTTTTTTTCCTCCCCCTTTTTCCCCAATTTTAGTTTAAGGCTGGACATTAGAGGAGAATGCGCAGCTATCATTGGGTGATTCATCGAACCGCCGCTTGATCTTTCCTATTTTTTTTCCCCCCCCCCCCTTTTTTTTTTTTTTTCTTTCCTTCTTCTCTTTCCCCCCTTCCCCTCTTTGAAAATCATATTTTACAGACCGAGTAACTCATCTTCCATAATTTCAATTGTTAGCCGTGCTTCAGCGACATCCCCCCCCCCTTCTTTCTTCCTCTTTTTTTTTTCCCCTTCCCTCTTTCTCCCCCCCCCCCCCTTTTTTTTGTCGATGAAGCAGGCGAAAAAATTTGAAGATGGAAGAATGAGTTACTCGGTGAGGGAAAAGATGATGTACAAATTCTACTGAATGTAAAGGACTCTCAGTCTCCCATTTTCCCTCCCTTTCTCCCCCCCCTTCTTTTTTCCCCCTTTTTCCTTTCCCCTCCTTTCGGTTCGCTGAATCACCAAGGATAGTGCGCATTGATCCGAATGTCAGTTAAACTAAAATGTTTCTAGTTCAGCCGAGCGGTTCTTTTCTCCCCTATCTTCTTTCTCCCCCTTTTCCCCTTTCTTCCCCTTTCCTTTCTTCCCCCCTTAGATTTTGGGTACTTTTTCAGGAAAACCAGCCCCGCTATAAAGAGAATAAGGGAAAAGGGGTGTTTCGTCCTTTCGCCCTTCTTTTTTTTTTTCCTTCCCTTCCTCCTTCCTTTCCGATCACACAAAAACAAATGGTTTGTAGAGTTTGGCCGCACTGATAGAATCATCTAAGAGACAGAGATAAGCCACGGCAGGGTTTTTCCTTTTCCCCCCTTTTTCCTTTTCTTTTCTTTTTCTTCTTTTTTTCTGAGTAGCGAAGAGCAGGAATGCTGCGGCTGAGCGGTGAAGACAGAGTAGTCAAGCGGCGCCTTGGGGCCCCATCCCCGTACTTTTCCTTTCTCTTCCCCTTCCTTTCCTCCCCTTTCTTTTCTCCCTCGAGGTTGACGCCCAACCTACGACTGGAATCAGACATGACGGCAAAAAACAGTTTAGCTTCGCCCACATAGGCATTTCCTCTGTTCCTCTTCCCCCCCCTCCTTTTCTCTCCCTTCCTAAGAGCGATACGGAAGCAGCCACGATCCCACGAGGAAGAGTTTAGCGTTCATCTTTTCTTCTCCCCCCCCCTCCTTCTTTTTCCGAGCGACCTGTGCCTCGAGAGCGGGGGTCTTTTTTTTTTTTTCCCTTTCCCCCCCCAAAGGACATCAACCACGCAATAGGAAAACCTTGACGAGGACAGGATTGTGATGATAAGACTGAAGAGATTAGGAGAGCGGGAACACTTCTCCCCCTTCCTTTTCCCCCCATCTTCTCTCGATGAAGTACTCGGCACGAATGCGATAGTAGATCGTCGTCCTTTCCCCTTCCCTCTCTTTTCCCTCCACTCTCCAGCGATACCAGAAGACCGTGTAGAAAAACAAGTCGAAGTGACGGACACGTCCTAGACTCTGCTTGGCCTTTTTTTCTCCCTCTCCCTTTTTTTTTCAGCGGGCGAAGCTGCACGGAAAAGGTGGAAGAAGCATAAGGGGACGCGAAGTGGATCAGCACCCGCTTGGTCCCTGTCTCTCCCCCCCCCCTTCCCCTTTCTCCTTTTTGGGCGATATCTGCGATTTCGGCGCCACGCAGTATTCGGCGGACGCGCGGAAAGTAAAAGTAGTTGAGTCCGATACACAGGTACCCCCACCCCCTCCCCCCCCCTCCCCCCTTCTTTTTTTCTTCTAACCTACCCCTGCTTGGTCCATGGCGGGAGCCAGGAGAGTTCAGGATGGATGAAGCAGGCCGAGGGAACCCGTACGAGCACCTCCGCCTTCCCCGTTCCTTTTTTTTTTTCTCTTCGCGGACCCACGCCTTCATGCCCCACTCAAAAAAAACATCTTCGGACCGAAAGAAGAGTATTCGGCCCCAAAAATCTTCCCCCCCCCCTCCCTTCCTCCCCCCCCCTTTTCGCCCGTTGCTTTCTCTTTTTTTTGCTAAAAACGCGCACCGAGGCGGATGGGACAAAAGAGAGACGGGGGAGAAAAGGAGAAAAGAGCGGCCTCGCTGTCGCCCTTCTTCTTTCCTTTGCCTTTTTCCGCTTTTTGTCTTTTCCCCAAAGGGGATGGGAGGAGGACCGGTCACCAAATGGGGCCGCTATTCTTGTTTGAACTAAAGAGGTGCGTACTGAACCATCCCTTGTTCCCTCCTTTTTCTCCTTTTTTCCTTTTCCCGGTGGGGTCCTTGTGCGGATTCTCTCCGCGAACATAACCGGCTTGCAAGATTCAACGGCGAGAGCGTCTTCACTCTCGATACAAATCGCCGCGTGGCCCGCTTCTGTGCACCTTTCCCCCCCTCTCTTCCTTTCTTTTCCTGGAGGGCCCCTTTGCCCTCCTAACTAGTCGATGCAATGAAGGAGCCGAAGTTAATATATAGAGTTCAGAATCCTCCGTTGTTTTGTTGATCTCTCTTCCTTTTTCTCGAAGCGCTCATCTTCCCTCCTTTCCTCCCTTAGGCAGGCATCGCCTGGAGAGGTATGTAAGTAAGCAACGCTCGCGATTGAATCGCTTTTTTCCTCCCCTGGCCTTTTCTCCCTTCTTTCCTCCCTCCCTCTCGCCGTTGCATCTTGCAAGCCGGTTATGTCGCGGATTCGGAATACGCCAAGGCCACAAAACTGTTTTTGTTCCTCCCCCCTCCCTTTTTCTCTCCCCTGATTTTCTCCCTCCCCTTCTTCTTCCCCCACCCTCCTATGCTGGACGGGGGTGACCGTCCTTCCCCCATACCTTTTTTCCAGGCCAGGAGTGGCAGC
>Ga0179591_1299197_pt1 | contig 21763 bp, 16 predicted proteins | sample CZOMad2_1_08_16f_FD_182891 | JGI IMG/M metagenome (GOLD analysis project Ga0179591, IMG submission 182891) | Vadose zone soil fungal communities from Angelo Coast Range Reserve, California, USA - CZOMad2_1_08_16fungal (PacBio error correction) | ecosystem: Environmental > Terrestrial > Soil >... | reverse complement strand
TGCTTTTTTTCCTGGAGGTTCCCCCAGAAGCACCTTTCCACTGTTGCCTAACCCACCGAAAAGCCCACCCAATTGTTCAAATTCTTCGTGACCCCCCTTCGTACCCCCGCCAAACAAACTCTTTGCCGTGTTCTGCCCTTTATTTTGGCCTTTGTGACAAGGCCGGTGTGATCCCCTGTATCCTATAAATTAACTTCTTCTTGCAGGAAAGAGTCCCCACGCCTCTCTGTTCCCTTCTACCATTGACCCCCTAACCCTGACGGCCCGGGGGGACTTTTTATCGTTTTGGTTTTTTTCCCGAGTATAGATCTTCCAAAACCTTACCCCGCAGCCCAAGGGAGATTACGCGGGAATCCTCGATCACGGAGCCCCCCGACCCCCCCCACTTGTTCCTTTTTCCCTCTTAGGCTAGAAGGCCTACCCATTTCGCCCTGACGGCCCTTTTGCCCTTTCAACACGGTGCTCCTCTTTTCCTTATTCTTCTGACCGGGCCGATAGACGCCGATAGGTCCCCCGTAGAGTCTTTATGCGATGGAAGGTTTTTAAGGACAGTCATGAATCCACTCCACTGAAGCCGAGACCTGGCACTCATGTGCTTTCTACTTCTGACTGTTTCCATATGTTTTTTTCTCACCGACCGTTAGCTGTTTGTTCGGCGTGGGATTCCCCTTGAAAGACTGTTTTCCATCAGTGTGTTGTTCCCTGTCTCGCCTCTGATATTTGTTTTTTCTCTTTCCTAGTAGTGCTGATTTGCCGTGAGGTCGTCTCGAGTGCCAGGAGTAAGCAGGCGCCAGTTTTAAAGAATTGTTTTTTTTTCTCTTTTTTTATCGACTCTGTTTTTCTACCCTTCCGGAGCAAGAACCCCCTGGTTATTGGTGGTTTTGCCTAGTTTTTCGCCCCTCTACCTCAACTAAAGGTTCAGAAAGTACCTTTTCTTTGAACAAAAACGCTGTACTGTCCCGATCTTCTTCACTCCCATTGTAGGGTTAATCGTCCCCCCCCACTTCCCTCAACAGCCGGCGCCCGGTCCAATGTTTATTTCCCCCCTTGAAGTAGTAATGGGGGTTCCCCCCCCAGAAGCCTGTCCCCCCGATGATTTGGCTGATCCAGTTTGCGCCCCTCCTCTTAACTCTTGTTTTGCGTAGGGAGTCGGTTCGGAGCGCCCAGCCCCCCTTGGGTCCCTTCGTCTGGTCCCACGGTCGCGATTTTTCTGTTTTGTAGTTCCTTTTGTCTCATCGACAGCTCGACGTCCCACCGGTCGTTTTAATTTACCCTTTTCCCCTGCGAAACCAGTTTACGACGCTGTTTTTGAGTGTCTTAAGTTCTTCAACTTCTTCTTGAGGCCGACTTTCCCCCCTTCTACCCACGAGTGACTTTTCTTTCCCGAGTTCTTTTTCTTCGTTTTTATGATTTTTTTTTTTACCCCATCTTCCTTGGAATAAAGTGAAGGTCGCCAAGTCTTCCCTCTGTTCGTGACTTATTTTGGTATTTTTCCATATGTATCCTACTTCCTTGCAGCGTTGACCGGTTTTTTTGCAGCCCTTCCCTCCTCCGATTAGATAGACCCACCCCGCTTGTCTTCTCAGCTTATGGGCTGTCGCCCAACTCTTTGTTCCCTGTAGTTCCCGAATCGACTCCTCTCTTGGCTTGTACCCCAACCTAGTGTTTTGAAGTGGTAATGATTTATCTAATTTTAGGCTTTCTATGTGAGATAGGACTTTTTCCTAGTAGATGGAAATCCTGACCTTGTTACCCCCCGAAGTTCCCAAAGTCTTTTATTAAATCTTTCCTTTCAGGCGGGGTGGGGGTTGTGGCTAAGTTGGGTTGAACGAGAACGCTCCCTATTAGAGCATTCGGATTTTCCCTTCCTGGAAGCTCTTACGGGCATTGGCTCGTTTCCTCCCTTGAAAGAGACTACAAGGCCGTTGGCTCTTCTTCTTTCGACTGGAATCCTCGTACTTTCTCAGCTTTTGATTTCCTCTGTCACCCCCCTTCTCCCTTTTTTTTGAAAGTAGCTTGAATGCTCCTCTTCCGTTTTGACGTAGCGGTCGTACAATATATTCTTTTTTTTTCCCCGTCCGGAACGTCCTGGGGGGTGACTTTCTTTCCTTGCCTGACCCACGGGCTCGAGCGTCCGTTTTCGTTTTCCGGGTTCCCCTTGAATGAACAGTTGAACCCTCTGTACTGCTCCACCTGAATTTTTTTTTTTTTTTTCCTTGTCTCAAAAGTTTCTAGAGTGAAACCCCGATTGGCCCCCCTTACAGCATTGGTTTTTTTTCCACCCTGGTTTGAATAGGCGATCCTATACCAGTCAACTATTCTCTTCCCCTGTCGACAAATTTTTTTGCAGGTTTGTAACCCCAAAACGTTTTCTGATTGGTCCCTCTTTCAAGCGGTTTATTGGCAGAGGGACTTAAGGCAGAAGAATAGTGATCGCTTCCTCTGAAGTTTGCACTCCCCTTCCTTTTTTTCCCCCCGCATCTTCTCGGTCGAACCTAGCCCTCTCTTCAAGCACTATCTACAGAATCCTGATTTTCCGTACGTCCCTTCCCCTCATTCGGAAGTATTCGGGCCATCGTTTTCTTTTTTTTTTCAGGATGAGAATTTCTTATCTTTCATCCCTTGTTTTTTTGAGTTGATTGTTAGGATTTCTAAAGTATCCTCTCCCTTCACAGTCTTAGACGCCGAAGGGTGCTTCTACCACCTCTTTTCATCTTTTTTAGGCGCCCTTCGGTCTGCTTTTCCTTGGGGCGAAATCTTTTGGGTTTAGTATCTACCTTTAAACGTCCTCCTCCTTTCTTCCGCCCTAAAAATCACCCCGGCCCCCCTTTCCCCGTTTTTTATGTCCCACCTTGCATACTTGAGGTTTAATTTTTCAGCAAACCCGCTGCTTGCATTCATTGGGTCTCAAGTTACTGCTCTGTTTTACGTCTTCTGGAGATAGGCCAAACCCACAAGGTTTCTCCTGACTCTCTTTTTTGACGGGGGTGTTGTCCCCCTCTCTGTTAATGGAACCGTAAGGTGTTCGTGAACCTCTCCCTGTTTTTTTAATACGCGTCCTTACATTCGACCCCAACACGTCTTTCTCCTAAGGCAAGGGTTTCGCGGACCTATCGTCCCATCCTCACCTAGGTAACTTTTGTTCCATAGCCCTTTCCTCCTTCCCAGGTCCACCTGCCGAACGAAGGAACTTTCCCCTCCTTTTCAGTTGGCCGGTTCGCACCGAAGTAACTTTTCTTCCCCTAATGCCCTCTAAGGCCTCTTTTTTACGAGCCCCCCCCTCTCCCTCCCCGAGCCGGCCCTTCCCACAGTCCTGAGGCCTCTCTGTGAGACGGAGGTCCCCCTCACGTGGGTTTTTCACTGTGAACTTTTCAGACCCTTCGAGCTCGGTTCAGCCGGACCTTTTGTAAGGGGGCCCCAACGCTTCCGCCGCAGTGTCAATCCGCCTGACTTTCATTTTCACTTTCCGAACCTTCTTTGCTAGTCTGAAATCTTATACCCTTCTTTTTTTTTCCTTCCTGGCTTTCGTCTCCTCCCGGTCTTCGGAGCGGACACACGTCCGACGTTACCCCCTCCCCCCGCGCAGTTTGGAGTCACCCTGCCAGTATTCAACTCTCCGATCGACTCGACGTACGCCCGTCGTCGGCCGCATTTTCTTTCCTACTGCTGCCGCCAGGGAGGTTTTCTGCCATTTGCGTCTGCTGTATTCGAACAGTTCCTTTATTCCCACTTTAATTTACCGAAAAAGTGCTATCATCCCGGGGGTTATTTTGGGAGCTCACCCCTTCCACTGAAGATGTAAACCCCGACCCCCTGACCTGCCTCCTTCCCTGCGGGCCACCCCGTTTTTTCTGCATTGAAATTCTCCCTTTCATCGAAGTGGGGGTAATCTTCAGACGCCCAACTTCATCCTTTTCCTCCTGAGTAGTCACTTTTTCCCCTAAGCGCCTTTGGCGCCTGTCCTTGCATGTACTTTTCTGTCCCCCCCTCTCTTCCTACAAAAAGACCATCGCTTGCTCCCGTTCCAGCCGTAAGGTGGACCCCCCAGTTCGATCCTCGACCGTTTTTAATACGGGGACTCCTTTTCCTTTGGCTTGTAGCGAAAGAAAAGCCCACCCCACTCCCCTTTTGGGTGGCTGGACCAAGGCGGTTTTGGCAAGTTTCCGAATTCGGCTGCGTTTCGCCTGTTTTCCTTTTTCCTTTAGGAGTTCACCTTAAGTTTTTTTGCTCGAGAGTAGGTTTCCCCCCCCCCCATTTGCCTTTGCTATCGCTAGCGCCCCCACGGTGCAGACTCCCTTGTTTAATTTCCGTCCTTCTCTTGCCTTACACCCCCCCACCAGTGGCTGCCCGAAGTTAATTTCGGTCGATAGCCCGAACATCGGCGCCTTTACCCGGCCGGCCTCCTTGTCGACCCTACCCGGTCATCAGTCCCTACGACTACTTTTTTTACAACGCCAACGCCCTACCCTCCTTCCCCGTTTTTTGACCCCCCTGCATTCCCAAACCAAACCGTCCCCTGTGGAGTAACCGATTCCTGCTGTTCAATGTATTTGGTCTGGAGAGGGCATTTCTCCGTATATTTGTGCCTTGGATTCAGGGTCTCTCCCAGTGCACTCTTTCTTTCCAGCGTTTGGAGCCCTGTCTCTTTTAATCCCCCTTTTTCCTGGTGGGTGATTTTGTTTCCCCCTTCTTTGCCGGTTTCCATGTTCAGATCTTTCTCTCTGGTTTATAAACTTGTCATCGATACCTTCCTCTGGTTTCGGGCCTTGCTCGTGTTCTGATTTTCTTCTGTGCGCGATCGGTTACCGTCACCTGTTCCAACCGATCGTCCCCTCTTTTCCCTATAAGCTTTTTATGTCAGGTCGTCGTCCTGTGGCTTTTGATTTTTCTTTGACCCGGCTGGGCTTCTTTTTCTGGCCGCTATCTGTTTCCTACTTCCCCAGCTCTCGTCCTCCCATGTTTTTGTCTTACGTTCCCCCCTTTCTTTCCCCCTCGGGTTTTTTTTTTTTGAAGAGTTCACTCCGTATTTTCGTAGCTTTCTTTTTGCTCGGCAATCAGCACTTTGGTTCCCTTGACCCTATTTGATGTTGTTGAACACCCCCCCCGATGCGGGCTAGCTGTTTAATCGCAACAGTTCCCCTTTGGTCTTCAAGTGGAGCCGGTGGCGATTCACTAAGTCTTTCAAGACCGCGCTTTTCCCCCCAGATACCCGATTTCCCGCGGGGATCTTGTGTCTGAAGAATTTCCAAACGTCCCTCGTCTTTTTCAGGCCGCTCCGAGCTGCATGGACGTCTCGGTCGCGTATGTTACTCGTTGAATCGGGCACCTCGCCGAATCTTACTCTACTCCCTTCTTGATGACCCCTTCCTTCCCTCGGCTCTACTAGCTGCGTACTGTAGATCTTTCCCCCTCCGGGCTTTCGAGCAATAGTGCTAATCCATTTTCAGTGCCGGAGTATTTTTTTTTTTTTCACACCCCAGAAAACTCCCCTTTCCCAGTTCGGTTCGTACTGTTTGGGGCTAGGGACTCCTTTTCCCCTTTTCATACGATCTTACTAACAGTCTCCTCCCCCTCCAGCTTTCGAGGCTTGTTGTTCATCTTCTGTTTCTTGGTTCAAGGGGGGCTTGTGGTATGTTGCAGGACTTCCGCTCTCGTCCCCCCCTGAGTCCACTTTCTTTTGAGGACACGGCGATTTTTGGTACTTTGTTGCGTTCTAGGATCGATTCTGGTGAGGATCCCCGGGGATCCCGGCTTTTTTTAAGTTGTTTCGGCTTTTTCAGGGTCCCTCTTCCCCCCCTACAACTGATTTCCCCCCAGGTTTTGTTATTATTTACTTTTTCACCCTCCTAACTTTCACTTTTTGTGGGTATCCCTCTGTAGCAAACCCCACCCACCCAGTCTGTGGTACTCAATCAACAAAGGACCGCTCCTGTATTTCTCCGGATAAAGTTTCTAACCGTCTCCCCAGCCGATTAAGCGATCAACGGAAAAGTTCCCCCGCCTGGAACGGAAGGAATTTCTTGCCCCCCCCTGAATCACCTCGTGACCCCCCGCTTCTTTGTTACGCGCCCTTCCGGTCTAATCTTTCACTGACACAGGGGCCTCTTTTCCTACGAGCCAATCCCCACCCCGAGTTTCCTACTGAAAATTCAACCCCTTTCTATAAGCGGAAGTCTGATAGAGAGGCCTTTAGCTCCCCTGAACTCTAGGGCCTTTTTGTCTTCATGATCCCGGGACGATAGCGTCTGTACCAAGACCCGGACTTGAGAGTTGTATGGTTGCTTTACCTCCTGAATCCCCAAGCGGAGATTTCCCTGTTGACCTTTTAGACGGGAGTTTTTTTCTTTTCTCTCCCCTGCGTTCCTGACGGGCGTTTTTCTGCCGTCCCACCCTTCTTTTGTCAATACCCCGTGCTTTCCGAGAAGAACAATATTGCCTTGCTCTGATTTCGCACGCAGACCTCCTCCTTTCTTCCTCTTCGCCGGACCAACCTGGAGCTTTACTGAAGTATGACGGACGTGTTTCCATCGCCTCACCACCCTACATTGGTTCCCCCCCGTAAGGTGGGGTTAATGCTCGGTTTTATGGTCCCCAATAAATATATTTCAATTGAGGAGAAGGCGCCAACGAGAACTAAATCAATTTTTTCAAGTAGTCTTCCCCCCCCAGAGCGCCTTCTCTCCGGTGGGCTCCCCCCAACGGCCAATCGAGGTTCGTCCGTTGCGTCCACCGCCTACACGATTTACGTGCGTAGCCCAAGGAGACCGTTTCTTCTTTCTGAACCTCTTTTTTTTTCCGTACGACAGGTTGCCTTTTGACTTTTCCAGGCTGGATAGGGTTTCTGGATGGTGAACTTCTTTTTGTCACGGTGCTTACTGTACAGTTTCTGGCCAACATACCCCAATCCTTCCGGCCCTGGCGTTGAAGTTGTTGTGTGCTGTTCCCCGACTGATCGGTAAACGTACCCACCCTTGCTCACCCCTTTTCAGTTCGCGGTCAATGTGACGGGATCGTGCGTACCCCTTTATTTTTTTTTTCGGCGCCCCCCCCCCCCCCGGCTGATATTTCCCGGCGTAGTCCTTTGAACAGAGACGATCAATTTGACCAGTTGGAGGGTTCCCCTATCTTGGGCTGTTTCCCCCTCTGAATCCCCCTATTTACCGGTTCCCCTTGGGGCGTTTTGCCCCCGAACTTGCCAAGAGAACTGCGAGCCCTGCGGTCCCCTGATCGCAAGACCCGGTATCCGAAGATTTTTCTCTGCCGAACTTTTGTTGTCCTGCTCATGGCACCTTAAAATAGGCCTGACGATGCCCCCCTTCCTTTCTTTTTCTTTAATACCCATCCTTTTTAGAATGATGAGGTTCTCCACGACGTTCCAGTGTTTTTGGATACTTCCCCAGTTTCCCCCGGGGTCGTTTTCCCCCCCCCTAGATCGGATATTTAGGTTTTTTTTGTGACCCGTCGTCGTAGTTCTGACTCCCGTTTTTTGATTTCTAGGTCCCTGACTAATCGGTGTTCCCCAGCGGCTTGTTAACCCCTTTCTCTCTTTATCGATTCAGCACGTCCTTTTACCTTCACTTTCCTTTTTTTAGTCTCCCGTCCGCTTCTCGGTCCCCCCTGACCCCCCCGGGGGAAGAGTACTTTAGTTGGCGTTCACCCTCTTTTTCCTTCCAAAGTGTAGGAGGTCCCCTAGTCCCCTTGCGCACTCGTAGGTGAGACCAAGGTCCCCCCCAGGTAGCCCTTGTCCTTTTGAGTTTTTTTTCACGGACCCAGAAGCACTTGTCCAGGCCCCCCACCCAGTTTCTCTGTCTTTGAAATTTATGTTTCTAACCTTTGGCTTACGTGCGCTTCTTTTCGGTTTTACGAGGAAGGCAGCCACACGCCTCCTGCCTCCAGGAGAATTACTTCTTTCTTTTCCAGTCTCGCTATTCGGTAGCGGGGCTTTTTTCCTTCTGTAAATGGCTAGATTTTTTCGTGATTTTTAATGCCCTTCTTTCAGTCCTAGGGTACCAATCTATTCTAACTCACATAGACCCAAGGGTATTGTAGTTTTTTCTGATGTTGTTCATTCTTTAACCCAAGGATTATTGTCCGATCTTGGGCACTTTTTTCAATGAGCCCACGTGAGGCCCCCCTGAATTTTTGCTCGGAGTACGTCTCCCGTTATAGAAAGCCTGTTCGCCCTGGACTATGTCAACAAGAAAGATTTTTTCCTGATTGTTTAGTATTGGCTGAATGTTTTAGTCCTTCCTCCCCGAACCCCAGCCAATCCGCTGCGCGGAGGCCCCTCCTTTTTATCAGTCTGTTGGCGTATACCTCAGGGTTCTTTAATTTCTGATTTAGTAGTTTCTATCGTCTGTTGTTGGAACATTACCCCCACCCTTCGTCTTAGATTGGAAGTTAAGACCGGCCTTCCAATCTCCCACAAGCACACCGATTCACCATTCTCGTCACATTGATCTTGATGTCCCTGTGTGCCCTCTTTTTGTGGAAAGTCTTCCCAGTAGTATTTGCCCCCCCAGTTTTCTCCTCTCGATGAAAGGAACGCACCGGTGCTCTGTGCCCCCCCCTCAACCAGATGACACTTTTCCCCATGATTGGATTCACTTGGAGTCTGCAATACCTGATATGTTTGAAGAGCGAGCTCCCTTCCAAGACGATCTGAGTTCTTAAGGGTTCCGTTCTGTATCCCCTTCGTGGTTAATGTGAGATAGTATTCTGATTTTCCCCTTTCGATATTTGCTTTTGACTCTGGGGAAGGCGGCCAGACTTTGTGTTTTTCTGTATGAGATCCGGTAGATTTTCCTGGAGCTAGGCTTAGGGCGTTCAGCCAGGCGGAAGTCACTTTTTCCGGCGCCTTCTTTAAGTTTTTTTTTTTTGTCGGTCTCGGAGTTTTGCCCAATGAAAGGCGACACCCGGGGGACCCCCCGGAGACGACCCGTTTTAGTGTTTCAATCATCCCTTCTTCGTATCTTACCCATCCCCCTGGGGGGGAAGTGGTCCACCCACCAGTGGCTTTTTTTCTGCTCCGAACAACCGTGGACACCCCTTCGCGCGTCAATTTTTCCCTTTGGTTTGAATGATCGCCGTTAAAAATTGTTCCCATTTTCCCTTTCCCTGGGCAAGAAACACCCTGCCCCCCGGATTTTTTGTACCAAACCTTATTTTCCCAAAAGCCCCCATTTATTTTCTTTTGACCTCTGCTTTTTGGGGCGCTGTTTCTTCACGGCGAGATAACTTTTATCCTTTGGCGGTCCTGGAGGAGATCCTTCTACCCTTTTTAGAGTTTTTTCATCAGAGATAGAGACTTTCCTTGTCCCTATTGTCAGTTTTTTTTTTCCGAGTCCCTCAGGAGGAGTCGTCCCTAGAACGTTATCTTCCTAGTAGATAGAGCCATTTCTTCTCCTTTTTTTCATCACTTACTTACGTTTTTTCTCTCTTCCCTTTCGGGGCTATCTAGACCTCTAATTTTTCGTCGGTTCTGCTCTCTTTGTTCTTAAACACATTTCATCGGGACGTGGGAGACCTCTTTTCCTCTCTCGGGAGTTCCGCGCTGGAATTACTTTGACGGGAGCTCCGATCGTTTTACTCTTCCCCCCCCCCGAGCCTGCTCTTCACCCCTGAACCCGGCGGTTTCCTCCCCCGACGGTTTCACAAACACCCTTTTCATTGGTTCTGCAGGGGAATATTTCGATTCTTTTTATTTCGGCGCTCGGCACACCAAAACTTTCAGATTACCCCTGCCTGGTGAACGGATATGCGCTCCTACACCCCTGGTAGTGGGCTTTCCCCAACTGCTAGGTTCTTGGGATTCTAGCTGTTGTCTCTTCTTTCAAACGCCCTGCCCTTCGCCCCGTTCCCGACTTTGTGTAGAATTTGGTTCATCCCTCTTTCTACACCCCTCCCTCCTCCGTTATAAGGAAAGGTCCCCCTTTCGTCAGCCGTTCGGCACGCCGCCTTTTTGCGCCCGACCTTCCACATGCGCTTAAGGCTAGAAGGTCCGTCTTAGTAAAAGCCCCCCCTGCTGGAAAGAATTCAGTACCCCCTACCTGACCCTCTTGCCCCGCCGACCCTCAGCTCTTTTTCACGCACGGCATTTTTTTCCCCGTTTGTTCGGGAAGCCACGTTTGCGACGGTAAGCTTCCCCGTCCTCCCCTTAACCTTAGCTCTTCAAAGCAATCGCGTTATTTTTTTTAACTTGAAGTCCCATCCTGAACCCTTCCAGTTGGTCACGGTCCCTCTGGAATATCTGACTCTTTCCTTGACTAGAGACCGCGGCGCTTTTCGACACCGGCTGACCTCTTTCCCCTGAAGTTGTGGTGTCAAAAGTTCCCATCATGCTTCTCCTGACTCGAAGTAGAATTTTTTCCCCCCCGGCCGTTGATTGGTTCCCCAGAGTCCTTTGTGCGCTATCGTTTGATTTAATGTAGCTCCCCCTGCGACAAAGGTTCCCCACCTTTAACCTGACCTGACCCAAGATACCCCGGGCTTTTTCCTTTTTTCATTTTAGTGATGTTTTCATAACTCCGTTTTTTCCCGGCCGAGACTTCTACTTGAGGCCCCTCACTAGTTTTCCTGCCTTGTCGCCAGATCGGTTCCAGCCGTGGTCATTCTACGTCCATTAATAACCCAGACTTTGATTCTCTTCCCCCCCTTTTTTCTGAAGGCGGGTTCCCCCTTGACTTAGTGAGCCTCTCTACCACAAAGCAGAAGAAACCAGACATCGCCCCTTCAATTCCCGTCCGGTCTTCCCATCTCTTGAATCCCCCCTAGACCGTTATCCTAACGCCTGTTCCCAGCTGAATTCGATATGGAGGGTTTCCGTCACTCACCATTCCCGCCCTCATTGGGATTCTAATGTCTGACCCCCAAGTAAAGACTCCAGGCGGTCGGGTCGGACTGTGCGGTTCGTTTTCTCCTCCTTTTTCGGGACTCCCTGTGGCTTGTTCCCTACCAGTTAAACGTGCTCGGCCTTCGAGAGTACCCCAAACTGCGTGCACTTACACTCGTTTTTCCTTTTTTCCTTCGACGGGCCCCCCCCAGTACCCGGGCTGGCGGACCACTTAATTCGTTGCACCTTGGTCCGAGAACACCCGTGTAAAGCGTCCTGCCTTCATGCGGCCTCGTCGTTCTATTTTTTTTTCCCCCATCACTGAACTACGACCTACTGTTACTTCAACCCCTGACTCCTATCTCCTTGACCCCACCCCTTGTCACCTTCCAGTCTGGATCAAGAAACCTGTCGGTTTCAAAGCCCTCAGGGTTTCACTTCTGATTTCGTGTAACCCGTTCATGTTTTGACACTTTCTTTTACAGTTTTGAGCTTTTGAGTATTTTTTCTATCTTCCACCCCCTTCCAAGATCTTTCCCTAATTTCGACGGCTCTATAGCTCAATATCTTTATCCTTTCGGGTGCGTGGTCACCCCCTGAGATTTTTTTTTTTTTACTCTGTTTTTACTATGGCTCTTACAGCCCGCCCCTTCGCGCCTTCTATCATTTTACCCCTCGTTAGGGCTCCAGGAAGCTTTTTTCTTCTCTTTCCCTCCCAAGGAATCTTAGAGGTGTTCCTCTAATGTGAAAGTTCCGAGAGCTTCAATCCTACTTGTTCCCGGTAAGATCCCAGATTTTTTGATAAATGTCGTTAGTTGCCTCCGGGTGATGCTCTCTCTTATGCCAAAGTCCCACTCCGTGATTCTTTCTTTTTCGGCCAGAGGTTTTCTCCCAACCGGCCGGTCCAGATTTACGTCTGACTTTCCCCCAACTTTGCTTACAAGTTACCCCCCCCCCTGCCCACCTTTCTTTTTTCCCGGCTGGAATTTGATTTTCGGATTCGCCCCGTTCTTGGCTGTCGTTAACGGTCTCGTGTTTGCTGAGTTTTTTTCGGACGTAGGAACCTTCGGGGAAGTTGCCGACTCCCGGTGTCTTTGGTTTGAACTCCCCGTCCACCTTCTGTTCGGTCTTTACTTTAATGCCCCATGGGGAGCTTTGGGCTGGATCTTTTTTCTTCCCCCCCGCCGCATCAAGTATCCTGATATCTGACTTCCTATTCTTTGTCATCGCCGAATTCAAGTTTTTTTGCGCCGATCTTCCCTGCCTTTTTTAAGGTGGCGGGCTCCCCTGATTGTTTCATACGGCCTTCCGCACACAATAATTTTTTCCTTTCTGTGCATGTGGTTCCGTTCCCAAATGTATTTTCACCTTAGCGTCTCCGCTCCGACTTCGCCTTTCCTTTGCAGTGGCATCGCCTCCCTTGTCACCTTTTCATCCCCCTTTCTGCGTTCTGTGACGTGACGCCCAGACCCCCAAGACCCGTAATCCGTGTTCCCGGAGCGATCGGATCGCGTGCCTTTTCCTTCCAAATTGATCCCCCGTTATACCCCAGTCTTCTATTCATAGTCTTTTTGTGTTGATTAGTGCTGTCAGCTCGTGGTGAGTTGGAATACCTTCCTTCATTATTAATGAACCTTCCTCACTCAAACCCGCTCCTAGGAGACCTTCTCTAGTAGGTTCCAATTCTTTCTTAATGGCAAGGAGATGCTGATTGTGTCCGTGATTGACTCCCTTTCCTTCGAGTGCTAGTTGGGGCCTTTCTTTCTATGACTCCTGTGAGGGCTCCCCGTACACTACAATCTCTATCTTTCCGCGGTGTTTCTTCTATTTTTCCTACATTCTGTTTTGGTTGTTTTGCTCCTGTCCTGACCCACACACTTGGATCGTGTGATCGTTGACCACCCCCTCTGGGACCGACAGCTTGCAGCGGGTATCGACTACATCCGACAAGTCAATCCCTGTATCCTCCCCCCTCCCCCCAGACCTTTTCCCCAGCCAGAAGCTCCACCTTGGTAGACGTGACACCGTTTTTCTCCCACATTCCGTTCGCCCGGCAGTGAAAACTCTTAACGAAGAACTTCTCTTTTTCTTCTGAAGAAGCCCCCACAAATCCATGAGCTACCTCACGATTCAACCGGTACGCTCAACTCCCGACCTTCGCCCCGAGATGTCCTGATGGGTATTCTGAGATGGGCTGCCCATTTCTTTTTTTTTGATACACGCTAACCTCAGATCGCTGTGGCCCCCCCACGAACGCTTCTGTAACTTGGGCTTTTTCCTTTTTTTTTTGTAGGTTGTTAAAGTCTTTCCGTCCCAGCTTTCTGAAAGTCCCTTTAATAAGGATTTTTGGGGAAGATTAAGAGTGGAATCCTCCCACATCGTCCCCCACTAGGTCCTGGACCACCCGGTCCAACCTGTCCCCTATTTCCCGGAAATCTTCCTATCCTTATCGGAATCTTGGTCTAGGGACCCTTGAATAGAGACTCACCCTCCACGTTTTTCGTTGTGAGATTTGAGATGACGTTCGGGTTACCCCCGCTTTCATGCGTCGATTACCCCAAACCCCCAGGCTCGATCGGATCGTCAATTTTTTTTGTGCTCTTTGCAGCGGACGTTTTCCTTCCCCAGATCAGATTACGGAGTCGTTTTTTTCCCTTGACCAGTAACCCTTGTGGATCCCACACTTCCTGATATTTCACGTCGGCACTTTCCCTCATGACGGCGAATGTCGTCCACCCATCCTTTCCGTTGCCGATAAGCAACGTCCCAATGTCAGAAGTGCCGAGATAGTTCCCGTTCGGTCCCCTCTCTACCCCAGTGTTCGTTCTCCCCGTTTGTGAAATTGCACCCCCCCCTTCTTCCTGCCTCGTTACACCGTCCGGTGGATCCGCATGTCGGTCCCAAAGATCTTGGGGCCGCATTGGTCCGTTTGTCTAAGCTTCAGCCGTTCTCTTCAACGCACGAACCTTGATCCCACTTTTTTCAGAGGACAGGCGGTGGCCGGGATCGTCATCTTTATCCTGTCACGTTAAATAACCCCCGCTCCCCCCCGGCGACTAGTCGGTTTTTGGCATTCCACACGCCCTTCTCCCCATTCATTTTTTTTTTTTTTTTTTTTAGACCTTATAGCCTTTCCAACTGTACACCGTATCCCCCGGTTATCTCCCCCCTCCCCCCTCATGTTACTCTTTTCTCCATGGTCCAATCATTTTCTGCTGTGTTCACATTTTCCCCCCTTTTCCCTCTTTTCCTGGATCGATTCTTGTGGGGACGATTTTCCCCCATCGCCTGCAACGTTTTCGTCCCCCCCCCCGCCGTGAGGGCGCCTGGGTTTTGGGGATGTGTCCGGCATTCCATGCACTCCCCGTGACTCACGCGATGCGACATCTCATCTGGCTATTAAGAACCAGTTTCCCGGATGTTTGGTTTTTGACCCTCCCCCTGTTTTTTTTGTGGATCCACTGGACTTCCCAGAGTGTAGGTCCTAGTTTCGGAGGCCGGAGTTGGATGGCCCCCCTCCGTAGTAGTTCTCGGTTGTTTCCCGTAGTACCCAGGAGGGCCTAAGGTCAAGCGGCCTTCCGCTTGTTTTCTTCGATTATCCGCCGTGCACTCGCCCCTGCCCATGGACGGTTGGGTTCAGGCGTCGATCGACTGAAAGGTTTTGCGTTCCCAAGCGGTTGATTTCCTTATTCGCTCGTTTCCCACGTTCCCGTGGAGTACCTCGAGCAACCCGCGTCACAGAGCCCCCGGGCCGCAAACCCGCCACGGTACCCCTATAGGCGGAGTAATTGCTTTCGCGCGTCCCCCTTGTCACAAGGCCCCCCCCTCTTCCCCTTTTTCTTTCTTTGAAAGTTTTGCTCCTCAACCTTTCCTTTGAAAACAGGCGGGCCTTAGGAGTCCCGGGTTCGCGGGAAAGGCACCCACCGACTTGGTTTAACCGTTTTTAGTTTTTCTTAAAGTAAAGCGTGTTGTGTTAGTCCTTTGCCGCCACTCTTTTACCAAAGGTGTAATGCCGAGCCCCGCTGCCCGGCGGAACGAAGAATAGTAACCTGAGTTTGAAGTCTTTACTATTTTTGGGTCTCCCACCCCCCTTCCTGCTTCGATATGGCCGGTCCCCTTTTCCCCGAGTGCGGTTCTTTACTTTTGAACGATCTCGTCCGTTTCGTAGTGGTCTTTTTTCCGGCGCAATTTTGTTGTTCCTTCATTTTCCCCACTACAATGGGCAACGCAGATGTGGCCCGGGTACCCGGCTTTAGTGTTCCAGGATAATTTTTTCTGGCTTTTCCCTCACAGACCTCCAAGCCACGACTCTAGGGTTGTTCTTTCCTTGAACCGCCCTGTGCTGATCAGCTTATTGGGGCCGTTTCCGATGGACTTGAAGGGTAGTTAGCTTAGTCGCAGGTTTTCTTTACCCCTCGCGGCCGTTTGAACCCGTTTCCAAGTACTGAGTTTCAGGTTGTTTCGGCGCTCGTCCCGTCATTTTCCGGTCGTTCGTAGCTTCCAGCCGACGGTCGAACACGCCAAAGATGAATTTCCGCTGATTAAATGATCGCTCCCTTCTAATTAATATAGTTGACCTCTGTCTCCTTAGTTCTTTGGAACCCCACCGGGGGTTCCTCTTTTTTTTCAAGGAAAGGTTCGAAAGAGGTGACTCGGTTCGCGGGCCGGAATTCGTTTTAGGCTTCGACCTCCCTTCGAGCATGGAGGTCCACCTTTTTTTCCCAGGGGACTACAGATATGTTACCTCGCTCCCTTGAGAGCAGGAAGCATTCTTACGGGTCTCGGCCCCCGGGCACTGGTCGTGGCCCTAGACCTTAGCAATGGATACGTTATCCTTTGCTTCTTTCCTGAGGTGAGGGTTTTTTTCCTTTCTTCTTCTAGGAATTGGAAGGGGGTGTCCACGGGCAAGTGGCTTGTTTTCCCCGGATCTCTAACGCGGTTTTCCCGTCCATCGCTAGGGTTTGGCAACCCTTTTTTTCTCCGTATCTTCCAAATCCCCCAGTGGCATGGAGGTCTTTTCCCCTTTTCTGGTAATAGCCCCCCTTAAACGATGGCGAGCGGTTGAACATTCTACCCATTCAGCTCTTTCACCGTCAGGGAAAAAATCTTACCCGTTTTTTTTGAATATTACTGAGTTTTGGTCTCTTTACGGGCTTCCAGACCCCTTGAACGGTGAGGCGCCGTTGACCACCCCCCTTTTGCTCCCCGGGGGCGCGGCCCGAGTCCTCTGGTTCCGAAGTTATAGATTCTTTCGCTTCTTTGTTTTCCCTCTTTTTGCGTCGACTTCGTTCCGCTTTGTTTTTTCTGTAATCTCTCTCTTTTCCTTCTCCCGTTTGTGAAGACCCTAAGATTTTCGTCGGTCCCCCTTTCTACCGGACGTCGTCGTCGAATCCTAGGTCCTATTGGTGGATCCCCCCCTTAATGAGAGGCGGCTCGCCCCCTTTGGTTTCTTGTTTTTCGACCTTCTCTGCTCCGGTAGTTTCCGATCCGACGCCACGCGCCGCACGTCCGCATTTTCTTCCTGTCCCCTCAGTTGGTGGTTCCTGACGTCTACAAAGCTTGCATCTCTTGTCAACGTTTTTACCTCATTTGGGTCATTGCCGTTTTTTCCCCTCTCCAGTCCCTTCTGCTTTTCCCTTTCGGAGCGTCTTTCCCCACTATTTTGACCCCATTGTTCTTGTGGCCCCCGTGTTCATCGTTTGATAAAACTTTTGGCGAAACTGCCGCTTTTCGGGCTTTTTTTTTTCCCCCGAGTTTCCCGTTCTATTCGTCATAAAATGTTTTACGTTCGAACGGACCACGCTTTTGTACCTTCTTGGTTTTACCGTCACTATGTTCTCCTCACGGGAAACGTCTTTTGAGATTTATTTTTTTTTTTTTTGGTTTTTTTTTTCTTTTTTTTTCTTTTTGGAAGCCCTTTTCCTCCGGAAAACAACATCTCAACCCTAATTGTCCCATAAGGATTTGGCCTGGTCTAGTTCTCAAAAGAGGGTCCATTTTTGTCCCCCTTCCTCCCCCTTAAGGATCTTTTAATCTCCTCCCAAGAATGCTTTGGGTCCCGATCCCAAGACTCGCAAAGGAATTGGAAGGATCACTCTGCGTTTTTCCCTCCCCCCCCCCGCTCTGTGGGCCGAATCGATATAGGGAGATCACTGCAACCGGGGAACCCAGGGGGAAGCCAGGCCTTCTCCCCCGGACTCAAATGCAGCGGTGGCAAGGTGCCTGGGTCTTCCCTTGAGGGCTCTAAGAGTAACTGGCCTCTACGTTCTTTCTCGCCCCCGTCCCTATCGTACTTCAACCATCTTTAACAACGAGTGGTCACCCCTTTTTCCCCCAGGCTCCAGATTCTTTTTTCTTGTCTCGTCGTTTTGTTTCTCTCATCAGTGCGGCCCCGAATCTGATCCCTGGGTCTGTGATCGCGATCCGGGGTTTGCCTTTTACCTGGCCGAGGCCAATGCTTGACCTTAGTACGATCAATCTTCTCTGGTGATTGTTTCCCTGCGGGACAGTCCTTTGCCGCTTTTCCCCCGGACTTTACTCCTTTCCTCGTCCCACTGTGCGGTGAACCGCCCTCTTCCGAATTGCCGGGGGAGTCTCGGCCTCCAAAGGAACTGCCCGGTTCCTCTTCCTCACCCCCTTTTTTTATAAGTTTTCCCTTTTTTTTTTCCTTACGCGCTGAAGTCGTTTTTTGGATTTCCGCCGGTGGGACGTAGACCCTGGTCGATGCGAAAACTTTTCTCTACCCCACTCCCCTCCCCCTGAGCTCCTTCACAGTCGTAAGGTGCCCTTTGTCCATCCCCTAGACCGTCTCTTCCGTTTTGGGGACAGACGTCCCCTATGTTCTTTCCCCCCCTCCCACGGCCATCGAACCCTTTAATTGTTTGTGGACACTGTCGGCGAAACTTGCCCCACTCTCCGGCTGAGTGGTCTCTGTGCTTTCTGGCGCCTACTCTTCCTGCCCGGTGCGTTTCACCCCCCCAAGGGTTTTTGGAAGTCTGGAGACCTCGGTTCCATTTACCTCTTCCCCCCCGGGCGAGTGCCCCCCCCCACTGTTCAGTTCTTTTTCACGCTACCCCCCAGTTACAGGGGGCCGGGCCGCTCCTTCTTTGTTTTTTTTTTTTCTGGCGATCGATTGGTCACATCTTCACTGTGCCGGCCCCCCCCGTCAGCGCCGTCACCTCAACCCGGCCTCAATACATTCACTGCCCCGGGCCGATGTGGCTCCCCCACACTCCCCTGCTCTACCCCCCGCGCCCGTTGGACCCCCCACGACCCTTCCAACCCTCCCCTTTTCCCCCCCCCAAAAACCCGAACGTTTCGGTACCGCATACCTTCTGGAATCGGTTTTGCTAGGAGATGTTATCGGGGAGAGTAAGGTTTGATTAAGAGGCAAAGTCATAGGCATTAAACGCTCGTTGTCTTTTCACCAAGCGTGAGTCTAGCACTATGTCCCCCCCCCTCCCTATCAGCGTATTTTCTTTCGCCCTTGCTCAAGGGGCTCCGTTTTCTCGTCTTTTTCATCCTCCTCCGTCGACTATTAAGGTTTTTCTCCCACTGTTCTCCCCGGTGATTTGGTTCTTGCCATCAGATGGAGTCGCCTTTTTCGCGTATCGGTTCCACTTAGGATTCAAGATCCTTCCCATGGACGCCAGCTCCTTTTCCCCCGGTGTTGACTTTTTTTTCTGGCGGCTTCTCGTCCTAACCTTTCCAGGCGGCTTTTCCTGGTCCCCTACTGTTTACTCCCTTTTGGTCCTCTTTTTCCGCCCAGTTGCTTCCTCCCACGGAAACATTTTTCAGTCTCCTTTGTCCGAAGGTTCCCCTTATCTTGCTGTAGCATGTTCTTTTCGTTCGTGCAATTCACTCGGCTTTCTCGCCCTGGACGTAAATTTACCCACCCTCCCTTGCGTTATACCCCGGATTTCTTATTCTTTTCTTTTTTTTTTTCCATAGGCACTTTCCATGATTTTTCTGCGTTCCTTCTGGATTAGGCTGAAATGGTTTTTTTGACAGATTAGTTCCGCCCCCCCGAAGACGCTCACCCCCATACTTATATAGTGCCAGAATCGTTGTGCCCGTCCCATTCCCTCCACTATAATCTTCCGGTCTCAGTTTTTTCCTTGGTACGGTTGGTACCTGTTTCCCCCGACGAAGGGACCTTCGACTAGGAGACCTTATCAGCGCATCTTTTTGCCTTCCCTTTGCATAACTTCTGGTACTTCTTTGCTTCGTACATCTGACATCTCGAATCCTATTAGTCAAGGGCGTTTCCTTGACCTTTTTTCTATGTTTGGCCCTTGTAGACAGCATTCTCTTAGGTACGTTGCTTCTCCTCCGCCCCAAAAGACCCTTTGCCTGCGAGTAGTTCCGTCCCCCTGATCGTGAGCGGATTTTCATACCCTTCCCCGAGGTTTCCCTTCAACGTCCTTCTCCGTCACCCTTTCCATGCTCGTTTTTTGATTGATGTCGTCTGTGTTGGACGGGCTGTCCTGTATCTTTTTGACAAGTCGTTCGGAAGGAGATTTGCGGCCAACCAATTTTTCCCTTCTGAGGAAAGGATTGTCCTCCCTCTCCCGGAGGATTTGCATTGGTACCTTATATAGATCCGGAGTTCGACCCTTCTAGTTTCTCCGAATCTTTCAATGGTTACTGGCCCCCCCCCCCGATTACGATTTTCGAGTTTTTTTTTCTCTCTTATTTTCTCCCAGTTTGTTTTTTTTCTCTGATTTTTTTAACCAAAAAGCTACCTTAGATCGGGATCGACGGCCCCCCAAAGGACTCCCCTTTCTGTTTGTCGTCCGGGATTAAAGACTTAGCCCCATAATTCTCGGGAGCACTACCTCCCCGACCACCCCAAGTCATTCACGGGCGGCCAAAGGAAGCCCCCTCTTCCCTTTTCCCTAAGGCCGCGCTTAAGTTTTTTGTCGATCTTCCTGCGTGTCCTTGACCCTGGACGGCAAGAACTTTTTCTCCTTGACGTCACCGTCTTTTTGGCCCTGTACAACCCCCCCATCTCTTTTGGGACCTCCCTATCAAACCGACGATCAGCTCGGTGTTAAGTCTTCCCCGAGAATGGTCGCAGGCTCAGAGGAGCAGGGTGCATCCCCTCTAACGGTCCCCGTTCTCGCGGGCTTTCTCGGTCTCCACTTGACGCCAGAAGGCTTCTTTCTTGACGGTGGGTTTTGGCCCGTTTGCTGGGGACCCTCCCCCTTACCCCCTCCGCTCCTTTTCCCTTTCCCCCATGGGAGTCTTTTTTTTGTCCCTGAGGGGCTTTTGCGCTGGCGATTTTCTCTTCCCCCCATCACGGGAGGGTCCGCCCTTTTTTCAGTGTTTTTTTCCCCCAGCAGCCTTTCCCGGAATTGCCCGAGACTCTTTTTCCGGGCGTGCTAGTTTACTCTGAATTATTGTGTGAAGAAGGAAGAGCAGCCCCTCCCCCCCCCAACACCAACTTTTCCAACCGTTGGCCTGGATCGTTTGCTTTTCCGGCTATGATTTTTCCCTTGGAGTTTCGACCTTAGTTTTTATCCCCACCGATGTTCTACCCCAGGAAAACTCCCGTTTTGCCTTTCGCTGGCTTTTTGGATCCCCAGTGACCTCCCCTCGATAGACTCCAACCTTTTCTTTTAGCAGGAGCTCCCAACCGAGACCCCCCCCCCCCATCACCGTTGTTCTTCAATCTATTTCCAAGAAGAGTCCTAGGGGTATTAAGGTCCCCCCTTTTGGAACCGCATGATCTGACGAATGTTTTTTCCTTCCTAGGAACTCTCTCCCAACGGGATGCACCCCCCTTCGTCCGAAGCCATGGGCCCCCCTTTTTAAAATGACGCATTCTTTACGTCTTAAACATTTCGTTTTTTACATCCCACCAAGCTGACCCACCTACGTGCGGTTGCCAGTGCTCCCTTTTTTCTTAATCCATGGTTTGTCTCCCCAGTGGACCGTTGACCCTTCTTGATGATTTACCCTCAGCCTTTCCCCCTGTATTCCAAATCCACGCGGCATTTCAAGTTCTCTGCAGAACTCCTATCGTCTTTCCAAGGTTTACGAACCTTGCTCACACGGCCCTTTTTGGAGAGGGCCGTCCAGTGTAAGGATCTTTGCAGCGCATGAACTTCCCCCCTTTCGCCGCCACCTTACTTGACGATCTCGGCTATGCACGGCGTACCCTGCGTGACTTTGTAGCCCCCTTTTTCCATTACCCTGATAGTGTCTCCCGCGAAGGAGCTGTAACACTCCGCCGAACCGCGCCCCACTTTGCGCGAATCCCCCTTGTGACCGCCATAGACTGAGGTTCTCCATTTTCAGAGGACGAGGCGTATCTTTCCCCCCTTGTACCCCTGGCCACCATCAGGTGAGGTCCCCTCCTATTTTATCCCCGATTTTACCCATTTTCGGCCAGCTCACCTCGGGCCTGCATTCCCGGAGGCAGTCATTCTACCTAGGTGTTTACCAATTTTAATTTCTTTTCCGGATTATGGGCTCCCCTCAAACGTTTCGTGTTGGCCTTTCAGCAGTGAATGTTCCGTTGGTTCCAGGCATTCTTTCGGATCTGTGGGAGTTGTTTTTTTCCCCCCCCGTTTCTCTGATGAAGTTGAGGGAGTTAGTATTCCTTTCTTGAAGTTTTCTCAGAGGAGCTTTTTTACAGATGTTTCTCCTCTATCCTGCACTTCCCTCTACTTACTGCCGCCCCCCCTGACCCTCCCCTTGGTGTCTGCGTATGGCATGAGAGAGCACCGAAACTTCTTTCTAAAAGTAACCGCTTGCACCCCATCAACTTTTCATGTTAGTAGAGTATCGAAGCTTTGCCACGCTCCCTTTGGTAGATTCCCGTCTTCACCCGGCCCCAAGACGTCGGCGCGCCTTTCCCTCCCACCCTTTCGACCCTATCCGTCAGTCCGTGCGTTCCGCCCGGACTCCCCGTACCCCCTCCCCCCC
>Ga0179591_1355457_pt1 | contig 21776 bp, 18 predicted proteins | sample CZOMad2_1_08_16f_FD_182891 | JGI IMG/M metagenome (GOLD analysis project Ga0179591, IMG submission 182891) | Vadose zone soil fungal communities from Angelo Coast Range Reserve, California, USA - CZOMad2_1_08_16fungal (PacBio error correction) | ecosystem: Environmental > Terrestrial > Soil >... | reverse complement strand
CATCAATAGTTTTTCTTCTCCTTTTAGCGCCGCCAGCGCACGCACAGAAATCCTTGACACTCCTTTTCAGAAGTCGATCCTGCTGGGCGGCGTGGACGATACCCCCCCAAGGAACTATGTCATCCAGCCCCCTTTTGAGGGTAGAGAAACGCCTCTTGGATCCATTGAGCTTCGCGCGGTTTATTTTATCGATGCGTTAGTTTTGGAGCCCTACCCCCGATCTGGGTCACTATCTTAGATCCCCCCCTCGAGGCGTCCTCATATTACCGTTTTGAGCTCGCACCCTAGTTTTCTCTCCTTTTTCGGAGCGGCCCGACTCCGCCCTCCGTACCAACCTGGAGCAAATATCTCCCTCTAAACTCAGACTCTCTTTCTCTCACTCAGAAGCCGAAGGCTCTGGGGAGATCGCGATAACTTAGGGTTTAGCGTTTGATCGCGTTCCTTCCGTCTCTTCTTAAGAGGCGGATAGGTATCTGCCGGGTTTTCGCGGCTTCCTCCCCCTTTTTAAGAGTCCCTTTCGAGTTGGAGGGTCCGCCGCGCCCCGATCTTTCCGCATTCCAGATTCGAAGCGTTCGTGAAGCCTATAATCTCCCCCGGAGTCGCGACGGTGACTTCCAGTTTTTGGGTAGCGAAATGGTGTTTAGAAGCCTTCCCGAAGTCTTTTTTCTTTCCCTAGAGTTGGTCGCGCTGAAGGATACCCTTTTCTCCCCTTTTTGCTGCTAGTAGAAGCTTTCCAGTTCTGCGAGTTGAGATATTTTCTACCGTCATCTTTGCATCTCTCCGAATTTTCGTATCGGCGACCTTCACTTTCCCTCCCTTAATGGAGTACATGGGCGGATGGACCCTTTTGGAATCATACACGACGATTCAGAGGGCGATATGCGGAACTCTACTCCGCACGCTTTTTTTCTCCGTTTCCCCCCCTCTCTTTTAAAAGAGCTGGGCGTCAAAAAAGACCTATGCGCGGTGCTTGCTCCCGACAGGCCCCCCCTTCTCCCTTCCAAAATTTGGATCCAACCATCCTGAAGAGGAGGCGGTGGGCGCAGTAAGGACTTGACGGAGCCTGTCCCTTCCCTTTTTCGTGATCAGGCTGGACCTTATTCTTGAAAACTCAGTTTTTCAGCGGCCTGTTTTACATCCCAGGCTCCTTTTCCCTGTCACATTGCCTTTTCGATTGGTTTTCCTAATTCTCCCCCAGATTGCTTCTTTCTTTTTTCTCGCGCACGGTGTTTAAGGAAATTTCCATGCGATTGTCCAGGAAGTGTTTGTGGGGGACGTTTCTCCCTTCTCTTGCGTTGACCCTAGCGCGCTCGCGTTTTGGGAGGTCCTCTGATCAAGATGCCTTTTTCCCCCGTTGGAAAACTTACTCTCTAGCATATCCCCTTAGCCGCGCCTCCCCGTCAGCCGGTTCTAGTTTTAATATCCTGCGTGCCCTCCCGGCCCTTATACCTGTTTTTTCTTTGCAATTCGCTTTCGTTTTTCTGCTTCGTCCCTCGAAGGACTTACGCAAGTAAACGAGAGGCCTGTGAAAGATCTTCTTTTTAACGTGACGTTTACTCCCTAGGTTTACTTCAGCTTTCTATGCTTTGACGGAAGCGAGCTCTGGACGCCCCTTTATAAATCCTCCAAGATGGTCTTCTAGCCTAAGCGAAGACTTCTTTTTTCCTCTTTGATCCTTCCCCGGCCGTCGCCCGCTGCTCCCCCTGCCCCTTCGTTCGGCCGATTTAGTTAGGAGTACTAATTCGGGAATTTTTTTTCCGCGAACACGTGAGGATCACCCCCCTTTCCACGGAGTTCCTTCGATTCGGCATATCTCTTCTTTTCTTCAATATGTTTTTTTTTTTTTGAAGATACTATGAGACTTTCATGGGACAGCCTTTCTGTTGGATACAACGCCTCTGGACATCCTTGTTCTCAGAAGGGCGATCCCCCTACAGGAGCTCGAAATTCTGTCCTCCCCCCTTTTTCCGTGGCAACCCCTGCTGGAGCCCCCCTATCCTTTCTTGGGACCCTCGTCAATGCTATTTTTTTTTTTTTCGCGGAACAAGAACGCTCGTTCCTTTTTTTTGGAGATAGGGAACCCCCAGCTTTTCGCGGGCTCCAGCTACTCAGAAGAGGAAGGAGGGTATCCCCTTCCCCTCAAGCTTTTATGTCCCCCGCAACTTCGGTCTTCTGTTTTCTTATTCGATTCGAATACCCCCCTAAAACCCTTGGCGCCCCTTTCCGTAGACTTGACTTCCTTTCTAGCTTTGTCGCCTCCAGTAAAGATGGTTCTGCTGTTTCTTCGAGTAGAGAGATAGAGATGCCTTTTTCAGTGCCTGCCTCTGCATAATAGAACTACCAAAGACCTTTCTTTCAGTCCGACGCGAATCTGTACAAGCCACCCCAACTCTGCCTCTTCTTCCTGGCGCGCAAGGATGGATTCAGGAAAACATCTTCTGCTCTGTAACCTTAGTCCGTAGAGGATTTCCGTTCTTCCCCTCCACCCCTACCTTTGGCCTTTCTCCCATTTCACCTGAGAGGGGAATGGAAAACCCCTTGGGGCTTGACACTCTTCCCTGCCGTGTTTACCTCCCCGATGAGCACGCCATCTTTACAAAAGGCTTCCCGTCAACGCCGCCTTACCCAGTTTTTTTTTTTCTTCTTTTTTGCGCCATGGGACGGATTCAGGAGAAGGCCTTGCTGCTGCGCGAATGAATCCCGCATCCATGGAATTCCCCTCTCTCGTTTCTTCCTACCCTTTCGTTCTCCCCCCGGTTTTTGGAGACGACGTCCAGAAGGTTTCTAGGACTCGTTTCACGCAATGTTTCGCTCTTTCCCTCCCGCTGGAAGACAGGTACCTCCGGATCGTTTCGCCGCTGAGCCCGCGCGTCGTTTCTGACGATCAGTAGCAAAGGTTCATTTCATCGCAGCCCCCCCTCGGGACAGACGAATGCGAAGAGGCTTTCGCGGCGTGTTCGGAGGAGCAGTTTGGACCTCCCCTCTCCTTTTTGGGTTTGAAAAAATTGAGCCTGGATCAAGGAGTAGTTTTTCCCCCACCAGCGTGATCACCTTAAAGATCCAATGTGCCCTTTTCGTAGAGGCGCCTCCTCATCCGTGCCCACGGCGTCTTTCTTCTCAGCGTCGAGAATTGGGCTGGAACTCTCTACTGCCAGATAGTCCACTCAGGTTTTTCGGCGGCTGAGATAGACGGCCCCCTTCTGAAGATGCATCTTTAAGCGGCCCTCCCAAAACGCATGCGTCTGAGACGCTATCCCCTAAGGTAGACGTGAAGCCAGTCTCCTCTCTGTCCCCCTTCTGGAATTTTGACTGTCTGCCCCCACCCATTTCTATGGTATATCCTTCGGTGATCGAGAAGAAGTTGTTCTACTTTTCTAGTCAGATTTCCGAAGAGACAGGCCCTTCCTATTGATTCTGGACGCGGAACTTGCTTTCCTCTTCACGCAGAGGTTACGAATTCGACACCACCCATGAGCCCTCAACCGAACAATACTCGACATCCCCCCCGCTTTGGGAGGATTTTGGAGCTCCTCCCTCTTTCTCGTGAGAAGACACGGCAAAAGGGGCCTTCAATCTCTTTTTCCCATGCGGAATTTAGGCGCCGAACATCTCAGGGAGATACATTTCTTATGTCTTTTGTACATTTCTCTGATATGGTACGGACCCCCGCTCTTTGACTTTTTTCTTCCTCCTCTTTCAACTCCTCCGTTGTGTTTGTCTTCTCTCCTCTCCCGGCGAGCTGACCCCATATTAAACTTCTTCAAAATGAATTCGTCTTTCCTATCCTCTTGGGAGCGGCTCCTCTCCTACAACCTGCCTTCTTGAATGTCATCCTTTTGCAACTTTTTTTTCCCGATCGTTAGCATGCGTTCCTCTTCTATCCTTTAGAGTGAGGGTTCCTTATCTCCCGACTCAGGGTAACCTTTCCCAGATCGACTTTTTTTTCCTCCCAACTTCGCGCCCTAGTCGGTTGACCTGCCTCCTTTTCGAACAGTGATAGCGTAGCGTTTTGTCCCCCTCGCGCTTTTTCCGTACCCCGTCTGCTAGGCCCTCGATCACCTCGGAAGATAATTTCTCCTCTGCCGCTTACTCCCCTCTCACGTCGAGCTGGGCGGTCCTCTTTTCTTCGGATCGGGCGCGCCAGGAGCGTGGTTTTCCGTCGAATTCTCGTCGTGTCCTCTGATTTCTCTCGCACCGACCTCTTGACAGGTTCTCTTATTGCGAGGTACCGACTAAGTCCTCTCTCCTGGAGAATCCTCCCTGAAGAGTGTCCTTCTTCCTAGTCAAAGGAGCCCTAAGTGGTTACTTTTTTGTTTTTTTGTTCGCGCTTTTTCGCCGACGACTTTTCGACGCTTGCCGCTTTTTTCTTCCAGCTCATAGTACATGGCGAGATTCAATCCCTCCCCTTCTCTTCCTTAGACGTTGTGGAAAATATGTTCCTATTATAGATTTTTCCTCCTCGCCCTTCATGAGCCGATCCTGGTGCAGTGCAGGATAGGCGGTGAAGATCCAGGTCGGCACCTCCTGGATGGTGTCATTTTTGGTTGTTCAACATCGTTTTTTGAGTCAACTCTTCTGACGAGTCCAACCCTCTAGGAGCTGTTTACGCGTTTCTGCGCCTCATTTCCCCCCATGCAACTCAGTTATCCGTAACCTTTCTCCTTTTTCTTAACCAAAGATATTCAGGAATGCGGCTTAGTTGCGCCCGGCACTTTCCTTTAACCCCACGAGCATCCCACCTCCTTGCATCGGACGCTTGGCGTCCCTTCGCCTGCTTCGCCTATGAGTGTCTCTTTGCACCATCCTCTTGCCCTTGATAGGCTCATTTTTCCTTTTTTTTCCCGCGGCTGCGTGTCTAAGATCTCCCAAGATTCGGTCTGGTCCCCTACCTCCTTTTTTTTGAATTGCCCTCGCTCCCTCGTTCCTGAATCAATCTTTTCGCTTTGTATCTTTCCCCCCTTCGCCGGTGTGGCGGTGCCTTACCCCCGCGTGACTTTCGCGGAATTCTTTTTTTCCTCGGATTTTCCTGCTTAATCTTTGTTCTCGTACGACTCTCGACGCCGCTAGTAACTTCAGGCAGCCTCTCTTCTGAACGGCAGATTTTCCGCCTCTTGCAAGTGGTCCCGTGGCTTTTTCTCTTCCTTCTTCAATTCAGAAGCAAGGGCAGAACTGCGTGCCCCTCTGGATTTTTCTCTCTCTTTCCCTACTGAAGCCTCGCGGGATCCCCCCCCTCCCGCCCGCCGAGCGTGTCCTCCAGCTACAAGGCCCTTATCGCAGCGTACGACCTTCCCTTTCCCCTTCCCTTTGAACATCTAGATGCCACCCCCCTCCCCTCTTTCTGTCCAGGAAGCCTTTTGCTGCCGGAACTAGGCCCGTCCTCGACCTTTTTTCTTGACGTTGACAAAAAGTACCGGTCCCCCTTTTTTCTTCCCCTTTATGGATCTATTTTTTCCTTAATGTTTTGTTCTTTGCGGTCGTCCTTTCCCTTTGAGCTTTAAGAACGTGTTATTTCCCACGACTCGAAGAACGTTTTTCCGCCTCTTCAGGCGATTGAACCCCAGACGAAAAGTTCCTCAGATGGAGTTCAGCCTCAGCCTGGCCTCTCTGCCTCCTTCGGGAACTCAAATGCGGGTCTTTTTTTTCCTTCCGAGATTACCTTTTTATGTCTGTATCTTCAACGAGCTCTCGATCGTTAGCGGGGTCCGAAGATGCTGGAGTTCTACTCCTTTTTCTAGGAAAGAATGCCCTCTCCTGAAAAGTTTTTTTTCTCTTTCTTTTTGATCTGACTCTTCCTTTAAGAAAACGTCTCCAGTCGAGGACATTTACATCCCACGGCTTGAGATGCAGCTAATCGCTTTTTTCCGAGAGGAGACCCGCGAGATTCTCCTCCCTTTTCTGAATTGTAAAGTGGCCGACTCCCTGGCCCCCAAGCTCGATCTCTTCCCTTCTGCCCCCCTGACCGAGACCCGAACCAACCTCGATTCTTCCCCCTCCCTGATTCCCGGACTTAAGGAAAAACGGAGAGAACCTTTTTCGCCTTCTCTTCCTTCTACCCTCCTACATTTTTTTGGTTGAATGGACAAGCCATTAAGATGTGTTTCAAAAACAGGCAATCTTTCGAGTTGCACTCCCCTTCTTTATATCCAAGCCGAAAGCAGATGAGCATTAATGCCCCGTTCCCTGACCGGCTCTCCAGACTCATCCCCTAATCCTTCCCCGGGTCTTTGATGGATGGTTGCACTTGTGACTTCTCACGAGAATTCCCTTGACTGCTGCCAACTCCTCCAATGGTTACTTTCCTAACATCTTAGAGTTTAAGGGAATCCAGTTCATTGCGGTAGCCCCGGCGTCCCGCAGCTTTAAGCGCTTCCTCGTTATAGATAGTTATCGCTCTTCCAGTCAAGTTCCCACGCTTTTCCGGTAAGAAGTTATAGTTTCTACCTCCTTGATCTCTAAGTTCCCTCTACCCCCCAAAGCCACAATATCACCCTTCTTGAGAAAGAGTTAAGGCGCGAGACTTCCTTCTTACCGGAAGTTCCGGTTGAGACTAAAGGGTTCTCTTTTGTTTGTTTTAGCCGAGGACCTCACTGGCTTCACGGAGCACACCTCGACGAATCTTTTCCCGGAATCTTAGGCGACGGTGACCTTTTCGTTTAGAGGAGCTTCATTCATTAGAGATGATTTTTTCTCCTTCCTCTAAGGGGAGAGGATTAGAACTGCCTTTCCTTTTCTCCAGAAAACTCGGATAGTCCCTCCTTAGTTCAAGTCAGCCAGCCCCTCCTTGATTCCAAAGAGATCATAGACGCCGGTAAAGCCTCTAGAGTTCTCCCCATTCCCTCGAGGGAACGTTTAGTTTCGCTGCGGATTCCCCCTTTCCCAGAGAGTAGAATTTAGACTCTCTGAATACCCAGGCCTTGTGACCTGCTCTGGGTGTTCCTCCTCTTGTCCCGGCCCCAGTCACTCTAGGTCAGAATTTTTCCTCCCCCCCTTTCCACCGAGGTTTTTCAGAGTCATTCTGTACCTGTATCGTGGCGCTCTCGGATCCTTCACCAGCTATCTTGGTATCTCGCCCTAATCAATACGATCCCTCCCCCCCCTTCGGGAGTTCATTTCCGCCGATCGCTTGAGCCCTTCCCCCCCTTGGATCCCCGCTTTCCCTTCCTTTTTTTTTATTAGAGACCCAGAACGTTTTTCCCCTCGAACAGCGGATAAGGTCCTGGGACGCGCGATCTTTCATGTTTTGTAGGTTTTCCCTTTTTCCGGAAGATTCCCCCTAGCTTTGCTGGGTTCCTCTCTCTTTTATATCTTGTTGTTGTGAGGATTTCCATAAATAGTCTTTTTTCCTTCTTTTCGCCTGCGCACGCCCGACATCTCACAGGAATCTTTTATCACCAGACTCGTCTCGTCTTGCTTTTCCATTGTAGCCCCCCCCCCGCTTACTCTTGCAGTGACCGCTGTATGAAGTTCCGTTTTTTTCCAATCGGCTCAAATGCGGGTCCTTTTCCCGCGAGTTTCTCTAGTATTCGATTTCTTTCTGCCGTCCCTGACATCCGATGTACCTATCTGCTCTCCTCTCGCGGCTCTTTCCGCAATTGAAACATTTTTTTCCCTCTTCGAGACTCAGGAGATAGAATTAAGTTTGCGTCTGCCCTACGCCCTCAAACCCTTTCCTCGGCGCCCTCTAGATTCTCAGCCCATTGGGCGTCAGAGAGCAGACGAACCAGACTTTCCCGCTTTCAGCTTTCACGGAGAGATCCCCGCTTTCTCTTAGCGCTCAGTTCTTTTCTTTGGGCTTTAAGTCCTAGCATAGTCGGCATCGCCGGCCGAGCCCGATTCCCCCCCGTAAAAGGCACAGGGATAGATATGCTTTTCGTCTCTTTTCCGCATTACCTGCTCCAACCCCGAAGTTTTTTAATTGGAAGAGTTTCTGGAAGAAGCTCCTCCTCCCCAATCTCCGAGGGGACTTTCTTGGTCTTTGGGTTCGATGCAGACGCCATGGTAAATTTTTCCTGCGCGTTGCGTGGAGCTAAATCCTCAGTTAGAAAGTCCTCTCTATCCGAAGATGGCCCTTTCAGTTCAGACGTTTTTTTCGAGTCTCATTAACCCAAAACACCCCCCCGATACCAAGTATCGTTCTTCTCCCCCAAAGAAAAGAGAGGAGTCTACTCTCCGGCTCCTATCCATGATGATTTGATTGGACCCCTTGAAGCCCATCAGACTACGAGTTATTAGTTTTAAGTTTGTAGCCCCCCCGAATTGCCTCTGAATAACCTTTCTCTCGGTGAAAATGAGTGGCTAACCCCAACGGTTTCAAGGAACTCCCCCGGCTTTTCCGCAGCTTGAATTATACTTCCTCACTAAAATTTACTCCCATAACAGCTACCGGGTAGCTTTTCTTCTTTTTTTGACGACGGAGCACTGAGGAACAGCTGGATGTACCCTCTCCAGTCTGTGAAACTCCCCTCAGGACGCTTCAATTCACGCTTGACTTTTTGTGCCCCCATGCCTCCCCAAAGGGGGTCTCTTTAGGAGGTTCTCGCGAATGATATACCCTGATTCTCATGAAATCACGTTTGTGGCGATCCTCCTTAGCCTTTCTGGTCTTCCTCTCGTTTGTGGATTGTCCTCCCGCCGTGCGCGTTGAGAGGAAAGTCTCTTTGGATTAAGATGTTCGCGGCAACTTTACCCCTGAGGTACTACGACTCCCTTCTCCTCTTTTATTCACTATTTTTCCCTGTGTAATCCTGCCTGGAATGAAGCCTTCCTCCCTTTACTTGAACGTGGAGCCCTTCGTGTTTCGATCCCCCCCCCCGTAAGTCCTAGAACCCTCAAATTTCCGGTTTCGTTTCAGGGAGGTTCCGCTGCTTTAGCACCATCCTCCCTTCCTAGGGAGTTTCCTAAACTAGACCGCGAGCGTCTCCCTCTCTCCCCTCTACCTAGGTTTTATATCTCATCGTAAGCTGAATTTTCTAAAGGAGAAAAGAGGTTTTTTATTTTTTCCCCTGCTTCTGAACAAACCCAGCTTTGGATCGAGGAGCTTTAAGCACAATCTGCTAGGAGAGAACCCCCTTTGCTGCTGATCCCCACTCCCCTTTGTCCCCTGCTATCTTCCCTCCTTTTATGTCACCTCTGTTTGTTGAGAGTATATCCTTTTCTTCCGAGCAGTTTGACTTTCAGTGGTTGACCAAATCATCTCCAGCCGTGTTATCTACCGGGTCCGATTTCTTCCGTTCCCGCCTCGAAAGAGGCCTTCTACTTTGGCCCGGTGGTCCGCCGGAGCAGAGGGGTATGTCCTTATTCAAGGAAGAAGATTTCCCTGAGCTTCCATTAACTTTGTCTCTGGCTTGTCGGGAAAGACGGGAGCGCGCTTTTCGTTTTTTAGGCTTTGTGAGAACGAGAGCGGAAATGCAAGCTGCAAAATCCTCACCTCTGAGGCCCCCTTGGGTCTTGCGGTGGTCCTCGAGTCCTCCTTTCATTCCGGCCTCCACGTTTACCTAGTCCTCTTACCGAGGACTCTTCCCGCTGAGCAGAAAGAGAAGTTTCAAGAGATGCTTTACTAGTTGGCTCTCCCCTTTTCTTTTAGCCCTCATCTTTTTTAACAAGTTTCCCTCTTTCTTGCGCCGGACAATAGGTTCGGCGCCATCCTCTCAGGATTCTAACCGCCCCACCGGGCGGACTAGAAAGCCACTGTTGGTTCAGGAAAAACCGTGCGACCCGAGTTTCCCCCTGTCTTCACCGAGGACCCTGCGCTTTTCAACTAATCCTCCAACTGTCTCAAATGTGACCCACTCCGGACTTTTTCCTGTCCCCGGCGACATGATGGATGCCTTCCCTAGGATTAAGACATTTTTTATCCCGTCCCAGATCGTTCTCTCCGTACGGAAAGCAACCACGGCGCTTGCCCCTTTTTTGAGTTTCTTTATGGTTCACATGGTGACGGCTGAGAGGACGTTTTCCCTGAGGCTCAAATGCCTTCAGAATTCCTGAATTTTTGTTTTTTCCCTCCTCTACCCGTAACATCCTTTTTAGTGAAGAGGTTAGAACCAACTTTTGTGATCTTCCTGCGGAGACAGCCTCCTTCTTCTCGTACTACTTCTTAAGGGTTTCCATACAGGTACTCCCCCTCTTCCTTTTCCGCCGGTAGGAAGATTTCTAGCGAAGAAGCCGTTTTTTCCCCCTCCCGATACTCTACACTCTTTTCCTCGAGCAAGCTATCACCGCCGCCCCCCTTTTTTTGCACCAGATTAAAAGAGGGATTTCATAAGGGAAGGTACTCTAGAAAATCCTCGACCCCTTAACGAGGAGCGCTACAGGGAGTACCCCTTCCTCCCCCCGAGGAACAGATAAAAGGACCCGATTCCTGTCTCGACGGCCTTATCGTCTTTCAGAAGATTCCTCTAGTTTGGGATTCCCCTGTTCCTCTGAGGAGCTTGCGCAGTCCCCGAGACTCCTCTTCAGAGTAAGCCCGCTAGGAGAACGTCTTCCGTCTTCTCCTTGAGACCCTCTTTAAGCCAAGCATGTCCTGAAACCCAAGTTTCATGGAGAGCCCCCCTAGACTCCAGCTATATGATTCTCCGCATGAGGGGAGGGGTGCGCTCCTTCGCCATGAGAGTAGAGGTAGAACCCTTGATTTTCCCACTGGATACTGGCGCGTAGTCGGTTCCCCCTAACTCCCCTACTCAGGAAGACAGATCCGGCCGGGTACTTCTACGAGGGAGCGATTTTTGAAGCAAGAGAGTGTAAGATAGGTACCCCCTTTCTATGATGGTTTTGAGTTCACTCCCCTCCAATTTTCCCCTTGAGAAAATAGATTTGGGAAGGGCATGTCGCAAGTAGTCGGTTTAATTTTTTTCCTGAAAACCCTCTCTCTGACCCTTGTCTTAGAGAGTACTATTGCCCTCTCCGGCTCGACGGTTTTTACGAGACTTTCTTGGTTTAGTATGTGAGTTTTTGCTGAGTAGGACTCCAATGGCTTTATAGCGTTCTTTCTTTTTCATACTTTTATTTTACATCATACGTTTTTTCTAGTATAATCCAGCCCATTCACTCTCGAGGAGCGCTCCCCTCCTCCCCTCCCCTAAATAATAAAAGGCAAAACATGTTTTCCATCGAGTAGCCCTCCTCTGGTGCGCGAGGACTTACTTTCCCTCCTCCTTCACATGCCGAAGTACTCTTTGCTTTTTCAACCTTTTCCGGTAGCTCCGACTTTGGGCTCGACTGCGGACGCTTCCCCCCCTTTTGTTAGTATGTGAGTGCGGGCGGCCCTACCTCTCCTTCGATATAATTCTTCTTGAAACTCGAGTAATATTCCAAGGAACATAGGAATATTCTTCTAATGCCTCTTGACCTTTTTTTTTCATCCGAGAGGCCCCTTTTCGACTCTTATCCCCCTCCTGAACGATCCCCTACACCTCCCTAAGATTGGGGATATAGAGCAGAGACGCCCGCCCTTTCTGCCGCGGAGGAGGATCTTCGATCCCGAGAGAGGATCGGAGATCTCGTATTTCTTTTGTGGGACTGTCCTAGTGGGCATGACATCGCTGCCGACTAGAACGGCGAGACGAACCCTTCTTCCATGCAGTGTATATCTTAGAATTTACGACATTTCCGGACGGAACAGGCTTAAAGGCGCCTCCCTTTGAATTTCCTTTAGTAGGCCTCCTCCGTCCTTGCACCCTTATCCCCTTTTACTTTTTCATGTCTGGTAGCTTTTTGTTTATATCAAGCTGCTACCTTCCCTCTTTTTTTTCTTACGAGATGCATTCCTTACTTTCTTTCGACAAAAAGAGGCAGATCCTCTGTTTTGGACCTCTGGGCAGAGGGCGTCCTCGGTGCTTTTTCCCCCGGGATCTACTGGTCCCGATCTTTCTAGTACCTCCCTCCCTCTCTGTATTCCTTACTTCCGTCCGCGATTTTCGTTCCTGCTTGGATGGAAAGGTGGAGATCCACACGATAGATACGCTGGTCCCCTTCCTGCTTCTCCTCCCTCCCACGTCTTTCTCCAGTTTGCCACTACTCGATTGACCCCCTCTTTCCCCTTCCCCCCCCCCCCGAATTTACAGGAATGCGGATTCAGTGATCGCTTAGGGACTTCTTGAGATAACCCTTTTTCTCCCCATTCCAAATCGGGCTTTTTCTTCTCTTCATGACCGGTCCCTTACCTATCTGGTTTCTCATTTCATTGATATTCTATTCCTTCTTTCCATAGAATAAGGAGGCATGTTATATGGAGTGTCCCGTAAGCTTCCCCCCGGGGGGGTTTTCTGGTCTGTAATGCCATCCTCTACATTCTTACTTGATAGAATTATGTTTCCTCCCTCAGAGAAGTGGTAGAGTTTTTCAGGGAGTTCCCTGAATACTTCGTGAGGACCTGATCCTTTAGTTGTTCTATTTACTGTCCCTCGACAGCACTGGAACCTTATCTACTAGGTAGACTCCGGCCGCAAACTTTTTCACGCAGTTCTTAAATTTTTCTTACTGATACAGACTGAATCCTCCTTTCCTCCTACGGGAACTGTTGAGCAAGTTTTCGATTATTATTTCCTCCGCCAGAAAGAAAAAATCCCCCTGACCTTCTACGTTTGCCCCCAGAGTGAAGGAGGCCATAGCGGTTTATAATACTGCTCTTCTGGGAGATTTCCCTCCTCCTTCGCAAGCGCTATTTTCATATAAATCCCCCCCGAGAACGTTCGAGACCCCCTTTTACGCAAACGATAATCATATCTGTTTTTCCCCCATTCTCTCTCAACAGGAGAATCCCGACCCTTACCTCTTGAGTCGTCTTCGAGTCTCTCAGAGACAGAACTCTCCTCTAAACCCTTAGCTTTTACCCACATTAGTCGAGTTCCCTTTCCGCGTTTATAAGATACGGAGATTTTTAATACTTGGTGTTTCGGTCTCACTGTATGCTTCCAGTTGAAAGGCAAGTGGTGCAGAATAGTTTCCAAAGTGTCTCGTGCTTCTCAGACTTCCCCGGCCCCGATCTCCATAGAACATCGGAGGAATCCTCTTTTACATGGGCAACATCGAGATGTTTCCCCCTGAAGAACGGGTGCCCCCATAAAGGAGGAACCCTTCCCTCTGCCTTTTTCCTCGCCCTTGGGTTCTGGAGTTCTATTTGCGAAGCATCGCTCGTATTCTGGGTTACTCTTTTTCCACACGCTTCATTCTTCAGGAGCGGCCCATACAACTCTTCGTTTCCCTGCACGCCGTCGTCGGTTTAGTCTCTTCTCTTTTTCTCAACGATTAGACTCCCCCATGTGAACCGACTCCGTGGAATTAGCACGCACCTCTCTCTCTCACTTCCGCAGTGAGCTTTGCATGCTTTACACGGGCTTTCTTATTCCTATCTTCGTTTCCGGCCTCCTGTTATACCCCTCCTCTGACCTCACACGGTTTCTAACCCCTGGAGGGCGGTATTTCCCAAAGAATAAGGACCGCACACCAACACTGCGCTTTTTTCCTCCCAGGACTTCTTTCCTTTGCCCCCTTCCCCGCTCTTTTCAAGTACAAGTCTACGCCCGAGCGCTGAGTAAAGAACCCATCTCGTCCTTGGGCATGACCTGACAAGAACATTTCCGAGTTTCTTTTCCCCCTTTTTCGGTGATTTTTCTTTTTCTTATCCAGTTCTGGTCCAGACAGATGAAGATCTCCTTAGCAAGGCTCCTTGGTCTCTCTCGCGCACTTGCAAGGGGAGTGTTCGAGTCCTGTGAGGTTTAAAGGCGACGTGCCTTTCTCGAGCTCCTTCAGAAGCCTTTTTTGTGAAAACCTTCGTTGCCTCCCCGCTCGCTCTTCCGGTATCAGTAGTGGTGGAAGCGGTCCACGGCCTTTTTGTCTTAGTCCAGCCTGTCTTCCCTTGAAGATCGCTCGTTCTCTTTTTCAGGCACCGCCCTCCCTTTTTCCTCCCAGCAGGGCCGAAAGGTCCCTTTTCCAGGATGTCGCCGCCCGCAGAGTATTTTTTCGTAGACGACTCTTTCTCCTTGCGATTGAACTGTCTTTCCTTCCTCCAGGTCCCTCAGAAATAGCGACGAGCTTTCCTTTGGTGCGAAGGGAGTAGCTTTTTTTTTGCAGAGTTAGAATACTCGCTGGCCTGCGAGCCCCTTTTTTCAGAGGTCGACATTGAGAAAAAACTACGATACCCGAAGCCGGAGGCTTCCGGCGCGTATCGGACCCCAGGTCCCGTTTCCCGTTAGCCCCACCCTTTAGGGCGACTCTTACTCTGCGCCTTGATTCTGACAAGAAGAAGATCTATCCCCTAAAAGAGGTAGGGAATCCCTTGATACTCCCGGAGAGTTCGCACTCCGAGACAATCCCCCTCGTTCCATTCCAACCCTTTTCAATGGCAGAGATCTCCTCCCCCGCTGAGGAGTTTTGATAACGAGGCTTTTCGTTAGGGAGGATTCTCACTCAGATTCACATTAGCGTTGTATTTTCTCGGTGCTCTCTCCTCTTAAGGCTCTTTTTTTTTGGGAAGGGAATAAGCGAGAAAGTTCTCGTTGAGTTTTGCAGGTCGCGCTCTCGAATCCCTGTACTTCTATTTCTTCGGTTTTTCCTCGAGTCTTTGACCGATCGCTTCAGGGACTCCGCAATCGCCACCGATTTCCCATCGCACGCTCTATGAGTGACCGCGTCTCCTTTTTTCTGTGTTCGAACGGCATTCTCCCGATAGTCCTGCATTTGTGTGTCTTCTCTCTACCCGCGGGAAAGCAAGAGGCCTCAGGGAGATGACTTGGCCTGTGGCTTTCTTAGATGTTTGTCTTGAAAGATCCAATCAGGGATGTTTTCGTCCTCCTCTTTTTTTTAATCCCTCCTTGTTGTTTTTTTCTATACAGAAAGTTCCAGCTAGTTGGACGTCCTCCCCTCCTTTCCGCACCGAATCTAAAAGGCAATGACGCTAGCGATTTCTGCGGGCACTCCTCTTCATACCAAAGGCAGTGTCTTTCTTTTTATGTCCACTTTTTCCGACGTGTCCCTGATCGAATCGACAATGCGTATCTTCTCCCTCTCTTTTCTCGTCTGCGAGTGCGGAGGCGCATTCGGCGTCCCCTTCCGGCCTAAAACCCTTTCGCCCCCCCTTCAAACGGTCTCACCCCCTCTTTCCTATGTTGAGCCTTCGCTTTAGAGTAGTTTTATAGAGCGGACGAGAACTCTACGACGTATCACGTAGAGACGTGGATCCCCTTCTCTTTCTAACTCGACGCTAATGAGTTTCCGACGAGACCGACTCCCCCTTTAGGCCTTTTCGGCCTATTCCCTCTTTTTCGTTCATCCTTGAGCTAAGCTGGGCTTATCCTATCTGGGCTGACGTTCTCTAGGAGTGTTGTTGTTGATCCCTCTGCTACCGAGATAGGGACCTGTCTGCAGTTCCTGGTTTTCCTCCTCAACAGGTATAACTCTACCATATTTGAAGCTCTCGGTCCTCTTTACTCTACTTTAAATTTACCTCCTTTGGATTTCCGGGGTAGGTGACTACTTATGGGGGGTGTCTCCGAAATCTCAAGCCGGATTTTCGTCCAGCGGTCTTGAATGCTCGGCTCCTAAGAAAGTTGCAGCTAGTCCTTTCCCGGAGTTGAAGTGAGGATTTTGTTTGATTGGTGCTCCTTGTCATAGACTTAACTGGCAGCGGTATTGTGAAGACGACCTTTCCCCCCGGCGGAGAAGAAACATTTTCCTGCTGTCCCTTGGACTTTTTTTCAGGAAGATCTCTCTTCTCTTCCGATCTTCTCCCCTCGTACGAGCTGGAAAGAATGGCCCCTCTTCTCCTGAGCCGGGAAACCCCTGACCTTCAAGTTAGGAATGCGGCTTCTTGCTCCTTCGACCTGACCGCCTTCTCCTGTGAGATTCCCCTTTACAATGGGCTCTTTCATAAGCCTCCCCTTTTCTCTTGAGCTTTGCGGCGCCGGACTTAGCTTTTCCCCTATCTTCGTGGACCCCTAGGGAAGCTCCCCATCTGAACTTTCAGGAGGTGTCCACGCTTACCTGTCATAGAGACCCCCAAGGTGTGTCGGTCTTAGGGACGCATGATAATAGACCTTTTATCGAGCACTTGCCCAAAGAAGTGCGCTGTTCTAGGGCCGGCTTTCTCCTTTTTGGCTCTCTTTTTCGGAGATGCTTGGCAGTATAGACCTTCCTTTCTAGGTAAGAGATTTACCCAGTCTCAAAACCAGTGTCTTATATGCGGTAGTTCAGACCGGCCTTCCTCTTCGGTCCACTCTCGTTCCGCTAGAGCGGAAATCAATCCTATTTCCTCGTAAATGGAGCAGGTAGTTTCACGAGAAGAATACCACTCAAGTCCGTGACGTGCCCATTTTCCCTTTTCGGTCAGCTCGCACGGTACCTCAGATTCTAGGATCTACCTCGCCCTCGAGACAGATATGCACCCGGATTCCGAAGAGACCCAGGGCTATGATATCTCCTAGTCGCATTGCCATTCACCAGGATTTCCAGGCGACCCTTTGATAGATCTGAACCCTCCAAGCTGATCCGGAAGCCCTCGGCGCTGTAAGCACTATCGTCCCCTACTTAGCGAACACTTTTTCCGAGGAGTTGACCCCTTATTTTTAAGACGGAGCCCATTATATTATTTTTTTGTTGAGACCCGAGCTTTGTGAGCGTCCGGTTCCCTAGGTGCGTTTGCTAAAAGGACTCTCATTTCGCCTTTCTCCTACCTTCGAGTTTCACCTGCCTCCCCCCTGGCCTTATCAAGATGTTCCAGGCATCTTGAGCTGGCGCCGCTGCATAGGTGAAAATGCCTTTTTCCGAGTGTCTTCTCGGGACCTCCCTATTCTTTCTTTCCGGCCTCTCCCCTGAGCTCTAGGTTTGATCCGAGGAAGAGGTGAGTTCCTCCCTCTGCGGTCCTTCTTCGTTAAGGAACTCCACGCTTCGTGACGTTGGTCCTTCTTCACTCTAGCCCGACGCCGCACCCTCCCCCTGTGAAGTTTCCTCTTTTCAATCGCGGAACCTTTCCCAGCGATTTTTTCAGCGACGATTATCCTCCTTTACGTCTGGCGCGCCGGTTGAGAGCTTTTTATTCCCTCGATGAATACCTTTCTTTCCATCTTTGAACTCGGGCCCCCCCCCCCGCGCCCCTCCCCTCAGCGTTCCTCCGAGGAGAGAGAGGACCCCCCTTGAGTCTTTTCTCGCCGCGTCGGATGGATAGGAAACTTTTTATCTCCATAGTAAAGTCGCCGCGGAGCATGGTCCCGCCTCCTCGCAAAAAATGTGGGTCGCCGACGGACAAGCTGCAGCAATTTTCCCCCCCCCAAGGTCAGCGCCTATTTTTTTCCATAGTGAGGTCGCCTCGACGCCAGCGGACAGCCAAGTCCCTTCGGATTTCTGACTCGCCGACTCCCGCTGTCCGTTCGGATGGGGATAGTTTCCTTCTCACGGATTCTTAGGCTTGGTTGTCGCACGGAGCCGATTAATGGAAACTTCGTTTTTGAACGACCTAGTTAAGCCTCTTTCTTTAGTGGCAGCTTTCTTCCCCCGCGGTGCGGGCGTCCGTAGCTCCCCTTGCGAAGGCCGATAGTAATCTTGTTGTAGCTTGCTCACCCTTTGAAAGACCCGCCCCTCCCCTATAATACCCGTCCGGCCGTTTTTCTAGTCGCCGCGATCCGGTCCGTCCGGCGCCGATAAGCTCGCATCGATGGTTCAAAGAGCCCTCCTTTTCGAGTGTACTCCCTGCTCCTCGACTGCGCGGTCTAGAGGCCTAATTTCTCTGACCCCACGTTTCTTTTTCCGACCCCCTGAGCATTTGGTTACAATGGTGTTTCGGCTCAAAATCTCGGGAACCGCCAAGTCACGATAAACGTCGTTCGTTTTTTTTCTAGTGTAGACTTTTCCCTTTCTTGCAGGATTTCAATAGGGCTGTTATTTTTTGAGCCCTTCGAGCGGCGACGTGGCGCGTCTTTCGAGCCGACTGCTCCTTGAGGACAAACCCGGTCTTGACGGCGCAGCTCGAGGCGACAGGCCACGATGAAGCCCCTTCTGGAAGGAACAGATCCTTTTAGAGCGCCCGACGATCCCTCCCTATCTGACGCCGCCACTAAGCGCTTTCGCCGCTACACCCCTTGCTCGAGTTTTCGAGAGACGGGTTTCCTTTTTGTTCTTTTTTTTTGCCCCCTACCAGAGAAATTCCCGCTTCCGGCGGCACGCGTAGAAGGAGTTGACTCTTTGTCCCACTGAGTCACCCCTCGGAGTGCGATCTTTTCCTTCGGGTCCCCGACGATGCTCGGGTCGAACGCCCGCACTCGCTGCCGCCAGCTCGTCTCCTGGTCGATCCAGATTCTTTCCTAACAGGCAGACCTTTTTTCTTTTCTTAGAGCGACCGTTTTAACCGCGGCTCTGGCAGAGTCGCTGATGCATTGGGGGAGCTGGCGGTGTCTCGCTGTCCCCTTCCTGTCCTTTCGAGGATCTCTTCTCCAAAAGTTGGGTGTGGTGATTCCCAACGGCCAGCGCGGGAGCGTCCGACTTTTCAAGCAAGAAATAGCCGAACCATGAATCAGCGCGCGCCCCCCTTCGAAGCTTGGCCGAGGGACGCTGCCACACATTCCATGCAGACGCACTTTTCGCTTTTCCACGGTCGATATCCCCCTCTTTCTGAAATGAGGACGCACCTTTGGCGGTTAGTGCGAGTGCGGGCGGCTCCGTCGTCTCGGTTCCCGAGCCCGAGGCCTCTCAGAAAGAACCTCTCGCGTTTCCCCCTTTCTTTTCTCCCCCCTTTTTTTCTCTTTTTTTTTTTGCCAATACGACGCCCCCCGGCCCCCTTCTTTAGAGAACTCTCTATCTAGACGATTGAGATAGAGGCCTCTCTCCCCTTTCACGGCGCGGAGCTGGCTTTTTTTTTGCGCTTTAAAGAGCGGATAGTCTAGTGGAATACTGTCTCTTCCTCTTTGAGCCAGGTAGTGAGAGATAGACGAGGTCCCGAGTGTGCTAGTAAGGTTAGGAGAGGTTTATCCCCTGACCAGGAGCCTAATTACCGTTGTTTAAAAATAGATTATTAGAGATTAGGACCTTTAATTCCTTTTTACCCTGCAGGGGATTTTCTGGGAGTTGGTCGCGTTGTTCCGAAAATGCACTGAAGTGATACCTTTTTCAGCTCGTGGTAGCCCAGACCACTACTTCCCGTTCGAACTAGGAAGTCTTGAGTGCCCTTAGCGAGGAGTCCTCTTTTTTGTTCAATGGATCAGCCCACAATAAGAGAGGGATCGTCTCCCTTCAGCCGAGCTTGACTCGGCGACCCCGCCGGCCCCTGGCGCCGGGATGTACCACCGTATTTCCGCCGCTACACGATTGAGGAGTTTCCTTGCCTCCTTTCCTCCGGACAGAGCAACCCTCTTGTATACCTGTGGCGTCCTGCCACTGAGTTATAAACTCTAGTGGATTTTTTCCAACCAACGAGTCTTAATTGCTCCTGAGAGCAGAGAACTCATCCGGGAGACAAGAAAATGGCTTCCAAATCCCAGTCAATTTCCTTCTTGGCTTTGAGGAGAGTTTCCCAGCCCTGATATTCCTCCTTTTGAGCTTCCCACTAGAAGAGTACATTTCTCATGGAGATTGTTTCCATTCCACCTTTCCTTCGTGTCCATGTCCAGTTTCCCCCCACCTGGGGTTCCTTTAGTTTTCTGAGAATTGATCCTTTAACTTCTCCTTTTCTGCCTAAGAAAGGTGGTTATTTTTCTCCCGTGGTTCCGGAGTTGCCGGCTAGCCCTTTTGTTTCCGACTCTGTTTCTTCGACCTAGAGGAAGTGCTTTTGGGTCCTGATCCAGCTTACGTAGTCCCCTGGACTTTTACTATTCTTCCGAGACTGCGTCCATCCGCCGCAGTTGGCCAACTTTTTTTCCTCTAGCCGGAAGAGGAGGCCTTTCCCAGTCGCCGTGGGAATTTTCTTTCTTCAGCGAAAGTCCTCACTCCCAGTTGATTGCCGGTTGACATCCGCGTGAAGGAGGTTCCGTTTTTCTTTCTGAAATCTGTCTTTTTATGGGATAAAAAGATCACTCCTAGTAGGGACTCCTCTTTTGACTTGATTTTCTTAGGAATCGTACTCAGTAAGAATATCTTAAAAATATGAAAGCGCGCTGATTTTTAGACCCCCCACTTTTCAAAGTGCGTCATTGCTTTCGAGCTTTTTTCCTCCCCCCCCCCCCCCCCAACCCCCCCCCCCCCCCCCCACCAAACACCCCCCACCCCCCAACAACAAACCCACCGCCTCGTCGCACGGAGGCCCCATTATTAGCTGAGTTGATTCCACAAGTGGACCGGCTACCCCCGCCATTCCCGAAATATCCATTTTTCGCCTCAATCCGTGTTTTTTTTCGAATCTGCCCTCCGAGCGCAGGGGACGCTTTAGTGGGTCTCAGCGCAGAAGTTTTTCTCGCCTCGCGTTTAGGAGCTTTGACGTCTCGGAAAAGGACCCTTCCAGGCTGTACGGTTAGCATCAGATCTGGCGCATGGGTTCTCAGGTGACGGATCCCTTCCGAGGCTGAGTTTTTTACTTTAATAGGGTCGGAGGGCTAATCGAGCCTCCGGGCTCTTGTATTCTCCCGACTCTTCCTGAGCCTTGAGGCTCCTGCAGCTTTGAGGTCCCAGGCACCCACGCGGTTCGTGTTTTCTTCTTTTCGAATACTAAGCCCACTGTCCCCCCCTTTTGCACCGTCGCTCGGGTGATCGGAATCCTTTTTTCGCGCTGAGCTGCAGCCCTCGTGTCTTTATTGATTGAAGATGGTCCCTGTGTTTGCGAGTCGCCTCTGATGAAGTTGTTCCAGTTCCGACGGTATCTTTTCCTCCCTCCTTCTCCAACGCGCTCCGCAGCGACGTCGACGAGGCAAGTCTCAAGCCCCCGGGCTCGCGGCCCTCGACCCCCTCGGCACTGGATGGCTTCCGGCCATCAGATTTTGCAAGTCACCGGTCTCTCTTTCATCAGTAAAGGACAATCCTCCCTCCACCTTGTTTTTTGAGTAGACCTGGACACGCCCTTCCCCAGTGTGGATTGGAAAAATCAGGTTGATATGGCCTCTTACCTAGGAGCTAAGGAAAGATGTCGCACGCCTATGCTTCAAGTCAAGCCCCCTTCCTGACTTACGCCAAGCCGCCTCCCTTTGTGATTGGGATTTTCTCGAGCGGCCAACTTCTTTCCTAAAGGAAGTCTTGATGTATTTGCCTGCGAAGCCGACCTGGAAACTTCGTTTTCTTTCCAGAGAGTTTCATATAAGGCTGGGAAGCTTCTCTTCCACGGCTTCTTTTGCTTTACACAAGGCGAGGTCCCAAAATTTTTAAGCTAGGCCTCGCCTTTTCCTTTATCTTCGGCCAGAACATTTTTTACAAGGATAGGGCAGAAAGGTAGTGTTTTTCTCCCTGAGTTTTCGTGTCTTTACCAGATTGGGGTCTATTCGATGACGGGTCGCAAGCTCTGGATCACAGAGTGTAAACTATCTTTTGGCGACGAGTATCTCCTTTTCTGCGACCCCCTTGAAAACAAAGGGATCCTCTTGCGGTCTATTTTTTCTTCAGTCTAGCCCAAGTACCCGATCCAGGATTTTTTCCTTGCTGCGCTTCCCGGGAAGCTTCGGCAATAGTCGGCTTCTTCTCCCCCTCGAGCTCGCTGGCAGAGTTTCCCCCTCTGAACTTCATCTGAGCCCGATAAAGCCTTTTTCGCATGCGCGATGCTCGCAGCAGACCCGGCTAGAGGTACTACATAGAAAGGAAAACTTATCTCCCTTTTTCGCCGCGATATAGAGTAAGATATCATCAGATCCCGCTCACTTTCATAAAATGTTGCG
>Ga0179591_1319601_pt1 | contig 21780 bp, 25 predicted proteins | sample CZOMad2_1_08_16f_FD_182891 | JGI IMG/M metagenome (GOLD analysis project Ga0179591, IMG submission 182891) | Vadose zone soil fungal communities from Angelo Coast Range Reserve, California, USA - CZOMad2_1_08_16fungal (PacBio error correction) | ecosystem: Environmental > Terrestrial > Soil >... | reverse complement strand
CGGCTCTTCCTTGGTCTTGAGATGTCTTTTTTTCCCCCCTCCTCCTTCTCTTCCTCAATCTTTGACACTTGCCCCCATGCTCCCCTGTAGGCTTGCAATTCATCCATTTCGTTGCTAAATACTTTCAAGAACCCGCTTTCCCCTCCCCTCCATTTCCCCCTCCTCTCGGATTCCTTATTTCCATATGAGACACTCCAATTCCTTCCATCCCTTCCCCCTGATCGGGAAATCTACTTCATTGAATCCATTCCCTCTTCCTCCTTTTTTTCCCTCATTTTTTTCTTTTTTCTTCTCCCTCTGGGAGTGTACCCAATCCCCTTCGCAGATGGACGCTTTTTACCGCGGTGGTATACCTTAGTATGAGATTTAGCCCCCCAAGTCCTCCCTTGGACTTACCCCCCCCCTTCCCCCCTGATTCCCCTGGCGCACGATGTGAGTTGAGGAACAGCCTAAGTTCTTCACGCGATCGAATCTTTCGCTCTAGCACTTCTTTTCACTTTTAGCCCTCCAGGGTTCTCCCCCCGACCCGAGCCTTATAAGTAGAACGTTACTTGATGGTGCCTTCGTAGCTATCCCTGATTCCCTAATCTTAGGACGTGGGATATGATGGTCCCTACTTCGGAAAATTTAGCTCCCATATACTCCCCCCCCCCTTTTTCGGCACCTTGAACTTCTTTTTCACTTCGCATTGATGCGCTCTTTACGGTATCGTTTGCCTTGAATGAAGCGACGTCGATTCCCCAAAGAGGCTCCGCGTCCCGCCGAACTTCTTTCCCTGCTAGTTTCCCCCCTCTTTGCCCTTGGGCTTTTTTTTTTTCGCCGGGGATCACGCGTCAGTATAGTTCCCGCATGAACGCGAACTCTCCGGGCGCTCCTTAATAGTCAAGGTCTTGTCTTTTCTTCTTCATCACTTCCTTTTTTTTCCCTCTTCTGTCGACCCCTAGTTTGATTTGATTTTTCGAAAATGTCTTGCCGACCGATTTGCGCGCCTATTGCGCTGCGCATGAGAATGAGCAAGATCCGATAGATTCTCTCGTCCCCTCTTTTGTACCCCCTTCCCCCTTTTCCTCTCTCCAACCCCCCACTCTCCCCTTTTTCGGAATCGGTCCCGAACGCGCGCTAGCTCTCGTAAGGAGTAAGATAGCTAAGGCCCCCGTCCCTACCAACCTCCTTTTCCCTTTTTTCTTCCTTATTCCATTTCGCCGAAGATCCATTCCCTTTTCGCGGGCTTCACATACACTCGTGGGTTCGACCTAACTGCTAACCCGAATAGTCCCGGTCCCGGTTTCCCTCTTTTCCCGTTACACCATTCCCTCTTTTTGACTCATTCCTTCTTTCCTTTCTATAGTTTCCAAGCGGTCCGTATTCCTGCAGGACCCACGGTTCTCCGCAAGATAGTCAGACCCGGACCTGCCACTTTTCCTCAGCCTGAAGATGGCTCTGACGTCGGGCGCAGCCGCTCTGCTGGTTACATGAACGCGGTCCAGTAAGACTCCTCGATTCTTCCTCTCCCTTCTTGTTATCTGATTATCCCCCTTTGTAGCCCATGTTTTCCGGAGACTGAGTACGGTCAGAGTTCTCATGTGTGAGTTCAGGTCAAGTGGAAGACTTGCGTATGTGTTTCAAATTCCCCTTTCTTCCTTCATCTTTTTCCGCCCCCCCTCCCCCTCCCCGCTGACTAGATCCACTCATCTTTGGGGGTGGGGGGGGGTTTTTTGTTCTTATCGGGCGAAGATCGGCCTGCCCGGATGCAGCGGGATTAGTTTTCCCCGAAGAGGACAGATTTTTTTGTACTCCCCTCCCTGGACTTTGACTCACCTCCTTTCCCCCCTGTTTAGAGCAAACGTTCTTTACCGGTACCCTTTTGGAGAGATGGAGCATTCCTGACTTGGATGGGATCCAAGCCCATGCGAGTTAAGCTTCTCCTTCCTCGGTTTCTTGAGTTTTTCCTTTTCGGAACGATCCTTCTCCATCCGGTTCCCCCTCCTTTTTGCAGTTCTCTTAGGGCCTTGCATGTTTTTCCCTTCTCCCTTGTTGTTGTTTTTTGGATCCTGAGCACGAGAAAAGTCTAACGTATTTTTAACCGGGCTGGTCGGAGCCTCTCCTCCGACTTCGCCGCTCGAGCTGAAGGGAAAATAGTGAGTTTCTGGAAGATCTTTCCCCTCGGGACTTCCCCCCCTCCCATTCTCACCGGTCTCCCCGTTTTTTTTCCCCGACCCAGTAAGCCTGTCTCATATCCTGCGTTTTCCTCCATCCTCTGAGTGCCTGCGTTGGGCGGGGCTTTACGGACCGCCCTCTGTCCGTGCTGCCCTTTTCCCTTTTTCAGACCCTTTTTTCCTTTAGCTTTGCGCGAAAGCCTTTTTATAGTGACCCCAGAAAGACTTTTGCATCGCATCCGTAGGGTCTAGTCCCATGCTCTTGCCCACACCCTATTTTCATAGTCCCCCCTTTCCCTCAATGAAGTCTCACCCCTATCTGCTCCCCTTTTTGTTCCAAAAAGATTCCCGTCCTGCGAGGCGTCGTTGCGGTACTTGTGGATCTCGCTTCTCGTTAGTGACGGACTGCCGAGAACTAGTCTGGCTCCCTTTGCCCCTTTTAAGGTCGCTATCTTTTCCCTTCCCTCCCCTCTTTTTTTACCCTTTCCCCTTCAAGCAGTTAACCGGACCCTTGTCGCGTCCTTGCCGAGTCGGGTGTGGGCCTACAAGGACAAAGAGCTGTCCAGTCCCTTCTTTTTTTATGTGTTCCTACTTTTTTCCTCTTTTTTGTTTCCCCAATAACTTCGTTTGACCCCAGTACGGTTTGCCTGAGGATGTATCTACTGGTATGCTTGCCTATGGAAGACCCCCTCCCCCCCGGCTTCCTTTTTCTGTGGTCTTGCCTCCTCCTTTAGTCTTCTAACTTCTGAGAGCGGGGCGCACTCGTCAGGCCATGCTGTCGCGCTGGGGCTGAGGTGTGATAGAAGGGCAAGTCATCTCCCCTCTAAGTATGCCCCCTCCCCCCCCTGATTTCTTCTCCTTTTCTCCCCCTCTTCCGAGATACACCTTCTGTGCAATAGGTCGGCCACCCTTTGCGACACGCATTTTAAATTTTGGCTGCATCTTTACGCCACTTTTCTTCGAATTACCCTCTCTCCCTTCCCCCCCTTTCTAACTCCTTGAGCAAAGGTACCGTTATCGTTGCCTGGAAAGCGTGAATGCCCGCCTCCCCTGGGCCCCCGTAAAATCCGGAAGGGGAGAATGCTAAGATACTCCTATCCCCCAACATTTATCCCCTTCCTTTCTCCTTTTTCTTCTCAGAGAAACGATATTCCTTGCGAAAGAGAGCCCTAGTTATCCTCTTTGACGACCTGAAGCTCGTTATGGAAAAAGGGGGGGATGAGTGTGATCTACTCTTTCCCCCTCTCCGAAGATCTCTTCTTTTCTTAAGTTTCTTGCCTTCCTCAGCTGGAGTGAATTTTCTCATGGCGCTTTAGTCCTCCGCAGAGCGAACCCCTCCGTTGATCTTAGCTGACTATTTTCCTTTCTGGGACCTGACCCCTCTCTGCTTGCTCCCCCCTTTGTGTTTGAGGTACGCTGATCAGATGTGGTGTGTCAAAGTGCCAAAAGGCCTCCGATTTCTGGTATAACCCCCCTCTTTCATTGAGCCTCTTGGGAAAGCCACCTCCAATTCCCCGGATTTTCATATCACGCGGGCCCACTCGCCTCCTCGGTAGTTCGGATGAGGGAGTCTGTTCAGATACTTCCTTCCTTGAAGACTCTTTTTCTTCCTATCCCCCTTCCGGAATTCAACCGTCCCGCTTTCAGCAGGCGAGCCGGGGCTGAACAGTTCGTTTTCGCACAACGAACGCCGGAAGTCTGTCAGTCTCCTTCCCCGGGTCCTTCCCTTCCTTCTTCCGAAGGTTCGGCCAAATCCCGCCTATCTACGCTGTTGGCGAATCTCTCTCTTTTGTTTTTGAGACCCCTTCCACCCCATCCTCTTGTGATTTCTTTCTTCTTTCCCTCCTAGGAACCTCCGACTCCAGCATGAACGGCTTTCCCCGATTGAGAACAAGTTCTCACTCCAACCCAGACCGTCACCTTTTCGTGAACGTTCTTTCCTCCCCCTAGTGACCCCCGTATGGTTGGATGCGTCGAGTGAATGTCCGAACTTCTTCTTAATACTCTTCCCCCTTTCTTCTTACCCAGTCTCTCCCCTTTCCTGAAGTCAGTTCCCCCAGCTTTGGGCCAGAAGGTGATTAGGATCCTTTCGATACGGCTCAACCCGCGTCACACTAGATTTTATCTCCCCCTTTTCTTCCCCTTCCTCAGTTAGTCTCTTGGAAAGCTTGTGGAATAAACAACCCCTCCTCTGGACGGAAGAGGACTACCATTAGGTCCCGTACTCGGCATCTTCGGCGCTCGTACTTCACGGAGTTTTTCCCCCCACGATCCCTACTCTTTCCGGTTTAATTCCCGGCATGTCTAGTGGTCAATGGAGATGGTGCATCGTCTCAACCCACTACATATGAAATAAGTACATTTTTTTTTCATAATACTTGATGGGTATCTCCTCTTTGAGATAAAGATTTTCCCTTGACGTGACATGCTTAGATCGGCTTCGAGTTCGCTCTGGCCCCGAATCAGAGTATCTTTAAGTGTGTAGGTTTTTTTTAGTTCTGATTCTCTTCCCTCCCTCCTCGTTTTCCCCCTCTTAGTGGAGTTTTTTTGAACGGGGTGCATTTGGCGTTTTCAGGCGGGACACTCAGCTTGCAGGCGTCCGAATTCCAAAGCAGACTTGATCCTGTTATTCCCTTAAGCCTTTCCCTACCTTTTCCCCTTCCGTTTTCTTATTTCCCTCTCCCGACGCGCTATTGCCTCCTCTTCCGTCATCGCCTTAACCAGCCAGTATCTTTTTGCGCGCCGATTCAGAAGGAGCCTCGCTCCTCTCCTCTCTCTACCCCCGCTCTTAATGAGGTAAGGAAGTCTTCTCCCCCCCACAACATAAACTCATTTTCGAAACATCATTTCCCTGAAGCCCCGATTTCTTGTTTTCCTTTTCCTCTCCCTTCTCATGGCCTTCCCCCCAAAGACACTCCACCCCTTTAGTTCGAAGTGACGGATTCCCCTTCCACCGACTCCGCATACCCTAGTTCTCCAAATCCCTCTTTTCTCTTTTTTCTACCCCCCCCTCAACCCAATGAAGCCCCTCGGGTTTTGCAATCTCCCCTCAATATTGGAAAGAGGTAAAGTAAGTTCTCTAGTTTAATTCCTTTCTTCCTTTCCGTTCCAAAACGGTTATCTTTTTCCAAGATTTTACTTTTTCTCCTCCCCCCCCCGGACTCGAAGTGCTCCCTTTTACGTATGGAAGTGTGTGATGATGGCGCCAGTCCGGCACTAAAAGACTTCCCCTCTATCCCTTTACTCCCCTCCCCCCCCTTCCGCCCTCAACCCTCTCTCTGTTGGAGAGAGTCGACACCCCCCCCTGGCGCATCGTGTGAGCCCTATGCAGTTTTCTCCTGCCGTTAGCCGAAGTAAATCGCTCTTAATTGAGTTCCCCCTTCGGTTTCCCCTCCAGAGTAAGTCATCTTCATTTCTCTGCTTGTGTCTCCTCAAACGTAGTGCTGCGCAGTCACTGACATGTGCACGGATCCTCTTCCGGCTTTTTCCCCCTAGCTTCCGTCTCAAAGAAGAAATCCCAACTTTACAGGGAACGCCTCGTGGCTTAGAACACGTATATGGGCTGTATGAGGTTCTTCCTTCTTTTCGCTTTTTTGTCTCATCCTCCTTTCCCGACGTTAGCTTCCTCCATCGAGAAGGGTCCCTTGAGGGTTGCCTTGGTACGGGCTTTTCGTGGGCTGAGGCCTCTCTCAGTCGACCCCTATTTTTTTCAGAACTGAATTTTGACCTTTGTTTTTCATATAATCTTCTCTCCTGGCCCCTTCTCTTCCTCCTCCCTTCTTTTGGTTTGATTCGATTTAGCCGGCCCTGAGCCCCCGATTTAGTAAGTCGTGCCAACTGACGTCTTAGGCTCCCAGCCTCTCCCCCTTTTTAAACCCTTTCCTCCCCCCTTTTTACAGGCATGCTTCCGCTCTGGAAAATTAATTAATGCTCCCATCCGCCGCGACTCCGCTTACCTCCTGAACATTCAGTGAATCATAGTGTACTCCCCTCTTCTTCTTCTGGTCTGGTCTTCTCCCTCCCTTCACCTCGATTTCCTCTTCAGAGTTTAGGTCCTCTTAACCATCGTCCGTGAGCTTCTGGTGCGCGTTCTCGTTTCTCAAAGAAGAAGTCAACTTTCCCTTCGTCGCTCTTCTCCCTTGTCCCCCTCTTAACACCTTTTTCTCCCTAATGGTCATCGATTCACCCTTACCGGATGACGTTCTGCATCTGACCAAGTCGAACTTGGTTTTCCCTTTTCTCCCTAAACCCTCCCTTCCCCTTTCCTAGATGCTTGATGCTTCCAGGATGGATCGCGTCTGTGGAAGGACCACTGGCCAAACCTTTTTCTTCCTCTCCATCTTCCGGTGAGACCTTGAAGGACGATGAAGGAGAATATAGTGGTCTATCCATGGGTCAGTTTAATAAAATTGTATTTTTTCCCCGCTTCCCTCCCCTCTTCCTCCATAAACACACTCTGAGTTTCCCCTTTGACTTGCCAGGCAACTGTATGTTCCGAAGGGCTTTTCCCACAATTGAAGCCCTTTTATGTTCCTTTCCTATCTTGATTGCGTTTGATCATCATCGGGGTACGGTTTAATTGACTATTACAAGTTAGTTCTTTTTTCTTATCTGTGTCTTGGTCCTGTCAATTCTTTCAGTCACATTCAAACCATCCCCCTGCTAAGGCGGCAAGTCGATGGGAACTCCCACCTTTCCCTCTTTTCTTTTTTGGCATATTTGCCATTCCTTTACGCGCATCTTACCTGTTTGCCTTGTTTGTCGCATCAGATCGTCTTCTGATCAGGCTTCCTTTCCCCCGGAGCTTCCCTTCTCCTTCACACTATATGGTCCCCGTGAAAGCGACTTGCTGACGGATTGCGCATCTCCCTCCTTTCTGTAACTTGCCTTAAACTCTCTCCCCCTTTGCCTGTGCAAGCTGACGTAGCCTTAGCATTCTTGCGGGGGCATTGCGGGCTGCCTGGACGCTTTAGCTGTGGCAACATGAAAAGGGCCCCCTCCCCCTCCTCCTGGAATCCCTTGGAGGGCCCTGGACGCCTGAATTGAAGAACGTGACCCTCCAGGCTTCTTCCCGTGCAACGCTCAGTCCAGGAGCGCCTTTCCGAGCGCTGGTTCCTCTCTTTTTTTAAGTCAAATTTGCCTTTCTCTCTTTTTCTCCTTCTTGTCTCCTTCCCAGGATCTCTCCCCAAGACTGCTGTTCTTCAGTCTTTCTCGTCTTGGACGGCCCCCCCTTCTTTTCCAAGGAGATTTCTTTTTCCTCCTTTCTTCGCCCCCCCCCCTTCAGGATCATGGCATCCGCCTCCCTTCCGGCGCGCTTGAAGCTGCTTCGGGTGGCAATCTTCTTATCACCCTCCCCCCCAGGTTTCTCAATGATAAGGTTTTTGGTTGCATCTTCCGGTTTCTGAACTACGGCGAAAGTTTTGCTAACCCCCTCTTTGATTCTTCCGCTCCATATTTCCGGCGTCGGAGGCGTAGGAATTTAACTCACTTTTCAACCCTTTCTCCTCCCCTCCTAGGTCCTTACTCTGAGTTTTCTCTAGGTCCAGATACAGGTGACAGGCAGGGCCGTTAAGCCTCGGAATACTATAAGAATTCCCCCCTTTTCTCTTTGTACCATACTGCGCGCCGTGGTTACCAGTTTTTACTCTCATAAACTTCTAAAGTCTTCCCCTGATTGAGTCGTTGAATTCCTTTTGACAGGTTTTCCGTCTTGAGGCCTTTCAATCCCTGACTTCCTTTAGACTAGTCGCGAATCTCTTCTTTCTCTCTTTTTGAGAGCGATCCAATAGTCTCTGGTAGGCCCTGATTTTTCTCCTACCTTCCCCTCCCGCTGCTCATGAGAATTCGTTCACCCCAGGAAGTAATTTTTTTTTTTGAGCCCCGGCCTCCACTTTCCGGAAAGTCTAGACGCTGTCTCCCTCTTTCGACTAGGTTTCAGTCCGATGAAGGTGAATCGACTTTTTTTCCATCCCTCTCTTCCCATCTCGACTTGAAAGCAATTTCGTCGGAGATGATGTGTGAAGGACGATGGGAGCGAATAAGACTCCTCCACGTTTCCCTTTTTTCTTTCAGAAATTACCCCAGGCGCCAACGTCCTATTCTCGTGTCTGGCAAATAGTCGGCCGTAATCAACCACCAGTGAGGATTCTGCCCAGGACTTACTTTGAACCTTCAGTTTTTCGTCACAAGTAGACCTCAGCGCCTCCCCAGGCTCGCTAAGTTTGCTAGTCTTTTGGTCTCCTCCCCTTCCAAGGACACCCTTTCTCCTTTTTCCCCTTCTGCTTTTGCCTTCTTCGGATCCCCTCCTCCATTCATGAATCTGAACGGGATCGTATTCCCCTGTTTCTCCCTGTATTCCCCCTCTTCCCTCGCCACCAAGGCCCGTGAACCTGCGCTCGCCTTCTGTCTTGCGTCTTGTGAGAGTGGGAATCCGGTCCTTTTAGTCCGCTTTGAATTTTTTCTTCATGATTGCTCCGCAGGTCTTCTAGTTTTTGGTGCCTATGCCCGGGGCATTGGATTTGAGGCGTACCCTTCACTATTCTTTTTTTCCCCGACTTTCCCCCCCCCCTTGTCTTTTGTTCTTGAGCAGGTCCCCTGACGGGCTTGCTCCGATTCCTTTCCTGGACCTTCTTCTTATTAGCTCCCCCCCTCCTCCTGAATCGTCCCCTCCTGTAGCTGTGACGTTAGTAACAGCCGCTTATTTTGCCCCATTTGCGCTCCTATCTTCCAGGTAGACCCTTCTCCATCCCCTCTCCTTATAACCCTTCTTCCCGCGACGTCGTCTGTCGAGCCGGTCCACTCTCTCTTTCTCTTGTTTTCTTCCCCCCAAACCCCCCCCCCTCTTTCCTCCAAAGAATGGACTATGAAGAAGTCAGCTGCGCCGCCAGGTTGTAGCCTAAGCCCTTGGCATTTCCTCCCTATCATCCCTCCCTCTTCTTTGTGAAGGAACCTGATGGAAAACCGTTCCAGATCCGTTTTGATCCGCAAAACCTCCAGGACTGACACCCAATTCTTTTTTCTTTGCCTTCACCCCCCACAACAACCCCAGAATACACAGGCTCGTGAACATCAATATCGTTGGAATCTTTTATCTACGGAACTTGTATTCTTTCCTCCCCAGTGCCCCCAGGTTATCGAACCGACACGATAGTTCTCCGGCAAGCGCAAGGACTCTCTTTCGCTTTATCTTTGGATCCCCTGTTCTAAGCTACTCTACCTATTAATATCCTTTAAGTCCGAAACTGCAGCCCGCTGGCGTCTGTTTTTTTTCTTTGTCCCTTTTAAGCACCTCTTTCTCCCCCTGTGAAGTTCTAATTCTTTTCTTTATCTTTACCCTAGTTTCCAGTTTTCATTTCCCTAAGGTCAGTGGTGATCGCCCAAGCGTCGGCTGCTAGCAGTTGATCTAATAGTTTTCCGCGTCCCCGCCTCCTCGCGGCAGATAAAGGACTATGTGCTTTTACAGCCTCGGCCTGCCTTTATAGGGCGCCTCCCATACGCCAAGGCCCTTCTTTTCCTCTTTGTCTGTTTTCCCCCCCACTCTTCTTTTCCAGACTCACTTTTTTAGGGTAAGACCGGTTCGATGCTGAGATGTGGAGGCATCCGGACTTTCCCAGACTTTTGGATAGTACCCCCTGGACTTTCTGAGCGGCTCCCCTCTCCCTCTTTCCCTCTTCACCTATCTTCTCAAAGCTGAACCATTGGCGAACGCTGTTCTCTTTAGTCGGCTGCGGGTCTCACTGGGAAGGAACTATCCTTTTTTTCCCCTAATCATTTTTGTTTTTTCTATCTCTCTCCCACTGACTTTCGCTCCTATTCCCCTGCGTAGAAGGACCCTTATGGTTTCGAGCCCGCTCGGTCGTTCCCCATTCGACACCGATTTTTACCAAATATAAGCACTGTTCATTTCCCCCCCCTCTCCAACTCTCTGTCCACTCCCTTCCCCTCCCCACTGATCCTTTCCCCCAGTTGCCTAAGGACGTTTCTATTACTGAGTGTTCCATCCACGTCTGTCTGGGCGGGTGCCGAAGAACTCTTTCCTTAATTCTAGTGTCTTCCCCTTCTCAAGTGAGTCCTTGGCCTCCCCTCCTTCTCGGTTTTTCCGATTCCCCAATATAAGCTATCCTCTGAATCTAAGAAAATGGCGCGGCCCCGGGCTTAGACTCAACACTTTTCCATCTATCCACTCACTCGGATCATGCAGATAACCCCCTTTTCCCTGCAGTGTTTCCTGATGATACTTCCCCCCCCCCCCCTCCCCCCCAATTTAATCTCTTTTCTGAATCCGTCTCGCCCCTGTCATGCGGACCGAACTTGGCGCCCATTCATAGAGCGTAGAAGCGGAGCGTTCCTTCTAGTGTCCCTTCTCTTCCCATTGTGTTCTTCTCTTCCGAGTCCTTTTTCTACGGCCGGAGCGTATCCTTTTCCATACAGTCTTCCACTTCTACTTGAGCCGCCTTTTGGAGCATTTTGGTCCCTTTTGTTTTCGAACCCACTTCTTCCCTCACTTTGTATTTTGCCGGATAAGAGATTTTAGAGGGATCACTTGCTCGATTGGATGGTGGAAGTCCCAGACCCTTCCTTTCTTGGAGTCTTTTTTTCCCTTCCGGATCTTCTGGAAAGTCCCATGCTCGATCTCTCCCCGGAACATCCTCCCTCTTCTTTTTTCTTTAATGTCCTGTTTTCCCCTGGGGAGGGGATTTGTGGCTCTGCCGGTCCGGTCCAGGACAATATCGAGTACTCTTCTCTGTTTCTCCTCCCTTCTCTTCCTACCATGCAATTTTCCGACTGGGCAACGGTATGTCAAGACTTTTTCCCTCCCCTAAGATTCTTTCCTCTGCTCCCTCGCTCGAAAGCGCGTCGTAATTGAAAAGTATTTTGAAAGTCTTCCCCGATGTCCGCCTCCCCCCCTAGATCTTCCCTCGGTGGAATCTGGTTCGCGCGCCTGGCAATCGTTCTGTCCCGCACAAGAACAATGTCCCCCCAATACCTACCCCAACTCACTTCTCTGAGGTCTTCCTCCGCCCATATTGCCTACCCGGTCTCCTTCAGCTTTTAGCCCCGCCTCCCCCAGACCTCTTTCGCCCAGAAGTTTTTTTTCCCTTCCCCTTTTTGAAATTCCGTCGCTCAGTGGATGATATACTAGGAGGCGCGCCTGCTCCTCTGATCCCGTCCTCAGATATGATGGATTCCCGGATCACGGACGAAGCAATACGTCTTTTTACCCAAGTGCGTTCTCTCCCTCTGAGTCTTTTTCTCCCACTTAGATCCCCCTGGATTCTGGCAATTCCGCCTATGATGAACGGGCAGTGAAGCCCCCCTCTATGTTCTGTATCCCCTCACCCTTTCTTGGCTTCCTTCCCCCTGATAAAGTTGGGTGGTAACAGGCGACGTAGCTCTCACACGATGGGACGTCCCGGCGATGGCAGCGATTTTCCCTTACACAAGCTTCCTGGACCTTTTTTAGAAGCGATCCCCTGCTAAATCCTTCATCACTCGGGCCCTCTAGCTATTGCTCTAGGAATATCCCTTTTCTGGAATTTCCCCTCCTTTCCTCTCAATCTAATAGTAAGAATAGAAGATCCCGTTTCAGTCGGCCCTCCTTGAAGTTCGGTCCCGCCTCCCCCTCCTTCTTGACCTCCCCCTGCTTTTCGTAAGGAAACTTTTTTAATTTGGTCTTCGGAGAGGCGGCTTCCCGGCCCCAGAATAAGTCCCTCCTTTTCTGACGAACTCTTCTTTCCCTCTCTTTTACTCCCTCTTTTTTTCTTAGAGATTTTTTATCGACCACGTTAGAGGAGGCTTGAAACACATTAATTCCAGACCCCTCCCGTCCCCCTTCCCGAAACAAGGATTTTACCCCAGAGAGACCATGCTTTCTGAAGTCCCCTGCCAGATCTTTCCTAGAACCTAGCACTGAACCGATCCTTTTCCCTCCGCCCTTCTTTCCCTATCCCTTAGTCTTTGAGTAGTTTATACGAAGGAAAATGACCACCCGCCATTATAAACCTTTGAATTTTCTCCCCCTTCTGATTGATCCTTTTTCCCCCTCGTTATAACCGGGATCGAGTGTCGTGCCATCCGACGCCGCAGATGTTCCCCCTCCCCCTTTAGAAGACTCACTTTTTCTCCCTTTCCTTTAGTAGAAGATCGTGTAGACTCGTCCCGAAACCAACAAAGGTATTTCTAGTCATCCTCCTTTTAGTTTTTGCTCCCTCCCTCTCTATTATTTCCCTTCCCTTCTGCCATATCTAGCGTGCAGTTGCTCTTGTCTGGGTGCTCTCACCCCCCCTGCCCCTGCTCCCCCCCCTTTAGCAGTTCGACTGTCTTTCTTGTGCCTTAGTAGAGATCCCCTGTACCCTTTCTGGAAGTTCCCCTTCGTGACTTTGAGAGACCTTGTTTACCCCTCCGGACACGAAGATCAATTCGTCCTCTTGGCAAAGCTCCCTGACTTGCGCTCCGCTCCTTTCCCTTCTGAGTTCTTCTTTTCTCGGTTGAATCCTCCCTGCGTCTATCTTTTCCCTTTCCCTCCCCCTAGGTGAGGGCTTCCCCCAGCAGTTGTCCCTCTTTTGTTTCAATTTTTCCCTGGCCTTTGTGTGCAGTGGCTGGAAATTTCAACTGACCTGTTCCCCCCCCCTTTCCTCTCCCGCAGGCCTCCTCAATTTTCTCCTTGGCGGACGTCATGATTTCGACTGATTTCTTCTCTACCCCCCACCTCTCAGTGTCCCTGTTTTTTCGAATGTCTCCCCGAATCTTAGAGTTACTTCGTTCCGAACAGCCTCTTATTTGCCCTTTCTTTGCGAAATACGCGATTTGGAGCCCTCCGTCTTCCTGCCACCCCCTCATACTAGCTTTTATGGACAACCTGTCCCCTTATTTACTGCCCTGATCTCAAAGAAGGAATGAAATGAATTTCTGAACTGTTTAGCCGTCTCTTTTGAATGGTATTCCGCTATTTCGGACGTACCAAAAATCTCCCTCCTGAATTTTTTCCCTTTTTCCTCCCTTCCTGTCCTTCGCCTCCCCTCCTGGGATACGCCCTTCGGGCAAACCGTTTCTTGGATCTCCAAAAAAAGTCGGTGTTCGCAAAAAATGCCCCTCCCCTCCTTAGACATTTGACTTCCTCCCCTTCCCCCCCCTACCCTTTAGTAGCCTTTTAAGATTTATTGACGAGCTCTTCCCTGCCGGGTACATTCCTGGCTTAACTTGACCAAATTTTCGAAATAGTATAGAAATGAATATTGGTCCCTTTTCCCCCTAGCCCTTCACTCTCTTTTCTTTTGCTCCCCGTTAATTACTCCTATGAAGAAGATTGATCTGACTACGTCATCAACCCAGTCTCTCTTGTTTGGCCCATCCTTCTCCCGGCTCTCTCCTTTTTGCTTCCTATTCATTGCCCGATTTCCGGTACGAGTGGCATCATTGACCAGTTTCAGGTCTAAGAGACGATGCCTCTCCACTTTCTCTCGCTTCCCCCTCTCTTTTTTTCTCTCCACCCGATTCTTGAAGCACTTCCCCTATGGGCTGACAGCTCGGCCTTCCACGCTGCATCGATCAGGACCTAGAGTGAAGTTCCTTTCTTCCTTACGACAGTACCACATCTCCTTTTTTTTCGTCTTAAACGCAGGATATGAGCGCCTATTAAGATGAGGACTGGAGATGGGTCTCCCCTTTCCCCGGAGTAAGGCTTCTTGCTCTCTCCTCCGGTCACCGTCCCTTTTTCAGCAGTTGATCGAGAGAATTTTTACCGAGCGATGCTTCCTCCCGGTTCAGCGACCTCTGATGTCTCCGGATAGGAAGGTAAGGCCCTTTACTCATAACCCCTTTTTTTTTTTGTTTCTCTCTTCTTCTTCAATTCCTCTTCTGTCAGAAGGAAACCTTCTTTGGAAGTGGTCGGAGTCATCGCTATTCCGACTCTCTCGAGCCCGCCAATACCCCCACATTCGTCCCTCAATTCATGCTGACCCTGGCCCTGACTTTTCCATTTTCCTGAGCTCCCCCTTTTCCCCTTCCTTTTTAGAACTTCTTCAGCAGTTTACACTCCGTGTTATCGCCACGAGCTTGCCCGTCCATGGGGAGGTCGTTGGACGAATACTGTGAATTCCAGAGTTATCCCCTTTTCCCCATGCTCTTTTTTTTCCCTTCCCTTTTCCCCCCCCTTGTTTCGAGACTGATCGAATTCAGATCCTCGCAGTGACCTATTCCGGCTCGGGTCGCGCCCCGGCTTCGAGAAACCCCCTGATGCCACTAGTGAACGCTGATAAACCTCGGCCTTTACACCCCCTCTCCCTCCGTTTTTTCTCCTTCTTCCCAAAACCCAACTGCTGCAAAGGGACGCTGAGCGTCGTTGCTTTGACTTTGAGCCTGCTTCTAACCCCTTCGTCCAACTTTTTGACACCTTCTCTTTCCTCCCTAAAATTCAGGTTCCTCCCGGTCTACGTCGAGAGTATCCAAATTTGTGGTTTGAAGCACTTCTACGGTGCCGGCCGGTCCCTCAGATCTTAAAAATATACTTGACTTGTCCTTTTTCTCAAGGAAACTCTCTTTTTTCTTCTCATCTTGTCATGTTTTTCAATGTGAATGTGATGTTGCGCTCCGCCTCCGGTTTTCCTTTTGACATCCAGGTCTTTTCTAGATGGTCTACTCTCATGAGTTTTTTCTCCTTCGTTGCATTCCCTCCTCCTTCTCTCCTTGGAATGACAATTTCCCCATTTCAGTAGAGCCGGTGCAAGCGAATATTTTGGCTGCTGTCGGCCACCTGTGTGGTTATTTTTGTCTAGCAGTACGCAGAGTCCTTTCTGGTCTTCTCTATATGAACCTTTTTCCCCTCTTTCTCTCCCGTGTCTCCTTGATTTCCTTTTCCTCTAGTCGGCCTAGGAGTTGTCCCAAATCGGTCGGGAACCATTTTTTGTGACCGCAATCCTCCCCCTCTCTTTCTCCCTAGAGATCCCAGCCCCCTTCTCTTTTACGTCGCACCCATGAAGGATGATTTTACCATCACCTCGCCCCGCGACAAATCTCTTGGCATGTCGATGGAAATAGCTGAACCCCCCCAATCGCAGTTTCCCCCCCCCCCCACCTTTCCCTCCTTGAAGAGAGGGCCCTGCCGCGTCATCCTTCAGCCTCTGCCGACCCGGAAAGGGCCAAGCTCCTAAAGTCCACTTCTCCCCTCCAGAATTCTCTCATCCCCTCCCTTCCAAGTTCTCCCTAGCAGCGTTTTCCTGCTCCGACCTTGGGTGGTTGAGGCGCGCCCGTCCTCGACTTCATTTACTTCGTCAGTGTCGCATCCGGAACCCCCCTCATCCCTTCCCATGCTCCTTTTCTAGTTAGAGACCCCGCGCAAGGACTATAGGACCTGCATCTCCTCTTTTCCTAACCTCCTCTTTAGAGTTCCAACCAGGGGCCAGTCTCCCCTGGGTTTTCATCGGTACCCGTTCTAAGCCCTTCCCCTGGCTCAACTCCCCCTCTTGAGACCTGGCCTTTCGTTTTTGTCGCTTAATGACACCCCCCCGATCCTCATTTTCCCCTTGGACCCCCCTCTCCCCTCCGTCGCTCATTTTTTCCCCCGCCAGGTGAACGGGCAGGGCGATCGGTCGATGCTCTAGACGCAGTCTCCCTCTCCTCAGTGAGCCGCTGATCTCCCTTTTGACACCTTTTTTCTCCTTCTCTGAACCCAATTCCCACGTGGGGCTGAGTATTCCTTGTCGGTAATGCGGCCCTTCTTATTCCTCCTCTACTCTACCTTTTCTGATCTTTTTTCTTTTCCCCCCAATATGAGCGATCTCCGAACTCGTCTGTATTCCGTATCCCGAAGTTAACTTCCCTCCCCTCCAGCCCCATTTCCCTTCCCTTCTTTTCATTTCATCCTTGATGTGAAAGATCCGACCCTGGTACAAGCCAAGGGCTCGTTTGGTGCAATACAAGGATGGTTTACCTCATTGAATCCTGACCTTTTTTCACTTTCCTTAACTTTTCTCGAGCTCGCAGTACCTATGCCCCTGCGAGGCGAAGTGTGGCCCGTGTACCGATAAGTCATTTGGTTCCCCTTAGAAAGACTCCCTCCCTCTGGCCCGCTTTCCCTAATGTGTTTATTCTCCACTGCGTTTTTTCGTAGCCGAGTAGACCTCCTCCGGAAACACCCCTTATATTTGATTTTCGCCCGTCCTGTTCTTTTCTCCCCCCTTTGATTCTTTTACTTATGATCCCCCGGATCCCCCCCCAGTCGTCCTCTTTATTCCCAATTGCGTCTTTCTTTGCTCCTTTTTTCCTCCCCAGCCTATCCTCTTTAAATTATTTTATGTAGCGATCTGACTCCATCGTAATCTTATTCCGTTTCTCTTCCCTTTTTTTTCCCTCCCCTTTTTTCACCCCCTCTCTACCTCGTCCCTGCAAAGACTTTTACTGTTCTCTCGCTTCGAGGTGGTCTGTTTTTCTTTGGGGAAGGAAGGAGCCCTCTTCTCTTCTGGTCCCCCCCGGATTTTTCTCTGAAGCTTCCCCTCTTTCCTTAGAACTCGTCTTCTTTTTGGCCCGGGGGATTCTTATTTTTGCGGCGGGATCCTCAAGCTTTCCATCGCGCGACAGAGAAGGTGCTCAGCGTATAGTCCCTCTTTCCTCACTTGTTAATTTCGCTTAAGAAATTTGGTAGGCCGCTTGACAGACTCTCCAAGAAGTCTCCCCCGCTCTTTGTCTCAAGGCGTAGGAGTTTTCATTCCTCGATTGTTCTCTCCCTTTTTTACGACTGAGACTGATCGTCCCCTTCATTAGACCTCTACTAATCCAGATGTATGAATTTAAGTCTCCACCCCCCCCTCACTCTCCCCTTTTTGCTTATGCTGACGACTTCCCCTGCTTATGCATGATATCCCGGTCATAAAAATCCCCCCTCCCTTTTAGGTTTCTTTTTCTTCCTTCTGGATGTCCTTCACCTATCTTCCTTTCCATATGCCGAAAACCAGTTTCCTCGGTCTCCTAAAATCGTTCTCATATGGTTTTTAGAATGCCCTCTAAGTTCACCTTCCCTTCCCCCGACCATCCTATTCTCATGACAAGGTTTCCGGCTCGTAATGCATCTAGTGTCAGGTATCCTGCCTTTCCGGGGTTCAGGACAAGAAGGGTCCAGCGGTCCGTACCCGTGACCCTTTTTCTTTAGCTGCCAGAGTTCACGTGCTAGATGGACAGCAACAGGCTCGCTCCTTGTAAGTGAAATTGCTTACATTGTTTTTTTTTCGAGCTTAGCAAACCCCTTTGATCCCTGTTGAGCCTATAGTTCTTGAGTAATTCGTAGTGTCATCTATTTTCTTTTAACCTCAATACTATCTTAAGCTTCCGCTCCCCTCTTTTCCTTTTTCTATTGTTTTCCTTCCCCTGAGACTTTTCTCTTGACGGGATAGGCCTAGCTCTTCCTTGCCGGAGCTGGCGCCATGTGCGTTTCCCTCCCTCACCTGCCCTTCAGCGTCCCCTCCTCTGTTTTTCGAAAAATTAATTCTTTCCCGATTTCGAGTCACTTTATTCGTCTTGTCGGCTGCAATTACCGGATCCCAGGCTATGGCCCCCTCTCCCTAAGCTATGTGACCTTTCTATTTCTTCTTTTTTCGGGGTAATCTTTGCAGATGGACTGGCAAGTATTCTGGCTCAGAACAGCCTCCCAGACGACGGTTGTCGCTTTTCTCGAACAGGCGGATATTCTTATCCTCTTACTCATCCCCGTTTTTTGTGTTCCAGTCTTCTCTTCCTTCCCTTCTTCCTCCTTTAGTTAGTCCCTTTTATTTGCCTGTCCCCGGATGGGGAGTTCATCTTTCCCACGAGCGCTAGAGCAACTGCTTACCCATTTCCCGTCCTCCAGAGCATTCCTTTGAAACCTTCCTTCTGATCCCCCTAGCATCCTTCCCCTTTTCGCCCAACCCCCTGGAGATATGCGTCACAGCTGTCTTCCAAGACTCTTTCCTTTGCTGGGCGTGGTTTTTCTTTCCCTCATTCCACTCTCCTTCCTACCTCCCTTTACCTTGGGACATTGAGACTAATCGTCGTCGAGTTCATTTTCTGGATCGCACTCGTCTCGGTCGTCGAATACGAGAACTTTCATTCACGAGTTTCAGTCCTCCCTTGTTTCCTCTCAAAAGTTCCTTACTTTCCCTTTCCCTAGCTGTCCCCGCCAGGAAAGTTCGGCTCAAACACTTAGAATTTCTCCTCTAAATGAGGTAGTTTTTCACTTACCGTTAGTTATCCTTTACTGTTCTCAGACTGGAGACTATAGCTCCATCGTCGGGCTCCTGTCCTTCCCTCTTCGGGGCGACCCGCTCCCCCCCCTTCGGTCGTTCAATCCTTACCCCTTCACTTCTTTTTGAGAGAGCTAAATACCCATTCGGAATTCTTCCAAATCATTTCTTCCTTTGATGTAGGGGGTGACTTGGGTTTCCCGTAAAACCCCTTTCGAACTTTATTTCGAGACCGAGTTGGATCATCCTGCTTATTTTACGCCCTTTCGTCCAAGACCATGGTTCTTCTTTCGAATTTAGCGCTTCTGCCACTTCTGATGATCTTGCAAGAGAATCTGCATGTAAATGGTTCCTGTTTTTTCCTTTTTTCCTTCCCCTTGTTCCCATCCTCATCTTTCCACAAACTCAGATAGTCGCGGATACTTGTTCGAGAGCCGCGGTCCTTTCGTTTCGGTCCTGCACATCTAAATCGGTTCTTTGTCAAATAGCCCCCCTTTTTCCGTTGATGCTTTCCCTCTTTTTTTATTTCTTTCCCCCTAGACAGGCGAGCAACTCCCCGTGCTTGCAGCATGTCCCCCCCCTTTTCTGGAGGTTCCTGCGGCATGTAATCTTACGACTGTCCACCCCTCCCCCCCATTGCCCCCCTTTCAAATATCCCCTTTTTGAAAGGGGGGACCTGTCCTCCTCCCCTTTCGACCGCGCATCTTGGCACCTCCTCCCTCCTTCTCGCTCTCCCTTTTCTCTTCGTAAGCTTTCGATTCCTTTGATGAGTTTTTCTCTTTGTGCCGGCCCCGTTGCATCCTACGATCCAGTACTTCGATTTTTCATGCTTCTTCCCAGTGGATCCTCTCCTCCTTCAAAGCTCTTGCGAGGATAATGTTCTTCTGGCGACCCGCGCTCAAGAGTCCCGGCATCAGAATGATCTGACTGCGATTCATTTGGACTACCAAGTAGTTTTGCGTCTCCCAAAACTTTTTTGATGGACCCATGCCTGGTGGGTTTTACTTCCTCCTCGTTTATAACCACTGAGAATAAGGTCTGTTAGGTTTCGTATCCATTCTTACCTATGGTTTCTTTATTTCTCTAGTATTTCCCCTTACGCCATATGAACCCACTCTCTCCGTTATTTTTCCTTTAAGGGGAGAATTTTGACTGTTTCTTTGAATCTTACCCTCATAGGCTCAGGATCCTTTAAGGACCTAGTAATCTCAGACGAGGGAAGCGTGCTCTACGGGTTCGGTCAAAAGGTTCCCGGTAGCCCACGAAGTAACTTCATTAATGCTTCTTAGGACTTTTTCTTTAGGTTGAGTCTCCGTTCTGCCGGTTTCGTTTCGGCCCCTTAGAATAAATAAGACTTGTCATTTATCTATTCCTCCCCCTCCCTCTCAAGTGGGGCAGAGAGTCTAGTTTCCTTTGCTGCTGGGCTCCCTCGGCAAGAAGTTCCCATATATCCCTGCCAAAGTCCACGCATCATCCAGGCTTTTTTTGCCTTTCATCATTGGGTAAGACAAAGCCCCTTCAGTACTCGGATTCAATCTAGAGGCTGTTGATTCGATGACTTCTAGACTCTTGCAAGTCCCTCCATGTATCTTTCCCTCCTCAGCAGTTAAAGGAAGTGACCTTTATCTTGTAACTCTTGCTTCTTCTTCTCTTCCGGGGATAACCGGAATATTTTCCTTAACTCGGTGCCTTTTTTTGAACTCTTTTTAGAGGCCAGAACTCGCCGGTATTCCAACCCAAACCTTTTATTTTGGATCGACATGGGAGGATTGATGAGTAGTTTCTTTAACTCCCCCCAAGATGCCTCTTCAGCCTCGACGTCCCGTAGAGTGCGTCTTTCGTTGTGTGAATGCATTGATTTTTCTCATTGGCCCCTGATAACGTAACTGTTGTTGATTTTTCCTTGTCTTTAAAATTCTCCATCCTTTCTGTCGAGATTTATATGCGCGCAATAATTTTGGTTGCGTCAAGCTGACACCCTCCGATAAGAAGAGGCTTGAAATGCCTCCTACATTCTTTGGCCCTTCTTACGTGTCTCTGTTGTTTTTTGAAGTCCTGCCTTCCCTTAGGGTTCTGATGGAGAGATCCGCGTCCCTCCCTCATTTCGTACTCCGAGTATTGACTTGTTGTTGCTGGGTCCCCGCTCACTCCCTGCTTTGACAATTTGTTAAGGGGCGACGTCATGTTTTGCTTCCGGGGTCCTTATAGTAGAAACTATTTCTTGAGCTTCCATCCTTTTCCTAATTTTTTTTAATGTTCTCCATTTTTCCGATGCTTTTAAGCTTCCGCCTCTATCTACTCGAGTTAGAATAGCCTGAGAAAGTCCTATTCTCTCTCCCGCCTTGCTTTTCACCAATCCGCCGGGGTTTCCCCTAAAAATCCTTGAACTGCTATTAGACTTCGGGTCCTTTTTTCAGCTACCTTTCCTTGCTTTTTCCACTCTCAATTCGACTTGGTTCAGGATTTCATTATGTACCCTTCAGATACCGACTTATTTCTCCTGAAGAGATCAAACCCCTTTTCTCCTCTTTTGGAACCACCCAACCAATGCCCGAATAGAGGGCCGAACTCCGAGGGTAAATTTGTAATTTCCTTCTCTTTCCCCTATCTTTTCTTCCCTGAGCGGATTCTTTTTATAGGAAGGTCACTCTGCGTTTCCCGCTGCCGTCCAGACAGAGTTTCTTAGCGGGGCGTCCAGCTGCTCGTCTTCCTCACGAAGCTCTCTCCTTTTCCTTTTGTCTTGCAACTGACTTTTCCTTTAGAGTTTTACCAAGGGCGCTTCTCCTGTAGCCTATGGGCTTTTTTAGCCGGTCAGCTCCAGTTTGAAATTTCAATCCGTTTCTTCCGAAGCGTCCGTGCTCACTCCAGAGCCTAATTTGGTCAGTCTCTGCAACCGATACTGCTTTCGATCCTCCTCCCTTTCTGTCGGACGCCAAAGGTGCATCTTCCTTTTGTCGACTTCCGCTTCCCCTTTTTCGACGCCCGCAATCCTATGCGAAGACTGATCCTCTTCCTATTCGAGCAACCTTTTTTAGGTTTCCCCCCGGGACTTGGCTGCGGATCGGGCATCACCTCTCTCCTGCTTTCCTATGGTTTTGCGGTAAGATTTTTAGGACGGGTTTTCCGACATCCTTTTCAGACAATCCCTTTTCCTCCTTTTTTTCCTAAATATGACGTCTATATGACTTTAGTTGGTTTCGATATAATTCTCCTGCCGCCGCCGAGAACAGCTGTCCCTCTGAAAAAAGCTGGTACGCTCCAAGCGAGAGCTCCGCCTTCAATTCCCCATTTACTACCATTTCCTGCTGTCTTCTTCTTCCTCTCCTGAGTGCTCATTCCCCGGTCCTATAACTTTTTACCTTGGAAGCGTCGCGTCTTTGCGTGTCATCAGGAATGAGTTTTTGGTTGTTGACTTC